>Ga0210395_10000702_pt1 | contig 25530 bp, 25 predicted proteins | sample IncBWH4OmetaG_FD_150861 | JGI IMG/M metagenome (GOLD analysis project Ga0210395, IMG submission 150861) | Forest soil microbial communities from Barre Woods Harvard Forest LTER site, Petersham, Massachusetts, United States - Inc-BW-H-4-O ... | reverse complement strand
ACGAGCGGATGGAGATTTGTCGGAACAATTTCAATTTTCTGGAAACCGGCGGCGCGAAGATTGTCGGCCACCCAGCGAGCCGCTCGTTCGATGTCCGGCTTGTGCTCGCTCTTGGCGCTGACACTGGGGATTCGCAAGAATTCGCACAGCTCTGCCAAATGCTTGTCGCGATGACCTTCTATAAACTCAGCAAGGTTCGTCATGGGGCTCTCGGTGGCTATGAGTCCTTTCGAATAAAATCAAACGAAACTTGAAGCGAATGTATGTGGCAGCGGAATGAGTGCGGACTTCGGAAAACTGCCCTCGGCTGCTGTTTCATATTCTAGTGCCGGGCCGGCCCTGGGCACAAGCGGGCGTCTCGAGCCATCGAGCCATCTAAAATGTAAGCAAAAGAGATAACGTCGCGCCATTTAAATGTAACCCGAGTCAAAGACGATTTTTGAGGGTGCACTTGGGGCGCAAAGGGAAGTAGGACTCCGAGAGCACCGCTCTCGGCTACGCTTGCCGGCCTGCCCCGTTACTCTTGGCACATCAGAGAACTCTAATGCATCGCGGAACGACTCCTTTAGCACAGCTTTCTAGGCCGCTTTAATGAACTATGGTGAGTGGGATTGACCACGACACTATCGAAGAAAGGCTGTGGCCCGAGAGTGTCAGCGATACCGGTCAGCAAGATCAGAGAACCAAAGCAGTGACCACGGGAGGATCGAATGAGCAAATCTGTAGAGTTTGTGACCGGCCCTAGAGCGGGCCGCGATACGGCCACGACCGAGAGCGTGGCGGACATTCTGGAGCGCGAACTTCAATCTGTGATTGTGGATTGGCTTGCTCGAGTTGAGCAGGAGCCGGACCTGAAGTGTATCCCGCTGAACTTTGAAGAGCGCACGGGCCACCTTCCTCATCTTCTGCATGATGTGATTCGGCGCTTGCGCCTGGACGCCGGGACGAAAGCTCCGATTTCAAAAGCTGCGGCCGAACACGGGGATTTGCGGCGTAAACAAGGCTACACGGTAGCTATGGCGGTGGAGGAGTCCCGTCTACTGCAGGTCACCATTTTTTCAACGCTGCACAAAAACGTGAAGAATTTGGAATTCAGCTTGCTGCTTCCCGATGTTGTGACCATCGCGGACGAGGTGGATGCGCAATTGAAGGAGCAGATGCTGCGCTTCATGGCGGCGGATGCTGCCAAGGCGGTGGCGGTCAAGGGCAGGTAATGTTTTTCGTCGAATAATCCATATGCCAATCCTAGAGATGAGCACCGCGACACAGACGAACGCCCTAGAGAGCGACGAAGGGTTTGCCGAACTTCCGAGCCGGATCGTGCGGTTTCCGAGCGGCGGAGTTGCGCCCGAGGTGTTCGACAGACTTTTTCAAGCCGCTGCTGGCCTCCCGATTTTGATCCTCGACGGGACCCCAGAGTGCCAGATCAAGAATCAAGCCTACGGATTCCGCTTAGGCGGACGGTGCGCACGATGATGGATAGGCGCGCAACGGCAGCAATGGTTTTGGAAAATGAAGTCGCCAACGTGACGCTTGATTCGATCGGAGAGGCGGTACTGCGCACGGACGCACAGGGCAAAGTCAGCTATCTAAATCGAAAAGCGGAGGAGATGACCGGGTGGCGCCGGGAGGAGGCGCGCGGGCGTCCCATGGCGGACGTGCTGCGGCTCATCGAAAGCGTTGGCGACCCGGCGGTAGGGAGTGCCGGAGGAATGGCAACAGAAGAAGACCAGGCCAGGAAGGAAACGGCCGACTTCACAAACTGCATTCTGGTTAGACGGGACGGGTTCGAATGCGGAATCGAGCGTAAAGTGACTCCCATCCAGGACCAGGATGGGATGGTAACAGGGACCGTTGTGGCTTTCCACGACGTGACCGCAGCCCAGGCCAAATCGCGCCAAATGTCGCACTTGGCGCAACACGATGCCCTGACCGATTTGCCAAACCGCGTACTGTTCAACGACAGACTGACGCAGGCCATTGCCCTGGCAGAGCGCCAGGGCAAGCAACTGGCGTTGATGTTTGTCGATTTGGATCACTTCAAAAAGATCAACGACTCACTCGGGCACGATGTTGGCGACAAACTGCTGAAGTCCGTAGCCGGGCGATTGATGGCCTGTGTGAGACGGTCAGATACGGTAAGTCGGCTAGGCGGGGACGAATTCGTGATCCTTCTCTCGCAAGTCGAGCATGCCGAAGACGCAGCCTTCAGTGCGCGAAAGGTCCTCAGGGCGTTAACGGCGCCGCATATTATCGACAATAAAAGTCTTGATATCAACGCGAGTATCGGGGTGAGCACCTACCCCAGTGACGGGCAAGACGCGGAAGGTTTGATGAATCGAGCGGACAACGCCATGTACGAAGCCAAGGAACACGGCCGGAATAACTATCAGTTCTTCCGCCACGAGATGCACGCGCGACTGGCAGAACGGCAATCGCTAGAAGCGGATTTGCGTTATGCGCTGGGGCGGAACGAGTTTTTGCTGCACTACCAGCCTAAACTCGGTCTTCAAACGGGCGAGATCACGGGAGTGGAAGCGCTGATACGGTGGATACATCCCGGGCGGGGACTCATATATCCTGCGCAGTTCGTGCCCATCGCGGAGGAGTGCGGGCTGATTGTGCCTATCGGACAGTGGGTGCTGCTGGAAGCCTGCAAACAGGCGAAAGCCTGGAGGGATTCAGGACTCGGGGTTGTGCCGGTGTCGGTGAATGTGTCCGCCGCTGAATTCGGCGCCAAGGATTTTCTGTCGGGGGTTCGGGCGGTGTTGATTGCCACGGGAGTGGAGCCTCAACACCTAGAGTTGGAATTGACCGAGAGCGTGCTGATGCGTGACGCGGAGGCCGCTGTGGTCACGCTGGCTAAGCTGAAAGCCATGGGCGTGCAGTTGGCCATCGACGACTTTGGCACGGGGTATTCCAGCTTCACCTATCTGCGGCGTTTTCCATCCGACGCCCTGAAACTCCATCAATCCTTCGTGCAGGAGATCACCGCGGATCCGTCAGACGCGGCTATTGTCAGCGCCATGATCAATCTCGGCAGAAGCCTGAAGCAGCGGGTGATTGCCGAAGGGGTAGAAACCCGAGCCCAACTCAAATTCCTTCAGCACCACGGGTGCGGTGAGGGACAAGGGTTTTATTTCAGCCCTCCGGTGGTGGCCGAGCAGGCCGGGAGGCTGTTTAAGGACGGCTTCCGAGAAGCGGTGATCCACTAGCGATCGACGAGGTTTTCCGGACAAAAACCTCATGGGGCGGCCCACGCCAGCGGGGCTGGCCAAAGCAGGAAGGGCCGTTTCTAGACCGCTTTCTTGATTGCCGGTCGGAAGCGCCCGTACGCGCAGCGCATTTAGGGCATCGACACACTACGCCGGAAATCTCACATCGGGTTCCAGTCCGTGATGGCCGAGAGGAACTGCAATCCTACGCAGAAATGTCCGTCGGTCAGCGGCTCACAGTACACTATTTTCGCTTGCGTCCGAAGCTCGCCTGAGCTCGAAGCAAGTCGTGGAAGTTGTTCGGGTTGCCATCGGCGTCTGGTCAGGACGCGAGCCCCATGGGGGCTCACGTTGACCGTCATCGCTTGATCGGCAAAGAGCAGCTTTTCCGCGACCACCAGGCATACTGGGATGGCCATCGGGATGCGCTTTTCATTTCTTCCCTCCAAGCACATTCGACCTCGATATCTCCAGAATTGTTAGCGGATGCCCTCAAACAGCGTTCCGAACGCTGCGTTTCTTCTCGTACATTGCTTTATCCGCTTCGACCATCAGTTCGCCGAGCGAAATGGCGCGCTTGGGATCGAACCGCGCCACTCCAACGGAAAGGGACAAACGGTAACGCGGTTCTGTCGCAGCTGACTTCTTGAGATTGCTCTCCAGACGACGGAGAATGATTTCCCGAGTTTGCTTCGAGGTCTCCGGTGCCAGTACGACAAACTCATCGCCACCGAGGCGACAAAGAATGTCGGAACCACGAAATGACTGCTCCAGAGCGTCTGCCGTGCGAATAAGTGCCAGATCTCCCTCGTGATGGCCAAAGGTGTCATTTATCTTCTTCAGACCGTCGACGTCACAGAACAACAACAGGAGAGCTTGGCTATTGCGCTGGGCCATTTTGAGCTGCTGGGTCGCAGCCGCAAAAAAGCCGCGCCGGTTGAAGAGGCAGGTTAGATCATCGGTGAGGGCCAGATACCGCAGTTCCCTGTCCAGCAGAGCCTGCTTGACGGCGCCCCAGACTGCCGGGTGAGTTGCAACCCGCATAGTCTGCACGTCGGGACGGTCTGACTTCAGAAGCTTAGAAATCTCGTCCACTTCCTCGAGTATTTGACCAAACTCGGAATCCGCCGCCTGCAACGCGGAGGAAAGAGTTTCCACGAGGCCGTTTTCTCCCGGGCCGTTCTTCCGACCCATGGCTATAACCTTGCGGTTGGGTATCTGTTTCGGCAAAGCAGTCCTCAAGTGAGCGACCTCGGGACCATTTTCGACTTGCGATTCCGGTATGGGCATCACCCCTCCTCCCGGCAAGGACGAAAGAGCTGCCTTACAGGGTAAGCATATCGTTCCATTTGTCAGCAAAGACGACAATCAGGTAAGGCCCGTACTGTTGGTATAGGTGATTCCTTGAGTCCTTCACAAAGAAGAAGTAACCGCTTGCCAGCTTTAACCGTTATTTCAGCGGAACTAAGGTATTTACCTGAGGCCAATCGCGAGGGTTTACTTGCTTGAGACAGCAGGTAAGTTATGGTACTAGTCTTGCTCTGCAGGGATCCAGACCCATACGGAGTAAAGGTCCATGCTGTTGGAGCGCCAGGAGAATCGATTCATGTCCAAACGAGAGGTCAGCTCGAAAGACTCGGGGACCCGGAGCAATCCAGGGGTGGAAATCGTAAGCAGTGAAGCACCGTCAGAGCTTCTTCGTGAGCTGGTGGCGCACTTGCGTCAGAACCGCACACAGTTGCGCGAGGAATGGGTGGTGCGCATCACGGAGACGCGCCTGCTTACGGCGATGACCAAGGAAGAGATTTTTGCGGAGGCCACCTCGGTGTATGACAGCTACGTGGAAGCTCTGGAAACCGAGGCCTTCGAAGCGCTGCAAGCCTACGCGCGCAACCTCTCGGAACGCATCATTCCGCGAGGAGTGGAGACGCACGAAGTCGTGGGCATCGTTCTCCTGCTGCGCGACGTTCTGGCGCGGTCCCTGTTCGCAAAGTACCAGAACGATTTCAAGAAACTCAATCGCATCCTGGATGCCTACGAGCCTGCCGCGAACCGCATCGCTAACACGGTGGCGGTAGGTTTCGTGCAGGAGCGCGAGCGCGTCATCCGCCAGCAACAGGAAGCGATCCGAGAACTCTCCACGCCGGTGCTGCAGGTTCGCGAGCGATTGCTGATTCTCCCCATCATCGGCGTGATCGATCCGCAACGCGCCCGGCAATTGACGGAACAACTCCTGCGGGGAATCCGCACGAATCGTGCGAAAGTCGTGGTGATCGATATCACCGGTGTAGCGGCGATGGACGTGACGGTTGCGAACCACTTGGTGCAAACGGTGGAAGCTTCACGGCTGCTCGGCGCGACGGTGATCGTCACGGGGCTTTCGCCGGAGATTGCCCAGACACTGGTAACCATCGGTGTGGACCTCGGCAAGATGAATACCGTGGGCGACCTGCAGGGTGGCATCGAGCAGGCCGAGAGACTGTTAGGGTACAAAGTAGTGACGCTGGCGGAATCGCGCTAGCATCGAGAGGCGCCACGTGGAAGTCCCCATTCTGAAGCAGGGAGAGGTCCTGATTGCCACCTTTCAGGCGGCTCTCTCGGACGCGGACCTCAACCAACTGCGCATGGGATTAGTTCAGCAAGTTGTAAAGTTCCGCTCCCGTGCGGTTATCGTGGATGTTACCGCGATGGACGTGATGGACTCGTTTGCATCACGGACGTTGCGTGAGATCGCGCACATGATTCGGCTGCGCGGCGCGGAGACGGTTATCGTGGGAATTCAGCCCGAAGTGGCTTTTGCAATGGTGCAGCTGGGGCTGACACTGGAAGGCGTTGCGACGGCGCTGGACCTGGAGGAAGGTCTGGCCTACTTGACTCAAAAATTCAAGCACACGGACTGAGAGACGCACAGTGAGGGCTGGAGAAATCCGGGTGGCCATCAACTCGGACCAAGACATAGTGACAGCCCGTCAGAAGGGTCGCGCTCTGGCCATCGAACTTGGTTTTTCGACAGGCGACGCCACACTCGTCGCCACGTCCATTTCCGAGCTTGCGCGCAACATTGTGTCGTATGCCCGCAGGGGCGAAATCACTTTGAAAATAGTCCAGGCCTCTAGCCGGCAGGGCATCTCAATCATTGCTTCCGATAGCGGCCCCGGAATTCGGGACATTCGTCAAGCCATGAGAGACGGTTTCTCCACATCGGGAAGCCTTGGTCTCGGTCTGCCAGGAGTGCGACGCTTGATGGACGAATTTGAAATTGCCTCCGAACCCGGCCGGGGCACGATGGTGACGGTGAAAAAGTGGAAATTATAAATTTGCCATTGGTGGAATACGGCGTGGCGAAGTCGATTCTCCCTGGCCAGGGCGAATCCGGCGATCGCCACGTGGTTTGTTGCGGTGGAGAAGGAATCCTGATCGCGGCGATAGACGGAATTGGGCACGGTGAAGAAGCGGCCAACGCCGCCGAGGCGGCGTTGGCCATTCTGAAAGCAAGCCCGGAAGAGCCCGTCATCTCTCTGCTAGAACGCTGCCATGAGGGTCTTCGCTCGACGCGCGGCGTGGTGCTGAGCCTTGCTTCCATCGATCCGAAGCATGGCCTGATGACTTGGCTTGGTGTTGGAAATGTGCAAGGCGTTTTGATGCGCGCCGGCGCCCAGAAGGGAAGCGTCGGGGAGGTACTGCTCTTGCGTGGCGGCGTCGTCGGCTCGCAATTGCCTGCCCTGCAAGCCGCCGTGCTTCCGATTCGAAGGGGGGATACTCTGGTTTTTGTCACCGATGGGGTTCGCGGTGAATTTGTGGAAGGACTTTCCGCTTTGGAATCCCCGCAACGAGCCGCGGACAAGATCCTCAAACAGCATGGTCGAGGAAATGACGACGCGCTTGTGTTGGTGGTGCGGCTAACCGGGATTTGAGCATGAAGACGGCCAACAAACGGAAGACGAAGCCGCCGCCAACTTTTGAGGAAGAATATCGTTCCGCGTTTGGTGAATACGCCCAGCGTGGTGGCGAGGCCGCCCTGAGCCGCGCTTACGATCTGGGGCGCCGCGCCATTAGCGAGAAAAAAAGCCTCATGGAAATCGCTTCCTTGCACCATCAGGCGCTCCACGGGATGCTCGCCGATGCCGAAGGAGCAGCGCGGCGCCAGAAATTGCTGGCCGCCGCTGCCGAATTTCTGGCAGAGGCCCTCTCTCCCTATGAAATGGCACACCGTGGAGTTCAAGACGCGATCGCTACTCTCCGGCAACTCAATGAGACGCTTGAGGAAGAGATCAAGCGCATCGCCTATGCCGTGCACGATGAGGCCGGGCAGCTTCTCGTGGCCGTTCATCTTGCGCTCGCAGACGTGGCGCGCGAGTTGCCGCAACCTCAGAGAGAACAGCTTGGACGGATTGAAGAATTGCTCAGCCAGGTTGAAAAGCAGTTGCGGCGGTATTCCCATGAACTTCGGCCCACGGTCCTGGATGACCTAGGCTGGATACCAGCGATCCGTTTCCTGGCCGAAGGAGTTTCAAAGCGCGCCAACCTCAGCATTCAAATCAAAACGACCGTGGTGGGCAGGCTGCCTGGTCCCATCGAAATAGCCCTCTACCGCATTGTTCAGGAAGCCCTGACCAACGCGGCGAAACATTCCAAAGCGAGCCGAGTGTCGATCCGCATCGGCCGAAAAAATCGTCTGTTTTTCTGCTCGATCGAAGACGACGGCGTGGGCTTTGATGTACGGGCCGTTCCGTCGGATGGCCAGCCAAGAGGCCTGGGACTCATCGGCATGCAGGAACGCCTGAATGGGATTGGAGGAACGCTGTCCATCGATTCGGCACGCGGCCGGGGAACGAGACTCTTGATCCAACTTCCGGCAGACGTTCTCGATGGCCATGCGCATCGCGCTAGCCGATGACCAGGTGCTGGTCGGCCGAGGCCTGAAGTGCTGAGCTCGAGCGCGAAGGATTTTCAAGTCTATAGAGAAGCCTCCGACGGGCAAGAGGCCCTTGGCCATGTGGAATCGCCGAAGCCCGATATCGCCCTAATGAATATCAGCATGCCCAGCTTGCCTGGGCTATATGCTGGCCGGGAAATGGGCCGTTCATTTCCAAAGGCGGCGACCATGCTCCTTCGACGCATCACGAACGTCAGGGCCCTCGCGAGCGCTCGAAGCAGAGGTCTCGCGGGGGACGATTCCATTCTAAGGACCGCCTTGCCGCGAGACGGGGTCGGTTGCTTGTAGGGAACACCTGTCCTGAGGGCCAGTGGACGCTGTTTGCGGAAGCGTTCGATGATGACAGTATGGGAACAACGTCTCCAACACACAGGCGCAGCGGGCGCGCATTCCACAGGATGCGTGTCGAGGCGCAGGGGCGCGCGCATAACGGGAAGAAATTCAAAGAGGTTTGCGAGACCGTGGTGGTGAACGCGCATGGCGGTTTGCTGATGCTGAAGCATGAGATTGACAACGGGGAGATGATCGTTTTGATGAACCCGGAGACCTTGGAAGAGCAGGAGTGCCGCGTGGTGTATCAGGGAGAGCCTTGCGAAAAGGGGCAGAGGATCGGCGTGGAGTTTCTGACGCCGGCGCCGCGCTTTTGGGGCCTGGAATTTGGCGAGTTGTCCACGCCGGGCGGAGGCGGAGACCTGACAGCCGTTCACTAAGGTTTCGAGCCCTGGCCTACGCGGGCAGTAGCCCCGCCTCGAGAAAAGTTAAGAAGCGAGAATTGTTCGGGTTATCGGACTTCCCGCCCCCTAACCACTGGCGGCAGCCCGCTCGGTTTTTGCGGCCGTTCGGATGGCGCGGCCGCGGCGGATAAGCCAATCGCCGAGGCGCCAGAGCAGTAGGACCGCGACGATGGCAGCGTAGGTCAGTGGGCGCAGGACCGCGGATTTCACCAGCCAGTAGTAGTGAATTACACCACAAATGGCGCTGATATAGATGGCTCGGTGGAGCATTTGCCAGCGCCGTCCGCCGAGGCGGCGAATCCAGCCCGCTGTCGAGGTGATGGCTAACGGAATCAGCAGCACGAAAGCGGTAAAACCTACGGTGATGAACGGGCGCTTGGCGACGTCTCGCCAGATGGCGGCCAAATCGAAGGATTGGTCCGGTCCCAAGTAGGTGAGGAAATGGAGGCAGGCGTAGAAAAAGGCGAACAGGCCGAGCATGCGGCGGAAACGAATCAGTTCGGGGAGCTTCAGGAGTTTGCGCAGTGGGGTGATCGAGAGCGTCGAGACCAGGAAACGGAGCGTCCAATCACCCGTGGCGTGCTGGATGAACTCGACGGGATTGGCGCCAAGGTTTGCGGTTAGAGCGCGCCAAACGAGAACGCCAAGGGGCAACAGACAGAAAAGAAAAATCGGAACCTTGGTCCACTTGTTGGCGAGGAGCGAGGGCACGCTTCGAACCAGCCTCAGTAGTATTTCTTCAGGTCCATGCCGGTGTAGAGGCTGGCGACCTGATCTTGATAACCGTTGAACAAGAGGGTGTTGCGGCGGAAGATTTCGCCGAGGCGGCGCTCCTTGGCCTGACTCCAGCGGGGATGATCGACGTTCGGATTCACGTTGGAATAGAAGCCGTACTCGTGGGAGTTGGCGAGATTCCAGGTTGTCGGCGGTTCCTTGGCGACAAACTTGATTTTGACAATGGATTTGATGCTCTTGAAGCCGTACTTCCAGGGAATAACCATGCGAACAGGCGCACCATCTTGATTCGGGAGCAAGTCGCCGTACATGCCGACAGAGAGAAGCGTGAGCGGGTGCATGGCTTCGTCCATGCGCAAGCCTTCCACATAAGGAAATGCAATGCCCGCCAATTCTGGCCTGGCTTTGGGCATTTGGCCTAAATCCCAATCCGACTCAAAGGCCACGAATTGCGCCTTGGGAGTCGGCCCGACAAGCTGAGCAAGCACGTTGAAGGAGAAGCCGATCCAAGGCACAACAATCGACCAGCCTTCCACGCAACGGTGCCGGTAGATGCGCTCTTCGAGGGGAGCGAGCTTCTGGATTTCGTCCATGGTGAACTTGCGCTTGGTTTTGACTTCGCCTTCGACGGAAACGGTCCAGGGAGAGGTGCGGAATTTCTGCGCGTTTTTTGCGGGGGCGTCTTTATCAATACCGAACTCGTAGAAATTGTTGTAGTGCGTTACGTCTTCGAAGCTATTGGGTTTTTCGGTTGTGCTGAAGGGACTCTTTACGAGGTTGCTGAACTTCTCTCCGGCATGGGCGCCTCTGGGTGGCCAGACAATATCCAGAAGATTCTTTCCAGCAAAGGCGGAAGCGGCGACCATGCCCATGGCTTTGAGGAATTTGCGCCGATTAAAGTAGAGTTCTTTGGGTGTGATGTCGGCGTAGGTCAATTCCGGTTTTCGTTGGATCAACACGTATCCCTTCTCCGAGAGCGACATTAAAAGCGCACTTACATAGTACGCAGATGCACTTAGGTTGGATGCACGAATTTGTTTAAGGATTCCCGGGCCGGGACCGCAGTTTTCGGCGGGGCTAACGGTGGCCGTCGAGGTTGTCGAGCACCGTCTGGGCAGCGCGAACTCCGTGGTATTGCGCTTCTTCGAAGATGGAGATGCTGCTGAGGTCGGAATTGGCGAAGAGCAGGCGAGTGTCGCGGCGCGTCAGGCGGCGGCGCTCGGCGGAAAAAACTGAACCGACCGCGGGGCGAATCATCGCGTGGCCCATGCGCATGACGTCCATGCGTTGGACACATTGGCGGATGTCGGAGTGCACGCGCTCGAGGTCGTGGAGAATCGCTTCCTTCCAGTAGCTCCAATCCTTGTCGAGGAGAAGCCGGCGATTTTCGGCGGGGGTGCCATCGGCGAGCGCCCAATAGAAAGTCCAGACCGTTCGTTCGATGTGGGTGCTGAGACTCTGGTGGGTGGCGTCAACGTAGCCGAGAGTGGGCGAGTCGAGAAAGACGGTATCCCAGGTGGGTTCGGCGCCGCGGGAATCGGGGAGGCGTTCGAGCGTGAGATTGGCGGTGAGCCACGGGGAGTAGATGAAATCGTGGAGGCCGGGAAAGCCTGGGACTAAGTACGGGGCGAGAAATGTGGGCGCGGCGAAGATTACGAACTCGCATTGAAATTCGGTGTCGCCGGCGAAGACACTCGCGCCGCGTTTTGTTTCCGTGATGCGATGAACCATCTGGTTGGTGCGGACGTTTTCGCCGACGCGTTCGAGAAGGCGGCGCGTGATCCAGCCGTTGCCTTCGGGCCAGGTGAGAGGGCCTTTTTCTTCGGCTTCGCGTGAGGAAAAATAGTGCACACCGGCCCACGCAGAAGTGTCTCGGGCGAGCGCGCCGTAGTCGTCGCGGCAAGCGTAGTTCATGTACCAATTCACCAAACGCGAATTGCAGCCTTGCTGCTGGAGCCAATCGGCGAAAGAGAGACGATCTAAATCCTGGTGCCTCGAAGAGCGGCCCAGCTCCAGAGGGATGGTGAATTCACCGCTGGCGCGGAATTTTGCGAAGAGATCTTCGAGCTGCTGGAACTGTTCGCGATCTTTTTGCGTTAGGCCGACGGCGGGTTCGAGGCCGTCCTGCCAGCGGCCATAAAGGAAAAGACGCTCTTGCGGCGCGAAACAGAGGTTGCGCTCGTCCCATTGTCCATTTTTCAGGACGCCGAGATCTTCGAATAGTTCGCGGACGTAAGCGGCTTTGGGGCCGGGCACGGGGACGTAGTGCGCCGCCCAAGGATAGGCGGTGATTTCGTTTTCGCCCCAGCGGGCGTTGCCGCCGGCTTGGGGATTCATTTCGAGGACAACAAAATCGCTGAAGCCGCGTTTGTCGAGGCGCCAGGCGGCGCAGAGGCCGGCGATGCCGCCTCCAACGATGACGACTGGAAATTTCTCGATGCGCCTTGCGGAAGGAAAAGAGGAGCGGTCGCGCAGGAGGTGGCCCATCTGGAAGGAATCGTTGACGAACGAACCGGCGATGGGGCGATCCGTCTTGAGCGAGAGTCCGACTAAGGCCGCACTGCCGGCGTGGAGAAATTTTCTGCGACCGACCTTCAATGACTGACGTCCTTCCAATCGTTTTCGTACATGCGCACCAGGACCTGGCTATTGAGTTGATTGGGCGGCATGGCGAGAGGAGCCATGTCCGGCGGGAATTGAAACAGAGCTGACAAGCCTTCCACGTTGATGAAACGCAGACCGCTGGGGAGAGAAACCGGCGGAGTGTATTCGCGCGTTGAGGCCAGGACGAAACCCCACTCGCCAAAGGACGGAACATAGACGTGATAGGGATGCGTTTCCAAGCCGACCTGCTTGAGCGTTTCGGCAATACACCAGAAGGAGTCGCGGGCGAACATCGGGGATGTGCTCTGCACGACCATCAGGCCTTGGGCGCTAAGGTGGCGCGCCGCGGCGCGATAAAAAGCAGTGGTGTACAGCTTGCCGAGAGAATAGTTCGTGGGGTCGGGAAAATCGATGACGATGAAATCAAAACTTTCCGTGTTCCCTTCGACCCAGGGAAAAGCGTCGGCGTTCGTGATATGGACGCGAGGCGAAAGAAAGGCTTTGTCGTTGAGCTTGGTGAGCATGGGATGGGTAGAGAAAAGTTTGGTCATCTCGGGATCGAGATCGACGAGTGTGATGCTTTCGATTTGGGGATATTTGAGAATCTCGCGGACTGCCAGGCCGTCACCGCCGCCCAGCACGAGAACGTGGCGCGGCGTGGGAACGGCCGCCAGGCCGGGATGGATGAGAGCTTCGTGATAGCGGTATTCGTCCCGCGAGCTAAATTGCAGATGACTGTTGAGGAACAGACGGAGATCATCCTTGAAGCGGGTGAGGACGAGATGCTGGTAGCGGGTATCGCGGGCCAAGATGATGTCATCGGCGTAGATGTTGTCCTCGGCGGTGGCGGTGATGCGGCGAGCCTCGGCCATGCCAACTCCCAGCGCACATAAAACGACTACGCACGCGACTCGCAGACTACGCGTGCCGGAAAGCCGCGTGCGAAACAAATACGTGGTCCACAGCGCCACGCCGGCGTTCACCAGACCAAAAAGCATCGCGGAGCGGACCAGGCCGAGACGCGGCACCAGGAGGATCGGAAACAGCAGAGATGCGCCGAGCGCACCGAGGTAGTCGAAGGTGAGTACGTGAGCGATGACCTCGCGAAATTCGTAGCGATCGCGCACGATGCGCATGAGCAGCGGGATTTCCAGCCCCACGAGGACGCCCATGACCATGACCAGAGCGTAGAGAATCAGCTCGAATCCTTGCGTGAAAGCAAAGGCCATCATCAGGAGCGCGGAGGAAAAGCCGCCGATCACGCCGAGCAAAAGCTCGATCCAGACAAAACGGTAGACGAGTCCCCGATCGAGGTAACGCGAGAGAGCGCTGCCAATGCCCATGGCGAAGAGATAGGTGCCGATGATGGTGGAAAATTGAAACACACTGTCGCCCACGAGATAGCTCGCCAGGGTGCCCGCAACGAGCTCATAGATGAGCCCGCACGCCGCAACCAGCAGCACCGAAATGAAGAGCAGAATGCCCATGCGCTAATGAATGGCCGCGGCAATGATGATGCAAATGCCGAGGGACATGGCGCCGACCAGAATGGCCAGCGCCATGTTGTGCTCTTGGACGATTTCCTTCCAGAGATGGTACGGCGTGAGTTTATCCATCACCACAAACGCGATGATGAAGATGAGCATGCCGATAAAGGCGAACACGAGTGCAGCAATGACATTGCCGAGCGGAACGAGGTTCATCTTATTTGCCTCCGGTGTAATGGTGATAGAAGCCGTAAACGGAACGATAGGAGCCGGGATTATCACGAACGGACTTGGGAACGTTTTTTAATTGGCTGATCTTGTCGAGGCTCCAGCCGTTGTACTGCGCAAAGCCAGTGGTTCCGAGGACCAACACTCCATAAGCGAGATAAAGTTTTCTGAACATCGTTTATCACTCCGAATTCGTGAGTTGTATGACCGGATGATCGCTCTCGGCCCACCGCATGCGCTCGAAATTGATGGAGCGCCAGGTGATGGCGATGGCCGGAAGCAGCAGCGCCAGAAAAGCAATGCCGAAAAAACCGAGGACCGGGACATCTCGCTTCACCTCGACGGAATAGACGAGGGGCCCGTGCTTGGGGTCGACCTCAGGCTCGATGCGCAAGTAATAATGACCTCGAGGGACGCTGGGGATGATGACGGTGTCCTTCTTGCTGCCCTCAGACCAGGAGCCATCGCTGTCCGAGCCGTAGTAGTAGCTGACTTCGCGGCCAAAATCCCACGCTTGCCCGGTGTCCTGATTGATCAGCGCATAATTCAAATAAATCCAAGAGTTAGCGACATTGGCGGTCGTTGTGATTTCCACGTTTGAGGTGCGGCCTTCGAAATCGAAAACATCGGTCACAAAAGAGGCCTCGCCTTTCGGCTCGCCGGCATTCAAGCGGTAAGTGGATTCGAACGCCGTACCTTTCGTCGAGAGGAGATCGAATCCGGCCATCAGCATGAGCAGAAAGATGGCAAACGCCAGGAAGGCGGCCCAAATGCCTTTGACATTTTGGCTGACCGGCGACGGTTGATTTTCGTAAACGCCGACCGCTTCCGGCGGGCTTCCAGGCAAATTGAAAGACTTCCAAATATCGGCGCCGTACATGTATTCGCCGACGGACCAGGTCACTTCCTTGGCGCTTTTTTCCGCAGAGAGGACGCGCGGCGGCTTTACGTATTCGCTTATGGCCGCATGTTCACCGACGCGCACCTGCCAGGGAAATTCGCCAAGGACGTAATCTGTTGTGGCCTCGGAGGACTGAAAGTGCTTGTAGACCTCGCCAAGGTAATTGGCCGATGCGAACTCAACTACAGGAAGCTCTTTGCAAACACTGAGGTCATTCCAATGGCCGTTATATTCAGTGAGATAGCGAATGGCCTTGTACGGATTGAAGAGGACATACTCGTGCCAGCGATAGCTGATACCCTCGACCTGGATGCTGCGGCGCTGGAAGCCGATGACTTCGTAATCCACGCCGCGAAGTTTGCCGCGCGTGCCCAAGGGAATGAGCGGCCGGTCGCCTCCGGTAATGGCCTCGAATTTCTGCAGGATCTGAAGCTGGGGATCCTGGGCGTCGAGGATGGAATGGCAACTCTCGCAAACCACGGTTTCGGCGTGACCCAGCGCGCGCAGAATGATGGCCGCTCCGCACTGCGGACAGTTTAACGCCTTCGCTTCGGGTTTCAGTGGCGGCGCGCCCGCGCTCATCACCAGCCCTCGAAGGTTCGAAGATTTTTGAGCTTGAGATCGTCGAACTCGACAAATTCGCCGAGATAAAGTGCGGGCTGCTCATCGCTGAAATCGAGCGTGGCGAACTTTCCGGTTTCGCTCTGAAGATCGGCAAACGTAACCTCGGTCTTGTCCCAATACTCGAAAGGCAGCTCGCCCTCGACGCCGCGATAATGAGCTGGCGTAACCACGGTCAAGGTGTAGCGCTCGTTGTTCCAAGTATATTGCTGCCCGACCTCGACTTGTGCGGCGGCTGGCAAACCGGTGGTATGGCTCGGGAAAGAGATCGCAAATTCGTTCTGGGCATCGGACAGCCAGGCGCTCGTGCCATCATTCATGGTGATATGCCATTCGTTCCAGCGGCCCTGGTCGTACTCATAGAGAATGCGGCCGATGGCCACGAAAGCTTTGTTGCGATATACGCCTTCGGTATGGAGCTGAATCGGCGAACTGTCCGGCGGGAGATCGGCCACCTGGCCGACTTTCTTGAGATCGACGTCCGTACGCACGAGAATGCTTTTGCAATACTGGCAGACCGTCTGAACGCTGCTGGACCATTGGAAGACAATCTTTGCGCCGCAATTGGGACAGTTCGAGACGGGCTGAGTCATCGTCCGCTGCTCATCTGTTGCACAAAGCAATCCTCGCTCTAAACTCTAATCGCTGGCCGTCTGGTGGCGCGCCGCCTCGTACGGGCGTGCCAGGCGCCTTACGGAAACCGTTCTCGCATGGAAAAGCTGCTGCAGCGCCGCTTCAAAATTCCATTCGGCGCGCGGAAGGCAGCAAAAGAGATTCAAGCAAAGTGAATTGTGCTCGGGAAAGGTATGGCAGGCGATGTGCGATTCCGCGAGCAGGCAAAGGCCGGTGAGGCCGCCGGTCCCGGGAAATTGATGCCACTGGGTTGGGCCGACGGGACGCAATTTCAGGCCGCGAATCATGCCATGAAAAAGCGTTTCGACGGCCCGCCGGTCCCGCAGCGAATCCGATGAGCAACCGAAGGCCTCAATGACCCATTCGATGCCGCTCATGTGCGCTTCACCCCTAAGCCTGAGGCTTCCCGCATTCCGGACAGAATTTGCTGGTGCGTGGGATAGGCTTGCCGCACTCACTGCAGAATTTTGTGCTCGGTGAGGCTGCGCCAGAAGTTGCTGTGCCCGCCGCCGGAGCCGCACCTCCCCCGCCCGGACTGGAGGAGGTGGATTGTTTGACAGCGTCCATCATGGCCTGGCCCATGGCGACGCCCGCGCCCAGCCCAGCGCCGATGCCAACCGCTCCTCCGCCTTCGTTCCCGGCAGCAATGGGAATCGCTTGCGCCACTTGATATTGCGTGAATTTGCCCATGTCTCCGAGGACGTTCATGCTGATGCGCTGGTCGAGCACCTTCTGGAGCTCGTCGGGGAGTGAGAGATTCTCAACGACGAAACTATCGAGCGACAGGCCGTAATCCGTGAACGCGGGCTTGAGCTGCTCGCTGATTTTTTCGGCGAGCGCGCCCTGGTTGGCCGCCATATCGAGAAAGGGAACTTGGCTGGCGGCAAACGCGTCCGTCATTTTCGCGATGATGGTGTTGCGCAACTGGCCTTCAAGATCGCTGACGTGATAGATGTCGCGAGTGCCGCTGATTTTTGTATAGAAGGTTTTCGCGTCGGCCAGGTGATAGGAATAAATGCCGAAACCCCGCAAGCGAATTGCGCCAAACTCTTTGTCGCGGATGGTGATGGGATTTTGTGTGCCCCAGTGCTGGTCGGTCTGGATGCGCGTCGAAAAAAAATAGACATCGGACTTGAAGGGCGACTGAAACTTCTTGTCCCAGTTCTTGAGGTACGTGAGAATGGGAAGCGTATTCGTGTTGAGGGTGTAAAGCCCGGAAGCGAAGGCGTCTGCGACTTTTCCTTCATTCACAAAAACAGCCAGTTGCGAATCGCGGACCGTGAGCTTGCCGCCATTCTGGATTTCGCGATCTTGCATGGGATAGCGATAGGCCAGGATGCCGTCTTCCGGCTCCGTCCAATCGATGACATCAATCCACTGTTTGGAAATAAAATCGCGAAGACTCATGAGGGACCTCCGCTTCAGGCGCGGCTCGATTAACGCTGAACCATCAGATAGAGGCGATGCTACGGTGCGGCTGGGGGCATGTCAATCCCATTCGGAAAAAGGCTGAAAAAGACCATTGACGATTATTGCGATTCGTTATCGAGCGCTCGGCGGATGCGAAAATCCGCGTATCCGCGCCGCACGCGCGGTTTAGCTTATGATAGAGGCATCGAAGTCGCAAAAACCGCGCTAACCTTAGGATCTGTAATCTCGTCCAAGCGGGCAACACATTTCTCCTAGAGAGCGGAGGGAGACCACAGATGACAAGTTTTCATGTGAATGGAAAGGCGGTCGAGGTGGATGTCGATCCCGCGACTCCGTTGCTCTGGGTCCTGCGCGATTCCCTGGGGATGACCGGCACGAAGTTCGGATGCGGAATGGCTTTGTGCGGGGCGTGCACGGTGCATCTCGACGGGAAGGCCATACGATCCTGCGTTGCGCCGGTATCGCGCGTGGAAGGCAAACGCGTGACCACCATCGAGGGGCTGTCCACCGATCTCACGCACCCGCTGCAGCGGGCGTGGATTGAGCTGGATGTGCCGCAATGCGGGTACTGCCAATCGGGGCAGATCATGAGTGCCGCGGTTTTACTGGCGGAAAACCCAAAGCCCACGGATGAGGATATCGACGAGGCCATGGGCGGAAATATCTGCCGCTGCGGAACCTACCCAAGAATTCGCAAGGCGATTCACAAAGCGGCGCAACTGGCGAATGCCGGGAGGGCCAAATGAGCGCACCGCCGATGGTTGGGCGGCGGGAGTTTATTCGCACCGGGGCGGCCGTGGGCGGCGGATTGTTGGTGAGCTTGTATGCGCCGCTGCCGGGCGGATCAAGCGGCCCGCTTGCCGCGGAAGAAAAAGATTTTGCGCTGAATGCGTTTGTGCGCATCGGAACCGACGAAAGCGTGACGGTGATATCGGCGCATTCGGAGATGGGGCAGGGAGTTTATACTTCCTTGCCGATGCTTTTGAACGAGGAGCTCGAAGCGGATTGGTCGAAGATTCGCGTCGAGGCAGCGCCAGTGGACAAAGCCTATAACCACCCGGTGTTTGGAATGCAAATGACCGGCGGGAGTACGACTTCACCGGCGGAATGGGAAAGATACCGCAAGATGGGCGCGACGGCGCGGGTAATGCTGGTCGAAGCGGCGGCCGCGAGGTGGGATGTCGAGGCCTCGACTTGTAGAGTGGAAAATGGCGTTGTGCTTCACGCCGCGACAAACAGGCGCGGGACGTACGGCTCGCTCGCAAACGCGGCAGCGCGGTTGACGCCGCCGGCAAATGTGCCGTTGAAGAATCCCAAGGATTTCACGCTGCTTGGAAAGCCTACGCTGCGATTGGACACTCCTTCGAAAACGAACGGCACGGCCCAGTTTGGTTTGGACGTGATGGTTCCGAGAATGCTTACGGCCGTAGTGGCGCGGCCGCCAGTCTTTGGCGGACGAGTGGCGAAACTTGACGCGCGTGAAGCGCTCAAAGTTCCCGGGGTGAAGGCTGTCGAGCAAGTGCCGTCCGGCGTGGCGGTAATCGCAGAACGTTTTTGGCCCGCAAAACTTGGGCGCGAAAAATTGATCATCGAATGGGATTTAGGGCCGAACGCGGGACTCTCCACGGAGAAAATGCTGCGCGATTTTAGGGAGACGGCGCTTAAACCCGGAGCCATCGCGAAAAAGACCGGCGATCCAGAGGCGGCGCTAAGAACGGCGGCAAAAACCGTCACTGCGGAATATGACGTGCCGTATCTGGCGCACGCCGCGATGGAGCCGCTGAATTGCGTCGTCGATTTGCGGCCAGACTCGTGCGAAATCTGGACCGGAACGCAGTTTGAAACGGTGGACCGCGCCAACGCGGCGCAAGCGGCGGGCCTGCCTGCGGATAGAGTGCTGATTCATACGACGCTGCTTGGCGGAGGGTTCGGCAGACGCGCGAACCCCAATTCGGACTTTGTTGTGGAAGCGGTCCACGTGGCCAGAGCTGCCAAGGCTCCCGTGAAGGTGGTTTGGACGCGCGAGGATGACCTGCGCGGCGGCTGGTACCGCCCCATGTGGCACGACCGGTTTGTGGCAGGATTGGATGCGGACGGAGATCCCGTGGCATGGACGCACACCATCGTCGGGCAGTCGATCATGCAGGGTACGCTGTTCGAATCTTTCGGAGTCAAAGACGGCATTGACAGCGCTTCCGTCGAAGGCGCGGCGGATCTGCTCTATGGAATGCCGAATCTGCAGGTGGATCTGCACACCCCGAAAATTGGAGTCCCGGTGCAATGGTGGCGGTCGGTGGGCCATTCGCACACGGGATTTTCTGTCGAGGCCTTCTTCGATGAAGTGGCGCATGCCGGCGGAAAAGATCCGTATGAGCTCAGGCGGAAGTTATTGGCCAACCAACCGCGAATGAAGGCCGTGCTTGAGCTCGCGGCGCAGAAGGCAAATTGGGGATCGCAATTGCCGCCGGGAGTGGGACGCGGCATCGCGACGCATTTTTCTTTCGCGAGCTATGTGGCCCAAGTCGTGGAGGCGTCGGTCGGAAAAGGCGGCGCGGTGCGCGTGCATCGCGTCGTCTGCGCTCTCGATTGCGGACTGGTCATTAATCCAGACACAGTCCGCGCGCAGATAGAAGGCGGAATCATTTTTGGACTGACTGCGGCGCTCAAAACGGAGATCACGCTGAAAGAGGGCCGCGTGGAGCAGGGAAATTTCGACGACTACCAGATGCTGCGAATCTTCGAATCGCCGGAAATTGAAGTGCATATTGTTCCGAGCGGAGAAAGTCCCACAGGCGTCGGCGAGCCCGGTGTTCCGCCGGTCGCGCCGGCATTGGCAAACGCAATCTTTGCGGCCACCGGCAAGCGTGTGCGGCGGCTGCCGATTCGTGCGAGTGATTTGGCGTAGAAAAGGGGAGCGAAGTCATGAACCGATTCGCGACAAATGGAGGAGAAAATCCCTCGAAACGCAATCCGAGGCTGCGGTGCGCATTTGCAATTTTTGGTTTTGTTTCCTCGACGGCTTTGCTTGCCGTGTCGTTGCCGGCTCGCGCAGCCAAGCAGAACGCCGATACCTCGCGCGCGGCTTTCCTCGAGGTTTATCGCGTGCTGACTTCGCCGCGCTGCCAAAATTGCCATCCGGCGGGCGATGCGCCTCTCCAAGGAGATGACAGCCACGTGCATCTGCAAAATGTGAAGCGCGGCAAAGACGGACACGGCGTGCATGGAATGCGCTGCGATACGTGCCATCAGGCAAAGAATCTCTCCGGCGAACACATGCCGCCAGGCAACCCGAAGTGGTCGCTGCCTTTGCCTGAACAAAAGATGGTGTTTGTGGGACGATCGCCGGGCGAACTTTGCCGGCAACTCAGAGATCCCAAACAGAACGGCGGGCGAACGCTCGCAGCGCTTCTCGATCACGTCGCAAACGACGATCTTGTCGGCTGGGGCTGGAATCCCGGAGACGGCCGCACAGTTCCTCCACTTTCCAGGGTGGAAACAGCCGCCCAAATGAAAGTCTGGATCGAAGGCGGAGCGGCCTGCCCAGAGTGAGCACGCGGCGCTCTAACTCTCTGTGAATTCGAGTGCGCCAATCGAAATCAGTGGCAGGTGCCGCTGCCTGAATCTGTGAAGGTCTTCTCAGCTTCCGGAATAAACTGCCAATCGTATCCGTTAGGCTTCAGCGTGAGTTTCAGGACGCCAAAAGCCGTGGCATCGCGCACTTCGCTATTGGGTTTCGGTGGGCCGAAGGGGCGATGATTCTTGCCGCCGGTGCCGACGACAAATTCGCGAATGCCGCGCGCAGCATCTGCCGCGCCGTCAGGTGTTTGCGGTGCGAAACGCTCGTAGTCGTGGTCGTGACCGTTCACCACGACATCCGCGTGGGCTTCATACAGGTCCTGCCAAAGAGGCTTGATCTCGGGATCGTTGCCGTGAGCGCCGCCTGAGCTGAACAGCGGCTTGTGCCAATAGGCAAGCGTGCAGGCTGCGGGATGCGCGGCGAGATCGACGCGCAGCCATTTTTCCTGCGGCGAACCGGTCTCGCAGCCGCCGACATCCTTGCACTCACTGTTCAGCACGATGATGTGCCAAGTTCCGAGCTCATAGCTGTAGTAGCCGGTCTTTGGATCGCCCGCAGCTGCGCCAAAATAATCAAAGTACGGAGTTGCTCCGGAAGAATGAAACTCATGATTCCCGGCCGCCGGCCGGGTGCGCGACTTAGCGCGCCCCCAGGTTTTGTCGTAGCAGATGAAATTTTCCTTGCTGCCGTCGGGATAAGCGAGATCACCGACCGCCATAACCGTGCCGGGAATTTGATCGAGCAGTTTTGCGGTGGCTTCCGCGCCCGAGGGGGCGGCGCAATCGGAAATGTCGCCTGCGCCGACGAGGATGGCGGCCTGCGGGCCGGGGATGACGCCCGGCGCGCTGGAAACGTTAATCGCCGTGGAAACCGGCAGGATCGTCAGCGCCAACGCAACTGCCGAACGCACTATGGCTTTCACGTTGCGCCTCACATTCACCTAGAATCGACCGACGCCTGAGATTACAGCTATTTCTCGTGGGTGGGCGACCAGCGCATTCCGAGCGCGAAGGTAGGCCCGTAATATTCGCGCTGAATCATGTATTGCTTCTGTCCGTTGTAGAAGCCAAAGGCTTCGTTGGTCAGGTTTTGGCCGTAAGCCAGGAGCGTGAAGCCGTACTTCAACCGGAAGCTGCCTTGAGCGTCTAGCTGAAAGTGCGAGTAGAGATAAGTGTCAGCAAACGGCCCACGAAGCCCGCCGGGAGTCGCAGTCGAACCTCCGGTGCCGTCCTGATACTGGTAGGCGTAAATGCTTGCGCCGTTGTAAGTAGTGCCAACGCGAATGGAAAGGCGTCGGTGGTCATAAGTTGGGCTGATATTAAAGGTGTTCGGCGCCTGTCGCAAAAGTCTGGGGCTATCCGCGCGCCCAGGCAAACCACTCGCCTGAGAATTCGTGTAGCTGTAGTTAGCGGTGAGACCCAAACCGCCAAACGCTCCGGGCAACGACGTGAAATTCTGCAGATAGGCGCATTCGAAACCAGCCAGCCAGCCGCTTCCCGCATTGATCGGTTGCGATACCGTCCATGTCTGCACCGGGTAAAGCGGATTACCGGGCACCGGCGTGTAGTTCTCCTTCAACTCCGATTGCGTGACAATCGGGTCGTATAATTGCTTGTAGAAGAAGCCCCCCTGGATCATCCCGAACGGCTTCAGATAATGCTCCATGAGGACGTCGTAATTGTTGGCTGTTTCCGCCTTTAGATTTGGGTTGCCAAACGACGCCGAGTCTGGAGTTTGATGCAGAGTGACGCTGAGCGCCTGAGCGATGTCTTGAGGATCAGGGCGGGAAAGCGCACGGCTGTAGACCAAGCGAAGATCCGAGTCATGCCCCAAGTCAAGGCGAACAGAAGCGCTCGGGAGAACTTTGACATACGATCCGTTCATTGTAGTCTCTGCGAGAAAAGCACCGGTGTTATCAAAAGACGGCGTGAAGGTAGTCAGGTTTGTCCCCTCGAAGCGAACCCCCGCCACGATGCGGACCTTACTGAAATCGATGGTGTCCATCACATAACCGGCTGAGACCTTCTCGACGTAATCAAAATTTTGAGGCTGCGGGCCGGGTCCGCCGGACGCGAGAGTGAAGCCTAGAAGCTTCGTATTCAAATAGTTGACGATGCTGTTCCAATTGGTCGTCGGCCCGGCCTTGTAATTATTGGAGTAGTAGTCGTTATTGAAATACGCTCCCAGAAACTGCGTCATGGGAACCGACCCGTTGGGCGTGTAATCCGGAGTGTAGGAGTCATCAAACTTGTGGGCGTTTCGGAATTTGCCTCCAATCTCGAAAGTGGATAGGTGCGAGCCAATGTGATAGCGCTTCGCGTAAGCCCCCGTAAACTGCAGGTTTAACTGAGGTGACCTCCCAAAGGATGTGTTGACGTCCACCAGGTCGTAATTGGCGGGGGAATAAGCCTCGGTGAAGCAGCTGGGAGTCCACTGTGGGATATACAACCTGGTGGTAAGCGCGGGGCTGAACTGGCAGGCGCTGCCGTTCGGATAGAGATTGTTATAGGTGGAGTTTACAGCGAAGTCCGCCCCTTCATCGCCGCCCGAATGCACTTGCTGGGCACGGGAAGCAGAAACATCCCAGGCAATCCAAGAGGTCGCAAACAGATGTTTTCCGCCGAGGAGAAGGCTGCCGATGGAGAAATCGGGAACCCGGTTGGAAGTGCTGAATAACGGAGTGCCCGCGCCGCAGGTCCCGCTGCTGCATCCGTTGGAATTCAGCAGCGTGATTCCCGGAGTGTTGTCCGTGAGCGTGTAAACCCACTTAGCTCCGAAGTCTTTGAAGTCCGAGTAGATTCCGCGGATGTAGATGTCCGAGCCGTCCCTAATTTTATAGTCCATACTTCCAGTCCATCCCCAGCGGCTACGGTTGTAAATGTATTGGCGAACATCTTGCGTATCGAAATAACGCGCCGTGGAACCACCGGGGAATGTCGCAACGTCTGGAACGGGCTCGATGTCATCGATGCCGCGGCCGTTCCAATCATAGGAGCCCCCAATCAGTGCTCCCCAGCGCTTGTCCTGGCCGAAGCGCTTGCCGACTGTTCCGGAAGTTTGCCAGAGATGCCGGCCGCCATCGATCGTGCTGGTGCCGCCTCCTCCGCTCAACGAGATCGTGGGACGCTCTCCTGCAGTCTTGGTGACGATGTTCACGGAACCGCCGATGCCGTCGCCGTCCATGTTCGCCTGCAGAGTTTTGTTGACTTCGACGGATTCGACGAGGTCGGCGGGCATGGCGTCGAATTTAATTTCGCGCACGCCGGGCTCCGGCGAAGGAATATTCACGCCGTCAATCGTGGCATTGGTGAGGCGCGGCTCGAGACTGCGCACCTGAATGTATTTGCCCTCGCCTTCGTCGCGCTCCAGAGTAACGCTGGGCAGACGGCCGACGGCGTCGGCGATATTGGCGTTTGGAAGCGCAGTGATGACTTCGCTCGTCATCACTTGAAGAATGTTGTCGGCGGTGCGCTCCCGGTTGATGGCCTCGGCCTCGCCGGAAACGGCTTCAGCGGTCACAAGAATCTCCGCGTTTTGGACGGACACTTTCATGGTCACGTCAACGGTGCTGGTCTGCCCAGCCGTGATGTTCACGGTCTTTGTAAAATCGGCGAACCCCACGTACTTAACCGTAATTGTGTATTCGCCCGGAGGAAGATTGTTAAGGAAATACGAGCCTTGCTGACCGGAAGCAACGGTAAGGCCCGCGGGCTGCAGTTTGATCTCCGCGCCCTGCAAAACGCCGCCGGACGTATCGGTGATGTGCCCCGCAATAGATCCCGTTTCGCTTTGCGCAAGCGCATTGCTGATAGGGAAAGTCATGGTGACTAAGATCAACGCGAAGAAAATATTCCTGTTCCTTGCCATTCTGGATTTCATCAATAAACCCCTCGTTTCTGTTCTTGACAAGACATTCGGACCTGTAGCGATCCCCAGGCGTCGCTCTCACGCGCGCTTGCTTGAAAGATTTCTTTCATTTAACGAGAGCAATAGAAATGGCAGATGACGCCACTTAAAATATTGGTTAAATTAATGCTGAAGTTTTTTCAGACAAAGCCGGGAGATATCCAGGTCCTTCAAATAGGACACTATTAAGCCGCGCAGCCCGGGAGTTTGATTTGAAACACGGAGCCTGCGCCTACCTTGCTCTCCGCGGCGATTGTGCCGCCATGCATCTCCGCGATCCAACGCGCGATTGCCAGTCCCAAGCCCGCTCCGCCGTTGTTCCTCGACCGCGCGCGGTCTACGCGATAAAACCTGTCGAAAATGTTCTTCAGTTCCGTTTCGGGAATGCCCACGCCGGAGTCGCGTACTGTAATATGCGCGTGGTTCTCCGATTGGGACAAAGCGATTTCGCATCGCCCGCCCATCGGAGTGTATTTCACTGCGTTATCCAGAAGGATCAACAGCAAACGATCGATTGCGATG
>Ga0210395_10000700_pt1 | contig 25577 bp, 20 predicted proteins | sample IncBWH4OmetaG_FD_150861 | JGI IMG/M metagenome (GOLD analysis project Ga0210395, IMG submission 150861) | Forest soil microbial communities from Barre Woods Harvard Forest LTER site, Petersham, Massachusetts, United States - Inc-BW-H-4-O ... | reverse complement strand
CATCAACCTCACTGTTCAGGCTGGCGATTACGTAGCGATCACTGGTCCGTCTGGCGGCGGCAAGACGACGCTGATGAAGGTCATGCTTGGCCTGCTCGAGCCCACTGACGGCGAGGTGTTGATCGATGGCCTGCCGCTGACCACATACGGGGCGCGCTCATTCCGCGACCATGTCGGCGTCGTGATGCAGGATGACCAGCTGCTGTCAGGCTCGATCGCAGACAACATTTGCTTCTTCGACCAGGGCTTCGATCACGCGCACATGCAGCATTGCGCCAGGATTGCCTGCGTTCACGACGACATCATGCGCATGCCGATGTCCTATGACAGCCTGATCGGCGATATGGGATCTTCGCTGTCGGGTGGTCAACGCCAGCGCGTCCTGCTCGCCCGCGCGCTGTACCGGCGCCCCACCATGCTCTTCATGGACGAAGGCACGTCGCATCTCGACACAAATATCGAGGCACGCGTCAATGCGGCCATTCGCGAGCTCGGCCTGACGCGCATCATCATTGCGCATCGGCCAGAGACGATCGCATCCGCGGAACGCCGCATTGCGATTGTTGATGGCCAACTGCACGAGCAACCGCAGCCCGATTCGATTTCTCGCCGGAATGCCATCATCCCGGCAGTGGCGCAGGTCATCGAGGCAGTACCACCAATTTGATGCCACCTGCGCGCCTGCTTCACGCTCAATGAGAAACACCCATCCATCATATCCATCACATCCGTCACATCCGTCACATCCGTCACATCCGTCACATCCGTCATGGCTGGGCTTGGCCCAGCCATCCACGTCTTCTCTTGGTGCGTGTGGTCGAGCCCGCCTGACGATCGAGGTGACAGCAAGTCACTCGCATTGAGAGTTGGCACAACCAGGCACAATATTTCCATTCGTCACAGGAGACATTCGATCTGTGACCCTTCTCACTGTGTCCCCCTTACCCGTTCTTTACCAGTAATAGTCGCGGTCAAAGGCCGACCGTAATCAGAAACTTGAGGAACATAGCGATGAGCAAATCGAAACTGGCGACTGATGCCGACCTCCCGGCGCCGTTGTCGTTGACGCTGGAGGACGTTCGCAACGTGGCAGGCGGCGCGACATTTGTGGCGACCGTAAGCGCCGCACATTGGTGGTGGTACGGTCAACCGGCAAACCCCTGGCTGAACGCGGTCTCCCAGGCCAACGTGTCCAATGTGACCGTCGGACAGGTTGGAGCGGTACAGGCTCTCGGAGGCTAAACCACCGTACAGCCTTGCGCGCCCGTCTGGACAGCAGTCGTCGCACGGATCGCTCGCGATCTGCGGCGCTGCGCCAGGCGGGTCAAAGGCTTCGCTGCAATGTAATTACGGTCGAGAATTCCCCATGAGAAAGCCCCAGAATGCCGGCCCTCTATTATGCCCGAGCGCACACACCGCCGCGCCCGGCGCTCGCTTGTTCGGCGTGCAGGTGCGCACGGAAAGCGGTGATCGACAGCTCGCTTACCTGACCGAGACGCATCCGATCACCGAACAGGTTCTGGAGCTCGCTGGTTCGGCGGCGCCGCATGAGGTGTTGCGCGTTGCCGCGCATTGCATCGAGGGTGAGTGCCCGCATTGGAATGGCCAAGGCTGTCGGTTGGCGACCCGAGTGGCCACCATGCTACCGCCTGCGGTTTCGGCGCTGCCACGCTGCGCCATCCGGCCCACCTGTCTGTGGTTCAAGCAGGAAGGACCCGCTGCCTGCTTGAGGTGTCCGCAGGTGGCGACGATCGAGCGCCATCCCTCCGACACTTTGGGCGCCACCGTGGCGCAGCTTGAATTGCAAGATGACGACGTAGTCCTGCGGCCGCGTCACGGAGTTGATACGACCGCTCGCGGCTAAGCTGGTATCACTGGGCTACGCGAGCGCACCGGCGGATCCGGGCTGGCGACCCCCGCGCTGACGCCCGTCGGCGGGACTGGCATGTTCATCACGCGTGACGCATTGCCACGGAGGACCGACGATGATCTGGGCTCGTTTCGCTTGCCTTTGCCTACCCATTGTCGCCCTGCTGGGCACGGCACCGCCAGTATCGTGCCAGGCGCCCGCGCGCTCGTTCGACCCGGTCGGGCGCTGGCGCCTCTACCACGACAACGGTGCTCCGTTCACCGCGCGCCTGGCACCGGATCAGAGTGCCGCAACCGATTCGGAAGGCGGCGAACACGGCATCTGGCGCTGGGAGGGAAACAATGTCCGCGTGATCTACACGGATGGCTGGGATGACCTCCTGTCACTCGGTCCCGATGGAAAATTCGTTAAGCGCGGCTGGGGTCCGGACGATGACCGCTGCGGTCCTGCGTCCAATCAGACGGCCGCTGAACACCTGTCCTCTGACCCCGGACCACCGCTCTGAGGGGTGACTGCCCAACGGCTTGGCTGTAGCCTTCCGTTCACGCGGAACGGAGGAGCGACCGACATGGCAGACGGACAGACCTGTCTCAAGGGGGTGAAGATCCTCGATCTCACCCAGTTCGAAGCAGGACCGTCCTGCACCGAGGCACTCGCCTGGCTCGGCGCCGACGTGGTCAAGCTGGAAAACCCCGGTGGCGGCGATCCAGGGCGCGCGTTGGGCGGTCAGGCTGCCAAGGACGATCCCTATTTCCTGCTGTTCAACGCCAACAAGAAGTCGATCACGGTCAATCTGAAGGACCCGAAGGGCCTGGCGCTGGTGAAGGACCTCGCCGCCAAGGCCGACGTGATGGTGGAGAACTTCGCGCCTGGCGCGATCGAGCGACTGGGCCTCGGTGCGGACGTGATCCGCAAGATCAATCCGTCGATCATCTACTGTCAGGTCAAGGGATTTGGTGAAGGGAGCCCGTACGAGAAGAACCTGGCGTTCGACATGATCGCGCAGGCCTGCGGCGGCACGATGAGCATCACCGGCGAGCGCGACGGCCGTCCGTTGAAGCCTGGACCGTCGCTCGGCGATACCGGAACCGGCATGCTGCTGGCGATATCCATCCTCGGTGCTCTGTATCGTCGCAAGGAAACCGGAAAGGGCGATCACCTGCAGGTCGCGATGCAGGATGCGATGCTGCACTACATCCGCATCGCGTTCGCCGCGCAGAACCGTACTGGCAATACCCAGGCGGCCGGGCGCGCAGCCGACAGCAGCGTCTCCAACACCACGCCGCCGATGGGGACGTTCCCGTGCAAGGGCGGCGGCTCGAATGACTACGTCTATGTCTTCACCAGCCGCGCCAATCCCGACCATTGGCGGCGTCTGCTGAAGGTCATCGGCCGCGAGGAGCTGAACGGCGACGCGCGCTTCGAAACGCCCGCCGCACGCGCCGAGAACGCGGACGCCGTGAACGCGATGATCGCGGACTGGACGAAGCAGCACACCAAGCATGAGGCAATGGAGATCATCGGTGCGGCAGGCGTGCCCGCCGGCGCGGTGCTCGACACGATGGAACTGTACAACGACCAGACCTTCGAGCAGCGCGGCATCTTCCAGACGATTGAACACCCGACGGTGGGGACCTTCCGCATGCCGGCATGGCCGGTGCGGTTCGAGGGCAGGCCGCCACCGGTCGTGCCGTCGCCGCTGCTCGGACAGAACAACGAGCAGGTGCTGAGCGACTGGCTGGGCCTGGATCGCGACACGATCGGCGGCCTGAAGAACAATGGCGTAATCGGTTAGAGGAGACGAACCAATGGCAGAACTGACAGGCTCGGAAATCCTCGCGAAGTGCCTCAAGAAGGAAGGCATCGAGGACATCTTCTACATCATGGGCGGCCCGATGCTGCTGGCGGAGTCCACCTGCATCACGGAAGGCATCCGCATGATCGACGTCCGCCACGAGCAGGCGGCGGCGTACGCATGCCAAGCGTACAGCCGGCTACGGCAAACGCCCAGCGTGTGCATGGCGGCATCCGGACCTGGCGTGACCAACCTCATCACCGGCATGGCAAATGCGCTGATTGACTGCTGCCCCGTGGTGGCATTCGGCGGGTCGAGTCCGATCAGCCAGTTCGGTCGCCAGGTGTTCCAGGAGATCGATCAGGTCAAGCTGATGGAAGGCTGCTGCAAGCACGTCGATCGCGTGCATAACCTCAAGCGCATTCCCCAGCAGGTGAACTTCGCGTTGCAGCGCGCGATGTCCGGCAAGCCTGGTCCCGTCTACGTCGACATGCCGGGCGACATCCTTTACCAGAAGATCGACGAGAACCTGGTCGACTGGAGTTTCGCGGGACGCAAGATGGACAGCCGCCCGCTCGGCGATCCGCGCCAGGTTGGCGCACTGGTGAAGGCGCTGGCGGAGGCGAAGCAGCCGCTGATCGTGTCGGGTTCCGGTGTGATCTGGTCGCGCGCGTGGACGGAGATGCAGGCCTTCGTCGAGGCGGCCGGCATTCCATTCTATACAACGCCGCAGGGTCGTGGCGTGGTGCCGGACGATCATGCGTGCTCGTTCCTGACGATGCGGAACGCGGCGTTCGCGGATGCCGATCTGATCATCGTACTGGGCACGCGGATGAACTACATCATCGGCCATGCCGCGCCACCGCGCTTCGGCGGCAATGCGAAGATCGCGCGCATCGACATCGATCCGGAGGAGATCGCGGCGGCCGCGCGCGGCGTCGACATTCCGATCGTTGGCGATTGCAAGATGGTGCTGCAGCAGTTGCTTGACGGCATCAAGGGCAAGGTGACGCAAGACAGCTACAAGGCGTGGCGACAGAAGCTTGCGGATGGCGAGGCACAGAAACGTTCTGCGGCCGGCGCCAACAGGTACGCCGAGGATGGCGACATCCATCCGGTGCGGATGCTTGAGGAGATCAAGAACTTCGCCAAGCGTGACGCGATCCTCTGCGTCGACGGGCAGGAGACCTTGAACTTCGGCCGCCAGACGATGCCGACCTTCTCGCCCGGGCATCGGCTGAACTCAGGGCCGTTCGGCACGATGGGCGTTGGCCTGCCGTTCGGTGTCGGCGCCAAGGTTGCGTGTCCGGACAAGCAGGTGATCGTGGTGCATGGCGACGGCTCGATGGGCATGAACGCGATGGAGATGGACACCGCAATCCGTCACAAGATCCCGCTGCTTATCGTGATCAGCCTGAACGGCGGCTGGACCGGCGATCCGCAGCGCGAGAAGCCGGGGCGCGATCTTGGATACATGCGCTACGACAAGATGTGCGAGGCGTTCGGCGGCTACGGCGAGTACGTGACCAAGCCGGAGGACATCCGGCCCGCGCTGGAACGCGCGCAGGCAAAGGTAGACGAGGGCATGGTAGCGTTGGTCAACGTGCGCACCGACTATCGCGCGCGATATGGCGGCGTGCGGTTCTCCGACTATTCGACCTGGCGCTGCTGCGCTTTACCTCCCTCGCGCGAGCGGGGGAGGTAACGGCGTATATGCCTGCCCTTCTCCTGGTCTTACCTTATTTGGCGCCTGTGCCCGAAGCTTTGTTGGCCAGCCAACTCGAACCAGTGTCTCATCCGGGTCCGACAGCGTAAACTCATACGTGCCCCACGGTTTGTCCTCGGGTTGGCCCAACACAAGTTCGCCCATTCGTTCGGCCAGTTCGTCAACATTGTCGGCATACAGATAAAGGCCGAAGGGATTGCGGCCCGGTATCAGCCGCCCTTCGACTGCTTCCGTCAGATGGATCTCACGGCCCTGATCATCGGACAGCATGCGGTAATCGTCAGGTCCACGCCGATTGGCGAAGCCGAGCCTGCGGTAAAAACCCTCACTCGCATCGAGGTCAATGCAAGGAAGAATAGCTACCATGGCGCGGGCGTGTGACATCGCAGTTCCTCCAGCAAGCGGTTCAAGTGCCTGCCACAAGTCCCAGCGTGTGCCGGGCAATGACCAGTTCCTCATCCGTGGGAATCACATACGCCGGCAGCGCCGAATCGGCGCCCGTCAGCAGCGGGCCGCCTGCCTGATTCGCCGCCTCGTCTATCGAGAAACCGAACCACTGCAGTTGACGCAGCACGCGGGCACGGACCTCGGGGCTGTGCTCGCCGATGCCGGCGGTGAAAACCAGCCCATCGATCCCACCCATACTGGCTGCCAACGCACCGGCAGTGCGTACCACGTGGTAGACGAAATGCTCCACCGCCAACTGCGGCAACGGCGCGTCGCTTGCGAGCAGCGTACGCATGTCATTGGACACTCCCGACAGCCCCTTCAGCCCGCAGTCGGCATAAAGAAACCGTTCGATCCGATCGACCTCCCAGCCTTTCTGCTGCTGTAGCCAAAGGATCACGCCGGCATCGATCGATCCCGGTCGCGTCCCCATCGGCAAGCCGTCCAGAGCCGTGAATGTCATCGACGAGTCCACACTCCGGCCGCCCGCCAGTGCGCACATCGAAGCGCCAGATCCGAGATGCGCCACCACGATCCGTCCCGGCGCGATCTCAGGCACGCGCTCAGCCAAGGCGCCCGCGATGTATTCGTATGATAGTCCGTGAAAGCCATAGCGCCGCACGCCCTCGCGGTAGAGCGCGTCAGGAATCGCAAATCGATCCGCCACAGCCGGATGGCCGCGATGGAATGCCGTGTCGAAGCACGCCACGTGAGGCAGACCCGGGAACAGCTTGGACAGCGCCTTCAACACGGCCACGGCGGGCGGATTGTGCAGCGGCGCCAGCGGCTCCAAAGCCTCGATCTGCGCAAGCGTCGCGGCGTCCACCACCACAGGCGCATCAAGGTCGGGGCCGCCATGCACCACACGATGACCAAACCCCATCAGCCCCTGCTTCTCCAAAGGTCCGTCAGGCATCGCGGCCAGCAAGGCGAGCGCGGCCGCGTGGTCCTTTGTGCTCACCGTGCTGTCATGCGTCGGCTTCCCATCGGCGGTCGCTATCAGCAGACGCCCCTCCCCGCCGATCTTCTCCACCTCGCCGCTTTGCAAACGGTGCAAGGCGCTGTCCGCCACGCCGTACACGGCAAACTTCAGACTGGACGAACCGGCATTCAGGACGCACAGGCGACGATCTTGCATACCTCTTGGCCTTTCACGTCCGGAGCGCGCATGCTTGGTAGTCGAGCCACAGACGAGCTCCGGAGACAGCGTCCATGACCAAGTTCGGCCTCGCCCAGTCTATCCGCCGCGTGGAGGACCCGCGCCTGCTGAAGGGCAATGGGCGCTACACCGACGATATCGTGTTGCCGGGCATGCTGCACGGAATAGTGCTGCGAAGCCCACACGCCGCGGCGAAACTCGGCATGATCAACACGACAGCGGCAGCATCGGTCGCGGGAGTTAAGGCAATCTATACCGCGGCCGAGCTGAGGGCGGATGGCATCGGTCCCCTGCCCTGCGCCGCACCGGTGCAGAACCGCGATGGGTCCGACATGGCGAACCCACCACACCTGGCGCTCGCCGAGGGTGCCGTACGCCACGTCGGCGACCCCGTCGCGTTCATCGTCGCCGACACCGCGGCGGCGGCGCGCGACGCGGCCGAACTGATGTTGGTGGATTACGATGTACAGCCCTCCATCACCGACATGGCTCACGTCATCGATGCCGACGCGCCACTCGTCTGGCCCGACGTCAAGCAGAATATCGCGTTCGATTGGGGCATCGGCGACAAGGCGGCGACCGATGCCTTGTTTGCCACGGCCGCGCACGTCACGAGCCTGACGGTTGTGAACAACCGGGTTGTCGTCGCCTCCATGGAGGCGCGCGCGGCGATCGCGGACTATGACTCGGCCTCCGATCGCTGGACATTGTATGCCAACACGCAGGGCGGATGGCTGATCAAGAACCTGCTGGGAGCGGTGTTCCAGACCGAACCCACGAAATTCCGCGTAATCACACCGGATGTCGGTGGCGGCTTTGGCATGAAGGCCTTCCTTTACGCCGAGCACGCACTGACCTGCTATGCGGCACGCAAGCTGGGACGACCGGTTAAGTGGGCATCGGATCGCGGCGAGGCGTTTCTTGCTGATACCCAGGGCCGTGACAATGTCACGCTAGGCGAACTCGCGATCGACAAGGACGGAAAATTCCTCGCACTGCGCACGCGCAACGTCGCCAACATGGGCGCCTATCTTTCGACGTTCGCGCCTTACATCCCGACGCTCGCCGGCGGCGCCGTGCTGTCCGGCGTCTACAACTTCCAGCAGATCTACGCCAACGTGCTTGGCGTGTTCACCCACACCGTGCCGGTCGATGCCTACAGAGGCGCTGGTCGGCCCGAAAGCAATTACCTGCTGGAGCGCCTGGTCGATGCCGCGGCGCGCGAACTCAACATCGACCGGGCGGAAATGCGCCGGCGCAATATGGTGCCGCAATCGGCGATGCCGCATGCCACGCCCGTCGGCAAGACCTACGATGCCGGCGACTTCGCAACCGTGCTCGATGCGGCGCTCACGCGGATGGATTATGCCGGGTTCGCCGCCCGACGTGCGGAGGCCGCGCGGCGCGGCAAACGGCGTGGCATTGGCCTGGCCTATTATCTCGAAGTCACCATGGGCGATCCCACTGAGCGGGCGGAAATCCGTTTCGCCGAAGATGGCTTTGTCGATGTTTATGTAGGCACGCAATCGACCGGTCAGGGGCACGAGACCGCGTATATCCAGCTTACGTCTCAGCGTCTCGGTATCGACGGCGAGAAGATCCGTGTGCGTCAGGGCGACACGGACACCATCCCGGTCGGCGGCGGTACTGGCGGATCGCGCAGCCTCTATTCCGAGGGGCAGGCCATTCTGATCACGGCGGACTCGGTGATCGACAAGGGCAAACTTGCGGCGGCCGAAGCGCTGGAGGCGGCTTCTGCGGATATCGCATTCGCCGACGGCAGGTTCTCCATCGTCGGCACCGACCGCGGCATAGACATCATCACGCTCGCCGCCACACAGCGACAGAAGGTTGCTGCCGGCGAACCGGCCAGCACACTCGATGCGGCGGAAGTGGTGAGTGTCGCCGAGCACACCTTCCCGAACGGCTGCCACATGGCAGAAGTGGAAGTGGACCCGGAGACCGGCATGGTCGAAATCGTCCGCTACCGCGTGTGCGACGACTTCGGCAAGACGGTGAACCCGATGATCGTGCGCGGCCAGGTGCACGGCGGCGTATCACAAGGGCTCGGCCAAGCCCTGCTGGAGCGCACCAGCTTCGACGCCTCCGGCCAGCTCGTGACCGGCAGCTTCATGGACTATGCGCTGCCGCGCGCCGCCGATTTCCCTGACATCGAGGTCGATCTTATCGAAGTGCCGAGCGTGTCCAACCCGCTCGGCGTGAAGGGTGCCGGCGAAGCAGGCTCTGTTGGCATCCGCCGGCGCTGATCAACGCCATCATCGACGCTCTGTCAGTCGATGGCGTAACCCACATCGACATGCCCGCCACGCCGGAAAGTGTCTGGCAGGCGCTGTCACTGGCAAAGGCAGCTTAGTGTCCGCCATCAATGAAATTGGACTCGTTCGCGTGTCATTGTGAGGCACGCAGCGACGAAGCGGTCCCGATGATGCTGCGCACTCACCTCAGAATTGCTTCGCCCCGCCTTCGCGGGTTCGTTTCACTGATTCCACCATTGTTCATCAGCTCCCAGACCCTCGGGGGTGATAGCGGCAGCGACTTCGGCTGTATCCCGATCGCCGATGCGATCGCGCTCGCGATGACGGCAGCAACCGGCACGATGCCTCCTTCACCGGCTCCCTTGGCGCCAAGCGGATTATTCGGCGATGGATATTCCTCCATGTCGAACACCCGGATGTTGGGAAAGTCGGCAGCCGTCGGCAGTGCGTAGTCTGCGAGCGAACCGGTGAGGAGCTGGCCTGTCTCGTCATAGACGAGATGTTCCAGGAAGGTGCCCCCTAGGCCTTGCACGATGGCGCCAACGATCTGCCCTTTCAGCGTCATTGGGTTGACGATGCGTCCGACATCGCCCACCGCGACGTAGTCGACGATGTCCACGCGCCCGGTCGTCGGATCGACGGCGACGTGTGCTGCATGCGTACCATAGGGGTAGGTGCGCCGCGTGTTCGCGTATGTGCCGTCAGCATGTCGGTGCTCAATTGCCAGGTCCGCCCAGCGGATGGCGTTGCCGTCCGGCGAGGTGGCCAAACCCGCCTCCAGGACGATGTCTTCGGCCGCACAATTCAGGCGCAAGGCAGCGGCGGTGCGGATCACCTGCTTCAGCTTCGCCGCGGCGGCTATGATGGCGGAGCCACCCATCACGGTCGAGCGCGAGGCGAACGAACCGAACCCTTCGTGCAGGTGAGTCGTGGAGCCATGGAAGACCGTGATCTGTTCCATCGGCACCTCCAGTGCATCGGCAGCGATTTGCGCACAAATGGTTTCCAGCCCTTGGCCGACGATAGCGGAGCCGACATAGACCGAGACCGTGCCATTGCTTTCGATCACGATGCGCGCGTTTTCGCGCGGGCCGACGGCGCCGCCTTCGACGAAGCAGGCGAGGCCGATGCCGTGATATCGCCCGTCGATCAGCCTGCCATTAAGCCTGGACATTTCTGCCCAGTCGAATTCCGAGAGACAGCGATCCAGCGTCTGGAAGTAATCGCCGCAGTCGAGCTCTTCCTCCTGCAATACCGGCGTGAGGACGGCCAGTCTGTACGGCAGTTCGTGCCTGGCGATCAGGTTGCGGCGACGGAATGCGACCGCGTCGATGCCGAGATCGTCGGCGACAATGTCGAAGAGCCGCTCGCGAAAAAAGTCGCCTTCGAAACGGCCGGGTGCACGATAGGTGCCGCTTGGCGTCTTGTTGGTCACCAGCATCGACGATTCGATGTGGATGTTGGGGATGCGATAGGGACCGGAGAACATTAGCGCGACGTTACGCGGAGCGATGGTCGCGTTTGCACGGATGTAGGCGCCGATGTTGCCACTGATGCTGCCACGAACGGCCACAATGGTTCCGTCCCGCCTGCATAGCAGTTCTAACTCGGCATCGAATTCCCGCGCGTGATTGCAGGTGAGCAGGTGTTCGCGACGACTTTCGATCCACTTCACCGGACGATTGAGGTGGCGGGTGGTGAACGGGATCAGGAAGTCTTCTGGATAGAACTCGCCGCGCATGCCGAACCCGCCGCCGACATCGCCTTCGATCAGGTCGATCGCCGATTCACGCAGACCCATTTGACGAGCCAGGATGGCGCGAGAGGCAAACGGCACCTTGGCGGCGCCATAGACGGTGAGGTGCTCCTTGCTGCTGTCCCACGTCGCCGCCAAGCCGCGCGTCTCCATGGTGGTGGCGGTGTGGCGTTGGGTCGCGAACCGCTCGCGGCGTACCAGGCAGTCGTCGGCCGTCGCCGCCGCGAAGGCTGCGTCAGCGTCACCGAGTACCGCCGTGTAGGTCAAGGCAAGGTTGGTTGCCGCTTCCTCAAACAGCAGCGACCGGTTCGAAGCCGCTGTCTTCGTATCGACGCACGGCGGCAAGGCTTCAATGTCAAGCTCGATCAGGTCCAGCGCATCCTCGGCGATCGCGGAGGATTCGGCGATGACGACCGCGACGGGCTCGCCGACGTAGCGGACCTTGCCGCTGGCGATCACCGGCTGTTCGTAGGGCACCAGATCGATCAACGGAGCCAGGCGCAGCGGGATGGTAGGCAGCGGGCTGCCGATGTCCGCCGCGGTAATGACGGTGACGACGCCCGGCTGCGTCAGCGCGGGCGCCGTGTCGATGCGAACCAGTCGCCCGTGCGCGACGGAACTGCGCAGGATCGCAGCGTGCAGCATACCGGCAAGGCGAAGGTCATCGACGAACTGTCCTTGGCCACGAAGCAGCCGAAGATCCTCGATGCGTGCGATTGGCTGGCCGACATAGGTGTTGGCCGCTGTCATCCCGTAGCCGCCCGGCGTCGCCGGGGCATAACCCGGCTACTTCGCCGCATCCAGATCCCGCGCGCCGAGGGTGCGCGCGCGGATCGCCTCTTCGGGAGCCGAGTGGCCGAAGTCGGTGAACGCGCGCCGCACGGCGTCCACCGTCGAGCCGAAGACCTGCGTACGGTTCTCTCTCGCCCAGGTGCTGGAGCCGACAATCGACGTCAGCGAACCCTGGAACTGCGGCATCACATAGCGCGCGAACAGCTCGTAGCTGCGGAGCGTCTGCTCACGCGTTGCCCACTCATGCGCGCGGAACATAACGCCGCCGAACCCACCCTGACTGTTTTTCAGCAGTTGGTGGATCCCCTTCGCAACCGTATCCGGTGAACCGACCAGAGTCGTGCCCATCTTCACGCCGTCACGCAGAGGATCATCGGCACGCCCGGGCGGGCGGCCCAGCGTGTCCTCGAAGTATGTGACAGTCTCGATCCGCTCGCCCTTTTGCACCTCTCGCAGCGCCTGCTCATCGTCCTCGGCGATGTGTGCATTGACCACGACACGCCAGTTTTTGCGGTCCATGGTCTTGCCGTTCTTCGCTGCGGCCTCCTCGGCGATCTTCCACTGACTAGCCAACGCCTCGGGACCGCCCGGCAATCCAGCGCCGATCGACAGCACGCCCACGCCATGCGTGCCCGCTGCAATCATGCCGAACGGCGTGATCGTGCTGGCCACCGCGATCTCGAAATGCGGGTCGGTATACGGCGCGAGATGCAACCGCGCATCGCGCATCTCGAACCAGTCGGTCTTCATGGTGACCGGCTCTTCGCACTTGAGTAGCCGCATGATCGCGTCCATCGCCTCCAGCATCCGCGGACGCTGGGTGCTGGGCTCGATGCCGAGCATGTAGGCATCGGACGTCAGCGCGCCGGGACCGCAGCCCATCATCGCGCGGCCGCGCGTCATGTGGTCGAGTTGCACGAAGCGTTGCGCCACCATGAACGGATGATGGTAGGGGAGGCTGGTGACGCCGGTGCCCAGCTTGATGTGCTTGGTGCGTTCGGCAGCGGCGGCGATGATCAACTCGGGCAACGCGATGAGTTCCCAGCCGGCGGAATGATGTTCGCCGATCCATGCTTCGTCGTAGCCAAGCCAGTCCAGCCACTCGAGCAATTCGACATCGCGATTGATCGCCAGTGTCGGGTTTTCCCCCACACGATGGAACGGTGCCAAAAAGATGCCAAACTTCATGCCGCGATGGGCCATTTACCTGTTCTCCACGTCTCGCCACCTTGTATCGTGCAACGTCCCACGCCGGTAGCCAAGCCGGGCCACCCGTGGCAGCCTGATCGGCAACCTACGGTTCGGGAGGGATGGGATCATGCGCCTCGAAGGAAAGGTGGCAATCGTCAGCGGCGCGGCCTCCGGCATGGGGGCCGCGACAGCGCGCCGCTTCGCCAAGGAAGGTGCCAGGGTGGTGATCGCCGACATGCTGGAGGAAGAGGGTCGCCAGGTCGCCGCCGAAATCACGCGTGCCAACGGGTCCGCCGAGTTCATGCGCCTCGACGTGACCAGCGAGGATGACTGGAAGGCCGTGGTCGACGCGACGGTGCAGAAATACGGCAAGCTCGACATCCTGGTGAACAATGCCGGCATCAGTGGCAGCGCGGTTGCCGACATGCTGGACACCGACGCCTGGGACAGGCTCATGGCGGTGAACTCGCGCGGTGTGTTCCTGGGCACCAAGCACGCCGTGCTGGCGATGAAGCAATCCGGTGGCGGATCGATCGTAAATCTGTCGTCGATCTCCGGCGTGACCGGGCAGACGATGACGCACATGGGCTACAACGCGTCGAAGGGCGCGGTGCGCACGCTGACCAAATCCACGGCGGTGCAGTTCGGCCGCGATGGCATCCGCGCCAATTCGGTGCATCCCGGATTGATGCCGCCAATGCGCACGTCTGGCGCGACGGCTGATCCCGAGGTGCGGGCGAAGATGCTGCAAGGCGTGCCGTTGCGTCGCGCCGGCGAGATCGACGAGGTCGCCAATGCCGTGCTGTTCCTAGCCTCGGACGAGGCGTCGTACATCACCGGGGCTGAACTCTATGTCGATGGCGGTTATCTCGCCACGTGAGCGGAGGGTTTTGCGATGACGCTCAGCAAGCAGCAGCTTCAGCAGTTCGACAAGGAAGGCTACCTGTTCCTGCCTGACCTGTTTTCAGCCGAGGAGATGGCGGTTCTGCGCGACGAGGCGGTGGCGATCTTCCGCACCGATCGCCAGGAGATCTGGCGCGAGAAGTCCGGCTCGCCGCGCACGGCATTTGCCGCGCATACCTACAACGAGGCGTTCCGTCTGCTAGGCGCGCATCCGCGCCTGATCCGTCCCGTCGAACAGGTGTTCGGCGACCAGCTCTACATGCACCAGTTCAAGATCAACGCGAAGTCGGCGTTCGACGGCGAGGTGTGGCAGTGGCACCAGGACTACGGCACCTGGGCGCGTGACGACGGCATGCCGGAGCCGCGGGCGATGAACATTGCGGTGTTCGTCGATGAGGTGTTTCCGATCAATGGTCCACTGATGCTGGTGCCGCGCAGTCACAAGGAAGGCGTGCTGAAGGCGGGGCACGATACATCGACCACGTCCTATCCGTTATGGACGTTGGACAATGCAACCGTCGAAAGGCTGGTGCGCCAAGGCGGCATCATCACACCGACCGGCAAGCCAGGCGCTGTGCTGATGTTTCACGGCAACCTGGTGCACGGATCCGCCGGCAACATCACGCCCTATCCGCGGAAGATCGTATATCTGACGCTTAATGCGGTCTCCAATTATATCCGCACTCCGACCCGCCCTGACTGGATCGCGCATCGCGACTTCCGGCCGATTGAGCCCGTGGCGGACGATGCGCTCCTGCGATACGCACGCACTTGCCAAGCCGCGGCAGAATAGGTAGGCGGTTACGGAATCGCAGTGACCAACGGGAGGATACATGTCTGCCACCAGATCAGGGCTGGCCGTGCCGCGTCGTCGGGCGCTGCTGGGCGCCGCAGCAATTGCCGCGGCACCGCTCGCCAGGCCCTTCATCGGCAATGCGGTCGCTGCTGACACAATCAAGATCGGCCTGCTGCTCGCCAAGACCGGCGACATAGCCGCGCAGACCGAATATCTGGCGAATGGCACCTACCTGGCGCTGGAGGAACGCGGCAACAAGATCATGGGCCAACCGGCGGAGCTGATCTGGCTGGACGAACCCTCGCCGCAAGGCTCGCAGCAGAACATGCAAAAGCTGGTTCAGGAGAACAAGGTTGCAGCGATCCTCGGCGGCTCGCTCAGCTCCAACGGCCTGGCCGAGCAGGCCACCGCGGCGCAACTGAAGGTCCCGTTCGTCTGCAACAACGCCGCCGCCACCGACATGAGCGGCAAGAATTGCAATCACTACACGTTCCGGCTGAACACTCCCGTGGCGGTGCAGGCAGCGATGTTCGCACCTTACATCATGGGCTACGGCAAGAAGTGGTATTTCCTCACGGCGAACTACGCGTTCGGCCAGGACATTGCGAGATCGTTCAAGCAGATTCTCGCGCAGGCCGGCGGCACCATCGCCGGCGACGATGTCGTGCCGCTGAACACGCCAGATTACAGCTCGTTCATTCTCAAGATCCGCCAGGCGAAACCGGACATGATCCTCGGCGGCGTGCCGGCCGGCGATCTGTCCACTTTCCTGAAGCAGTGGAACGAGATGGGCATGAAGGGCTCGATCCCGATCTGCGAGATCGCCATCGGCGACACCGACATCTGGGCGGTCGGCCCCGACGCGGCAACCGGGCTCTACACTGCGCTGTGGTGGTACAATAATCCGAACAATCCGCCAGAGGAAAAGGTCTTCGCTGCCGCCTATCAGAAGAAATACGGCAAGCCGGCGGCCGACAAGGCATGGATGGGCTGGATCGCCGCCAAGTCGCTGTTCGAATCGATCGAGCTGGCGAAGTCCACCGAAACCGACGCGATCATCAAGGGTCTGGAAAGCTGGAAGGGCGGCTCGGCGACCAACCCATACTACTGGCGCAAGGGCGACCACCAGATGCTGCTACGCAACCTGGTGGTGCAGGCGAAGCCAAAGATCACCGACAAGTGGGACTACTTCGACGTCAAGGGCGTCGTGCCGGAGAACCTGGCCGATCTGGAAAAGGTCTTCGGCGATCCAATGGCCAACGGCTGCCACATGACCTGATCGCATCGTGCTGGATGTCATACTTTCGCAGGTGGCCGCCGGGCTCGTGCTCGGCGGCCTCTATGTGCTGATCGCGATCGGCCTGTCGATCATCTTCGGCTTGCTGGGCATCGTGAACTTCGCGCACGGCAACTTCTTCGCGCTCGGCGCGTATTTCGCCCTGACGATGTACCAATACCTCGGCTGGCCCGGCGTGCTACTGGCACCGCTGCTGGTCGGCGCGGTCGGCATGGTGGTGGAAAAGACGATAGTCCGCCAACTCTACGACAAGGAACCGCTGATCAGCCTGATCATCACCTTCGCGCTGGCATTGATGATCGAGGCGCTGCTGCGCCTGGTCTACGGCGGCATCGGCCAGCCCTTCAGCCAGCCGCCATTCCTCTCAGGCATCTACCTCTGGGGACCGGTGCTGATCACCAAGTATCGTCTGACCGTGTTCCTCACGACAGTGGTGCTGCTGATCGCGCTGTGGGCGTTCATGCAGTTCACGCCGTATGGCCGCATCCTGCGCGCAGGTTCGCGCGATCCGGAAATGGTGGGCCTGCTCGGCATCCGCCTGCCGCGCGTGCTCACCGCGGTGTTCGGCCTCGGCTGCTGTCTCGCCGGCATCGCGGGCGTGCTGGCCGCACCGTTATGGACGGTGATCCCGTCGATGTCCGAGAACGCCATCATGCCGGCGTTCGTCGTGGTGGTGATCGGCGGTCTCGGCTCATTCGCCGGCGCGGTGATCGCCGGACTGCTGGTCGGCGTGGTAACCGCACTGACCATTCAGTTCCAGCCCGACGCGGCCAACGCAATGATGTACGTGTTCATGGCCGCAGTCTTACTGGTTCGCCCGCGTGGCCTGCTCGGCGAACGCTGGGAGCGCTTCGAATGAGCCCCGCCTTTGCTGCAGAGAAACCAAGGGGAGGGGCCGCGCCGTGACCGCCCTCCGCCATCCAATCCTATGGATCCTGCTCGTCCTGGTCGCACTGACGATTGCCTGGGATGCGATCGGTGCACCGGTCAGCCTGATCACCCAGATCGCCATCTACACCCTGTACGGCGCGGGCGTGAATCTGCTGGTCGGCTACACCGGCCTGGTCCCATTCGGCGCATCGGTGTTCTTCGGCTGCGCCAGCTACGCCGTGGCGATATCGATGCGCGGCTTCCTCCACAACGAAGCCGCGTCGCTGCTGTTCGCGGTCGCGTTCTCGCTGCTGCTGGCCGCGGCAATTGCACTGATCATCCTACGTCGACGCGGTCTGTATTTCTCCTTGCTCACACTGGCGTTTTCCCAGATCGCCTTCGAAATCGCCTACAAATGGACCGACCTCACCGGTGGCGAGAACGGTTTGCAGGGTGTCCCCCGCCCATGGCTCGTCAGCGACTGGTCCTTCCACATTTTCACCGTGCTGACCGTGACCGGCGCCATGTGGCTGCTGTGGCGCCTCGCCCACGCGCCATTTGGTCGCGCACTCCAGGCACTGCGCGACAACGAACAGCGCATGCAAAGTCTCGGCTATTCCACCTTCCGCCTGAAGTTCGAGGCCTTCGTCATTCTGGGCGGCATGGTCGGCTACGCCGGAGCGCTGCTCGCACTGATGCTGCGTGGCGCCTACGCCGACAATCTCGGCTGGCAGCACGCCGGCGACGCGCTGCTGATGACTGTGCTCGGCGGCGTGCATCAGTTCCTCGGCCCGCTGTGGGGCGCGATCGCCTTCACCCTGTTGCAGGACCGGTTAAGCGCGATCACCGAAAGCTGGTGGCTGATGTTCGCGCCGATCATTATCCTGTTCGCCCTGCTGTCCCCGGAAGGGATCCAAGGCGCGGTGCAGCGCCTGCTGCGACGCGAACAACGCTGGACGCTGGTGCGTTCCGGCGTTCCTCCTCGCCCCGGGCACATCGCACCATTTCGTGACACCGAGCAACGCGCCATGCATGCGGACCAGCCGATCCTCACAGTGCGCGGTCTGCACAAACGTTTCGGCTCACTGGTCGTCGCGGCGGATGTGCAGCTCGCTGTGCATCCTTACCGGCTGCACAGCCTGATCGGCCCGAACGGCGCCGGCAAAACGACGCTGTTCAACATGCTCACCGGACTGCTCCGTGCAGATGCCGGCCAGATCGTATTCAACGGCCAGGACATCGCGCACCTGCCGGTGCACCGCCGCATTCGCCTCGGCCTCGGCCGTTCGTTCCAGATCCTCAGCGTGTTCCGCAATCTGACGACGTTCGAGAACGTGCGTGTCGCCGTGCAGGCCCGCAGCCCGTTACAGAACAGCCTGTGGCGAGATACCTACACGATCGAGGCGATCAATGCCCGCACGTGGTCGCTGCTGGCCGCTGTGGGACTGGAGGATCGCGCGGCCGAGCCCTGCGCCAATCTGTCGCATGGCGAGCAGCGGTTGCTTGAGATCGCCATCGCGCTGGCCACGGACGCGAAACTGCTGCTGCTCGACGAACCCCTGGCGGGTCTGGCGGAAGCCGACCGCGAGGTGGTCGGCGCGCTGATCCGCCAACTCGCCACGACGCATGCCGTGCTGCTGATCGAGCACGACATCGATCGCGTCCTCGCGCTGTCGGATCGCATCACGGTGCTGCACCAGGGTCGCGTGATCGCTGATGGCAAGCCGGCCGAGGTCGCCGCCAATCCGGATGTGATCACGGCCTATATGGGGACGACGCGCGCAGGTGGCCCGATGCCGACGGTGCGACCCGACATCGTGCGGCCTGCTGGCGCGAAGCCACTGTTGGAGCTTGCGCAGGTGCGCGGCGGCTATGCCGGCAGCCTGGTGCTGACCGATGTCGATCTGGTGGTGCATGACGGCGAGGCGGTGGCGCTGCTTGGACGCAACGGCGTCGGCAAGACCACGATGCTGCGCGCGATCACCGGCACTGTGCAGAAAACTGCAGGCCGGATCACGATGGACGGCACCGATATCACGCACGCGAAGCATTACGAGATCAACCGACTGGGCATTTCGATCGTGCCGGAAGGACGCCGCCTGTTCCCCAACCTGACGGTGATGGAGAACCTGCGCCTGGCCGCGCGTCCCGGCGGCGCATCGTTCGACGAGATCTTCGCACTGTTTCCGAAACTGAAGATCTTGCAGCGCGCGCGTGCGGAAAGCCTGTCGGGCGGCGAGCGTCAGATGCTCGCGATCGCCCGCGCATTGACCGTACCCAGCCGGCTGATCCTGCTCGACGAACCGTTCGAGGGCCTGGCCCCTGCTGTCGTGCAGGAGGTGATGGACGCGCTGGTGCGCCTGCGCGGACGCGTCGCCATGATCATCGTGGAACACCACGCCGAAACCGTACTGCCAATCGTCGATCGCGCCTATGTGCTAGTCAACGGACAGATCGCCTACGAAGGCAGCGCGCGCGCATTGGAGGCAGACGCCCCATTGCAGGCGCGCCTCCTCGGCATCGTGCAGCCGGAGCTGACTGCAGCGTAACTCCTTACGTCCCCTTCCGTCGAATGGCCGGCTATCTGGCGCGCCCGCTACTGAAACAGCTTCAGCGCATTCAGCAGCGTCTGAACCACACCCCAGGCGAGCGGGACACCGACGAAACCCCAGGCGAGCGCCAGATGCAGCGGTGTTGTCGTGCCTGTCATGACCTGCTCCTTCAGTCCGCCATGCCCATAACATCGGCGTCCTCGTGCTTCATGTGATGCCGCTCATCTACGGCCTGCACGAACAGGTTGCAGAAGAATCCAATGATCAACAGAAACGCCATGACGTACAGCGTAACGTTGTACGCAGCGGCCTTCGCGACGCCGTGCTCGACATTGTACTGCCGGATATAGTTCACCAGCACCGGCCCGAAAATGCCCGCCATCGACCAGGAGGTAAGCAGCAGTCCGTGGATCGCACCGACATAACGCGTGCCGAACATGTCGCGCAGATAAGCCGGCACGGTGGCGAAGCCGCCGCCGTACATGCTCATGATTATGCAGAAGCACAGCACGAACAGTGCCACGTTGCCGGCCGCTCCGGTGTAAGGAACCGCCGAATACAGAATGAAGCCCAGCACGAAGAACACGAAGTACGTGCTCTTGCGCCCGATGTAGTCGGATACAGATGCCCAGAAGAAGCGCCCGCCCATGTTGAACAGGCTCATCAGGCCCACCAGGCCGGCCGCCGCGGTGACCGTGATCTTGCCGGGAAACATCTCCTGGCTCATCGCCGATGCTTGGCCGAGCACGCCGATGCCCGCAGTGACATTGAGGCACAGCACCCACCAGATCAGCCAGAACTGCGGCGTCTTCAGCGCCTGATAGACGAACACGTTCTGCGTGGTGATGAGCTTGCTCGACTCTGTCGGCGCGACGTAGCCTACCGGTACCCACCCGGGCGGCGGCAGACGCACAATCGCGGCGCCCACCATCATGAAGCAGAAATAAACCACCCCGAGCACAATGAACGTCTCGGCGACACCGACATGCGTGTCCGTGGAGAACTGCCGCATCAGCCACACCGACAGCGGCGAGGCGATGAAAGCTCCACCGCCGAAGCCCATGATCGCCATGCCGGTCGCCATGCCGGGCCGATCCGGGAACCATCTGATCAGCGTGGACACGGGTGAAATGTAGCCGATGCCAAGACCTAACCCGCCGATTACACCGTAGCCGAGATAGACCAGCCAGATGTTGTGGATGTAGACGCCGAGGGCAGAAAGGAAAAAGCCTGCGGCCCAGCACAGCCCGGCAGTGAACATCGCCCGGCGCGGTCCGCCTTCCTCCACCCAACGGCCGAACAGCGCGGCGGAGAAGCCGAGGACGAAGATCGCGATGCTGAAGATCCAGCCGAGATCGGTGAGTTTCCAGTCGTCGGGGGCGGACTGCGTGATCCCGATCAGCCGCGTCATCGGCAGGTTGAACACGCTGAACGCGTAGGCCTGGCCGATGCACAGGTGCACGCAGAGCGCGGCAGGCGGCACCATCCAGCGGCTAAAACCCATTCCTGCTATGGTGCGCTCGCGACTGAGCAGGCCAGGCGCACGGCCAGACAATGTCGTTGAGCTCATGAACCGCTTGCTCCCAGAGTTATTTCACTTTGGGCAAGCGCGATCACTCAATCACGCTCGCGTTACGAGCTTAGGTCAGCTTTCCGTAATTGTTCAACTGCCTGCTGGACCAGCGGATCAAGCTGCCCCTTCACCGTGTCGTATTGCGCCAGGATGGTACCGCGCATTCTGGGGTCCCAGAATTTCCGCAGATGATCGGCAATCGAGGCAACTGCCTGATCGTGCTTCTGATGCGCGAAGTACTTGCCGATCTGGTTGGCCATATAGGCCAGCTTGTCAGGCGACATCCTGCACCTGCTGCGCGACGATGCGCTCGGGATAGGTGAACACTTCGAAGCCGTCGGCACGGGCGATGCCGACCAAGGTAATGCCAGCCTCTTCGGCAATGCGCACCGCGAGCGCGGTCGGCGCGGAAACGGCGACCACGACGGGTGCGCCGAGCATCGCCGCCTTCTGCACCATTTCGACCGAGATGCGGCTCGACAACAGCAGCAGTCCTTCCGCCACCACGACGCCATCGCGCGCCAGGGCACCGGCAAGCTTGTCGAGCGCGTTGTGCCGGCCGACGTCCTCGCGCAGTGCTACGAGACCTCGCTGCGGATGCCAAAAGGCGGCGGCGTGAACCGCGCGCGTCTGCTGGTTCAGTTTCTGCGCGGCGGGAAGGGCCGCCATCGCGGTGTGAATGGCAGCAGGGTCGAATCGCGCAGCTGAGGAGATACGAGGCGGCGTGCGCACGGCATCCGCCAGGCTTTCCAGTCCGCATAGCCCGCAGCCGCTCGGGCCGGCCAGACGGCGCTGGCGCTGCGTTATCGAGTCGGCCCGTTCCGGCGCAAGCCACATACGGAGCTCGATACCCGTCTCCACAGGCACGACTTCCAACTCGTCGATCTCTGCGGCGGATTGCACGATGCCTTCGGTGAGGCTGAAGCCCAGTGCAAAATCCTCCAGATCCGCCGGCGTCGCGAGCATCACCGCATAGGCGCTGCGGTTATAGGTGAGCGCGATGGGCGTCTCCTCCGGGATCGCGCGAGCACCGCGCGTCGCTGCATCACCGCGCCAGGCGGTGCGCACGACACTGCGGAGGGGGTCGGGCTCTGTCACTTGGCCGGCACAGCCTCGATGCGGCGGCTGCGCTGGGTGAGTTCGCGATATTCTTCCTGCCACTCGCTCGGTCCATTCGAAGGCGACACCTGCACCGCGGTCACCTTGTATTCCGGACAGTTGGTCGCCCAGTCCGAGTAGTCACTGGTAACCACGTTCGCCTGAGTCGCCGGATGGTGGAAGGTCGTATATACTACTCCCGGTGCCACACGGCTAGTGATCTGCGCGCGCAACGTCGTCTCGCCTGACCGCGACGCCAGCCGCACCAGGTCACCGTCGCGCACGCCGCGTTCCTCGGCGTCGTGCGGATGGATTTCCAGCACGTCCTCGTGGTGCCACACGACGTTCTCCGTCCGCCGGGTCTGCGCGCCAACGTTGTACTGCGACAGGATTCGCCCCGTGGTCAGTAGCAGCGGGAACCGCGGCCCAACCTTCTCGTCGGTCGGAACATATTCGGTGATGCAGAAGTTGCCCATGCCGCGCACGAAGCCGCCAATGTGCATTACCGGCGTGCCATCCGGCGCCTTGTCGTTGCAGGGCCACTGGACAGACCCTTGCTCCAGCTTCGCGAACGACACACCTGCGAAGGTCGGCGTTGTGCGGGCGATCTCGTCCATGATCTGCGACGGGTGCGTGTAGTTCCACTCCAGCCCCATCGCACGGGCGATTTCCTGCGTCACCTCCCAGTCCGCAAAACCGGCACGCGGCGACATCACCTTGCGCACCAGGTTGATGCGGCGCTCGGCGTTGATGAAGGTGCCGTCCTTCTCGAGGAAGGTGGAGCCCGGCAGGAACACGTGCGCGTAGTTCGCGGTCTCGTTCAGGAACAGGTCGTGCACTACGACACACTCCATCGCCGCCAGACCGGCGGTGATGTGCTTCGTGTCGGGATCGGACTGCACGATGTCCTCGCCCTGGATGTAGATACCCCTGAACGAGCCATCCAGCGCCGCGTCGATCATGTTTGGTATGCGCAATCCCGGCTCCGGATCCAGCGCAACGCCCCACTCGCTCTCGTAGATCGCGCGCACCGCCGGATTGGCGATGTGCCGATAGCCGGGCAACTCGTGCGGGAAGGAGCCCATGTCGCAGCTTCCCTGCACGTTGTTCTGTCCGCGTAGCGGGTTCACGCCGACGCCCGGTCGGCCGATATTGCCGGTCGCCATCGCCAAGTTCGCCAGTGCCATCACCGCGGTGGTGCCCTGGCTGTGCTCAGTCACGCCCAACCCGTAGTAGATCGCGCCATTGCGCGCCTTGGCATAGAGCCGTGCCGCATCGCGTATCGTCTGCGCCGGCACGCCACTGACCTTTGCCGCCGCCTCGGGGCTGTTGCGTTCTTCGGCCACGAACCGCGCCCAGTCCTGGAACGCTTCCCAGTCGCAACGCTCGCGTACGAAGTCCTCATTCACCAGCCCTTCGGTGACGATCACATGCGCCAGCGAAGTTAGCACCGCGACGTTGGTGCCGGGCCGCAGCGGCAGGTGATAGGCTGCCTCGACATGCGGCATGCGCACCAGGTCGATGCGGCGCGGATCGACGACGATGAGCTTCGCCCCCTGCCGCAGCCGCTTCTTCATGCGGGAGGCGAACACCGGATGGCCGTCAGTCGGGTTGGCGCCGACCAGCAGCATGACGTCGGCCTGCTCGACCGAATCAAAATCCTGCGTGCCAGCCGAGGTGCCAAATGTCGTGCTCAGTCCGTAGCCCGTCGGAGAATGGCAGACGCGCGCGCAGGTGTCGGTATTGTTGTTGCCGAATACCTGACGCGCCAGTTTCTGCACGAGATACGTCTCTTCGTCGGTGCAGCGCGACGAGGTGATGACGCCGATTGCATCCTTGCCGGCCGTCGCCTGAATGCGCCTGAACTCGGATGCGACGCGGCCGATCGCCTCTTCCCACGTCGCTTCGCGCCAGGGATCTGTGATCTTCTCGCGCATCATCGGCGTGAGGACGCGGTCCCGATGGTTGGCATAGCCCCAGGCAAACCGGCCCTTGACGCACGAATGTCCGTGGTTCGCCTTCCCGTCCTTCCACGGCACCATGCGCACCACGGTATCGCCCTGCATTTCGGCCTTGAAGTTGCAGCCCACGCCGCAATAGGCGCAGGTGGTAATCACCGAATGTTCGGGCTGACCAAGCTCGATCACCGTCTTCTCCAGCAGCGAGCCGGTTGGACAGGCCTGCACGCAGGCGCCGCACGACACGCATTCGCTGGTCAGGAACGGCTCGTCGGCACCTGCCGCGACCTTGGACGCAAAGCCACGCCCCTCGATGGTCAGCGCGAAGGTGTTCTGGGTTTCCTCGCAGGCACGCACGCAACGCGAGCAGACAATGCAACGCGCCGGATCGAACTGGAAGTAAGGATTGGATGCGTCGATCTCGGCATGCAGGTGGTTGACGCCGTTCTGGCCATAGCGCACCTCGCGCACGCCGATTAGCCCGGCCATCTCCTGGAATTCGCTGTTGCCGGCGACCGGCGACGTGAAGCCGTCCAGCGGATGATCGGTCAGGTAAAGTTCCATAACACCGCGGCGCACGCGACGCACGCGCTCGCTGGTGGTAGAAACCTTCATCCCCGCCGCGACCGGCGTGGTGCAGGACGCCGGCGTGCCCCCACGGCCCTCGATCTCGCAAAGACACACGCGGCAGGAGCCGAACGCATCAAGCGAATCGGTCGCGCAGAGTTTCGGAATCCGAATGCCGGCCTCCATCGCGGCACGCATGATCGAAGTGCCGGCGGGAACCGTGACCTGCTGCCCGTCGATCGTCAGCGTAACCTGCTCGGTCGACAAACTCTCCGGCGTTCCGTAATCGATTTCCTGAATCAGCGGCATTCGTCGTCTCTCCTACGCAACCCCGCCATGACGGGAGGGCGAGTCATTCCGCGGCCTCGCGGCGCACGGGGCGAAAATCCTCGGGAAAGTGGTCCAGCGCGCTCATCACCGGGTACGGAATGAATCCGCCCAGCGCGCACAACGAACCGAACTTCATCGTGTGGCAGAGGTCGCGCAGCAGATCGAGATTCGCATCGACCGCTTCGCCTGCCGCGATCCGATCGATCACCTCGATGCCGCGCACCGAACCTATCCGACACGGTGTGCACTTGCCGCATGACTCCTCGGCGCAGAACTCCATGGCAAACCGAGCCTGCTTCGCAAGGTCCACCGTGTCGTCGAACACCACGATCCCGCCGTGGCCTATCAGCCCGTCGCGCGCCGCGAACGCCTCGTAATCGAACGGCGTATCGAACAGCGCCGGCGGGAAATACGCGCCGAGCGGGCCGCCGACTTGCACAGCCCGCACCGGACGGCCCGACAGCGTACCACCACCGATGTCGTTCACCAGCTCGCCGAGCGTCACGCCGAAGCCGCACTCGAACAGCCCACCATACTTGATGTTGCCGGCAAGCTGGATCGGCATCGTGCCACGCGAACGGCCCATGCCAATCTCGCGATAGAACTCCGCGCGTTTGTCCA
>Ga0210395_10000699_pt1 | contig 25586 bp, 17 predicted proteins | sample IncBWH4OmetaG_FD_150861 | JGI IMG/M metagenome (GOLD analysis project Ga0210395, IMG submission 150861) | Forest soil microbial communities from Barre Woods Harvard Forest LTER site, Petersham, Massachusetts, United States - Inc-BW-H-4-O ... | reverse complement strand
CTTTGCACCAGCTGGCGGGCGGATCCGTTCCCAGGACTTTTCCCGCCTGGAGTGCGCCCCTCCACAGGCTTGCCAGGGGTTCCCTCTCGACCGCACGCGTCCATGCGGAGTCGCCGCTCTCCCAGGCAAAGTCCATCTCCGCGGACCCGGAAGCGTTCGGCAGTGGCGCAGGACGGTGTGCGATGACGGCGAAGGACGCGCCCGCCGCGGACGGATCCGCCGGGTTTTCGGTGCAGCTGGCAACAACCTGGGACAAAACCGTGTCGGGAGAAGCGCCGCCGCTGAGAGCGGAAAGAATCTGTTTAGAGAGGCGCAAGTCTCCCAGACGTTCCCGGGCATGACGCTGCTCCTGCACGTACTCGAGTGCAAGCGCGAGTTCCGAGGCCACGGATTCCGCCAGCTCGCGAGGCATGGCCGCCTTTTTTTTCCGCGTACCTGTAAGAATAACGCCGCGGAGCTGCCCTCTTCCCTCGATGGGAGTCCAGAGCGCATGCCGCAAGCCCACCAGTGGCCCAATCATCAGCCGATTTGCGGGCAAGCCCTGAGAAGCATCGAGTTCCTGGTAGACGCTCTTGCCGGAAGCGAGCAGTTCCTGCGGCAGGGGAGGCTCGAGAGACAACTTCTGCCATTCGTCAGGAGGCGCGTCTTCTTCCCCGGGTTCCCAGATCATGCCGCTGAAACAAACCGCTTCCAGCGTATCCGGGCAAGGGAGCAAATCCGGTTCCAGCCAGACGCCGATGCGGTCGGCGCGGCCATCCCGGGAGAGTGTGTGAAGCGCTTCGCGCATCAGGTCTTTGCGCGACGCGCCAGCGAGACCTGCGCGCGCCGCGCCTGGCCAGTCAGGTTCTTCCGCTTGTTTTTTTCGCCAGGCCCACATTTTTTTGCGCCTCGTATCCGTTGCCGCTGGAAAGGTGCCAGGGACAATCGGGCAAGGACAGGCTTCTTCCGAGAACAGCTACATGCATAGATGGGTCCAACCGGGACTCTGCGCAATGTTTGTGGAATCAGCAATTTACGGGAGCGGGCAGAGGAGGGGGGTCGCCGCAAGAGTCCCATGCCGAGACTGGCGCCGTCCTCGTTCCCAGAGTGGACCTGGCGAAAGAATTCCGGGGCTGCTTTTCGGGGGACGCTCGGAATTGTGGCTGGGGCGGAGGAAAAGACTCGTCAAGGGTCGCCGGGGAAGACCGGCCGAGGAAGAAGCGGTATTTTTTTGTTGGGAATATCCAGGCGGAAAAAAACCGCGTGTCCTGGCGCGACCCTTTCTGACTCGCCCGCTACGCCTGTGCTTGCTCCAATTGATACTGCTTGAGCTTGCGGTAGAGAGTGGTTTTTCCAATGCCGAGCATGCGGGCAGCTGCCAGCTTGTCTCCGTTGGTTTCGCGGAGAGTTCGGAGAATCGCTCTGCGTTCCAGCTCCTCCATGGGCAGGAGTTCGTCCTTGTCGGGGACGCGCTCGCTGGTGGGATAGTGCAGGTGCGATGGCAAGTCTCCTACATGGACGATAGGGCCGGAACCCAGGGCCACCGCGCGCTCGATGGCGTTCTCGAGCTCGCGCACGTTGCCGGGCCAGTCGTAGGCGATCAGGCGGCGCATGGCGTCGTCGGAGATGGTCCGCGTGGGCCCGTGCGGGTCGGAGAATTTTTCGAGGAACGAGATGACCAGAAGCTGGATGTCGCTCTTGCGCTCGCGCAAGGGCGGAAGCTTGACCTGGACAACGTTCAAGCGGAAATAAAGGTCCTGGCGGAACGTGCCGTTGCGGATAGCCAACTCCAGATCGCGGTTGGTGGCGGCGATGATGCGGATATTGATTTGGCGGCGCTCGGTCGAGCCGACGGGTTTCACTTCGCGTTCCTGCAACGCGCGCAAAAGCTTGGCTTGCAGGTCCACGGGCATGTCTCCGATTTCGTCGAGGAAAAGAGTTCCGCCCTGGGCCGCTTCGAGCAAGCCTTGTTTCGATTGCATGGCGCCCGTGAATGCGCCCTTCACGTAGCCGAAGAGTTCCGATTCGATGAGCGTGGGCACCAGCGAAGAACAGTCCACGGGCGCAAAGGGGCGATCTTTGCGTTTGCCGGAATAGTGAATGCTTTTGGCCACCAGTTCCTTGCCGGTGCCGCTCTCGCCCAGAATCAAAACGGGATACTCGTGCTGGCTGACTTTCTCGATCATTTTGTATACGCGCTGCATCTTCGCGGAAACGCCAATCATTCCGCCGAAACCGGGCTTGGAGCGCAGCTGCTCGCGCAAGAGACGGTTCTCGCGGTCGAGGTCCATATCGCGGGCGACACGCTCGAGACGCGCGCGGAGATCCTCGATGTGAAAAGGCTTGGTGACGTAGTCCACCGCCCCCATGCGCGTGGCGGCGACGGCCGAATCGATGGTGCCGAATTGCGTCAGGACCACGACGGCGACCTGCGGGTACATCTCATGAACTTGTTTGAGAAGATCGAGGCCGCTCGAGGGCGGCAAAATCAGGTCCGTGACAATGATGTCGACGGCGTTGGTCTCCAGGCGCCGCAGCGCTTCTTCGACACTGCTCGCGACGATAGCTTTCATGCCGCAAGACTCGGCCACATCGGCGCAGAGTTTCCGCGTGCTCTCTTCGTCTTCCACAACGAGGACACTTATGGGGATAAGGGCTCGTTGGCCTCCGGCTTCTTCGCTCATCTGTATTCACCTCGCGGAAGACTGGTGCGGGTTTCAATTGCACACTGAGTACCAATTCCGGAAAACGAGCGCGACTAATTCATAATTCAACAACTTAGCTATATTAGCATTTTTTTGTCAGTTCGGATTCGGGAATTTCGAAGGGCCCAAAATTCTCTGTGGAGAATCGGAGTAGAAAGCTAAGTTATTATGTTTCAGTAATTTACCAAATCGGAACGCCCTGGAGTTCCATTCCGGGAACGGAGCACGCGCAACGGGCGGGGTGGAAGCATCCAAGCAGACGAGATTCACCCCGTAATGCCCTTTCTCGCCCTTGAGAGGAACTCCTCCTCAAAAATCGTGGGGTAGACTTCCTCTTTCCTCTGATCGCCTCTATTAGAAAAGCAAACGGGCTCCCCGAGATTTTCGAGAGAGCCCGTTTGCCGAACCGTTTTTGTAAATCGCCAGAGGCGGCGAATCACCTGGCCTTGATCAACCGCAACCGCGCCGTGCAACCCACGGCTGTACTCATTGTTGTCCCCGGTTACGGTTTGGGCGCTGGCGCCGGCTTCTTGGCCGCGGGCGGTTTTGCTGCCGGCGTTTTTCCAGTCCCGCCACCTTCAACTTTTCTGTTCATCAACGTCAACGCATCCTTTGCGTTGAAGGGGAAGCGCCGCACGGACTGTTCGCCGGTGGTGCTGAGCGTGACGTCCACGCGCCGGTTGTTGGCCAGCCGAATGGTCACCAGGTTTTTCAGGAACTGCTGCTTTTCCGCCGGAGTCAAGTCCGGATCTTCCTCGAGAAGCTGCTTGACCTGTTCGTCGGTCATGTTTTGGTCCACGCCATACGCCTTCGTGTCGATGTGATCGGCGGGAACGCCCTTCTCGATCAAATAACTCTTGGCGCGCTCGACACGCCGCTCGGAAAGAAGCTGGTTGTACTCCTTGCCTCCGCGGATGTCGGCGTGGCCGCCCAGAATCAAGTGGGCGTCCGGCCGGTAGGTCAGATACTGCTTGAAGTCCGCAGCCAAAGTGTCGAGCGTGACCGCCTGGCTGGCCAGCAATCCACCCGTGGGCCTCGCCACCGTGGGCTGCGCCGTCGGGAAGTAGATGCTGTGCAGAGCCAGTTTGAGTTCCAATTGATGGACCTGCGGAGGTTCCTTCACTTCAACGTTGCCCGAGGCATCGGCTGTGCCGCCGCGTCCATCATTCACCGTGCACTTCACCGTGTACGTTCCGGGCTGCAAGCCTGTGGCGTCAAACGTCGCGTTCGGGCCTGTGCCGGTGACCTGGCCTCCCGAAGCCGAGTAGCTGTAGGTCAGCGGATCGCCGTCCGGATCACTGCCCGTGCAGGTGATTCCCGTGTGTTCGCCCGGCAAAATGGGGCTGCGCTCCACCGACAAGGACGCTGTCGGGGGACGATTCGGCCGGGGTTCGACCTTAATGTCTGTTGCGCACGACGCCGTGCCGCCCCTGCCATCGCTGACTTGGGCGGTGACGGTGTAGGTGCCCGCCGCGGCGCTCCCGGAATTCCAGCGCGCGTCCGGGCCGGAGCCATCCACTGCGCCGCCGGTCGCCGTGTAGCTGTATGTGAGCGGATCATTATCCGGATCGCTGGCGTCTACGTGGACGGCAACAATGTCTCCCGAACCGGCAAACACCGACGTGGGATTCGCGGTACATGCGGCCACTGGCGGGTGATTCACCGGCTCCGGAGGCGCCTCGTGCGGCAAACCAAAGCGCAGAACGATTCCCGATGCGAGCCGCAGGTTATCCTGCCGCGCGTTTCCGCCGACGGAAGCTCCCGAGAAATTGGTCATCAGGTAGTCGATTTCCGCGAAGCGCCACACGATGTTTCTCGAAAGGACGACATCCACGCCGCCGCCAGCGGCCAGAGTGAAAGCGGTCTGGCTGGCGTCGCCGGTCATCGGCGGGCCGACATGCGCGCCTCCCAGGAGGAATTCCGCGAAGGGAACGAAGTAGTCGAATTTGCGCAAGTTCAGACGCGGACCAAGCAAAAATGTCGTGATGCCGCCGTGTATCGAAGTGCCGTTGACGTTGCGGTCGTAGCTCAATCCGCCGAGTTCTTCGGTGAGCCCGATCCAACGCGAGGCGTTCCAGGTGAAGGAGCCCGATCCGCCGTAATTGTTGAACGAGTTGAAGCTGCCGCCCGGATTGAAATTCACGTAGTCGAACATGCCCGCGATTTCGAATTTGGGAACCAGCTGCCCCGGCGCCGTGTCGTTGCTCGACCTGGCGCTCGACTTGGCGCTCGACTTGGCGCCATCCGGAAACGGCTTCGGGCGTGGAGACTCCGGAAGCGCAAAAAGATTTCGTGAAGCAGGCGTGATGTCTCCCACATTCGTTTTGGCGGCGTTCTTCTCCGCCGCCGCCGCTGCGGCGCTCGCGCCGTCCCCATTCGGCTGGGCCTGCTGGGCGTACACTGGCAAAGCCAGAAGAGCGCCGACTGCTACTGCCACACACCAATTGCGCATGATTCGTCTCCCTAATTTGTCTGTTTCGGAACCCAACTCGTTTTTGTCCCCATTGCAGCGATGCCTGCGGCGAAGCCACAAACTCGCTTGGACTCATTGCGGCCAACTGTCTGCCTTTAGCCGCCACACCGCCGATACCTTCCCCCACTTTTCCCAACCCCGGGAGAAAATCCAACAAATTACAGGACGCGGTGGCGCTAGCCTATTCCAGGTTTCCCATTATCTGCAAGTCTTTCCTTTTCTCGCGGCAGGAACGTGGGAAAGAATTCGCTCGGCCTGCCGCTCGAAGATGCCGCCAGTCGTCCCCTTGGCTGGAAGAAAACTTGATCCGGCGCGGGATTGACGCTGGGATGGAAACCCTGCGCTTTTTACGCGCGGTAAGTATCTAGTGAGTTATCGAACGTTGTGTTAGGATGCCGCCACTCGCTGTGGTGAAGCTGCCTCTTACGGAGCGCTTGCGCTCTGTAGTTCTCCGTTTCGAGACAGCGCGGTCGTTGCCCGGCCTCCTGTCCCGCGGCCCCAAGCACCTCCACAGAAGTTACCGTATCGTTCTGCTGCGTGAGGCGGACTGTGCAACCTCGAAGACCATTCTCGAACGTGGGTGTCCTGTCAGCCGTTTCCCTCAGGTTGTTACCTGATGGCCATTTACGGAATTCACCTCATGGTTTTCCAGGATGGAAACAGCAACATCTGCCGCTAGCCAATCCCGGAGTGTGGTCATGAAATCCCAACGAAGATTTGCCCCAGCCGGTCTTCGCGTGCTTGCCCTTTCGGCAACAATTGCCGCATGCGTCTTCCTAATGAATCCGGACGCCTACGCGCAGACGCCCGACGCAAGTGCAGCGCAACAAGTCGGCCCCACCACGCGCATTACGCAAGCGATCGATGAAAGTAATCTCGTGCCCCTGAAAGGAAACGTGCACCCTCTCGCGCGGCCCGAATTCGATCAAGGGCCGGTAAGCGACGGCCAGGCCTTACACCGCATGTTGCTTCTCTTGCAGCGCAGCCCGGACCAGGAAGCCGCTCTGCAAAAGTTGCTCGATGACCAGCAGAACAAATCCTCGGCGAATTACCACGCATGGCTGACACCCGGGCAGTTTGGCCAACAATTTGGACCCGCGGATGCGGACATCGAGGCTATAACAAGGTGGTTGCAGTCGCACGGCTTTCAGGTCAGCAACGTCACTGCCGGTCGGACGGTGATCGAGTTTTCGGGAACCGCTGCGCAGGTGCGCACCGCGTTTCACACCGAGATTCACAACTACGCCGTGAATGGCGAGGCCCACATGGCCAACGCCGCCAACCCCCAAATCCCTGCGGCTCTCGCACCAGTCGTCGCGGGAGTGGTGTCGTTGAATAATTTCCCAGTGAAATCGCACGTCCTACCCTTGGGTTCGTTTTTTCGCTCGAAGACAACGGGCGAAACGAGACCGCTGACTACGTTTCCGAATTGTGGGCCGGCGGGTTGCTTTGGGCTGGGGCCCGCGGACTTCGCGACAATCTACAACAGCGCGCCACTGCTGAGCGGAACTCCCAAGATTGACGGGACGGGGCAGACTATCGCCATCGTCGGAGAGTCCAACATTAACGTTGCTGACGTGACCGACTTCCGCACCATCTTCAATCTGCCGCAGAATTTCTCGTCGACCAACATCATTCTTAACGGACCAGATCCCGGCATCAACGGCAGCGAAGGCGAGTCCGATCTGGACGTGCAATGGGCTGGTGCCGTGGCCCCTGGGGCAACGATAGATTTTGTAACTTCCGAGCCGACCGAAACAACCGCGGGTATCTTTCTGTCCGCGACATACATCGTCGATAACAACCTCGCCGGAGTGATGAGCGAGAGTTTCGGTGGATGCGAACAGCACATCGGGACACTGAACCAGTTTCACAATTCGCTGTGGGAACAGGCCGCGGCCCAGGGCATCACCGTCATGGTTTCTTCCGGAGACGGCGGCTCCGCGGGCTGCGATAATTTTGATATAGCGCAAACCGCGACTCAGGGACTGGGCGTCAGCGGATTTGCGTCAACCCCGTTCAACGTGGCTGTGGGTGGTACGGATTTCGATCAGATCAACAAGTGGACACAATTCTGGAGTGCATCAAACAATTCCACGACGCAAGCCTCCGCTCTTGGCTACATTCCCGAGATTCCGTGGAACGATTCCTGCGCGCAATTAGGGATCACCGGGTGCGGAGCATCCGCGCCGCAGGGATCGTTGAACATCGTGGCAGGTAGCGGCGGCGCAAGCACAATTTATCCCAAGCCTTCCTGGCAAACAGGTACTGGAGTGCCCCTGGACAACCACCGCGACGTCCCCGATGTTTCGCTCTTTGCCAGCAACGGATTCGACGCCAGTTTTTACATCCTTTGCCAAAGAGACGCCAGCGGGACTAGCTCGTGCAATTTGAACGACCTCGGTTTTACCTTTCAGGGAATAGGAGGGACATCCGCCTCCGCACCGGCATTTGCCGGGATTATGGCGCTCGTGAACCAGAGCCAGGCGACGGCGCAGAATCCTGCTCCGCGGCAGGGCAATTCGAATTACGTTCTGTACCAACTTTTCAACAAACAGGTGAACGCGAGTCCCGCTGTCAATTGCAATTCCTCCGCGACCCCTTCTTCGGCTTGCACTTTTTACGACGTGACGCGCGGCAACAGCGCTCTGGCCAACGGCTCTACAGGTACGAATTCCGTACCATGCGCGGGGGCCTCCACGAATTGCAGCAGTAAAGTGCCCGGCACAAACGGAGTCCTGGTAACGCCGGCAAATCCGTCTACGCCAGCCTATTCAACTACCACCGGCTATGACCTGGCTACCGGGCTTGGTTCCGTGAACGTGGCTAACCTTGTGAAAAACTGGTCGTCTGTAACTTCCCTGCCGTCAACAACAACCCTGAGCGCAACGGTCAACGGCCAGCCCGTAACCTCCATCACGGGAATCGCGCACGGCACGCCGGTGAATGTGAGCAGCGCCGTAGCCGCAGGACAAGGCGCGACCGGAACGCCTTCAGGCCAAGTAGCGTTGCTGGCGACACCCAATCCGATAGCCGGTTCTCCGGGTCCTTCGCTGGGATTCGACGTGTTAACACTGGACAACACTGGAAGCGCGACGGGAATGGGCGTGGTTTTGCCAGGCGGACAATACAACTTAACCGCGCATTACCAGGGAGACGGAACGTTCGGCGCAAGCGATTCGCCTGCGCCGGGCATAGCGGTCAACATTTCCCCTGAAACGAGCAAAACGATCATCAGCATTCCCGTGTTCGATCCCGCGACAGGGCACGAGACGGGAAACGCCCCCACAAATCTGGTTTACGGCGCACCGTACATCGCGCGCATCGATGTCGGCAACGCAACTGCCGGGTCGTCATTCCCACAGCAGCCAATTTGCACTCCGCCGAACTGTCCGAGTGGAACAATTGCATGGACGGATGCGGTTAATGGCGGCACTGCTACGCCTCTTGATGGGGGAAGCTTTGCACTCAACACCTCAGGCTACACAGAGGACCAGCCTATTCAGCTTTCCGGCGGTTCTCATGTATTGTCCGCAAGCTACAGCGGCGACAGCAGCTACAGCAAGAGCAGCGGCACCTACGCTCTCGTGGTCGCGCAGGCACAGACCACTTCTGTGATTGGGCAGTGGCAGAGTGCCGTCACGGTTGGAACGGCATTCCAGGTTTTCGTGGGCGGTAATTCACTAGAACCTTTCGGCATAGCGCCGACGGGGACAGTGACCTTCTTTGATGGAGCCACGCAGTTGGGCACGCCCGTTCCCGTAACTGGGCGTCCCTCAACGAGCACCAGCACGCCGTCCTACTTTGTAACCGGCAGTGTGACCCTAAGCACTGGTGGATCCCACAATCTTACGGCGAAATACAGCGGCGACGTGAACTATGCTGGATCCACCTCGCCCGCGGTAACGATCGCAGCGCTTTTCCCAACGACAACCGGTATTTCGGTGGCTCCAGCCGAGATTCCTTACGGTTCAAGCACTACGGTCACAGTAACAGTCACTACAAGCGTCAAGAGTCCCGCTCTAACGGGTTCCATCATTTTTCAAGCGGGCTTCAGCCAACTTCCGGCTCCCATACCAGCGACCATCTCGACCGACGCGAATGGAAACACCACCATGACTGCACTAGTAACTCTGACCCCGCAGGGTCCGGAAGGAATCAACGCCAGGTACACAGGTGACTCTAATTTTTTGGGCTCATATGCAAGTGCTTCTATCCAAGTGGACATTCCGGATTTTTCTCTGAATGTCCCCTCCTCACCTGTAGTCATCAACGTTGGACAAACGGGGACACTGCCATTTACGGTTGCACCGGCGTCAAATGCATCAAGCCCCGTTGCGCTGAGCTGCGGGTCGCCTTTCCCTGCAGGATATGTCTGCAACTTCCAACCATCTACAGTCAACTTGGCTAACGGCGCCTCCTCCAACGTTACTCTAACAATTGCTCCACAGAATTCTTCCAATCAGGCGATGCAGACCGCGGCTATCGTAGTGCGGCCCTCCGGATCGATGTATGCCGCGGGAAGTTACGCAGCGCTGGTTGGAGGGGTGCTTAGCGGCTTGGCGGCTTTGTTTCTTTTGACCTGGTCTGGACAAAAGAACCGGCTGCGAGCGGCGCTCGGACTCGCCTCTGCAGGCCTCGTAGCTTTATTTGTGGGCTGTGGTGGTGGCAGTTCGGGCGGGGGCGGCGGCGTTCCTACTCCATTCGCGACCACAACCACGCTTTCAACAAGCGCACCTAAAGTTGCTCCTTTTACGCAGGTGACGTTGACTGCGACCGTCGCTGGACAGGGGAGTCCCACAGGGACCGTGAATTTCATGTATAACGGAGGCTCCCTCGGGCAAGGGACACTGGTAAATGGCACCGCAACACTCGCCACCCAGTTTGGCACACCAGGTCTATATCCTGTCACTGCACAATATATCGGAGATGCGAAGAACCAAGCGTCTACCTCGGCTGCCACGAACCAAGGAGTGACTGGAAGCGTCTTCTCGGAGGTAGTCGGACAGACCGGCACACTCTCGCACTTCTCAGCTTTGAATATCACGATTCAATAGCCACAAGTTTTCAAATCGGTGCTTAACGTCTCGACGGGTGGCCCGGATGAGATGCTCCCGAATCTGCGAACTCCCGTCGACCGCACGTGGAAACTTCACCCACTCACAAATCAAAAACAACGCGGAGGGTGCCCCAGGTTCGTCGTTTGAACCTGGGTCTTTGGACTTTTCCACACATTTCCACAGCCGTAACAAACCCATCACCCCCTTCCAACTCCCTCAAACCTCTCGACTTCCATTCACCCTATTCGAATCCGCCCCTCCCGTTCGAATGAATCAGTCAGTAAAACAGAACGCTATTGACAAATAGTAACTAACGTGCTACCATTCCTTATGCTTGCCCAGAGCCTCGAAGGGTCCACTTATAACTCTTTCTGCTCCCTCGTCTCTATCCCCTTTAGAATCACATTCTTTGCAGACCCCCACCATCTAACCCCCATCGAATCACATTCTTACAAAAAACACCCGGGGTGGGGGTACATCCTTCAAGCTAAAATCTTCTCTTTCCGCAATCTAACCACTCGCTACTCACTACTCTCCACTATCTCCTTTATAATCCGCACTTACGAAAAACGCGCCCGTAACTCCCGTAGAATCCGCACTTCCAAAACACGGCACTTAAAACCCTTTAGAATCCGCACTTACAAAAAAACCGGGAGGGGGGTCGAGACCAGCCTCGTCCCGAACAGACGGACTTTCCAGCTCCCGGCTTCAAATTTCGCTCTTTCTCTTTCACTACCCACTGCTCATTCCCCACTATCCACGGCTCGCTTCTTCCTGCGTTACACTACTGGCTCGATGCTTGCGACGACGATTTTGGACACGAACTGGTTGGGCAGGCCGCGGTCGATTGCGGCGGTGCTGCTGGAATCGGATGGACATCGCGCGATTCTTGATCCCGGGCCCGCTTCGGCGCTTCCGGCGCTTCGACAACATCTGGATTCGCGCGGCATCGGCGTTTCGGATTTGAACGCCATTTTGCTCACGCATATTCATCTGGACCATGCTGGCGCGACCGGCGCACTAATCAAAGAAAACCCCAACCTTGAAGTTTACGTTCACAAAGCGGGCATGCTGCACATGGCGGACCCGACGAAGCTGCTTGCTTCCGCTGAACGGCTTTGGCCCGGCCAACTCTCAAACTTGTTTGGCGAAACGCTTCCCTTACCCTTTGGAAATTTGCGGATGCTCAAGGGAGGAGAAACGCTCGCTCTCGGAAGCCGCAGACTCGACGTCGCGTTCACGCCAGGGCACGCTGACCATCACGTCTCATATTTTGATTCTTCGGATGGGACGGCGTTTGTCGGCGACACGACGGGGTTCCACATCGAAGGCCAGCCGTACGCGGTTCCGCTGGCGCCGCCGCCGGACATCAACCTGGAAATCTGGAATGCTTCGCTGGACGCCATCGCGGAGCGACATCCCGCGCGGCTTTTTCTAACGCACTTCGGTTACTCACACGATCCCGTGGCGCACATCGCGGAATACCGCCGGAATTTGCAGCGCTGGGCTGCTCTCGCGGCAGAAATCCTGCGCTCCACGCCGGATCAAAACGCCGCGATGGAGAAATTCGTTGCAGCCGCGAGCGCGGAAATTGGCCAGCGTCTCTCTCCCGCAGAAGCCGAGCATTATATTTTCAATTGCGGTCTCAACCTGACCTGGCTTGGGCTCGCGCGCTATCATCGCAAACGCGCCGAACCCGCTGCAACTGCCGCGAACGCGCCGAATCCTTCGTAGGGGCACAGCATGCTGTGCCCGAGCGTGCCCGGCGCACGCAACCAAGCTCGCCAGCCCTGGCGGAAACAACGATGAATGGGAGGTGAATTGGAACGCTAAGCGGAACGGCTGAGAAGAACGGCCGCAAAGAACAGCTAAGCGGTCGAACCTGAGGAAGATACTTCGGACGTGTCAGCAGCGGACTCGGCACTAGAAGTTACGGGGGCGGCTGGCGCTTCGAGCCGCGCGGCGAGCGCCTCCACCACTAGATCGACAAGCTTTTTTGCGCCGCTGCCGTCGGGGTCTTTGTCGGGATTGTATTGCGCCACAACCATGCCGAGAAGATTCTTGTGTTTTGCAAATTCGGAGAGGGCCGCGCGCACGTCCGCCATCCGCAGTCCGCCGCTGCCGGGCACGTTCACAGCGGGAAATTCGTCCACCGCGATGACGTCCGTATCGAGATGCAGTACAAATTCGTGCGCGTCGGCGTGCACGTAAGTGAGTCCATCGCGGGCCGCGGAGCTTCCGCCTTTCGCTTGAATGTCCGCCGCATCAATATGGCGCATCGGCGATTTGCTCAGGAATTCCTGTTCAGGAGGATCGAGCCGCTCCACTCCGAACAGCGTCACATCCGGCTCGCGCACCAGCGGTGATTCGCCAAAAAAGCGCACCAGTTCAGGAGCACCTCTGCCAATCACATGGGCCACAACCATTCCATCGATGCGCCCCGAAGGCGTCGAGGCTGGCGTGTTCAAATCCGCGTCGCGATCGAACCACAGTAGGTTGACGTGTTTGTAGTAGCGGCGCACGCCCGTCAAAAGCCCGATGACTTGCGCACAATCTCCGCCAAGCACCAGCACGAGCGCGCCGCTTTTCACGGCAAGTTCCGCGCGAACCTTGAGGTCATTTAGTCCGGCAACGATCGCCGGCAAATTCCGTGCGCGCTTATGCTCGTCATCGTCCGCAAATAATCTCGGCGCGCAGTCGCCGTGATCGATCACTTCGTAGCCCGCGCTCTGCAGCCGTTCGACCAACCCCGCCGCTCTTAATGCCGCGGGCGCCTTTTCGCTGCCCGCCAGAAACGCGGCCGCGCTCGAGGGTGCGCCAATCAAGGCAATCTTCTTCGGCTGACGGACGATTTTGACCGCCAAGGTTAAACTCCTTGTTTTGTGTGTCCCCGCTTACCGCGTTGAGCCGATTTCAGGCCGCACGGCCAAAAAGCCCGTGCTGCGTCCTGCACCCCGATGACGCTGCAAACTTTATCGCCGCGGCGCTGGCGCGATTGTTGCCAGCTCCGGAGGCAGCGTGAAGCGCACGTCCTCGCGGATCAAATCGAGGTCGCGCTGATCCGTAAAGCCAAATTCCGCGAGCCGCTCGCTTACTTGCTCGACGAGCACTTCCGGAGCGGATGCGCCCGCCGTCAAGCCCACGCGCTTTACGCCTTCGAGCCATCTCACGTCGATGTCCGAGGCCGAATCGATGAGTTGCGCTTTTACGCCGCTGCGCTTGGCCACTTCCACCAGGCGGTTCGAATTCGAACTGTTCGGCGAGCCAACGACCAGGAGAAAATCCACGTCCTTGGCTACTTGCTCGACAGCTTCCTGGCGGTTCTGCGTGGCGTAACAAATGTCATCGCTGGCTGGACCTTTGATCAACGGGTACTTTTGGCGCAGGCGCGCGACGATTTCTTGCGTGTCGTAGAGACTCAAGGTGGTCTGCGTCAGGAACGACAGCTTGTCCGGCTCGGCCACTTCGAGAGCGTCAACAGCCGCAACCGAATCCACCACGATGGTGCGGTCTGGAGCTTCACCTGAGGTACCAACGATCTCCTGATGGTCTTTGTGGCCAATTAAAATGATGGTGCGCTTTTCGCGCGCGAACTTCAGAGCTTCGAGATGGACCTTGGTGACCAGCGGGCAGGTCGCGTCAATCACCTTGAGCTCGCGGTCCTTGGCTTCCTGGCGAACCGTTGGCGGCACGCCGTGCGCGCTGAACACCAGCACTGCCCCGTGCGGCACGTCCTCGATGGACTCCACAAAGATCGCTCCGCGGCGGCGCAACTGCTCCACCACGTAGGTGTTATGGACGATTTCGTGATGCACGTAGACCGGCGCGCCGTATGCTTCCAGCGCCAGCTCGACGATATCCACCGCCCGCACCACGCCCGCGCAGAAACCCCGCGGCCGTACCCTCAGCAATACCTTCCCATTTGTCGCAGTCTGCATCGTTATCCTAAGTGAGTATTTTCCGAACACTCTATCATACCCTACGCCGCGCCCCGCCCGCACCGGGTTTCCTAGCATTGTGACAGTTTGCGATTTCGGCGTTAACCAGGACTGAGCCTGGTAACGGCGGTGGAAAGTCCCCTTGCGGACAGGGTGGGAGCTGCAACGCCTAACTGACGATGTGTCCTCGAAGGTTACAACTGGAAATCTTGTGTAGCGTATTGAACAGGCAGAATATCGTTGGAAGCGCAAACTTCCCATGTAACACGCCGGGAAGGCGTCCCCGGTGGAGACCAATGGTTTCGGGGGCTCGATTTCTTCCGCGTCGAAGCTGACGCATTCAAGTGCCAAGAATACTCAACGAGCTTGTGGTGACTTCCATATGTGTGCTCCTACTTCGCTCCGCACGAGTCTCATAGGCATGACCGAGACTCGCGCTGAGGCTTCCTCTCTGCTTTGGAAGCGCGCTTTGAGAAAGGCCACGCGCGCCTGTCTTCATGCGGTCTTCGCAAGCGCGTCACTACTGCCGAGTATGGCTGCTGCGAGCGCAATCTCTCAGCAAGGAACTGCCGGGCACGGGATAATTAGCCGCTCCCTTCCGGATACACCTCTACCCCATTCGGACCCGCAGAATTCGGCTCAGCAAACACTCGCTGCAGAGGGGTCAGCCAGCGTCGCCGGCACCGTGCTGGACGTAAGCGGAGCCGCCGTTTCCGGCGCAGACGTCAGCTTGATGCATGGAGATGGAACACAATTGCTTACGATGCTGTCCGAGGCGAACGGCGAATTTGATTTTACAAAGATTCCTGCCGGTTCCTACCTCGTGACCGTCAACGCTAAGGGTTTTGCGCCTTTCAAATCCGCAGAGTTCGCCGTCGGGGTGCAGCAGGCCTATGAGGTTCCTCAGGTCTCACTATCTATTGCGACGGCAAACATGGAGGTGACGGTCCGTCCCACTGAGCTGATCGCCGCTGAGGAGATAAAGGCGGAAGAGCAGCAGCGTCTGGTCGGCGTCATCCCAAACTTCTTTACAAGCTACATTCATGACGCCGCACCGCTCAATTGGAAACAGAAATTCTCGCTCACTGCACGGAACAGTTTCGATCCCATTGCCTTCATTGGCGTCGGCCTCAGTGCCGGCATCGAGCAGGCGACGAACACCTATCCCGGTTACGGGCAAGGTGCCGCGGGATATGGCAAACGTTACGCGGCAAGGTTTGCCGACGGACGCAGCAGTGACTTCCTGACTCATGCGGTCTTCCCCGCGCTCCTTCACCAGGATCCGCGCTACTACTACCAGGGCACCGGCTCCAATAAGTCTCGCCTCATGCATGCGCTCAGCTCTCCATTCGTTACACGCAGTGATAGTGGGCGATCTGTCCCCAACTATTCTTTTTTTCTTGGCGACATTTCCTCAGCGGCGCTGTCCAATCTGTACTATCCCAGAGCGGATCGAGGAGCGAGCCTGGTCTTCACCAATGCGGCCCTTGGCCTCGCCGGGCGACTGGGCACGAATTTAATCCGTGAATTCCTCTCGAAGCGCTTGACGAGGAGCGTACGGGACAATGGAAAACTTTGAACGCTGTGTATGACCGGAACTAGCTAGCTCAGCAGTTGCCCCGCTCGTGATTAGCTGAAACATCCCGCGGACGACCCGAAAAATCTTGCATGACAAGTCAGGTCTTTACCGGATTGTTCGCTTCGGATCCTCCGACTATCGTTTGCAATGGATGGTGGGTCGTTCGTTTTCTCAGCTGCTCGTCTAGGCCCGCAGGACTGAGGAGATAGGTTGCAACCGCATTGGCGAAGCTGGCCTATTCCAGAAGGATGACTGCTCGCATCGAGGCTAGCGGAGACCTTTGGGTCTATTGGCGTTGTCAGGGCATGGATGATGTTTCCCGCGTTTGCGACCTGAGCGTCGGTGGTCTGTTCCTCTCCACGCCAGTCCGGCCGCCCCTTGGCGCGAAAGCCCACGTCGATTTTCTTGTTCAGGAAGGACAAATCAGGGCTGAAGCTGAAGTACGGCATGTCGTTCCTGGAGGCGGGCTAGGTTTGAAATTTACAGCGATAACCGACAAAGACTGCCCCCAACCAGTGGCGCCACTTAACAGGATTCGCACCCTGTCGTCTACTCCGAAGGTCCCTTTATTGTCAGCGCAATCCCGGTAGGACTACACATGCTGCTAGCGCTGTCAACGGGAAAGATGTCCCCGATAGTACTTAGTCTGCGACTTAACAGCGCCGGACGTATGGGCAGCCTAACAACAATGAGCAGCCTCAACCACCATGGGTACAAGCCAGGCTGCAACTCGCGCAAGCGTGACACGAGCGCAGCGCTTGATGCCAAGATTAAGTAGCCATGTACAAGAATTTCCTTGGCCTGGGCGAAAATCCCTTCAATGATAATCCCGACCCTCGGGACTAATTGCGGATTTTGACCTTGCCTGCCTGCTAGTGAGGTTTGCCCCCCCCAGATCTCAGGTATTCCACGGATTCCATTCCCGTTTGCGCATCTGTAGGCTCGCGCAGCGAGATGACTAGCACGGTCCCGCCAAGAGTGTTCTCTGCGTGAGGCTCATCTGCCCTGGAGACATCGCTTGACAGATTTCTCGGGCGGGAGGAACAGATGACGCAAAAAGCCGCACTTGAATTCTCGGGTTCCCTGGATGGCCGGGAAAGGAACGATGCCGAGTTAGAGTGGCTGCTATGTGTCTCCAGCGCGTCCCGAGCGGCCAGCAAAGCGCATGGCCCCGCGCGCGTCTACTCGATCGATCCGCTAAGCGACCCGCGCTGGGAGCGTTTTATCCGAGTGCATCCGCGCGCCACCGTTTTTCACAGCCGGGCATGGCTGCAAGCGTTGAAGCAATGCTACGGATACTTGCCGGTCGCCTTCACCACCTCCGTGCCGCACGAAAAGCTTCGGAACGCGGTGGTGTTCTGCGAGGTTCAGTCCTGGCTGACGCGGCGGCGACTCGTGTCCCTGCCCTTTTCGGATCACTGCGAGCCTTTGATGGACGATCCAGAAGACGTCCAGGCAATTCTCAGCCACCTGACACAAAATCCGCGACGCTGGCGGTATGTCGAGATTAGACCTCGCACGGGCATCCCCAGCTCGAGGTCGCTGTTCCACAAATCAGAAAGCTACTGCCTGCATTTGCTCGATCTCTCCGCCGATCTCGAAGTCATCTTTGAGGGCATGCACGCCGATTGCGTTCGGCGAAAGATCCGACGCGCGCGGCGGGAGGGCGTCACGTGCGAGCGCGGAAACTCCGCGCAGTTGCTCCGGGACTTTTACGATTTGCAGGTGGCCACCAGAAAGCGCCACGGCTTGCCGCCGCAGCCGCTCGCGTGGTTCGAGGCTCTGGCCCAGTGTCTGGGACAAGACTTCACCATCTGGATTGCCAGGCGGAACGAAACGCCCCTGGCGAGCATGATTACCCTCAGTTTCCGCGAACAGATGGTCTACAAATACGGAGCCTCCGATGCGATTCACCACAGCCTTGGAAGCGTGCCGCTGCTAATGGCGGAAATCATCGAGCACGCCAAGGGTCACGGCTACCGTGAATTGAACTTGGGCCGAACCGCGCTCGACCACGAAGGATTGTTGCGATTCAAAGACCACCTGGGTGCGCAACGCATGCCTCTTGTTTACAGGCGGTATCCAGCCGAGTCGGGCGTAGCTTCCCCCAAAAATCTGAGACTGCGCATAGGGAACTGGGCGCTGGCGCGCATGCCCGAACGGCTGCTGGTGCCGCTTGGAGAGCTGCTGTACCGACACGTGGGCTAGCCTAGCGGCGAGCTGCCGAAATGGAAGGCTCTGCGAGGGCTACTGGCCAAAATAGTAGCCGTCACGGGCTTGGACTACGAGGTCTTTTGGTTTGGCGACGAGATGAATCTTGTGGTAGCCGACGGAGTTGCCCTTGTCGGGCGTGTAGGCGAGGCTGTACGGTTGCGCAGGTCTTCATCAGCGAGTATTTTCCGAACACTCTTTCATACCCTACGCCGCGCCGACGCCGCACCGGGTTTCCTTGGCCGGTGGCAGGGCAGTTCCTCGTGCAGCTTAGGCGACCGCTAGGCTAAGTAATGAGGACTACCACTCCCGGCGGAATTTATAATCTTTTCGATGCGCATTCCCGCCAAAGTTCTCTTAACCGCAGTCATGGCTCCGGTGGTTACCGCAGCCCTAATGGGTCGACCCCGGCCGACCATTTCCTCAACTGACGAAGACAAGGTCTATGTGGGAATCCTTGATGATGCTCGCGAAGAGACTTGGTATGGAAAGACAGGCGCAATCGAACGAAGAATAGTAATGCCCGCGTTTGAGAAGAGCCATTCCGAATGGCGGCCTATAACGTCCTTCACGCCTCGCGACATGAAATGGACTGTCGCGTTTGATGGCAAAAACCTCGGTCAAGTGGAGAGTCAAGCGTCCTCCGAAGGAGATGGTGCAGACCAGATCAATTCGAATTCTTCCAGGGCGAAACAGAGCGTCTTGACACCTATTGCCGCCATCCCGTCGGTGGGGAAGCCTTCGCGAGAGTTTATTGGAACCACGTCGCTACTCGGCCTGACCACGGTTCGCAGACCGCTTGTAGTTGTCTCAAAACCAAATTATGGTGACCCCGATCATTGGAAACGGGCACGTCTGCCTGAGGAAATTGCTCGATTGGTCCGGCAGGGGTTTCGCAAACAGTATCCGCACGTTGATCGTTGCGAACAGGAGCAGATCGCGGAACGTGATTGGAAATTCCCTGATTCGGCTCTTGTGCTGGTTGCGGCATACGCTTCAAACAAGAACTCGTTTCTCGTAGCTGCTAGCCTGAGCGCTGGTGACTGCGGCTGGGGCGGGCGGCCGGACGACCCACTGGATTCATTTGTACATCAGTGGTTCTTTGTTGACGCAGACCGCAGTGTTCGCAGAATCGGAGGGTTTGAGGAACTTCTTGACGCCGGTGATTATGACAATGATGGCAGTTCGGAACTCATTTTTTTCTCCACGCGATCGGAGAATTCCGACGCCTACGATTTGGTCTACGACAATTTCCGAAAAAAGGTTGATCTTGAGATTGGATACCGCTAGCGACTAGTAGTGGGTGTCACTGGAAAATACGCTACTACTGCCCGAAGTAGTAGCCGTCACGGGCTTGGACGACGAGGTCTTTTGGTTTGGCGACGAGATGGATTTTGTGGTAGCCGACGGTGTTGCCCTTGTCGGGCGTGTAGGCGAGGCTGTACTGGTTGCGGAGGTCTTCGTCGATTTCGGCGTAGATTTTGTCGAGTGTGTCTTTCTTGGAGGCCTTGAAGAGACGCCCGCCAGTTTGGGTTGAAATTTGTTCGAGGATTTTTTTGCCGTCGGGGCGCTCTTCCCGAGGAGGATAGCCACCACGGCCGCGGCCACCACCCATGCCGCCGCCGTGACCGCCCATCCCGAAACCACCGGGACGGCTGTTTTCTTCCTCGTCGGCGAACAAGATTGAGTAGATGATCGTGTCCGAACGCTGGGCGGTGGCGATCGCTTCGGCCATGGTTTCTCTGCTGCCGTGATCGACGCCGTCCGAAAGGATAATCAGCGCTTTGCGGCCCTGTTGCTTGCTCATCAGCTCATCGGACGCCAGGAAGATCGCGTCGTAGAGCAACGTCCCGCCGCCACGATGTGAGCCACGCCCTCCCCCTCCTCCGCCATTTCCACCGCTGCTGGTGCTACCGCCGCCGTCGTATTGCGGAGTCGATAGCTTTTGCAGCGCGGCCTGCAACTTGGGGCGCGAGGGAGTGAAATCCTCCAAAAGCTCGACTTCATGGTCGAAATGAATCACGAAAGCCAAATCTTTGTCCTGGCGGAGAAGCTTGTCGAGGAAGCTGTAGCTGGCGCTGCGCTCCTGATCCAGCACGCGCCTCTGGCTAAGGCTGGTATCCACTAAAAGCCCTAGCCGCAGCGGCATATCGCTTTCGTGCGCGAAATAGTTGATGGTTTGCGAACGGCCGTCTTCGTCCAACTGAAAATCGTCTTTCGTCAGGTTCGAGATAATCTTTCCATGCTTGTCGCGAACGGTGGCGAGGACGCTGACGGTTTTGACTTCGACTGCGATCTTCGGCTGTCCATCCTGTGGCCGCTTTAGTTCTGGCTGCGATTGCCCCTGTGGCTGCGCTTGAGGCTGCTCGGCGGGAGGCTTCTCCTGGGCTCGAAAGTCTTGGGCCACGAGCGTCAAGAGCAAGAGTGCGAGTACGAAGAAGCTACCGGGAACGAGTTGCGATCCCTTGATTGCACCGAATGCGGAGCGATGAACCAGACGATCGGAAGAGGAGTCTTTCATCATTATCCTAGTTCAGCTTTGAAACGGGTCCTTTGGTCATCAAGTGCGTCCCGGAAATAAATTCGAGGTGCCATAACGGCAAGACAATACAACCCACGGGCGGGCCGGGCGGGGCAAGCCCCGCCCCTACAAACAATTCATCCGTGGCGGGCAGAAAGTTCCCGGACATCCGAAAAGAGATAAGACGCGCTTTGCCGCTTCTTGGGTTGCCGCGTAAGCGCAGCCCTTGCCGCCCCTAGCCAAATTGGCGCTGCCTTGCGAGCGGCGGCGGCGGTAACATGCCCTTCGGCATGAACACGCAAATGAGCGCCGAAATGAAAGTCGCGCCCGTGACTCTCGAAGGCCGCCACGTGAGGCTGGAGCCGCTCTCTCAGGCACACACTCCCGATCTTTCCGCCGTCGGGCTTGATGAGAGTCTATGGCGCTGGATTCCCACTCCCGTACGCACGCCAGCGGAGATGTCTGCCTACATCGCCACGGCACTCGATGAACAGGGGCGCGGCGTCTCGCTGCCGTTTGCGCTGATTGAAAAAGCCAGCGGCCGCGCTATCGGTTGCACGCGCTACGGCAACATCGACCGCACGCACCATCGCGTTGAAATTGGCTGGACGTGGGTCGCTCCCGCCCGGCAACGCACTAGCATAAACACCGAAGCAAAGTATCTTCTGCTCCTCCACGCGTTCGAAACGCTGGGCTGCATCCGCGTGGAACTGAAAACCGATTCGCTCAACGAAAAATCCCGCGCCGCCATCTTGCGCATTGGCGCGCGCGAGGAAGGCACCTTTCGCAATCACATGATCACGGCCAGCGGCCGCATCCGCCACACCGTTTACTTCAGCATCCTCGATTCGGAATGGCCGGCCGTGAAATCCCGCCTGCAATCCATGATGCTGCCTTGAACTCGCGAAACCTGCCTAAACGGCATGAATGCATGGTGCGATTTGGACAGCCGAGTCAGCGAACCCAGTTAACCAATGCACGCCACGGCTCATTACGCTGGGCGATACCTGCCCGCGCCTAAGTTAGACTAATAAACAGGCACCGAGTTGGTCGTCTACTCGTGCCGAGTGAGCCGGCCCGGCCGCGCTGCCGCAAGACAGGCTTCTTGGGAGACCACAGGTACACAGGGTCTGGTCCTTCCCGAGAACTTGCAGCGAACGCCGCCGCTTAACGGAGAATCTCGTGCCCTCTTCCGATCCCGCCAATCGCCGCCGCAGTGAGCGGGTGATGCTGCAGATACCCGTAACGGTTCTTGCCGAGACGGCGGACCGCGTGCAGGTCCGGGAAAACACGCACACGCTAGTCGTTAATGCGCATGGCGGCCTGGTCAAATTAAAAATGGACCTCCTCGCCGGTCAGCCAATCACTCTGGTGAATCCGCAAACGGGCGTAGAGGAAAGCGGCCACGTGGTCCGCATCGATGAGCCAAGCCCGGATTACTTCGCCGTAGCCTTCGAGTTTGAACGCCCATCGCCGAAATTTTGGCCGGTGGTCTTTCCGCCCAAGGATTGGGAAAACCCGAAGACTTGATGCGCTGGACTATCGGTTTGGAAAGCACGCCAAAGCGCACCCTTTTCCTCGCCGCAACTATCCAATCCGTGTTGTGTTCAACAAGGCGTAGGATAAATATGCCTTTGGAGGCACGTCAGATGCGGTATTTGCGTTCCTTTAGCACCACCAAGCGGCTTTTGACCGCTGCTGCTCTTCTTACTTTGATTGTCGTGGTCGGCTGCAATGAGTACGTCACGTCCGAGCGCAATCCCGAAATTCCGATCCCTAAGCACGCCACCTGGGCCTGGCGCCCCGTCGAGGCCCTGCCCGCTCCAACGCGCGATTCACGGCCTGTCATCTCGCGAGACGAACCCACGCAAGGTGCCAAGCCCGTGCCCGAGACCGAAGCGTCGAACGAAATCCTCCGCGGGCAGATTCGCGTAGCAATCACCAAGGCTTTGGCCGAAAAGGGTTTCAAGGAAGTGACGGACCCGCAGGCAGCCGCGTTTCTGGTCGATTATCATATCGCCGTGAAGGACCAGAGGGCGGCAGCGCCGGTCGGCTACGCCGGCGGCTACCCCGGAGTCGTGTGCGGCCCTTATGGCTGCGTGCAGTCCTGGGGTTGGGGTCCGCCGGTGTACGGCTACCAGAACATCCAATTCCGCACCGGGACCATGGTATTCGACTTCCTGCAAGCGCCGACGAAGAAGCTGGCGTTTCGAGCCATCGGACACAAACCCGTGAAGGCTGGCCTCACCACGTTCACACAGAGCGATGTCAACTCCCTGGTGAATGCAGTGCTGTGGAAACTCAGCGCGGGCAAGTAGCGGATAGACTGATTTACATCCGTAAGCGAGATCGCCCCGAAAATTAGACTGCCCGCTGCAGCGAGCGCTCAGGGCAGCAGGCCAAAAACCACCACGCTGTTCGGCGTGCCGACGTACACCTTGCCATTCGCCACCATCGGCGTGACGTATTTGTTGTCGCTGAACTGATCGCGGTTGTTGGCCGCCTGATTCGAGTTGTAAAGTTCGCTCGTCAAGTTCGTGGCGTTGTAGGCATGCAGCACGCCCGTCGAGCCGTTCTCCACAGCCCATACAATCGCATTCGAGGTGCCGTTCGCGGAGATGCTCGGCGTCGTCCCCGGATAAGCGAAGCTGGTCGGGCTTTGCGTCGCGGGCGTTCCCGCAAGTTTCGCATTCGCGATCGGGAAGGACTTTAGATGATCGCCAACGGCGCCATAGTAGACCGTGTTATTAAAGTAGCTCGGCTTGGACCACACGCCGCCGATCTGCCCGTTAATCTGCTGATAGATATTGTCCGCAGTGCTGTTGAACTTCCCCATGTTGTCGCGGTCCACGACATAAATGATCGCGTCCTTGCCGGAGCCCACCGCCAAGTGCCGCGTTGTACCGTTTCCGTCTACAAGGTCAGGCAAAAGCAGCGGCCCGCCCGAGCCGAAATCCGTGTCGGAGTTTGATTCCGAGACGGTGTTCGATGGCGTGAAGTAATCAAGCAGCTTCATTGGCGCGCTGGAGGAGAGCCGTACATAACATTGCCCGCAATTCGCATTCGCTGGAAAACCGCTGGCGTTCAGCGTGGTATCGAAGTCGCCGTTCCCCACCATGAAATAGATGTTGCCGGTTGCGCCGTTCGAACCATTCGATGACGTCAGTCCGGCACAGCCCGCGAATGCGAAGGCGGAAAAAATGGCACTTATCTGGATTGCGAGAGTTGGTCGGCGCACGAACACTACCCCCAAGTCGAATTCGGCGGCTGGGCTGGGATTGTGCCGCGGTCTCTGGAAAAGCGGACCGGCCCATGCCGGAATTCCGCAGCAATGCACACAATGTCTTGGATCTAGCTTAGTTACCGGCGAGGCGAATTACACCTGAACACACGTACAGTTCTTGGCCAGAAGGCTATTCTGCTCTCTTTGAACTCACGGTACAAGGTTGCCTTTTTGGGGAGGCGTTGGCCTCTCGCAAATCTTAGTTTCTTGCCTCCGCAGCGCACTGCTTCTATCCTCTTCTTCCTATGCTTCTCAAAAACCAAGTCGCTTTCATCTCCGGCTCTGGCCGCGGCATCGGCCGCGCGATCGCCTTGCTCTTTGCCGCGGAGGGCGCTTCTGTCTTTCTGACAGCGCGCACCGAAGCGGAACTCGCCGCCACTGCCAAAGAAATCTCAAGCCGCGGCGGACGCGCACACTATTTCCCCGCCGACCTCGCCAACGCATTGGATTGCGCCGGCGTCCTGGCGAAAGCGCGCACAAAGTTTAAAAAGATCGATATCCTCGTTAACAATGCCGGCCACTATGGCCCTGTCGTTCCCGTCGAAGATTATCCCCTTGCGGAGTTCGATAGGGTCATCGCCGTGCATCTTCGCGCCGCATTCCTGCTAACCAAACTCGTGATCGAGGAAATGTACGAGCGAAAATACGGTGTCATTCTCAACATCTCGAGCCTCTCCGCCAAAGCAGCATTTCCTTGGGGCTCCGCCTACGCGGCCGCAAAAGCGGGCATGCTTGGTCTCACACGCATCACCGCGGCCGAAGCCGCCCGCAAAGGCGTGCGCGTCAACGCCATCTGCCCCGGCCCAGTCACGGAAACGCGCATGTCCAAGGAACTAGGCCACACCCTTGCCAAAAAGCTAGGTGTCAGTCCCAAAAAACAGCTCGCCGGTTTTCTAAACACAATTCTGCAAGGCCGCGGGCAAACGGCCGATGAAGTCGCCCGAGCCGCGCTGTTCCTTTGCTCGGCGCAATCCAGCGCCATCACCGGCCAATCCATCAACGTGGATGGCGGCGCCGCCTTCTTCTAATATTTTTTCTCGAATGTGAGCCGAAGGGGCACAGCATGCCGTGCCCGTAGACTTTCCATTCAACGCGCGGCCGCCGGCAAAATCTGAATGGTGTGCAACCACGCCTCCGCCAACTGCGGCCAGCCGGTAATGGGAAGCTCTGTGCGCCGAAGCCCATATCCATGCCCACCCTGCGCATAGATGTGCAATTCCGCCGGAACCTTGGCGTTCTTCAAAGCGAGAAAATACACGGCCGCATTTTCCACATGCACCGGATCGTCCTCGGCCTGCACGAGAAAGGTAGGTGGAGTCTCCTCCGTCGGATGGATGTCCGCATTGGCCGCAAAGTTCTGCTCTGCGATCGCCAGATAACCGGGATAAACAATCACTGCAAAATCAGGCCGGCAACTCACCTGGTCGGCAGAATCGATCGAATCATAAAGGCGCTTATCGAAATGAGTGCTGAGCGCCGCCGCAAGGTGCCCGCCCGCGGAGAAGCCGAGCACGCCGATGCGCTTCGGGTCGATGTGCCACTCCGCCGCGCGAGAGCGAACGAGGCCGACCGCGCGCTGCGCATCTTGAAGCGCAGCCGTGGATTTGGGATACGGCCCGGTGGCAGGAACACGGTACTTGAGCAGAACACAAGTGATCCCCGCCGAGTTGAGCCAGTCGCAAACTTCCGTGCCCTCCAGATCAATCGCAAGAATGCGGTAGCTGCCACCAGGAAACACAACGACCGCCGCCCCGGTGCTCTTCCCCGTCGGCATGTAAAGAGTCAGCGTCGGTGCAGAGACGTTGCCGATGCGAATGACAGGCCTGCCGGCGACGAG
>Ga0210395_10000698_pt1 | contig 25587 bp, 27 predicted proteins | sample IncBWH4OmetaG_FD_150861 | JGI IMG/M metagenome (GOLD analysis project Ga0210395, IMG submission 150861) | Forest soil microbial communities from Barre Woods Harvard Forest LTER site, Petersham, Massachusetts, United States - Inc-BW-H-4-O ... | reverse complement strand
TGATGCCGCTTGGTCGTTCACGCGAAATCCCTCACCTGGTCGGCCGGCGCCATGGCGAAGAACGCGCCCATCGAGGTGACGCCGAACATCGCCTTGCCGTCGACCTCGCGCTCCTCGCCGATCTCGACGAGATCGAAGAATAGCGTGCGCGTCACCTTGGCCCACAAGTCGCGGCGCACATGCAGATATGGTTTTAGCCCACCGGTGCCGGCTTCCGGCTCGAAGCGCAGCGCGTGTTGCGGTCCGCAAGACACCCAATCGTCGACGTTGGTGCGGAAGTGCAGCACGCGGCCTTCAGCACTATCTTCGATATTGAGCTCGACGGCGAGGAACGGCGCATCGTCGACCGTGATGCCGCACTTCTCCACGGGCGTGACCAGGAAGTAACTGTCGCCCTCGCGCTTGAGCACGGACGCAAACAGCTTCACCAGTGCCGGCCGGCCGATCGGCGTTTTCATGTAGAACCAGGTGCCGTCGGCGGCGATGCGCATGTCGAGATCGCCGCAGAACGGCGGGTTCCAGCGCTCGACCGGCGGCGGACCCTTGCTGCCGGTGCGCGCTAGCGCGCCTGTGATCGCCTCGAGGCCGGATTGCCCTTCCTTCGCCATGGTTTACCTGGAACCTACCATCCGGACATCAGTCCGGGGGCAAGATTATTCGAGGTATCGCGATCGCCAACCCGGCCGCCGTTTTCCAAGTTGTGATCCCTGTGGATGAAGAATCAGCGCAAGTTCTGCTTCCGCGCGGGCTGGCGTGTATATTGCATGATGTGTGCCCAATAGCAGTGCAATGTTGGCTGCCCTGGATTCGTGCATAAGGCGCGAATCTGCTCCGGTACAAGAATACGGCCCAAAGACAAGGAGTTAGCCATGCCCGTTGCTGGCGGAGATGGTCTCGAAAAGCTCGAAGACATGATCGTCCGGACCGCCGAATCGACCGCGGCGCATGTGACCGCGGCCAAGGCCGCAATCGGCACGGTGATCTTCGGCCAGGACAAGGTGATCGAGCAGGCGCTCGTCACCATCCTGTCCGGCGGCCACGCGCTGCTCCTTGGCGTGCCCGGCCTCGCCAAGACAAAACTGGTCGAAACCTTAGGGACGGTGCTTGGCCTCGACGCGCGGCGCATTCAGTTCACGCCCGATTTGATGCCGTCGGACATTCTCGGCACTGAGGTGCTGGAGGAAAGCCAGACCGGCAAGCGCAGCTTCCGCTTCCTGCCCGGTCCGGTGTTCGCCCAGCTCCTGATGGCCGACGAGATCAACCGCGCCAGCCCGCGCACCCAGTCGGCACTGCTGCAGGCGATGCAGGAACAGCACGTCACCATCGCCGGCACGCGGCACGATCTGCCAAAACCGTTTCACGTGCTGGCGACGCAAAATCCATTGGAGCAGGAAGGCACCTATCCGTTGCCCGAAGCGCAGCTCGACCGCTTCCTGATGCAAGTTGACGTCGGCTATCCGGATCGCGAGGCCGAACGCAAAATTCTGTTCGAAACGACCGGCTCGGAAGAGACCCGCGCCAAGCCGGCGATGACGGCCGAGGAGCTGATGGCGGCGCAGCGGCTGGTGCGGCGGCTGCCGGTCGGTGAATCCGTGGTCGAAGCCATTCTGGCGCTGGTGCGCTCGGCGCGGCCGGGACCCGAAGGCGGCGAAGCCGCAAAGCTGATCGCCTGGGGACCGAGCCCGCGCGCCAGTCAGGCGCTGATGCTCGCGGTGCGGGCGCGTGCGTTGCTCGACGGCCGCCTCGCGCCCTCGATCGACGATGTGCTGGATCTCGCCGAGCCGGTGCTCAAGCACCGCATGGCGCTGACCTTCACCGCACGTGCCGAGGGCGAGAGCATCGAAGCCGTCGTCGGCCGCCTGAAGTCGCGGATCGGATAGCGGATGGCGCTCGAGCCCAAGCGCACCTACCAGGACAGCGCGGCGGTTGGACGAGCGGTCGGCGCCGGCCGGACATTGGCCGCCAGCATGCCGCGGCTCATCCTGGAAGCGCGGCGGGTGGCCGCCACCGTCAATCACGGGCTGCACGGCCGCCGCCGCGCCGGACCCGGCGAAAATTTCTGGCAATACCGGCGCTTCATGTCCGGCGAGCCGGCCTCGCGCGTCGATTGGCGGCGCTCGGCGCGCGACGATCACCTCTATGTGCGCGAACTGGAATGGGAGGCCGCGCACACGGTGTGGATCTGGCCCGACCGCTCGCCGTCGATGAATTTCGCCTCGCCGCTGGTTCGCGACTCGAAACTTTTCCGCGCGCTGGTCATCGCGCTGGCGCTCGCCGAGGTTTTGGTCGAGGCCGGCGAGCGGGTCGGCATTCCCGGACTGACGCGACCGACCGGCAGCCGCAATGTCGTCGACCAGATGGCGCAGGCGATCGCGCACGATCGCGCCGAGCGGGCAAGCCTGCCGCCGAGTTTTGCACCCTCCCCGCTCGCCGAAGTCGTGCTGCTCTCCGATCTGTGGAGCGAGATCGGCGAGGTGCGGCGCACCATCACCCAGCTCTCCGGCAGCGGCGCCCGCGGTCACGTGGTGCAGATCGTCGATCCAGCCGAGGAGACTTTTCCTTACTGGGGTCGCATCGAATTCGTCGAGCCGGAAGGCGGCGGCCGCATCACGGCCGGCCGCGCCGAGACTTGGCGCGCTGATTACACCGCGCGCGTGGCGCGCCACCGCGCCGAAATCCGCGCCGAGACCGACCGTCTCGGTTGGAGTTTTATCATCCACCGCACCGACCGGCCGGCAAGCGAGCTGCTGCTGGCGCTGCACGCCCGCATCGGCGCCGCAGCGGCCGACATTCGGCCGCGGCCGGCGGTCCAGGCGACGGACCAAGCCACGGTGACGGCATGATCGGCGGATTGCCCATCGGCTTTGCCCAGCCGCTGGTGCTGATCGGCCTGTTGACGCTGCCGGTGCTGTGGTGGCTGTTGCGGCTCATTCCGCCGCGGCCGCGTCGCATCGATTTTCCACCGACGCGGTTGTTGCTCGAAATCGCGCCCAAAGAGGAAACGCCCGCCCGCACGCCGTGGTGGCTCACTTTGATGCGGCTTGCGCTCGCCGCGCTGGTGATCATCGCCGCGGCCGGCCCGCTGTGGCACCCGCCGCTTGCGGCGTCGACGTCACGCGGCCCGATTGGGATCATGATCGACGACGGCTGGACGGCTGCCGCGACATGGGACGCCCGCGTGCGCACCGCCAACGACATCATCGCCCGCGCCGAGGACGATCGCCGCGCCGTGGCGCTGATTCCCCTTTCCGAGGGCACGCGCGACATTTCGCTCGAGCCCGCGGGCTCGGCGCGCGTCCGCCTGCACCAGATGAAGCCAAAGCCGCACACGGTCGATCGTTCGGATGCGCTGCCGGCGATTGCTCAGTTCCTCGCGGCCGTGCATGACGTCGATCTGGTGTGGCTGTCCGACGGCACCGATCTCGGCCGCGGCACCGACTTCATTAAGGCGCTGGCGCAAACCCTCGACAATCGCCCGATCACCATCATCGACGGCGGCATTGCCGGCGCCCACGCGCTGGCCGCGGCCGACAATGCCGCGGGCGGGCTCAGCGTAAAGGTGTTGCGCGCCTCGACGGACGCAGCCGACACCGGCACGGTGCGCGCGCTCGATTTGAAGGGCCTGCCGCTCGGCGAAGCGGCCTTTGCGTTCAAGGGCACGGATCGCGAGACCGAGGCACAATTCACGCTGCCGGTCGAGATCCGCAACGACATCTCCCGCATCGAGATTTCCGCCGAGCGCTCCGCCGGCGCCGTGCAATTGCTCGACAAGCGCTGGCGCCGCCGCACCGTCGGCATCGCCTCCGGCGCCAGTGTCGAATTGGCGGAACCGCTGTTGTCGTCGAGCTACTACATCGTGCGTGCGCTCAATCCCTTCGCCGACGTGCGGCTCGCGCAAGGCGAAGCGCCGGCGGACGCGGTGGCGCATTTCCTCGATCAGAATTTGCCCATGCTGATCCTCGCTGACGTCGGCAATGTCACCGGCGACGCCCACGATCGCCTGGCGCGCTGGGTCGAGGACGGCGGCGTGCTGGTGCGTTTCGCTGGCCCCCGGCTGGCCGCGTCGGACGACGATCTCGTGCCCGTAAAGCTGCGGCGCGGCGGCCGTATCCTCGGCGGCAGTTTGAGCTGGGACAAGCCGCAGCCGCTGGCGGCATTTTCCCGTGAGAGCCCGTTCAACGGCATGGCGGTGCCGGGCGACGTCACCGTCACGCGCCAAGTCTTGGCCGAACCCGACGCCACTTTGAGCGACAATACCTGGGCGACGCTGGCCGATGGCACGCCGCTCGTCACCGCCGCGCGCCGCGGCAAGGGATTGATCGTGCTGTTCCATGTCACCGGCGACACGCGCTGGTCCGATCTGCCGCTCTCCGGCACTTTCGTCGAAATGCTCCGGCGCATCGTGGCGCTGGCCGGCACCACCAGCGTTACCGACGCCGCCAAGGCGGAGACCAAGAGCGTGCGCGAAGTCGTGCCGCCGAGCCGCGTGCTCGACGGTTTCGGCAATTTCATCGCCCCGCCGCCGACCGCGCGGCCGGTGCCGTCGGACTATTCCGCAAGTGCCACGGCCGATCACCCGCCCGGCTTCTACGGCTCTGCCGAGGGTCTCATCGCCGTCAACACGCTGGCGCCCGCCGATCGTCTGGCGCCGCTCGATTTCACGCCGCTCGCCAATGCGCGCCATGAAATCTACCGCATCAGCGAGCCGCAGGACTTGCGCGGGCCGATCCTGCTCGCCGCGCTGGCGCTGTTCCTGCTCGATACCGTGGTGGTGCTGTTCCTCGGCGGCGGTGTTCAGCGGCTCATTCCGCGCTTGTCGCGCGCCACGGCCGCGATAGCAATTTTCACCGCGGTTCTGGCGCTGACGCTGACATACGCGCGTGCCGAAGACGTCCGCGTCGGCGACGTGCCGGCGTCCGCGCTCGAAACCAAGCTCGCCTATGTGGTCACCGGCAATCCGGAGGTCGATACGATCAGCAAAGCCGGCCTCGCGGGCTTGACGCTTTTCCTGGCGCAGCGCACTGCGCTCGAGCCCGGCGACCCGATCGGCCTCGACATCGCCCACGACGAGCTGGCGTTTTATCCGTTGATCTATTGGCCGATCGTGCCGGGCGCGGCGCGGCCGTCCGAAGCCGCCCTCAAGCGCATCGACACCTACATGAAGGACGGCGGCACCGTGCTGTTCGATACCCGCGATGCCGTGGTCGCGCCGCCCGGTCCGGGCGGCGAGACGCGCAGCCCTGGAATGCTGGAACTGCGCAAAATCCTGTCCTCGCTCGATCTGCCCGAACTCGAGCCGGTGCCGCGCGATCACGTTTTGACGAAAACGTTCTATCTGCTGCGCGACTTCCCCGGCCGCTTCAATACCGGTCAGCTGTGGGTCGAGGCACTGCCGAACGTGGACGAAGACCGGACCGGCCGCCCCGCGCGCGGCGGCGACGGCGTGTCCTCCATCATCATCACCTCGAACGATCTGGCCGGCGCCTGGGCGACGCGGTCCGACGGCCAAGCCATGCTGCCGATGGTGGAAGGCGAGCCGCGCCAGCGCGAGCTTGCATTCCGCGCCGGGGTCAACATCGTCATGTACACGCTGACCGGCAATTACAAAGCGGATCAGGTGCACGTGCCGGCGCTGCTCGAACGACTGGGGCAATAAGTCGACTTACTATTTGACAATAGTAAAATAATATGAAATTTACTATCCGTCAAATGGGAGCGTACCGTGAGCAAATATGAAGCACTTCCACAGTTCTTGGCGCAGACGCACGGTGCGGCCCGTCGAATGAGTTTTCGCGAGATCGAGAATGTCCTGGGGTTCAAGTTGCCCAAAAGTGCCTATGAACATGAGGCTTGGTGGAGCAATAACCCAACAGGTCATTCCCACGCTCGCACCTGGCTCAAGTTTGGATGGCGCACCGAGGCAGTAGATCTGGCGGGACGCAAAGTAACTTTCCGCCGGCCGGTCCAGTCCGTGCCTTCTACGTCATCGTCACAAAAGCTCGACCCGTGGGGCTGTATGGCGGGCACGGTCACCATCCTTCCCGGTACCGACCTCACGGCGCCATCGGATGAAAAGTGGAATGCGGAAGAAGGTCGCCTCCTCAATGAGTGATCTTCTGCTTGATACTTGCGCCATGCTGTGGCTGGCGGAGGGCATTGAGTTGACCGCCGATGCACGCAAAGCGGCGACGGACGGCAAGCTGAATGTGTCTGCGATCAGCGTCTGGGAGATCGCCAATCTGGTGCGCAAGAATCGAATCGTTCTCGCGATGCCGGTTGTGAAATGGTTTCGACAAACGATGAATATGACGGCGGCGGCAATGTCCGAACTTACGATCGATATCCTTGCAAATTCCTGCGAGTTGCCCGGCTCGCCGCCGAGCGACCCCGCTGACCGCATCCTCATCGCAACCGCGCGCGAAGCCAGCATGGTGCTCATGACGCGCGATAAACAAATCCTGGCGTATTCGGCCGCCGGATACGTCCGAACAATGGTGTGCTGAGCATGAACCTCGGTATTGCGTTCGCCCCGCTCGTCGCCGAACCCATATTGTGGGCGGCCATCGCCGCGGCCGTCATCCTGGCGCTGTTGCTGTTCGTGTCGCGAAGCCGCGGCGCCACGATCCGGGTGCTGGCGTTGGCCCTGGTCGTGCTGGCGCTCGCCAATCCGTCGCTCACCCGCGAGGACCGAGATCCGCTCTCTTCGGTCGCCGTGGTCGTGGTCGACAAGAGCCCGAGCCAGAGTTTCGGCGACCGGACGCGGCAAACCGAAGCGGCGCGTGCCGCGGTGGTCGAACGGCTCAGCCATATTCCCGGCCTCGACGTGCGCGTGGTCGAAGCCGGCCAGGCCGACGGCGAGACCGACGGCACGCGGTTGTTCACCGCTCTCGGCACGACGCTCGCCGACGTGCCGACCGACCGCGTCGCCGGCGTCATCATGATCACCGACGGCCGCGTTCACGACGTGCCGCAAGATGCCGGCGCGCTCGGCTTCGCCGCGCCGATTCATGCGCTCATCACCGGCACCAAGACCGAGATCGACCGCCGCGTGGCGTTGATCGCCGCGCCGCGCTTCGGCATCGTTGGCCAGCCGCAGACCATTACGTATAAGGTCGAAGACCAGGGCACCAAGGAAACCAGCGCCGCGGTAACCGTGCGCCGCGACGGCGACGTCATCGAAACCCGCACGGTTCCGGTCGGCATACCGCAGAACGTCGATATCCCGATCCCGCACGGCGGCCAGAACATCGTCGAGATCGAGGCCGCGTCGCTGCCGGGCGAACTGACGACGGTCAATAACCGCGCCGTCGTCGAGATCGACGGCGTGCGCGATAAGCTGCGCGTGCTCTTGGTCTCCGGCGAGCCCCATGCCGGCGAGCGGACCTGGCGCAACCTGCTGAAATCCGACGCCTCGGTCGATCTCGTGCATTTCACCATTCTGCGGCCGCCGGAAAAGCAGGACGGTACGCCGATCAACGAATTGTCGCTGATCGCTTTCCCGACTCGCGAGCTGTTCCAGCAGAAGATCGGCGAGTTTCAGCTCATCATCTTCGACCGCTATGCGCGGCAAGGCGTGCTGCCGATCATCTATTTCGACAACATCACCCGCTATGTCCGCGACGGCGGCGCCGTGCTGGTGGCGGCCGGGCCCGATTACGCGAGTCAAACCAGTCTCTGGCGCACGCCGCTCGACGCCATCCTGCCGGCAGAGCCGGATGGCAATGTCACCGACCAGGCATTCCGGCCGAGCCTCACCGAGCTTGGCCGGCGCCATCCGGTGACGCGCGGCCTCGACGGCGCCGACTCCAATCCGCCGAACTGGAGTGAATGGTTCCGCGTCGTCGATACGCGAAACACCACCGGCACGACGGTGATGCAGGGCCCGGACGCAAAACCGCTCTTGGTGCTGTCGCGTGAAGGCAACGGCCGCGTGGCGCTGCTGCTGTCCGATCACATCTGGCTATGGGCGCGCGGTTTTGAGGGCGGCGGCCCACATCTCGATCTGCTGCGCCGGCTGTCGCACTGGCTGATGGGGGAGCCCGACCTCGAAGAAGAGGCGCTGCGACTCAAAATGAGCGGCCGCAGTCTCGTGGTGCAGCGGCAGACCATGGCCGACAGTGTCGCCGACGTGACGCTCACCTCGCCTTCCGGTGCCTCGCGGGTGCTCAAGCTCGAGCCGACCGAACCGGGAGTGTGGGAAAAGAGCATCGTCGCCGAAGAGCTTGGACTGTGGCGTGCGACCGACGGTAAGTTCAACGCGCTCACCAATATCGGCCCCGCCAATCCGCGCGAATTCGCCGAAGTCACCTCGACGACCGACGTGATGGCGCCGATCGCCAATGCGACCGGCGGCTCTTCGCGCCGGCTCGACGACGGCAGCGGCCTCGATGTGCCGCGCATCGTCGCAGTGCGGTCCGGCGGCACCTATAGCGGCGACGACTGGATCGGACTGAAAATGCGCGACGCCAGCGTGGTGCGCGGCATCGGCGTGCTGCCGGTCTTTGCCGGCCTGCTCGGGCTACTGCTGCTGATCGGCAGCCTTGCCGGCACCTGGGCGCGCGAAGGCCGATAATCTGTACAATGCCGGCATGCGCCACACCTTGCGGCTCCATCCGGATTCACTTTGCGCCGCGGCGACGCGCATCGAAACGGATATCGCGCGTCCGCGCCCGGGCAGCTTGATTCTGTCCTATGTCGTCAACGGCGGGATCAGCGATTTGCGTTTGCCGCCCGTCGTGGCGGCGGCGCGTGCGGACGAGCTTTGGCGGCATACCTGCTTCGAGGCGTTCGTCCGCAGTTCGGCGCATCCCGGCTATTACGAATTCAACTTTTCGCCTTCGACACAATGGGCGGCCTATCGGTTCGATAGTTATCGCAGCGGAATGCGTATCGCGACAGAGATCGGCGCGCCCCGGATCGAGGTGCGATCGAGTGCTCAAACTTACACCTTGCAAGCCGCGCTGGAGTTCGATGGATTGTCGTCTCCCCTGCATCTCGGTCTGTCGGCGGTGCTCGAAGAAACAAACGGCGGTAAATCCTATTGGGCGCTGGCGCATCCGCCCGGCAAAGCGGATTTCCATCATGCCGATTGCTTTACGCTTGAATTGTCCTAAACCCTGGCAACCATGAAATTCGGCATCGATCGCCTTATCGCCGAACCTGCGTTGCGGGCGCCGCTTGCCGGCAGGCGCGTCGCCCTGCTCGCGCATCCCGCTTCGGTCACGGCCGACCTGACGCATTCGCTCGACGCGCTGACCGCGTGCGGCGATATCAAGATCACGGCCGCCTTCGGTCCGCAGCATGGCCTGCGCGGCGACAAGCAAGACAACATGGTCGAGTCGCAAAACTTCAACGATCCGGTGCACGGCATTCCGGTGTTCAGTCTGTATGGCGAAGTGCGCAAGCCGACCGACGCGATGCTGGAGACCTGCGACGTCATCCTCGTCGACCTGCAGGATTTGGGTTGCCGCATTTACACGTTCATCACGACGCTACGCTATATGCTCGAAGCGGCGGCGAAACACGGCAAAGCCGTGTGGGTTCTGGATCGGCCCAATCCCGTCGGCCGGCCGGTCGAAGGTTTGACGCTGCGCGCCGGCTGGCAGAGTTTTGTCGGCGCCGGGCCCCTGCCGATGCGCCATGGGCTCACGCTGGGCGAGTTGGGCTCGTGGTTTGTCAAAACGCTCAGGCTCGATGTCGAGTATCGCGTCATCGACATGGACGGATGGCAGCCCGACGCCGCGCCGGGATTTGGCTGGCCGCTTGGCGAGCGCACTTGGATCAATCCCAGTCCCAACGCGCCGAATCTGTGGATGGCGCGCGCCTATGCGGGGACGGTGATGATCGAGGGCACGACGCTGTCGGAAGGGCGCGGCACCACGCGGCCGCTCGAGGTTTTTGGCGCTCCCGATATCGATACACGCAGGATCATAAAGGAAATGCACGCGCTCGCGCCGCAATGGCTGCGCGGTTGCATCTTGCGCGATTGCTGGTTCGAGCCGACGTTTCACAAGCACGTCGGAAAACTTTGCCCCGGCGTGCAGATCCACACCGAAGGTTTTGCTTACGATCACCACGCGTTCAAGCCCTGGCGCATCCAGGCGCTGGCGTTCAAGGCGATCCGCCGTTTGTATCCGGACTATCCGCTATGGCGCGATTTTGCTTACGAGTACGAGCACGGCAAGCTCGCCATCGACGTCATCAACGGCGGCCCGTTGCTGCGCGAATGGGTGGATGATGCACGCGCGACGGCAGGAGACTTGGACGCGCTGGCTATTGCGGATGAGCAGGCTTGGTCGGGTGAGCGACAAGCCCTGCTGCGCTACTGACGATCAGGTTTCCCACTCCGGCCGCACTGGACCGGACACGCCCTCAAAGGCGCCATCGACGAGCTCGGCGACCAGGAGCCGCGCCGGATCGACCGGGCCGGGCATGACGGCGCGCCCCGGCGGCACGCGCTTGAAACCGGATTTGCCGTAATACGGCTCATCGCCGACCAGGATGACGAGCTTGTGGCCTTTTGCGGCCGCTTCCTTCAGCGCCCGTTCGATCAAGGCCTGGCCGACGCCGCGCTCGCGGAACGCCGGTTCAACCGTCAGCGGGCCGAGCAACAGCGCCTTGGTCTCGCCAACGCGAATCGGCGATAGCCGCACCGAACCGACCAACAACGTGCCGGTGCGTGCCGTGAACGACACGTCGAGCCGGTGCGCCACCCGCTCGCGCAGGCGATAGGCGGTTTTGGCGTAGCGGCCGGGCCCAAAAGTGCGCTCGTTCAGGCGGTCGATCGCCGGCGCGTCGTCGGTGGTCTCGGGCAGGATGGTGAGCGCAAGATCGTTCATTGCGCCGCGCCTAGCATCTCGATTGTCCGAGGTCCAGCCGGAGCGCAACGGCCACGGCAACACGCTGCCCTATCGCCGGCCGGCGGAATGATTAGATTGGGTTCTGGATCAGCGGAGATCATCATGGGCCTGCTCGTCGACGGCGTCTGGCAAGAGGATGTGACGCGCACCACCAACGGCCGCTTTGTCCGGCCCAATACCGCCTACCACAATTTCGTGACGCCCGACGGCAGTCCGGGTCCGACCGGCAAAGGCGGATTCCCCGCCGAAGCCGGCCGCTACCACCTCTATATCTCGCTGGCCTGCCCGTGGGCGCACCGCACGCTGATCTTCCGCAGCCTCAAGCAGCTCGACAATGTCATCTCGGTTTCGCTCGCCGAGCCGCTCTACGGCAAGACCGGCTGGGAATTCGGCAGCGGACGCGGCGGCACGCCCGACAGCGTCAACGGCAAAAAGACGCTCGCGGAGATCTATCTCATCGCCGATCCGCATTATACCGGCCGCGTGTCGGTGCCGGTGTTATGGGACAAAAAGCAGCGCACCATCGTCAACAATGAATCGTCCGAAATCATCCGCATGTTCAATTCGGCGTTCGAAGCCTTCACCAACGTGCACACCGACTATTATCCGGCCGAATTGCGCGGCGAGATCGACCGCATCAACGACATCGTCTACCCGACCGTCAATAACGGCGTCTATCGCGCCGGCTTTGCCACCAGCCAGGACGCCTACGAGGAAGCGGCGCGCGGCGTTTTCGCCACCTTCGATCAGCTGGAAGAGCGGTTATCACGCCAGCGCTATCTCGCCGGCAAAGCGATCACCGAAGCGGACTGGCGGCTGTTCACCACGCTCGTTCGTTTCGATGCGGTCTATTACAGCCATTTCAAATGCAATCTGCGCCGCGTCGCCGACTATCCCAACCTGTCGAACTATCTGCGCGATCTCTATCAGGTGCCGGGCATCGCCGAGAGCGTGAGTCTCGAGCAGATCAAGCGGCACTATTACGGCAGCCAGCTTAAAGTCAATCCGACCGGCATCGTGCCAATCGGCCCACTGCTCGATTTCGCCGCGCCGCACGATCGCGGGCGGTTCGCATAAAGAGACGCGCCGCTTCTCGTTTGAAGCGGCGCGCCGTGTCGCCTCAGATCGGTCTTTACTGGCAGACGTCGACCGTCTGCCATTGCATGCCATACGGTGTCGGCACCAGCTGCTGCTGCCAGCAACTGTCACCGTAGGAATTGTCATAGCCGTCGTAGTAGTCGTAGTACGTCGGCGCACCGAAAGCGTAGAGGCCGCCAAAGCCAAAGCGACGATGGTCGCGGTCAAAACCTCTGGCGGCAAAATTACCGCCTGAGCCGGCGAAATTGCCCGGGGCAGGCCGGGCGAAATTGGCCGAGCCGCCGGGCCGGCCCATAGTGGCACCGCCGAAATTGCCTCGCGGCGCGGCAAATCCAGCGCCGCCGCCGTGCGCCATCGCGCCACCGCCGCCGACGTGGCCGCCGCCACCACCAAAGCCGCCGCCGCCGTGCGGAGCCGCAAAGGCGGCGGTTGCCATCGTGGCCGCGCCCAAAGCCGCAGCGGCCGCAATCGCGATCATCGTTTTGCGCATAATTTACTCCCTGTCCGAAAGAGTTGTCCTCGTGAGCAATAACGTGCGTGATGCAGGATGGTTTCAACGGCAGCGAAATGCCGCAGGCTCGCAAAGTGACTACCAAAGCTGCGCCGGCGGGCACCCGTTCAACACCTCGGCGAGGCGTTCTCGCGTCGCGCGAGTCGTTTCCGCCGGCAGCGCGTCGGGCGCGAAGAAGCCGTGCGCTATGATCTCGTGGTTCGGCTGCGGCGGCGCGTCCTGGCGGAACGCGCGCACCACATAGAGCGCGACGTGGTCGCGGCGCGAGATACGGCGATTGAAATAAACGCCGAACAGCGTCGCCGGCTCGACCAGTTCGATATTGCCCTCTTCGCGCAATTCGCGCGCCAGCGCCGCGGCGGCGGTTTCCCCGATCTCGACGCCGCCGCCCGGCAAATGCCAGCCGGAAACATAGCTGTGCATGACCAGAAACACCTTGCCGCTGTGGTCGATGACGGCGGCGCGCACGCCGAGCGTCACACCGCGGGAAAAGCGCCAATAGACATGCAGCACCCGCCGGGTGACGGGCTCGAGGCGGCGACGAATGGCATCGAAATCCATAGACAAATCCCCCTGGGAACTAGATTAGAAACGTTCTAATATAATCAATTGCCGGCTGCGGCCGCCAGCGGACTGAAAGCACGAGGTGTAGCCCGTGAAACGCTTTGCCGAATTGAGCGAGCAGGAAGTGTTGGCGCTCGCCATCTCGAACGAGGACGAAGACAACCGCATCTACCGCTCCTTCGCCGACGCGTTGCGCAAAACCTATCCCGACACGGCGGCAATGTACGACAAGATGGCGCAGGAGGAGATCGGCCATCACGACATGCTGCTCGATCTCTACCGCAAGAAGTTCGGCGATTTTTTGCCGCTGATCCGCCGCCAGAACGTCAAGGGCTTTGTCGAGCGCCGCCCGATCTGGCTCAACCGCCCGCTGGCGATCGATGCCACGCGCAAATTCGCCGAGGAGATGGAACTCGAGACGGCGCGATTTTATCGGCGCGCCGCGGAAACGACGAAAGACGAAGCCGTGCGCGAGTTGTTGACAAAACTCGCCGCCGCCGAAGACCAGCACGAAGAGCTGGCGCAGGAGCTCGGCAACAGGATTTCGCCAAAAGCGCGCGCTTCCGAGGACCAGACCGCCAAACGCCTGTTCATGCTGCAATACATCCAGCCGGGTTTGGCCGGACTGATGGACGGTTCGGTCTCCACCTTGGCGCCGCTGTTCGCCGCGGCTTTCGCCACCCACAATACCTGGTCGACATTCCTGGTCGGGCTCGCGGCCGCGATCGGCGCCGGCATCTCCATGGCCTTTGCCGAGGCCTTGTCCGACGACGGCTCGCTCACCGGCCGCGGCGCGCCGGTGGTGCGCGGCGCCGTGACCGGCTCGATGACGGCGATCGGTGGCCTCGGCCATGCGCTGCCCTATCTCATTCCCAATTTCTTTGTCGCCACCTCGCTCGCCTTCGTCGTCGTCGCCATCGAGCTCGCCGTGATCTCCTGGATCCGCATGCGCTATATGGATACGCCGTTTCTGCAGGCCGCCTTCCAGGTCGTGGTCGGCGGCGTGCTGGTGTTTGCCGCCGGCATCCTGATCGGCAGCTCGTGACGGCGCGGCTGCACGCTTTCTCAAGATTTCACGGAGCATGATGCGGCCATGTTCACGCTCGCCCACCTTTCCGATTGGCATCTTGCGTCGCGGCCGGCGCTGTCCGAGCTCATCGGCAAGCGCGGGCTGGGCTATATCAATTGGCATCGCGCCCGCAAGAAAATCCATCGCCCGGACGTTCTCGACTTAACCATCCACGATCTGAAAGCGGCCGCGCCGGACCACATCGCGGTGACCGGAGATCTGGTCAATCTGTCGCTTCCGGACGAATACAACCGCGCCCGCGGCTGGCTGCAAACGCTTGGTTCCCCCCGCGATGTCACGCTGGTTCCCGGCAATCACGACATCTACGTCCGTAGCGTCCAGCAAGCACCGGCAAATTACTGGGCGGATTACATGCGCGGCGACGATGGCCTCGACCGCTTTCCGTTCCTGCGCCGGCGCGGCAATGTCGCCTTGATCGGACTGTCGACGGCGCTGCCGACAGCGCCGTTGCTGGCGACCGGCCGGCTCGGCAAACGGCAGCTGGCGCGGCTCTTGGAAATCCTCGATCAGACACGCGGCTCCTTCCGTATCGTGCTCATTCATCATCCACCATTGACGCCACGCTATCTGCGGCGCCTCGTCGATGCCGCGGATTTACGTGGCGTGCTCGCCGATCAAGGCGCCGAGCTTTTGCTGCACGGCCACGATCACCGCCGCGCGGTGGTCTGGCTTGACGGGCCGCAGAGGAAAATTCCCGCGGTCGGCGTGCCGTCGGCGTCGGCGCGCGGCAAGCACGGTGATGAGAACGCCGCCGGCTACAATTTATTCCGCATCGACGGCGCGTTGGGCAAATGGAGCTGCGAAATGATCGCCCGCGAGCGCGATGCCGATGGCGTCTTTCGCGACGTCGAGCGGCAGACGCTCGCCTAAGATTTCGACGCGAATATTAGCGCGACCGCGATCAGCGTTACGATCCCGATCAGGAAACCGAGCATCAGCGTGCCGAAAATGCGCCAACGCCGGCGGCGCAGCGCGCGTCCGGCTTCGCCGCGGGTGACCCGCGTGATGAATTCAGGATCCTCGTCGAGGGCGCGCTGGCGTTCCACCAGGCGGCGCGCGACGTAAGTGGTCACCGCCTGGACGATATCCGGGATGTCGTGGGACTCGGCGAGCACGCGGCGGCCGACGCGGGTGTCGTGCAGGAAGCGGTAGGCCCGTTTGTCGCGTCCCATGGCGATATGGGCGACCGAGTCGATCCACAGCCGCGGCGTGTCGCCACGGCTCACCCCGCGGTCGAACAGCTCGACTTCGGGCGGCAGTTCGGCAAACAGCGGATCGAGCGCCTCGTTCAAGAGCTCGAGGCGAGCGACTTCGGCATCGCGCAGATCGACCACGACGCTGGTGCGTTCGGCTGCCTCGACGCGCGCCTGATGTATCGCCTGCGTCAGCGGCGAAGGCGGCGCGGCGGCGGCCGGCGCATCGGATTTGCGCTTTCTACCCCACATCAAAATCCGTCCGTTCCCTTGAGCGGATCATACACCAGCGGCTAGGCTCGCCGGAAGCCGTGGCGCGGCCAGGGCTGATGCCCAAAAGGGAAATTATGACCGATTCGGCGGGAAACGGCACAACAAACGAGCCGCTGCTGGTCGCCGACCAGGTCACGCTGCAATACAAGACGCAAAACCATCTGGTCACCGCGACCTGGAAGGTCTCCTTCGAGGTGCATCGAGGCGACCGCTACGTGCTGCTCGGCCCGTCGGGCTGCGGCAAATCCTCGCTGTTGAAGTCGATCGCCGGATTTTTGCCGCCGGTGTCGGGCTCGTTCCATCTTAACGGCGAGCCGATCGAGCGGCCGGGTTCCGATCGCATGATGGTGTTTCAGGAATTCGACCAGCTGTTGCCGTGGAAGACGGTCCTCGGCAACGTGATGTTTCCGCTTCTGGTCAACCACCGCATGCCGCGCGCCGCCGCGCGCGAGCAGGCCAGAAAAGTCATCGCCAAGGTCAATCTGGGCGCCTTCGAGGACGTCTATCCGCACATGCTGTCCGGCGGCATGAAGCAGCGCGTCGCCATCGCGCGCGCGCTCGCCATGGAGCCCGCGGTACTGCTGATGGACGAGCCATTCGCCGCGCTCGACGCGCTGACCCGGCGCAAGATGCAGGAGGAATTGGTGGCGCTGTGGGACGACGTCGGCTTCACGGTGATCTTCGTCACCCATTCGATCGACGAGGCGCTGTTGATCGGCAACCGCATCCTGGTGCTGTCGCCGCATCCGGGCCAGGTGAAGGCCGAGCTCAATGCCGGGCATCTCGGTTTTGCCGATCTCGGCACGCAACCGTTCGAGCTGCTCAGCCGCCGCATTCATGGGCTGCTGTTCTCCGATCAGATTGAAACCGCGCTAGCCAACGAGGCGCATCATGGATGATCGCACGGTTCGCCCGTTGCCGCCGCTGCGTCCGGAGCGGCAGTTCGCGCCGGAAACGATGGGTACGATCGGCGACGTCGCCCGCCCGCTGACATTCGTCGAGCGGCTCACCAACATGACGCTGGTGCGGCGCCTCATTGTGATTCTTGTGCTCGCCGCCGCCTGGGAAATTTACGCCCGCATCCTCGACAATCCCCTGCTCTTCCCTTCGCTGAGCGACACGCTCGCCGCATTCTGGGATTCCGCCGTGCATGGCGTACTGATCGATCGAACGCTGACATCGCTGCGCGTGCTCGGCATGGGCTATGCGATCGGGCTTGTCGCCGCCGGCGTGTTCACCACGCTTGCGGTCTCGACCCGCGTCGGCACCGATTTTTTGTCGACCTTGACCGCGATGTTCAATCCGCTGCCGGCGATCGCGTTGTTGCCGCTGGCGCTGCTGTGGTTCGGGCTGGGCGCCATCAGCATCGTCTTCGTCATCGTGCATTCGGTGCTGTGGGCGGTCGCGCTCAACACCCATTCCGGATTCCTCTCCGTCAGTCCGACCTTGCGCATGGCCGGACAGAATTGCGGGCTGACCGGCCTGTCCTATGTCACGCGCCTCCTCGTGCCCGCGGCGTTTCCGTCGATCCTCACCGGCCTGAAAATCGGCTGGGCGTTTGCCTGGCGCACGCTGATCGCCGCTGAGCTGGTGTTCGGAGCGAGCTCGCGCTCCGGCGGCCTCGGCTGGTTCATCTTCGAGAACCGCAATCAACTGGAAACCGCCAACGTGTTTGCAGGCCTCCTCACCGTCATCCTCATCGGCCTTTTCGTCGAGAGCGTGATTTTTCGCGCCATCGAGAATGTCACGGTGCGGCGGTGGGGGATGCAGTCGTAGGGTGGGTAAAATCGTCTGAACGTCGTGTGCGCGTGGGCATCGCGCTGGAACGATTTTGCCCACGCAGTCACGCCGAGCGGCGCGATGCCTACCCTACAAACACTACACACACCGCCCGCCATCAACTTCAACAATATTCCCGGTCAAAAATTCCGCATCCATCGAAGCAAGAAACAGCGCCGCATTGGCGATGTCCTGCACCAGCGCCAAACGGCCGAGCGGAACGCTGGCGACGAATTTTTCGCGTTGGCCCGGTTTTGGGCCCAAAAAGCTCGGCAACAGCGGTGTTTCAGTCGCAACAGGCGCGATGGCGCAGACGCGGATCTTGTCTTCGGCCAATTCGCCTGCGAGCCCCTTGGTGATGGTGTGCACGGCGCCCTTGGTGCCGGCATAGGCCGACGTGCCGGGTCGCGGCCGGATCGCCGCCGTCGAGCCGATATTGATGATGACGCCGCCGCCGGCTTTACGGAACACCGGCACCACCGCCTGGCAGCCCAAAAACACGCCTTTGACGTTGACGGCAAACGTCCGGTCGAATTCCTCCTCGCCGATCTCCATCATCGGCTTGTTGATGTGGGTCGTGCCGGCGTTGTTGACCAGGATGTCGAGCCCGCCGAACGCGGCGAGCGTCTCGGCCACGGCCGCGGCGAAATCGGCTTTTTTGGTCACGTCGCAGCGCATGGCGATGGCGTTATTGCCGATGGCTCGGGCGGCTGCCTTCGCCGCATCGACATTGATGTCGGCGAGCGCCACGCGCGCGCCCTCGCGTGCAAAAGTTTCCGCGATGCATTTGCCGATGCCGGATCCGGCGCCGGTGACTAAAGCGGTTTTGCCTTCGAGACGCATGACGTCACGCCGCCCGCGCGCGGCGGACGCGGCCTATTCGGGCCGCACGCTGTGGCGATCGAGGCTCAATCTTGGCAAGTTTCGAGGCCAGCGCCCGCTTAGCGCCGTCCAACTCGTAGCCAGTCTGAAGATTCATCCAAAACTCCGCCGTTGTGCCGAAATAGCGCGATAGGCGCAAAGCCGTATCGGCCGTCAATGCTGTCTCTTCTCGGATCAGCCGTTCAATCCGCGTGCGAGGAACGCCAAGAGCCTTGGCAATACCATAAGGCGAAAGTTTTAGCGGCGCCAAGAATTCCTCCCGCAACACTTCGCCGACATGCAAGGGCGGCAGCCGCCGAAAGCTCGGATCGATATCAGTGGTAGTCGACGATTTCGACATCATGGGCTCCGTCATCGGTCCAAACAAAACATATCCGCCATTGATCGTTGACACGAATAGACCATTGACCCGCTCGATCTCCTTTCAGCTTCTCGAGCCTGTTACCAGGCGGCTCGGTGAGATCGCCCACAGCAACCGCCGCGTCGACCGCACGCAATTTGCGTCGAGCGATCCTGACGAGATCCGGCGGAAAGCCCTTCGGGCATTGCCCCTCGAAGAGAACCGGACCGCGTCGATCCTTGAAGCTGCGGATCGCCATCGGCATCGCCCCTCGGTATCACGGTATGATACATGAAAGACGTGGCGCCTGTCACCCCATTATCCTCGCGGCACGACGCCGTATTTTTTCGCCCAGCCGAGCCCGTCTTCGGTGCGGGCGCGCGGCTTGTATTCGCAGCCGATCCAGCCGGTGTAGCCGGAGCGGTCGATGGCTTCGAACACGGCGGGATAATTGATCTCGCCTTCGTCGGGCTCGCCGCGCGTCGGCACCGCGGCGATCTGCACGTGGCCGATCACGGGGAAGAATTTTTCGAAGCGCTTGAGCAGATCGCCGCCGACGATTTGCACGTGATAGAAATCGAACTGGATGCGCACATTGGGCGCGCCGACCTTGGCGATGACATCGGCGGCGTGCTCGACGCGGCTCAAGAAATAATCCGGCCGGTCGCGCGGATTGATCGGCTCGATCAATAGCCTGATGTTCGCCTTGGCGGCGTCGGCCGCGGCGCGCTCGAGATTTTTAATAAAGACAGTCTCGGCCGCCGGCCGTTGCTCCGGCGGCACCGTGCCCGTCATGCAATGGATGGCGCTGCCGCCGATCGCCGTCACATAATCGAACGCGCGCTTGAAGGCTGCGTCCCAATCGCGCTCCCGCCCCGGCAGTGCGGCGAGACCGAATTCCGGGCATTGCGGCGTGTTGACGCCGAGCTGCGTCAAGTTATGCCGCTTCAGCTCGGCCGTCACGGCCGACGGCGCGACGTCATAGGGAAATTGCAGTTCGACCGCGGAAAAACCCGCAGCGGCGGCGGCGCCGAAACGTTCGATCAACGGGCGTTCGGTGAACAGATGGCCGAGATTGGCGGCAAAGCGGGGCATGGCGTGTCCTGGTTGTTGGCGGAACGGTAGCCCGAATTACGCCAAGTGTAATCCCACCTTCCCCTGAAGGCGGAAGGTCCGAAGGCGGCCTTCGGCCGCCGTTCTTTTACGTAAAGAACGCCGACGCGAAGCGTCGGCTATGGCGAAGCGCGGCGGGATGAGGTGAAAGCGCGCGCAAGCGCGCTGCGACTCCCTGCATCACCGCGCACCCCACCCCGCGCACCTGCGGCGCGCGACCCTCCCCCTGCAGGGGAGGGTGAAATGCGCGATCTCGTCCTCGCAACGAGTTGCCGGACGCCGAGCGGCTGCATGGACCGCCGGGTCAAGCCCAGCGGGGACGATTTGCAGCGCTGATTGAGCGCAGCGAAATCCAGAAACGGCAGCCCAGCCCGGAACCGCTTATTCGCTCTGGCACGATTTGGCGTAATTGATCGCGATCAGGCCCCAGACGAAGTCGTAGGTCTTCTGCCCCGTCTGCGGTGTGACATTCCCAATCGGCGCCGGCGAAGCGAGGCCCGGATTGGTCTCGAAATAGACGCAGCCGTCGCTGCCGAACGACGCATAGGCATGGCACGAGATACAGGACGACTGATTCATCGGTACATTGGCGGTGATCCGCTCGATCACGCTGTCGCCATCGAGGAGCGGCTGCCCCTTCGTCAGCAGCTGGGTCGAGACGAAATCGACCTGCGTTCCCTTCAGGCAGTAATTGTTCCACACCGCAGGGAGGCCGGCTTTGGCGAATAGCGCGCTCAGCTCGGCCGACTTGACGCAATCGGGATATTGCGTGTTCGCGACCTGCCGCGGCGGGATCTTGCTGAGCAAGAGGGATACGCCATAGTCGTCATAGCAGCCCGTGGTATCGCAGCGGCCGGGATTCCACTGGTGCTCGAAGGTCGCCCACAGCCAGTTCGGGCGGTCCTTGGTGCTGATATGCATGGAGACCATCGCGTACTCGGTCCCGTCCGGCTGTTTGGTCGTGAAATAATTCTTTCGCACGAAGTCGGCGGTGATGGACGCGCCGTTGACACTCTCGCCGTTGTTGTTGAGCCACGCGGCAACGGTGCCAAGCGGCATCCAGTCCATCTTCAGCTCGACGGCATCCTTCGGGAACGTAATCGCCGGCCCGGTGAACGCCGTGGCAAGGTCTGCTTGCGTATACAGCTTGTTGGCCTTGATGAATTGGCAGGAGGCGAGGTTTCGCCGCACTTCCTCGGCGATGCAGTAGGACGCCGGCGGCTGGACTGGGAAATTGCCCGCAGCCGCATTGCCCGGAGCATTGCAGGGGGCCGGCACGCCGCCGACCTGCGCTGCCGCCGGGGCTTCCTGCAGCCCGGTCGGCCGATGCGCGCGCTCTAGGAAACTGGTCTGGAACCGATTGTTGTTGCGAGACGCCGCCGCGACGGCTGTCACATTGGGGTCCGGACATAGCGGCGGGTCGGATTGAAACGTATCAGCGTCCGTCGCCCAGGTCTCAAAGGTCGCAGTACCCGCGGGCGCCGGCTGAAGTGCCGGCTTGACCGCCGCGACGAACGCCGACCAACTGAGTTGGTCGAAATTTTTGCCGGGTGAATAGGCCACCCCGGTCTGTAGCTGTTGCGATTGTGTCGGACCGACCAGCACGATCGCGGCCAGTGGCAAAGCGACACCCAACATTGCGGTGATTTTCATCGATTTCCTCCCCATTCGTGTTTGGTGACAGACATTCACGCGGCCCGGTCGATCGAAACCAGCCGCAGCACTCCATGGCTTGCGCAGCATGGCAGTGGCAATTCGCGCCCAACCTCAACCTAACGTCGTATAGTCCATCTTTTTAGCAATCAAAAGACACTTTGCGCGAGCACACAGGCAATCCGGTCGAGAGCGTCCTGGCCAAGAGCGAAAGCGGCACAGCGCTCGCTCAGCCGCTGCCGTCGCGCTGCCCACTTGCATGTGGGCGATTACCCACTATCTTGCCCACTATCATAGTGGGCCAATTTGTGGTTGACCCTCCCCTCACCTCTTGGTTCGCTTGACGCCGGCCAGCCGCGCCTAACAACAAGGCCCAAAGCAAGCATTGGCGCGGCACTCGACGGGAAACGTCAGGGACGCGTGCCATGAACGCACAACAGCTGCTTACGGAAATCTCCGATTATTGCCGCCGCACGGGATTAGCCGAGTCCACCTTCGGCCGCCGCGCGGTCAATGACGGCAAGCTCGCGGCGCGGCTGCGCAATGGCGGCCGCATCACCACCGACACGCTGGATCGGATTCACGGTTTTATGCAATCGAACCCGGCGCAAGAGCACGGCGCCGCGGCGCGCCCGGCGATCATCGAGCGCGCCCACGCGCCGCGTCCGGCCGCAGCGGCGCCGTCGGTGCCCGCCGCGGCGCTGCATCCCGACGACCCGCAGCGCAATTTCCGCTTCTTCGACAACCGGCAAAAATATCTGCTGTTCGTCAACACCTGCAGCGAGAAGTGGGAGGTGGCGCACCGGGTCTCGGAAGAGCTCGTGCACATCCATCCGCGGCCGCCTGCCGTGCGGGTGTTCGACGCCGGCGTCGGCGACGGCTCGGTGCTGGTGCGGGTGATGCGCGCCATGCACGACCGTTTCCCGCACATGCCGTTCTACACCGTCGGCAAGGAGATCAGCCTCGAGGACGTGCGGCTCACCTTGCAGAAAATGTCGGATCGCTTCTTCGAGCATCCGGCGTCGGTGCTGGTGCTGACCAATCTGGCTTATGCCGACGCGCCGTGGCTTGCGGTGAAGTCGCTCAATGCGGCGTCGAGTCTGGTCTGGCACGAGCTCCCGCTGCAGGGCAATTCGGCGCACCGCTTCGAGCAGCAAATCATCGATCTGGAACCGTTCCTGGCGCAGAACTGGAAAGCGGGCGTGAGCGCCCGCACCGGCAATCCGGTCTACGAGCGGCCGATCGTTCTGGTGATCTATCGCGAGGACCACCGCTTCCTGCTCGACCCGATCATCCCGAAACCGGGCGGCACCATCGCCAATTACGATCTGGTCATCGCCTCGCAGCCTTATCGTGCGAGGGCTTCGCTCGACTTCAAGGCCAAGCGCGTGATCGGGCCGCTGGCGAAAGCGCTCGGGCCCGGCGGCCGGCTGATCGGCATCCATTCGCACGGCCATGATCCCGGCATGGAGATCATCCAAAAAGTCTGGCCGGGCGACAATCCGTTCGTTCATGACCGGCATCAGATCTTGAAAGCCGTGAAGCACGAGCTCGGCGCCGCCGGCCGCGATCTCAATTTCAACGCTTATGCGGATAACCGCTCGCTGTTCCGCTACGAGATGCACACGCTGCCGTCGGAAATCTCCGAATCGATCGGCACCTCGACGCTGTTCGCGGCGTGGAACGCGGCGATCTATGTGGCGCAGGTGGAGGACGACCGGCTCGGCGAGGTGGTCGCCGACGGCCGCTATATCGACGCCACGCGTGCGGTTTTGCGCGAGCGCGGCGGCTTATGGTTCTTCGACGAATCCTACGTGATCTCGCGCCGCCGCGCGTGAGCAACGAGCATGGCTGCGCTCGCACCCGTTCCGGCCGCAAATCTCAGCCCCGCGGTGGCGCGCATCGCGGGCTTCATGCAAAATTTTTCCGTCGAGGCGACGCGGCCGTCGGATGCCGATATCGCGGCGCTCACCGTGCTGCCGCGCGGCACGCGCGTCTATGTCAGCGCCGTGCCGCACCGGGCTGCGGAAGAATCCGTCACCGCCGCGATCCGGCTGCGCGCGGCTGGCCTCGAACCGGTGCCGCATGTCGCGGTGCGCAATTTCGCCAGCGTCGAAGCGCTCGATGATTTTCTCGCGCGCTTGAACGGCGAGGCCGAAGTGCGGCGCGTTCTGGTCATTGCCGGCGACCGCGGCGAACATGGCCCGTTCCGGTGCGCTGCCGACGCCATCGATTCCGGCCTGTTCCGCCGCCGCGGTATCCGCGCGCTCGGCATCGCCGGTTATCCCGAGGGCCATCCGAAGATCGGCAACGATGCGCTGTTCAAGGCGCTGGCGGAAAAAACCGCTGCGGCCGAAGCGACTGGGCTTGCGGTCGAGATCGTTACCCAGTTCTGCTTCGATGCGCGGGCGATCCTGGATTACGTGGCACGGTTGCGCGCGTTTGGCTTCGAGCAACCGCTGCGCATCGGGCTCGTCGGCCCGACCAGCCTTGCGGCGCTGTTGCGGTACGCCAGCCGCTGCGGCGTGCGCGCCTCGGCGCAGGCGCTGGCCCGGCGTTCCGGGATGTTGCGGCAGATGTTCGCGTTGACCGTGCCCGACGATCTCATCCGCACGCTGGCGGACGCCGCGCCGTCGCGCGTGAGCGCCCATTTCTTCTCGTTCGGCGGCTTGCCCTCGACCGCGCGCTGGGCGCAGGCCGTCGCCGACGGCCAGATCGCATTGGACGGAATGGCCGGATTCACAGTCGCGCCGCCGCCGCGGGAAGGCTAATATCGCCCCCACAACAGTGGAGGAAACGATGCCGGTCGAGAACATTCGCGGCGTGAATATCGTCTACGAGATCGTGGGCGACCGTGGCCCCTGGGTGGTGCTGATCACGGGCGGCCGGCGCGCGCACGACGAGTTCGTGCCGCTGGCGAAGACGATCGCGGCCGGCGGTTTTCGCGTGCTGCTGCACGACCGGCGCAATACCGGCGCCTCCGACATCAGGATCGACGGCACCGAGGCCGAAGAAGAGATCTGGACCGACGACCTGCACGAGTTGCTGTCGCGCAAGGGCGCGCTGCCGGTGTTCATCGGCGGCTCGTCGTCCGGCTCACGCACCTCGATCCTGTTCGCGCTGCGCCATCCGCAAGCGGTGCGGGGCTTGCTTCTGTTCCGCGTCACCGGCGGCGCGTTTGCCGCGGGACGTTTGCCGGAACAATATTACGGCCAATATATCCGCGCCGCCGAGCTTGGCGGCATGGCGGCCGTCTGCGACACCGAGCAATATCGCGAGCGCATCGCCGCCAATCCGAAAAATCGCGACGTGCTCATGGCCATGGACCCGAAGCGTTACATCGCGGTGATGGAGCATTGGCACAAGCTGTTCCTGGCCGGCGCCAATTTCACCATCATGGGCGTCACCGACGACCAGCTGCGCTCGATCAAGGCGCCGACCATCGTCATCCCCGGCAACGACAACACCCACAATTCGGCGAGCGGCCGCGCCGCGCAAAAGCTCATCCCCGGCAGCAAGCTGCATCAGCTGCCGATCGAGGATAAGGACGTGCCGCTGATTTCGTTCGAGGAATGGGCGCCGTATGAGGCGGAGATCGCGAAGACCTTCGTCGATTTCATGCAGGGCGTAGCCGGGTCCATGGCTGCTTGAAGTCATGGCCGCCTGAACAAAAAGGTGCGTGCAGTGCTGTTCGTGGTCCACGCGCTCGACAAGAAGGATTTTTTGCCGACGCGGGCCAAGCATTATCGCGACCACCGCATCCATCTCGACAAATCCGGCGATCACGGCGTCGACGTCGTGACCGCCGGCACGCTCCTGGCCGACGACGGCGAGACGCCGGTCGGCAGCATTTTCGTCATCGATGCCGCGAACCGCGCCGCGGTCGACGCCTTCACCCGCAGCGATCCCTATCACGTCAACGGCGTGTGGGAGCGCGTGGAGATCAACCGCTACAACAAGAAGCGCGGCACCGCGATCGCGAGCAGGAGATAAAGTTTCTTTGCATCATAGAGAACTGTCTGCGCGGAAAATAAGGGGGACGACGCCATGCTTATCGCGGCAAAGATACTGCTGACGCTCACAATCCTGGGCTACGCTTTGGTCACGATTAAAGCCGACTTCAACAACACCCACGCCACCAATCCGAAATGGACGCCGCATGCCCGCTTCCACGTAGTCTGGCAAATCCTGTCCTATGCTGGAGTGGGACTGGTCGCGCTTTATCTGGTCTG
>Ga0210395_10000696_pt1 | contig 25677 bp, 24 predicted proteins | sample IncBWH4OmetaG_FD_150861 | JGI IMG/M metagenome (GOLD analysis project Ga0210395, IMG submission 150861) | Forest soil microbial communities from Barre Woods Harvard Forest LTER site, Petersham, Massachusetts, United States - Inc-BW-H-4-O ... | reverse complement strand
ACGGTGACGGCGATGCGGGTCTCGCGGGTGTCGCGCGCCACGCTGGCGCGTCGTGCCGTCAGTTCGTGCACCACCGCGGCCCAGGTCTGCCGGGCGCTGCCATGGCGCTGCACCAGCAGGCCGCGCGCGCCGATATTGCGGGCCAGTTCCAGATCCGTATCCCGATCGCCGATGACCGCGCTGCCCTGAAGATCCACCTGAGCGTCGCGCAGGAACTCGCGCAGCAGTCCGGTGCGCGGCTTGCGGCACTCGCAGTCCTCTTCGGCCCGGTGCGGACAGATGAACACCTTTTCAAAGTGCACGCCCTGGGAGCCGAAGGCCTCCAGGATGAACCGGTGCGCCTGCTCGAAGGCGGCCGTGGGATGGGTCGGGCTGCCCAGTCCATCCTGATTGGAGACGATGACCAGCCGGAAGCCCGCCGCGGACAGCTCGCTCAAGGCGGCGAATACCCCTGGCATGAAGTGGATCTTGGCGAGGCTGTCGACCTGCTGGTCGGGTGGCTCCTCCACCAAGGTGCCGTCATGGTCGATGAAAAGAACCGGTGTCAGGGCGCTCACTTAAGTCACCTTGTGGGCCGGGCGGGACCGGCTGTGGGTACGCAGGGCGCTGATCAGGCGCTGGTTCTGTTCGGGGGTGCCCACGGTGAGGCGCAAGGCGCGCTCCAGCCCCGGCTGACGGCGCACGTCGCGCACCAGCAGGCCCGCCGCGCAGGCCTGATCAAAGGCCAGTTGCGGGGCCACGAACTCCACCAGCAGGAAATTCGCGGCGCTGGGCCACACGCGGATCACGCCCTCGGTCTGCTCCAGCGCCGCGGTCAGCCGCGCCCGCTCATCCAGCACCGCCGCCACGCGCCCGGCGGTGCTGGCGCGGGCGGCCGGTTGCAGGGCGCGCAGCACGGCCTCGATGCTCAGCTGCGTCAGATTGTAGGGCTCGACGATACGCCGCAGCAGCGCCACCACCTCGGCATGCGCCAGCACCACTCCGCAGCGCGCACCGGCCAGGCCGTGGGCCTTGGACAGCGTGCGCAGCACCACCAGCCAGGGGTGGCCGGGCAGGTGGCGCGCGCAGCCTGGGGTAGCAGCGAACTCGATGTAGGCCTCATCCACCACCAGCAGTGCCTTGCCGGCCAGCTGGCCGGCCAGATGCAGGATGGTTTCCTCGGGAACCAGATTGCCGGTGGGATTGTTGGGCGAGCATACGTACACCAGCTTCACGGTGGGCGTGCACTCGGCCAGGACCGCGGCCGCATCGTATTGGAAGCCGCGCGCCTGGTTCAGCGGCACGCGCACCACGCCGGCGCCCTGGATGCGCGCCGCGACGCCGTACATGCCGAAGGTGGGCGGACACACCAGCACCTGGTCCACCCCGGCGCGACAGTAGGCGCGCGTCAGCAGATCAATGGCCTCGTCGCTGCCGCGGGTGACCAGAACATTGGCGGCAGGCTGCGCGTAAAGTGCGGCCAGCTGTGCCACCAGCCCCTGGGGCTGCGGTTCGGGATAGCGGTTCAGGCCGGCCTCGCTCCCATCCGTGCTGTTGCGCCACGGCAGCTCATTGGCATGCAGACGCTCCAGGGCCGGATTCCAGGCCGCATGCTCGTAGGGATCCACGCTCAGGATGTCCGGGCGCGCAATCGAAGTGGGCGAGGGCGCCACGCGGCTCACAGGCCTTGCTCCAGCACCGCGAGCCGGCGTTGGACCGCCGCGGCGTGCGCATCCAGACCCTCCAGGTTCGCCATGGCCGCGGCCACCGGTCCCAGATCCCGCAGGCCCGCGGGGGTCAGCTCCTGCACCGTGATGCGCTTGCTGAAGTCGCTCAGCGACAGGCCACTGTAGGCACGGGCATAACCATAGGTGGGCAGTACGTGATTGGTGCCCGAGCAGTAATCGCCCATCGGTTCCGGGGACCAGTCCCCGAGGAAGATCGAACCGGCGTTGCGGATCAGGTCGAGCGAGTCGCGCGCCTGACGGATCTGCAGCAGCAGATGCTCGGGTGCGTACTCATTGCAAACCTCGATGGCGGTGGCCAGATCCGGTACCACGATGCAGCGACTGGCGGCAATGGACTTCACCAGTATCGCGTGCCGCGACAGCGTGGCCATCTGCCGCTGCACCTGCGCCGCCACCACGGCGGCGAGTTGCGCCGACGGGGTGACCAGGATGGCCTGGGACTGCGGATCGTGTTCGGCCTGCGCGAGCAGGTCCGAGGCCACGAATTCCGGCCGCGCCGTCTCATCGGCGATGACCAGCACTTCTGAGGGGCCGGCCGGCAGGTCCACCGCCGCGCCTTCCGGATCGGCGGCCACCTGCTGCTTGGCGGCCGTGACCCAGGCATTGCCGGGGCCGAAAATCTTGTCGACCTTGGGAATCGAGCCGGTGCCGTAGGCCAGAGCCGCGATCGCCTGCGCGCCGCCCACCTTGAACACCGTATCGATGCCGCACAGCTGCGCCGCCACCAGCACCGCGGCATTCGCACCGCCGTCGCGAGCCGGTGGCGTGCACAGCACGCGCCGCGGACAGCCCGCCAGACGCGCCGGCACCGCCAGCATGATCACCGCCGAGGGCAGGGGCGCGGAGCCGGCCGGCACGTACAGGCCGACGGCGCCGATGGCGCGCGTGATGCGCTCGCAGCGCACGCCGGGGGAGGTCTCCAGCGACAGTGGCGGCAGCTGCTGGGCGGCGTGGAATTTCTCGATGTTGCCGATCGCGCGCTCCAGCGCGGCGATCTGCACCGGCGTCAGCTGCGAACGCGCGGCGGCAAACTCCGCGGCACTGACTGCCAGCGCATCCAGGCGCACGCCATCGAAGCGCCAGGTGAGCTCCAGCAGCGCCACATCGCCCTCGGCGCGCACCTGGCTGATGAGCCTGGCGACATCCGCGGCAACCTCGGCGCGGCCCTCGATGGCCGGGCGCGCCAGCGCCGCACGCCGCTGAGCCGCATTCAGTTGTGTCCAGTGAAGGATCTGCATGGGCTCAGACCAGCATCTTCTCGACGGGCAGTACCAGCATGGCGCTGGCGCCGGCCTTCTTCAGGCTCTCGAGGGTTTCCCAGAACACGTTCTCGCGACACACCGCGTGCACCGCCACCCGATCCGCCTGACCCTCCAGGGGAATGATGGTGGGTGACTCGCTGCCGGGCAGCAGACGGCGGATTTCCGGCAGCGCCGAGCGCGGCGCGTGCAGCATGATGTACTTGCTCTCCTTGACCTGCTGCACACCATCGATGCGCATCAGCAGCCGTTCGGCCCATTCATCCTTGGCCGGCGCCAGCGCAAGGGGCGTGCGGATCAGCACCGCGTGGCTTTCCAGCACGGTCAGCACTTCGCGCAGGTGATTGGCCTGCAGCGTCGAGCCGGTGGACACCAGGTCGCACACCGCATCGGCGCGCCCCAGGCGCGGTGCGATCTCCACCGCCCCGGAGAGCACTACGATCTCGGCCTCGAGGTCATGCTCCTTGAGAAAGCGCGCCAGCATGTAGGGGTAGGTGGTGGCGATGCGCCGGCCCTGCAGCCACGCCGGGCCGCTGAACTGCGTGCCCTCCGGCACCGCCAGCGACAGCCGGCAGCGACCGAAATCCAGGTTGCGCACCGTCTGGAACAGCGCCGGGTGGCCGCGTGAGGCCAGCTCCAGGCGCTTCTCTTCGAGCACGTTCAGACCCACCAGACCCAGGTCGCAGACATCCTCCTGCACCAGATCCGGGATGTCATCGTCGCGCACGAACAGCACATCCAGCGGCATGTTCTCGCCAAAGCCCATGAGCTGATCCTTGCCGCGCGAGAGCTTCAGCCCGCAGCGGCTGAGCAGGTCCAGCGACGGATCGGTCAGGCGTCCGGATTTCTGGACCGCCAGTTTCAGGCGGGTGTCCTTATCCATGGCGGGCTGCCTCCACGCGGCGGCCCGGATCCGCGCGCCGCGGACCCTTGGCGCGCCGCAGAATGAGCGAATAGCCGCCATTGCCGGCGGCCAGGCAGCGGGCCACGCGACTGATGGTGGTGACGCTGACGCCGGTGAGACGATTGATCTCCCGGTAGGGAACCCCGCGCATCAGCCAGTCCACCACCGCCCAGCGGTCGGCCATGGCCTGGATCTCCGCCGGGGTGCACAAGTCGCGGAAGAAGGCGCGGCATTCATCCGCGTTGCGCAGCAAGGCGAGGGCGGTGAACAGGTTGCGCTCGGCCAGGGCTTCCTGGCTTGAGGACACATTGCGGTGGCTTTTCATGGGCTTGCGGGGCTTCGCGTCTCGTACTAATGTAACAGTACGCTAATACATTAGCACAGATCGGGCGCGGCGTAAAAGTGTATGATTGAGCCATGCAGCTGAGCACGGAACGGATCCTGACCACCCATGTCGGCAGCCTGCCGCGCAGCCAGGCGGTGGTGGACCGGCTCATGGCCAAGGAGAACCACAGCGGCCACGAGCCGCAGGCCTTTGCCGCGGTCATGAGCGCGGCGGTGGATGAGGTGGTGGCCCGGCAGGTGGGAGCCGGCATCGACATCGTCAGCGATGGAGAGATGTCCAAGATCAGCTATGCAACCTATATCAAGGACCGGCTGTCGGGCTTTGGCGGGGATCAGCCGCGCCAGGTGGCGCTGGACCTGCAGCCGTACCCGGAATTTCGCGCGCGCATGGCGCTGTTCGCCGGCCAGCAGACCTTCAAGCGTCAGTGCTGTATCGGACCCATCGCGCTGGTGGATCGCGAGTCCATGCGCCAGGACATCGCGAACCTGCGCGCCGCCCGTGCGCGGCATGCGCCGCTGGAGCTGTTCATGAACGCGGCCTCGCCGGGCGTCGTGGCTGCGTTTCAGACCAATGAGTACTACCCGAGCCACGAGGCCTACGTCGAGGCCATCGCCGCTGCCATGCGCGAGGAGTACGAGGCGATCGCGGCCGCCGGTATCGTGCTGCAGATCGACTGCCCGGACCTGGCCATGGCGCGGCACACCGGCTTCCAGGATCTCACCGAGGAGCAGTTCCTGCGCCGCGCGCACTTTCATGTCGAGGCGCTCAATGAGGCGCTGCGCAACATTCCGGCCAGCCAGCTGCGCATGCACGTGTGCTGGGGCAACTACGAAGGCCCCCATGACCATGACATCGAGGTGGCCAAGGTGCTGCCGATCATCCTCAAGGCCAAGCCTGCGGCGATATTGTTTGAGGCGGCCAATCCGCGTCATGCGCATGAGTGGCGGGAGTGGCAGCAGGCGCGGATACCCGAGGACAAGGTGCTGGTGCCGGGCCTTCTGACCAGTACCTCGAATTATGTCGAGCACCCGGAACTCATTGCCCAGCGCATCGGGGTGTTCGCCGACATTGTCGGGCGCGAGCGGGTGCTGGCGGGCACCGACTGTGGATTTGGCACGTTTGCCGGCATCGGCAAGATGGACGCGCAGATCTCCTATGCCAAGCTGGCGGCGCTGGCCGAGGGCGCCCGGCGCGCCTCGCAACGGCTGTGGCCTTGACGCTGCCGCGGCACCCCGCCTAGACTTCGAGGGCTCATCGAGACCGGCTGAGGGAAAAGGCCCTTCGACGCCGGGGCAACCGCCGAGCCTAACCAGCCCGGAAAGGTGCCAACTCCTGCGACCCGCACAAGCGGGGCGGTAGATGAGCGATCGGAGTGGCCCGATCCGCGTCGCAACGCGGTGAGGGATGGACCCGATTGACCCGCCCATCCGGTGCGGGTGTTCCGCAGGGGTATCGGTTCAATTACGAGCCCTGGTCGGCGGAGCGCCCAAGATGACTGCGAGAGTTGAAGTCCTGTCCCCCGGCACGCGCAGCGCGCGAGTGTCCACCCTGCATGCGCCCGCGGCGCGCGAGGGCATCCTGGAGCTTGCCGGCCCATGGCCACTGCACCATCACGGTGAACTGAGCGACGTGCGCATTGCCTGGCGCATGAGCGGTCCGGAAGAGGCGCCCGTGGTGTGCGCCCTGGGCGGAATTTCGGCGCATCGGCGGGTGTGCCTCGGCGCCGATGCGCGCGATGGCTGGTGGTCCGACATCGCCGGTCCGGGCAAGCCGCTGGACGCGGATCGCTTCAGGATCCTGAGTTTTGATTTCCTGGGCGGCAGTGGCGAGTCCACCGGACCCAAGAGCGGCGAGACCGACTTTCCCAGCATTTCGACCTTCGATCAGGCCCGGGTACTGGAGCGGCTGCTGGACGCACTGGGCATCGGCGCGCTGCGCGCCATCGCCGGGGGCTCCTATGGGGGCATGGTGGGGCTGGCCTTCGCGGAGCGCTATCCGGATCGCGTGGCCAACCTGCTGGTGATCGGTGCCTCGGATCGCGCGCACCCCATGTCCAGCGCCTGGCGCAGCACCCAGCGGCGCATGGTGCGCTTCGCAATCGCGGCCGGGCAGCCGGCGCAGGGCATGGAACTGGCGCGGGCGCTGGCCATGACCACCTACCGCTCGGCCGAGGAATTTGCCGCGCGTTTCGATGGTCCGCCCGAGCGGGTCGCGGGCCGCTTCGAATTTCCGGTGGAGCAGTACCTGGCGGCGCGCGGTCGTGACTACGCCAGCCAATATTCTGCGGAGTCGTTCCTGTGCCTGTCCGAGTCCATCGATCTGCATCGGGTGGAGGTGGCGCGCATCTTCGTCCCGACCACGGTGGTGGGCATCCGCGAGGACCGCCTGGTGCCGCTGCCGGACCTGCGCGCCATGGTGGCCCGGCTGCAGCACGGCCGGCTGCATGAGCTGTCCTCGGTGTTCGGCCATGACGCCTTCCTGAAGGAAACCGACCAGCTGCGCAGCATCTTCGCCCATGTGCTGGGTGTCGCATGAGCAACGCACCTGATGCGGTGACCCAGGCGGTGCGCGCCGGCCTGGAGAGCGATGCGATCACCGGCGCGGTGGTGCCGCCGATTCACCTGTCCACGACCTATGCGTTTCGCGGCTTCGAGGACAAACGCGCCTACGACTATTCGCGCAGTGGCAATCCCACCCGCGACCTGCTGGCCAAAGCCTTGGCGGACCTGGAGGGCGGCGTCGGCGCCGCCGTGGTGGCCACGGGTATGGCGGCCATCACCCTGGTGGGCCATCTGCTGCCCGTGGGGGCGCGCATCGTCGCGCCGCACGACTGTTATGGCGGCACCTATCGGCTGTTTGATGCCTGGCGCCGCCGCGGCGAACTGCACTGCGACTTCGTGGACTTTGCCGATGAGGAGGCGGTACGCGCGGCCCTCAAGCAGCGCACCGCGCTGCTGTGGATCGAGACGCCGAGCAACCCGCTGCTGCGCATCACCGACATCGCGCATTTTGCCGAACTGGGGCACGCCGCCGGTGCCCTGGTGGTGGTCGATAACACCTTCCTCTCGCCCCTGTGGCAGAAGCCACTCGCCCTGGGCGCCGACCTGATCGTGCACTCCACCACCAAGTACCTCAATGGCCACAGTGATGTGGTCGGTGGTGCGGTGATCGCGGGGACCCAGGCGCTGCACGAGCAGTTGGGCTGGTGGGCCAACTGCCTGGGGCTCACCGGGGCCGCCTTCGACAGCTACCTCACGCTGCGGGGCCTGCGCACCTTGAATGCAAGGCTCGAGCATCATGGGCGCAATGCCAGCCAGCTGGCGCAGTGGCTGCAGTCCCAGCCGGGGGTGAATCGGGTGTTCTATCCCGGCCTTGCCACCCATCCGGGCCATGCGATCGCGGTACGGCAGCAACGCGGCTTCGGCGCCATCGTGACGCTGGAAATTGCGGGCGGCCACGAGGCGGTGCGCGCGCTGGTGTCGCAGATGAAGTTCTTCTCGCTGGCCGAAAGCCTGGGCGGGGTCGAGAGTCTGGTGGCCCATCCGGCCACCATGACGCACGCGGCGATGGACCCGCAGGCGCGGGCGCGGGCCGGGCTGACCGATGGCCTGCTGCGCCTCTCGGTGGGCATCGAGGCCTATGATGACCTGCGCGATGATCTGGCCGCAGGCCTGGAGCGCGCGCGTCGGGCCGGCGCTTAGGCTCGCCCCATCAGGTATTGAGCAGCGCCACCACCCGTTCGCCGACTTCGCGGGTGCCATACACCCGTGCCCCGGGTGCGGCGATGTCCGGGGTGCACACCCCTGCGCTGATGGCCTGCACCACGGCCTGCTCCAGCCGCGCCGCCGCCTCATGCAGCTTGAGCGAATGCCGCAGCAGCAGGGCCACGCTCAATATGGTGCCGTAGGGATTGGCGATACCTTGGCCGGCGATGTCCGGCGCTGAACCATGGATGGGCTCAGACAGGCCACGGCGTCCCTGTCCCAGAGAGGCCGAAGGCAGCAGCCCCAGCGAGCCGGCCAGCATCGAGGCCTCATCGGTGAGGATGTCGCCGAACATGTTCTCGGTGAGCAGCACGTCAAAATCGCGTGGCCGCCGGATCAGGTGCATGGCCGCGGCATCCACCAGCATGTGTTCCAGCTGGATCCCGGGGAACTCGCTGCGAACCACGCGCTGACAGACCTCGCGCCACAGGCGCGAGGTCTCCAGCACGTTTGCCTTGTCGATGGAGGTGACCTTGCCGCGCCGTTCCTGGGCCAGCTGGCAGGCCACGCGGGTCACGCGCTCCACTTCGCCCACCGTATAGCTGCACAGGTCAGTAGCCTGCTCGGCGGTGCGGGTCTTCTCCCCGAAATAGATGCCGCCGGTCAGCTCGCGCACGAACAGCAGGTCCACGCCCTCGAGCACCTCGGGGCGCAGCGTCGAGGCGCCACGCAGCGCCGGATGGATGGTGACGGGGCGCAGGTTGGCGAAGGTTCCCAGTGCCTTGCGCAGGCCCAGCAGGCCCGCTTCGGGACGCACCTTGGCATCCGGGGCAGACCACTTCGGGCCGCCGATGGCACCCAGCAGGATGGCATCGCTTTGCAGGCACGAATCCAGGGTCGCCTGCGGCAGCGGGTCACCGCCAAGATCAATGGCCGCACCGCCGAAGGCTTGGGGCTTGAGGTCGAACTCGTGGCCGAAGCGCTGCGCGATCGCGCTCAGGCATCGCACCCCCTCGGCGGCCACTTCAGGTCCGATTCCGTCGCCGCCCAGCACGGTGATGGTGGCCTTCATCGGCTAGTTGTCCTGGTGGCGCGCTTCATAACCGGCAATCCGCTCCTGCTGCTGCAGCAGGAAGCCCATCTCATCGATGCCGTTGAGCAGGCAGTAGCGGGCGAAGGGATCGATGGGGAAGGTGACGCTCAGGCCCGTGGCCAGCTGCACGGTGGTGCTGGCCAGATCGATCTGCACCTCGGTGCCCGGATTTTCCAGCAGCCAGCGGCTGGTCGACTCGTCCACCACGATGGGCAGCAGGCCGTTCTTCAGCGAGTTGCTGCGGAAGATGTCGGCGATCTCGGTGCTGATGACGGCGCGTATGCCGTAATCGAGCAGCGCCCACGGGGCGTGCTCACGCGAGGAGCCGCACCCGAAGTTGCGGCCCGCCACCAGTACCTGGCAGCCCGCGGCCGAGGGCTGGTTGAGGATGAAATCGGCTTGCGCCGTGCCATCGGGCGCATAGCGCCAGTCGGCAAACAGCTGCTGGCCCAATCCGTCGCGGGTGGTGGTGGTCAGAAAACGCGCCGGAATGATCTGGTCAGTGTCGATATTGCTCGCCGGCATGACCACCGTGCGCGAGCGTATGGTGCTGATCTTGTCCATCACAGCAGCTCCCGCGGATCCGTGACGCGACCACGGATGGCGCTCGCCGCGGCCGTCAGCGGACTCGCCAGCAGGGTACGGGCGCCGGCGCCCTGGCGACCCTCGAAGTTGCGGTTGCTGGTGCTCACCGAGTACTCACCGCGCGCGACGGTGTCACCGTTCATGCCGATGCACATCGAACAGCCCGACTCGCGCCAGTCGGCCCCGGCGTCGATGAATATCCGGTCCAGGCCCTCGGCCTCGGCGGCCGCCTTGACCTGCTGCGAGCCCGGCACCACCAGCATGCGTACATTGCCGGCGATTTTGCGGCCGCGCAGCAGCTGCGCGGCGCCGCGCAGGTCGGCGAGCCGGCCGTTGGTGCAGCTGCCGATGAACACCACGTTGACGGGCTGGTCACGCAGTGCCTGGCCGGCGCTGAAGCCCATGTAGGCCAGCGCCTTGTCGAACACCGGATCGCCGTGGCGGTTGGGCACCGTGCCATTGACCGGAATCACCATCCCCGGATGCGTGCCGTAGCTGATCATGGGCTCGAGCAGCGCGGCATCCAGGGTGTGCTCGCGATCAAAGCTCGCCCCCGGATCGGTGGTGAGCGCACGCCAGCGCTCCACGGCGCGCTCCCAGGCCGCACCGCTGGGCGAGCGCGGGCGGTCCGCCAGGTAGCCGAAGGTGGTCTCATCCGGGGCAATCATGCCGGCGCGGGCCCCGGCCTCGATGGACATGTTGCACACGGTCATGCGCTCGTCCATGTTCAGGGCACGGATGCCCTCGCCGCGGTATTCGAGCACGTGTCCGGTGCCGCCCTCGACGCCGATCTGGCCGATGATGGCCAGCACCAGGTCCTTGGCGGTGACGCCGGGGCGCAGTTTCTGATTCACGTTGATGGCGAAGGTCCTGGGCTTGCGCTGCAGGAGACACTGCGTGGCGAACACATGGCCCACCTCGGTGGTGCCGATGCCGAAGGCCAGCGCCCCGAAGGCCCCGTGCGTGCTGGTATGGCTGTCGCCGCAGACGATGGTGCGTCCCGGGCGCGTCAGGCCCAGTTCCGGGCCGATGATGTGCACGATGCCGCGCAGGTCGCTGTGCATGTCCAGCAGTTCGATGCCGGCCGCGGCGCAGTTGCGCTCAAGCTGCTGCACCTGCCGGCCGGCCGCCGTGGTGGTGATGGGCACACCGCCGAACACCTGCTCGGTGCGGGTCGGGGTGGAATGGTCCATGGTGGCGAGGGTGAGGTCGCGGCGCCGTACCGCAGACCGCGCCGGCGCAGGACCTCGAAGGCCTGCGGTGTGGTGACCTCGTGGATGAGGTGCAGATCGATGAACAGCACCGCGGGCGTATCGGCGGTCTCGGGAGCCACTTCGTGCTGCTCCCAGACCTTCTGGAACATGGTCTTGGGCATGTTGCTCACTCGCTGGGCGCCTGGCTCAGCTCGATGCGGTTGATGACTTCGAGAAACGCGCGGGTTCCCGCCTCCACGATATCGGTACTGGCGCTGGCGCCACGATAACTGCGATTGCGGTATTGCACATTGACCACCGCCTCGCCCTGGGCGTCCTGGCCCTCGCTGACGGCGCGGACTTCGAACTTGCGCACGCTGACCTGCACGCCGGTGGCCGCCTCCAGGGCGAGGAACGCCGCATCCACCGGACCATCGCCGCGCGCCGTCTGCTCGATGTCACGGCCGTCGCGATGGTGCAGATTGAGCGTCGCCTGCGCGCCCTCAGGGCCGCTGCTGGAGGTGATGCGCAGCTGCGTCAGGGCCCAAGGACCGCGGTCGCTGCCCTCAACGCGCAGCACCAGGGCCTCGAGATCGCCGTCGAACAGTTCCTTCTTGCGCTCGGCGAGCGTCCTGAACTCATTGAAGACGCGCTCGAACTCGCCAGCCGCCAGCTCGAAGCCCAGCACCTGAAGCCGCCGGCGCAGCGCCTCGCGGTCACTGTTGCGTCCCAGCGCCTGCGTGCTGCGCGGCAGACCCACATCCGCGCCCAGCGTGGCGCTCTCGCCGACCACCGCCTTGTTGCGCGGGATCAGCACCCCGGTGATGTTGGAGACCAGTCGCGATACCGGATACAGCCGCGGCGCGCGCACCTGGGTGGTCAGATTGAAGAAGGCGGTGCGCGTGTGCAGCGCCATCACCACCTCCTCGAGCGAGCAGTTGCCGGCGCGCTCGCCGATGCCGTTGATGGTGCACTCGATCTGGCGGGCGCCGGCGACCACCGCCGTGAGGCTGTTGGCCACGGCCATGCCCAGGTCATCATGGCAGTGCACCGACAGGGTGACCTTGTCGATGCCGCGCACATTGGTGCGCAGATAGCGAAACAGCTCGGAGAACTCGTCCGGCACCGTGTAGCCCATGGTATCCGGGATATTGATGGTGGTGGCACCGGCCGCAATCACCCGTTCGATGACCTCGGCCAGGAACTCAAGCTCGGTGCGCGAGGCATCCTCGGGCGAGAACTCCACATCGCTGCACAACTCGCGCGCCGTGGCCACAGCGGCGACCGCGGTGCTGATGACCTGTGCCGGTGTCATGCGCAATTTCTGTTCACGGAAGATGGCGCTGGTGCCCAGATACACGTGCAGCCGGCGCCTGGGCGCCGCCAGCAAGGCGCCGGCGGCAAGTTCGATGTCGGTGCGGATGCAGCGCGCCAGCGCGCAGATCACCGGACCTTGGACCTCGCGGGCCACGGCATGGACGCTTTCCCAGTCGCCGCGCGAGGCGGCGGGGAAGCCCGCCTCGATCACATCCACGCCCAGATCCGACAATGCCCGCGCCACCCGCAGTTTCTCCGGCTGCGTCATGCCGCAGCCGGGAGCCTGTTCACCGTCGCGCAGCGTGGTGTCGAAGATGATGACGCGTTCGGGATCGGTGGGCATTTGCGTTCCGGCGCCGGCGGCTCAGGCGCGGCGGTCGTTCAGCCAGGGCATCCGGGCTCGCAGGGCGCTGCCGACCTTCTCGATCTGCCGGTCCATGTCCGCGCGCAGCATCTTGCGATACTCCTTCTGGCCGGCCCGGTTCTCATCGATCCACTGGCGGGCGAACTTGCCGGTCTGGATTTCCTTGAGGATCTTGCGCATTTCGTTCTTGGTCTTCTCGTTGACCACGCGCGGTCCGCGCGTCAGGTCCCCGTACTTGGCCGTGTCGGAAATGAACTGGTGCATCTTGGTGATGCCGCCCTCGTGCAGCAGGTCGACGATGAGCTTCAGTTCGTGCAGGCACTCGTAGTAGGCGACCTCGGGCTGATAGCCGGCTTCCACCAGCGTCTCAAAGCCCTTGACCACCAGCTCCGTGGCGCCCCCGCACAGCACCGCCTGTTCGCCGAACAGATCGGTCTCGGTCTCCTCCGCGAAGCTGGTATCGAGCACCCCGCCGCGGGTGCCGCCGATGCCATGCGCGTAGGCGAGGGCGCGCGCATGGGCATTGCCGGTGGCGTCCTGCGCCACCGCGATCAGGCACGGCACGCCGCGGCCCTGCTGGTACTGGCGGCGCACCAGGTCACCCGGACCCTTGGGGGCGATGAGCACCACGTCCAGATCGCGACGCGGCTTGATGAGTTTGAAATGGACGTTGAAGCCGTGCGCAAACAGCAGCGTGGCGCCCTTCTTGATGGCCCCGATCACTTCGCCGTACAGGGATTCCTGCGCCAGATCCGGCACCAGCATGGCGATGAGGTCGGCGTCGGCGACCGCCTTGGTGGGTTCGGCGACCTCCAGGCCATCCTTCTTGGCCTTCTTCCAGCTGGCCCCGCCCTTGCGCACGCCGGCCACCACATCGAAGCCGCTGTCCTTGAGGTTCAGGGCATGGGCACGACCCTGGCTGCCATAGCCGAGAATCGCGATGCGCGCGCCGCGCAGCGCCTTCTTGTTCACGTCCTTCTGCGAATACAACTTCATGACTGTGCTCCCTTAGCTGTTCCTCAACCGGCGCCAGGCGGCCAAAAAGGCCGGACGCATAAAAAACCCCGCACCCGCCCTGTGAGGGGCCGGTGCGGGGTCCTGGTGTTCGTGATGCGCTGTTCCCTTTAACTCAAACGCTCGCGAATGACCCGCACCGGCCGCTTCCTACCGGAAGCAGACCTACCGCAAGCAGCACGAGCGGTCCGGGGGTTGTGGTCATCGGCGACATCGGGCAATGAAACGTTGATCTCGAATGTCAGCAAATTCGTGCAAAATTGTCAATCGAATCGGGATCGGGAGGGGCTGCATGAGCTTAGATCTGCTGGTGACACAGGAGGGCGGTGGGGCGCGGCCGCTGTGGCTGCTCAACGAGGAGGCGCTGGCCCCCTGGCTGGCGCAACAGCCGGCGAGCGTGGTGAATTGGGTGCACGCCAACAATTTTCAGGCTGAGCGTCAGCGTGTACTGGTCCTGCCAGGAGAGGGCGGCCAGATCGGCGGCGCGGTGCTGGGGCTTGGGCCCTTGCGCGCCATCGATGACCTCAATCTGTGGCACGCGGCGGGCCTCAGTGAGCGCCTGCCCGGGGAACCCTATCGCCTCGCCACCGAGTTGCGGTCGGCGGCGGCGACGCAGTTCGCCCTGGGGTGGCTGATCGGCAGCTACCGTCTGACGCGCTATCGCAGTGCGGGCCTGGCGCCGCGGGCGGCCTTGGTGGCCCCGCCGGGCGCGGATATTCCCTACGTGCGCGCCGCGGCGGAGGCGGCCACGCTGGCCCGCGACCTGATCAACACGCCCGCCAATGATCTGGGACCCGCGGAGCTGGCGCAGGCCGGCTTTGATCTGGCGGCGCGTTTCGGCGCCCGCTGCCGGGTGCTCTCGGGCGCCGAACTGGAGGCCCAGGGTTATCCGCTGATCCGCGCCGTGGGTGCCGGCAGCGCCCGTGAACCCTGCCTGCTCGACCTGCGCTGGGGTGCGACCACGGCGCCGCGGGTCACGCTGGTGGGCAAGGGCGTGTGCTTTGACAGCGGTGGCCTGGATCTGAAGCCCGGTGCGGCAATGCTGCTGATGAAGAAGGACATGGGGGGGGCGGCCTGTGCGCTGGCCCTGGCCAGCATGCTCATGAGCCAGAGCGCGCCGATCCAACTGCGGGTGCTGCTGCCCTGTGTGGAAAACAGTGTCGATGCACTGTCGTACCGCCCGGGGGATGTGCTGCGCTCGCGCAAGGGCCTGACGGTGGAGATCGGCAATACCGACGCCGAGGGACGCCTGATCCTGGCCGATGCGCTGGCCGAGGCCGACTCGGAGGCGCCGGATCTGCTGATTGATCTGGCGACGCTGACCGGGGCCGCCCGCACCGCATTGGGGCCGGAGCTGCCGGCGGCCTACAGCACGGATGAGGTGCTGCTGGCCAGCGCCCAGGCCGCCGGGGAGCAGTGCTGCGATCCGCTGTGGCCGATGCCGCTGTGGACGGGCTACGATGACGAATTCAGCAGCCGCATTGCCGACATCGGCAATGTTTCAGCCGGCGCCTTCGCCGGCTCCATCATTGCGGCACTGTTCCTGAAGAGGTTTGTGACGACTTCCCGCGCCTGGCTGCACCTGGATCTGTATGCCTGGAATCCCAAGGAGCGGCCCGGCCGTCCGGTGGGCGCCGAGGCCCAGTGCGTGCGGGCGCTGTACAGCTTGATTCGGCAAAGATTCGGATAAGGAAATCATGGTCAGAAAATCCAAGGGCAAGCCTGCGGCCGCGCATGATCCGCGCCGTTATTCGCGTCTGGTCGTGGACGGCGCCAAGCAGGCCCCTTCGCGCGCCATGCTGCGTGCGGTGGGCTTCGGGGATGCGGACTTCGGCAAGCCTCAGGTGGGGATCGCATCCACCTGGGCCAATCTCACGCCTTGCAACATGCACATCGCCGAACTGGCACGGGCCGCGGCCGCGGGGGTGGATGCGGCGGGCGGCAAGAGTGTGCTGTTCAATACCATTACGGTGTCGGATGGCATTTCGATGGGCTCCCCGGGCATGCGCTACTCGCTGGTGTCGCGCGAGGTCATCGCCGATTCCATCGAAACCGTGGTCGGGGCTGAAGGCTTCGACGGCTTTGTCGCCGTCGGCGGCTGCGACAAGAACATGCCGGGTTGCGCCATGGCGATGGCGCGCATGAACCGGCCGGCGGCCTTCGTCTACGGCGGCACCATCCGCCCGGGTGCGCAGCGGCGCGACATCGTGTCGGTGTTCGAGGCCGTGGGTGCCCACGCCGCCGGCAAAATGACCGACGTTCAGTTACTGGAGGTGGAGCGCACCGCCATTCCCGGGCCGGGCAGCTGTGGCGGCATGTATACGGCCAACACCATGGCTTCGGCCATCGAGGCCCTGGGGCTGTCGCTGCCGGACAGTTCGGCGCAGGAGGCGGTGAGCGAGGCCAAGCGCCTGGATTGCGAGCGCGCCGGTGCGGCGGTGGTCGGGCTCATCAAGGCGGGTATACGGCCCCGCGATATACTGACGCGTAAGGCTTTTGAAAACGCCATCACCGTCAGTATTGCGCTGGGCGGTTCCACCAACGCCGTGCTGCATCTTCTGGCCATCGCCCATGAAGCTCGCGTCAAGCTGCGGCTGGAGGATTTCAGCCGCATCGGACGGCGGGTGCCGGTGCTGGCCGATGTCAGGCCCAGCGGCCGCTACCTGATGTCGGAGCTGATCGCCATCGGCGGGATCCAGCCGCTGCTGAAGATGCTGCTTGATGCGCAGCTGCTGCATGGGGACTGTCTGACCGTGACCGGCCGTACGCTGGCGCAGAACCTTGCCGCCACAGGTGTTTATCCGGCGGGTCAGGATGTGGTCCGCCCGCTATTGGATCCCATAAAGAAGGACAGCCATCTGGTTGTTTTAAAGGGGAACCTCGCGCCGGAGGGGGCGGTGGCCAAGATCACCGGCAAGGAAGGCCTGTCATTTCAGGGGCGCGCGCGCGTTTTCGACGGCGAAGAGCGGGCCACGGCCGCGATCCTGGATGGCAGTGTGCGGGCCGGCGATGTGGTGGTGATCCGCTACGAGGGCCCCAAGGGCGGGCCGGGCATGCGCGAGATGCTCAGTCCCACCGGTGCGCTGATGGGGCGCGGTCTGGGAGGCAGCGTGGCCCTGATCACCGACGGGCGTTTTTCCGGGGGCAGCCATGGATTCGTCGTTGGACATATAGCACCCGAAGCGGCCGTGGGCGGACCCATCGGGCTGCTGCGCACCGGGGATGTGATAACGATTGACGCTGTGAAACAAGCCATTGACGTGCAGTTGTCGGTGGCGGAGCTGCGCCGCCGGCGTGCCGCCTGGCGTGAGCGAAAACCCTATGCCACCAGCGGGGTACTCGCGAAATATGCTCATCTGGTCGGCAGCGCATCAGACGGTGCCGTGACCTGGACTGAACCGGGACGGCGCTGAGCGGCACGAATGCATAGATGTAGTTGTCAGTGCGCGTTGCGACAGTTACAGTTGAGTTATCAGCGACCGGTCGTTGATAAGTTTAGGAGTTCGACGTTCACATGGCTGCTGCAATGGGTGCAGGCAGGCCAGACGGCTTAAAACCTGAGGGGACTACGTTTCGGACCTGTGCCCGCCTGAACAACCAGGCCGGGGCACCAGAACAGAACCGGCCGGCAGTGCACGCACTGCCGGTTCGAAAATTTGGTCCGGGATGGGCTTGCGTGCGGCGCAAAACGTGTTTACGTTTCGATGCTTGCCCGTCTGTTGGATCGGTTAAGACATTACGATAACGAGTATGGCTGCCTACGCAAGACACGACACAGCGTTTTTTTCACAGCGCGCGATATTTTTCGTCGCTATCGTCATCCTCCACGTTGTCCTGATCTACCTGTTTGAGTCAGGTCTGGCCACCCGCATCATCCACGCCGCCGAGCCGCCGCTGGAAACCACCATCGCCCAGGACGTGCAGAAGCGCGATCTGCCGCCACCGCCGCCGCCGCCGAAGATGGAGCGTCCGCCGGTTGAGGTGCCGCCGCCGGATGTGGTGATCAATGTTCCGGTTGAGACCACTTCCACCGCCATCACCAACACGACCACCAAGCATGTCGAGGCGCCGCCGCCGCCGGTCCACCAGGCCGTCATCGTGCCGGCAGCCCTGGACATCAAGCATTCGCCCTCCCCGCAGGACTACTATCCGCCGACCTCCATACGCATGAACGAGGCGGGCACCGCCATCATCAAGTTGTGTGCGGCCGCCGATGGCAGCGTGGCGGGAACTCCGACACTGGAGAGAAGCTCGGGCTCTTCGCGCCTCGATGAGGCTGCGATCAAGTGGGGCGTCCACGTACGCATGAAACCAGAAACGTCGGATGGCAAGCCGATCGGGGGCTGTGTGCCCCTGAAAGTCACGTTCGTCCTGCAGTGATATAGCAACCGGTTCACCCGGAGCGCTCTAAAGCGGGCGTCCCGGCCGATCTCAGACGAGGAAACCATGGAAAACACCGCACCCGCAGCAGCACCAGCAGCAGCTCAAAACGCATACGGCGTAGGCGCCCTGATCAACAATCATGATCCGCTCTCGCACGTAGTGCTGGCTGTTCTACTCATAATGTCGTTCGGCTCTTGGTTCATCATCCTGACCAAGTTGTGGGACCAGGGAAAGTTGTCCCGCTCCTACAAGGCCGTGGAGAAGACCTTCTGGACCTCCCCGTCGCTCAAGGACGGCGTCGAGCGCCTGAAGAAAGGCGACCCGTACCGCTCCATCGTCGAGGAGGGTCTGCGCGCCGCGGCCCACCATGACGGCCGGCTCACGGACCGCATCGACCTGCACGAGTGGATCACCATGTCGCTGCAGCGCTCGGTGGCCAACGTGAACGGCAATCTGCAAAAGGGCCTGGGATTCCTGGCCACCGTCGGCTCCACCGCACCCTTCGTCGGTCTGTTCGGCACCGTCGTCGGCATCATCAAGGCACTGATCGCCATCGGCGTGTCCGGCCAGCCCAGCATCGATCGGGTCGCAGGTCCGGTCGGTGAGGCGCTGATCATGACCGCCTTCGGCCTCGTGGTCGCCGTGCCGGCCGTGCTCGGCTACAACTGGCTGGTCGGGCGCAACAAGGGTCTGCAGGAGAACCTGCGTAACTTCGCCGCGGATGTCCATGCCTACCTGGTGGGGGGTGCCCGCGTCGGTGGTGGTGCTGATGGCGGTCGTCCCGCTGCGCCCCCGGCTGCTGCCGCTGCCGTCGCTCGCAAGTAATCGCGATTCTTCGGAATCGCATTCGCATATCCGCCGGGGCGTGAGCCCCGGCCTTTTCGCGGCAGGTAACCCGAAATGTCAATGAACGTACAGTTGGATGGGGACGACCAGGCCCTCAACTCCACCATCAACACCACGCCGCTGGTCGATGTCATGCTGGTGCTGCTGATCATCTTTCTGATCACGGTGCCGGTCATCAACAAGACCATTCACGTGAATCTGCCGAACGCCGCCAACATCCCCACCCAGACCAAGCCCGAGAACATCGTCATCGCCGTGGATGCTGCCGGCAACATCTACTGGAACAATGCGCCCATGGGCAGTTCCCAGGAGCTGTTGGACCATATCAAGGAAAAGGCGGTGCTCAAGCCGCAGCCTGAAATCCATATCCGCGCGGACAAGGATGCGCTGTTCCAGTCCGTGGGCCGGGTGCTCTACGCCATCTCGCGCGGTGGCATCGTCAAGGTCGGGTTCATCACGCAGCCGGATGCGCTGTCGCTGGCCGAAAGTATCGCCCACCAGGACCGCGTGGAATAGCGGCCAGGAGATCAACCAACCATGTCAATGTCAGTAGGCGAAAACGACGGCGATGCGATTTGCGATATCAATACCACGCCGTTGATCGACGTGATGCTGGTGCTGCTGATCATGCTGATCCTCACCCTGCCGGTCATGAACCACGCCGTGAAGCTGGACATGCCCAATCCCAACGCGCAACCGCCGCCGCAACAGGTCCAGCCCGAAGTGCATGATCTGGAGATCTATTCGGACGGCACCATCGTGTGGGATGGCAACACCGTCCCGGACTTGCGTACATTGGAAAGCTACTTCCAGACCGAATCGGTCAAGGATCCGCAGCCGGAGATTCACCTGCGTCCCGATCGGCGTGCCAAGTATGACGTGGTGGCGAAGGTGCTGGCGGCCGCGCAGCGCAATCACATGAAGCGCATTGGCTTTACGAACATAGCTGAGTTCAGTCAGTAATTCATTGGGTTATAGAGTAAACATGAACAAAGTAGCGAAGTTTGCCGTGGCGGGCGCCATGGCGATGGTGCTGGGAAATTCGATAGCGGCTTTTGCGGATGATGCGGCCCCCCCGCCGGCGACGCCCAAGCCAGGGGTCAGTGCCGCGGCAGGCAAGGATCTGCAGGCGGCCCAGAAGGCTCTCGCGGACAAGAACTACGACGTCGCTCTTGCGGCCCTGGACAAGGTCAAGGCCAACCCCAAGAAGAACGAGTACGACGAATTTGCGATGAACCAGTTCTACTACAACGCCTACGTTGCTCAGCACAAGCTGCAGGAAGCCGAGCAACCCCTGGAGGCGTGGCTGAACTCCAAGTACATCACCCCCGACCTGCAGAAGAAGCTGGTCGTGGCGGCGGCGTACCTCAACTACCAGCTGATGAACTACGACAAGGCCCTTGAGTTCGGCAATCGCGCGGTGAAGGAGGGGTACGCCCCGGCGCAGCTGCAGCAGGCGATGGCCCAGGCCTACTACCTGAAGAATGATTACCGGGGCACCGACCGCTTTGTGCGCGCCATGGTCGATGACCAGGTGAAGGCCGGCTCGGCGCCCACCGAGGATATGTTGAAGCTGGGGCTCAGTTCCGCGGTGAAGCTGAATGATGACAACGGTGAGTCACGCTGGCTCGAATTGCTGGTGACCTATCACCCCACACCCGACTACTGGCAGAACCTGCTCGATTCGGTGTACCGCACCAACAGCAAGATGAGCGATCCGGAGCTGCTGCAGGTCTACCGCCTGTCCGCCGACGTGGGCGCGCTGAAGAAGGGTTCCGAATACGCCGAAATGGCGCAGCTGGCGCTGGCTCGAGGCTCGCCGGGCGAGGCGGTCGCGGTCCTGAACAAGGGTTTCGCCGCCAATGCCTTTACCGAGCAGGCCGACAAGAACCGCAACACCCATCTGCTGGACTCGGCCAAGAAACAGGCCGCCACCGATCAGCCGACGCTGGCGAAGAGCGAGGCCGAGGCCGCCAATGCCCCCAATGGCGATCGGTTCGTCGGCGCCGGTATCGGTTATTTCGGCTATGGCGACTACGACAAGGCCACCAAGGACATCTCGGCCGGACTCGCCAAGGGCACGGTCAAGGATCCGCCGGATGCGCGCCTGACCCTGGGCATCGCCCAGCTGAAGGCCGGCAACAAGGATGAGGCGGTGAAGACCTTCAAGGCGGTCAAGGGCGATCCGGTCGACGAGCGCATTGCGGCGCTGTGGATCCTGCACGCCAGATCCGGCCAGTCCTAACCTCCGGAGTTTTGCCCATGAGCCTCAAGGCCGGCGATCGGATGCCCGCGGGAACTTTCAAGACCACCACCGCGGAGGGTCGTCGCGACATCAGCACCGATGAGCTCTTCAAGGGCAAGAAGGTGGTGCTGTTCGCCGTTCCGGGTGCCTTCACGCCCACCTGCGATGCCAAGCATCTGCCGGGGTTCGTGCAACTGGCCGATCAGATCAAGAAGAAGGGCGTGGATACCATCGCCTGCTTCGCCGTCAACGACGTGTTCGTCATGGGGGCCTGGGGCAAGCATTCCAATGTGGGCGACAAGGTGCTGATGCTGGCCGACGGCAACGGCGACTACACCCGCGCCCTGGGCCTGGTGCTGGATGGGCGCGGATTCGGCATGGGCGAGCGCAGCCAGCGCTTCGCCATCATCGTCGAGGACGGTGTCGCCAAGCAGGTCTTCGTGGAAGCCGGCGGGGAGTTCAAGGTCTCCTCCGCCGAGCACGTGCTCGCGGCCCTCTAGCCCAGCAGCTTGCTCAGCTGCGGCACGATCTCGAACAGATCGCCGATCAGTCCGTAATCGGCCACTTCAAAAATGGGTGCCTCGGCATCCTTGTTGATGGCGACGATGGTGCGGGCGTCCTTGATGCCGGTGAGATGCTGAATGGCGCCGGAAATTCCAATCGCGATGTAGAGCTCGGGGGCGATGATCTTGCCGGTCTGGCCCACCTGCAGCTCATTGGGGGCGTAACCGGCATCCACGGCCGCACGCGAGGCCCCGACCGCCGCGCCGAGCGTGTCAGCCAGCGCGTACATCAGCTTGAAGCCCTCGGCGCTGCCCAGGGCGCGGCCGCCGGAGACGACGCGCCGTGCCGTCTGCAGATCGGGTCGGTCGGAGCTGGCGGCCGAAACGGACACGAAGCGGGTATGCGAGGGCAGGGTGACTTCAGGGTTGACGGACTGGATCGGCGCGCTGCCGCCGGTGCCGGCCGCGGCGAAGGAGGCGGTGCGCACCGTGCCTGCCACCTGCTGCCCCGCGGCGACCTCGACGGTGAGGATGGCATTGCCCGCATACACCGGCCGACGGAAGCGCGTGGCGCTCTCGATGGCCATGATTTCGCTGATCTGGGGCGCGCCGAGCAGGGCTGCGACCCGCGGCATCAGGTCCTTGCCGAAGGTGGTCGCCGGTCCGAGCACCAGGCTGAAGTCCTTGGCGACGGCGGCCGCCTGCGGTGCCAGGATGGCGGCCATGGGATGTTCGTTGGCGGCATTGGCGATCATCAGCACCTGGGCCACGCCGCTGAGCGTCGCCGCCTGGGCGGCCACGGCCGTGGGGTCCTTGGCCAGCACCAGCACCGTGACCGCGGCGCCGGCCAGCGCCGCCGCACAGGTCACGCACTTGGCGGTGCCGGGGTTCAGGTGCGCGCCGTCGTGTTCGGCGATGATGAGAATCCGGCTCATACCAGCCCTTTGCCATGCAGTGCGGCCACCAGTTCCTGCGCGTCCTTGACCATGATCCCTTTCTGGCGCTGGGGCGGAGGGTCAAAGCGCACCACCTTGGTCCGCGCCGCGGTCGGCACGCCCAGGCTTGCCAGGGGCAGCACCTCGAGCGGCTTTTTCTTCGCCTTCATGATGTCCGGCAGTTTCACGTAGCGCGGTTCGTTCAGGCGCAGGTCCGTGGTCAGCACGGCCGGCAGATCCACCTCCAGGGTCTCAAGCCCGGCGTCCACTTCACGCGTCACCTGGGCGAGCTCACCCTGCAGTTCGATCTTCGAGGCGAAGGTCGCCTGCGGCCGATCCCACAGTGCGGCCAGGATCTGGCCGGTCTGGCTGTTGTCATCATCGATGGCCTGCTTGCCCAGGATCACCAGCATGGGCTGTTCGCGCTGCACCAGCTTCAAGAGCACGGCGGCCGCGGCCAGCGGCTCCAGCGCACCTTCGGCGCCGCCGGCGGTCTCCACCAGAATGGCCCGATCCGCGCCCATCGCCAGCGCCGTGCGCAGCTGCTGCTGGGCCTCGGCGCTGCCGATGCTGATGGCGATGACTTCCTCGGCGGCGCCGCGCTCGCGAATCCGCAGCGCTTCCTCCAGCGCGATTTCATCAAACGGATTGATGCTCATCTTCACCCCATCGGTGACGATTCCGGAGCCATCGGGCTTCAGGCGGATGCGCACGTTGTAGTCCACGACGCGCTTGATGCCCACCAGAATGCGTTTCATGTGGCGTTCCCCTGGCCCTCGATCTGGGCCGCGCCGAAGCGCTGGCGAATGGTGTTGGCCGTCTGCAGCAGCTTGGGCACGAAGCGCTCCACGGCCAGTCCCAGGGGCACGGCGCTGGCCGAGAAGCGTACCGCGATGGTGGCCAGCACCCGGTCATTCACCAGCACCGGCACCGACATCGCCACCTCCTCGGACACGCGGCGCGTGCGCACCGCCGTGGCATAGCCCTGTTCGCGGGTCTCATCAAGGATGCGCTCCAGCTCCACGCGGCTGCGGGCGAGCTTGTCCTCCTCGCGGGTGGAGCGGCTGAGGATCTCCAGCAGGGCATCGCGCTGTTCGGGCTGGCAGAAGGCCAGATACACCCGGCCCGAGGCCGTCACCAGCAGCGGCAGGCGGAAGCCTGCGGTGAAGCGCTCCACGGCCAGCGGACTGGCGTGATCGGTGGTGTCGCGGATCAGCATCGAGGTTCCCGACGGCGACATCAGCGTCACCGGCCAGATGATGTCCTTGCACAGGTCATTGATGCAGGGGCGGGCGATCTGGGTGATCCAGGCCTCATCATCAAAGCCGTCGGCCAGGCTGCGCACCATCAGCGTCAGCCGGTAACGGTCATCGGCCGGGTCCCGGTAGACGTAGCCGGCCTCGCTGAGCGTTTCCAGGATGCGATAGGTGGTGGTACGGGGCAGCCTGATCTCGCTGGTCACCTCGGACACCGTGGCGCCATTGCGACGATTCAGTACCGCCAGGGCCTCGAGGCCGCGGATCAGGGCGCGAATGGGACGTGTCGAATCCATGTGATGGCAATACCTGCAGTGAAAACCCGCCAAGGGCGCGAAGTGTAGGAAGCGTGAGGCCCGCTGTCCAACCCCCATATTACGTTGCCGTTTGGAGACATGCGTCGTGCATGAATGGACCGGAAACGCTATCCTGCCCGGTATGAACCAGAATTCCACCTCCACCCCGGTCACCAACATCCGCCCCAGCGAGGGCCTGCGCCACGTCCGCTACGAGATCCGCGGCAAGCTGGCCCGTCGGGCCCATGAGATGGAACGCCAGGGCTATGAGATCGTCTCCCTGAACATCGGCAATCCGGGCGCCTTCGGCTTCCGTACCCCGGAGATCCTGCGCCTGGCGATGATCGAAAACCTGGCCAATTCCGAAGGCTATTCGCACCAGAAGGGCATCTTCCCGGCGCGCGAAGCCATTGTCATGCACCAGCAGGCCCGCGGCGTCCAGGGCGTGACCGTGGATGATGTGTTCATCGGCAACGGCGTGAGCGAACTGATCGACCTGGTGCTGCGCGCGCTGCTCAACGAGGGCGATGAGGTGCTGGTGCCCAGCCCCGACTATCCCTTGTGGACCGCGGCGGTCACCCTCAATCGCGGCCGCGCGGTGCACTATCCGTGTCGTCCGCAGGATGGCTTCGTGCCCGATCCGCAGGCGATCGAAGCCATGATCACACCGCGCACGCGCGCGATCGTGGTGATCAATCCGAACAACCCCACCGGGGCGGTCTACCCGCGCGCCGTTCTGGAACAGATCGTGCGCATCGCCGAGCGCCACGGGCTGGTGGTCTACAGCGATGAAATCTACGACCAGATGCTGTACGACGGCGCCGAATTCGTGCCCGTGGCCACGCTGGTGCGCGACACCCTGTGCGTGACGCTGTCGGGGCTGTCGAAGGTCTACCGCGCCTGCGGCTATCGCGTGGGCTGGGCGGTGTTCTCAGGACGCGTCAAGGCCGCGGCCGAGTACCTGTCGGCGCTGGAACTGCTCAGCTCGCTGCGACTGTGCAGCAACGTGCCGGCGCAATGGGCGGTGCAAAGCGCGCTGGGCGGCTATCAGAGCATCCGCGAACTGATCATGCCCGGTGGCCGACTGTACGAGTCGCGCCGGACCATCCTCAACTGCGTGGAGCACAGCCGCTTTTTGCGCCTGGCGCCGCCGCCGGGGGCCATGTACGCCTTCGTCGAGGTCGACACCGCCGATCTGCCGGATTTCGATGACCAACGCTTTGCGCTGGACCTGCTGGAGCAGAAGCATGTGCTGGTGGCACCCGGCGTGAGCTTCAATGTGCCGTATCGCACGCACTTCCGGATCACCAATCTGCCGGACGCCGCGGTACTGCGCACCGTGTTCTCACGCATCGAGGAAGTCCTGGCCGGATACGCCGCAGCGCCGCGCAGCGGCGCCGAACAGAAGGTCGTCCGCGCCGACAAGCGCTTTGGCTGAAGGCGCTGCGTTCGCCTTAGGGTCGCGTTGCTGGAACTTGCGCCCCATCTGCACACGGCACTAGAGGCCGGTCAAACGCTGCTCGTCCCGACGGCGCAGCGCGCCGCCGCGCTGCGCCTGGGGTTCGCCTCCGCGCAGCTGGCCGCGGGACGGCGCGCCTTTTACACCCCGGACGTCCACAGTCTCGGTGGCTGGCTGCACTCACGCTCGGTGCAGGGCGCCCCCGGGCAGCGGCTGCGCCATCTGGGTGCCAGTGAGGAGTGGCTGCT
>Ga0210395_10000693_pt1 | contig 25689 bp, 23 predicted proteins | sample IncBWH4OmetaG_FD_150861 | JGI IMG/M metagenome (GOLD analysis project Ga0210395, IMG submission 150861) | Forest soil microbial communities from Barre Woods Harvard Forest LTER site, Petersham, Massachusetts, United States - Inc-BW-H-4-O ... | reverse complement strand
CTTATTTATGGTGGATTTAGGTCGCAACGGGGAGAATGGTTGCCCGTAGGGCGCAATGGTATCGTCTCGAGCGCGGTGACCGAGACATCCGCGAAGTCATGTGTCCGGCGAAGACATTCGGTGAGGACGTCCTAAGAACAGAAGATGCGATATGGTGAGGCTTCCCGGACGGATGAGTGGACGTAGGAAGTCATGACGCAAAGATTGATGCTCGAGTTCGGGATGGGGAGAAAAGGCGTTTTGAACGTTACGTTTGGGCAAGTGGGGTGCTGAGGGCGGGGTAGTCCCCGCCGCTCGAAAAGGCCAGAGGCGAGGAGGCGTCGTGAATTACTCGGCGCTATTTCGGTCGGCGCTGGTGGCGCTGCTTCGGAACAAGATGCGAAGCGTATTGACGGTGCTGGGGATCACTATCGGCATCGCGGCGGTGATTTGTGTTGTGGCGATTGGGAAGGCGGGACAGGCGCGGGTTGAACAGCAATTGAACAATTTGGGCGACAACTTTGTCTGGATTGAGGCCGGAGGGCGGGCCGTCAACGGGGTGCGGACGGGGACGCACGATACGAAGACCTTAGTGTATGCGGACGCGGTGGCCATCAAGAACCAGGTTTCGCTGATCAAGAGCGTATCGCCGAATGTGGACGATCCGGTTCAGGTGATTTATGGGAATCAGAATTGGCATACGTCGTACCGGGGAGTTTCGCCGGAGTATTTTGAGATAAAGCGGTGGTTTGTGGATCAGGGGGCGGTGTTTTCAGAGGACGATGTGGATCGTGCGGCGGATGTGTGCGTTTTGGGGCGCACCGTGCGAGATCAGTTGTTTGGCGTCGAAGATCCGGTCGGCAAAGTCATTCGCGTGAATAGCTTGCCTTGCAAGGTGGTGGCTACAGTTCAGCCGAAGGGGCTATCTCTATCGGGACAAGATCAGGACGATACACTGCTCATCCCTTACACTACCGCGCAGAAGAAGATTAAGGGAATCACCTGGCTGGACGACATTTTGTGCTCAGCGGTGTCACAAGAGGCGGTAAAAATGGCGGGGCAGGAAGCCACGGCGGTTTTGCGGGACCGGCATCATTTGCGGCCGGAAGAAGAGGATGACTTCAACATTCGGAATCCGGAAGACATTATTCAGGCGCAGCTGGATGCCAGCAAGACTTTGACGATTTTGCTGATTGCGATCGCTTCGGTGTCGCTGGTTGTCGGGGGAATCGGGATTATGAACGTGATGCTGGTTTCCGTGACGGAGCGGACTCGGGAGATCGGAGTGCGGGTGGCGGTGGGAGCTACCGAAGAAGCGATTCAGCTTCAGTTTCTGGGTGAGTCGATCATGTTGAGCCTTGTTGGAGGAGCGGCGGGGGTGTTGTTTGGGATTTTTGGGTCGTATTTGGTCGGACAGACGTTGCACTGGCCGATGGAGATGTCGGTGGAATCGATTGTGGTGGCGGCGGTGTTCTCGGTGGCGGTGGGCGTGTTTTTTGGGTATTACCCGGCGCGGAAGGCTTCTTTGCTCGATCCGATTGAAGCGCTGCGATATGAATGAGGCCTCTTCGAAATTCTGATTCTAGGGACGATAGATGAAGACGAGAGGGCGGTGGCTGATTTTGGCGGGCGTTATGGCGGCTGTCGGCATATTTGCCGCCTTTGGGCTGAATCGGAACACGCAAGCGCAGCACTTCACGGCGAAAGTGGAGCGCGGAGAGATCGATGATGTCGTGGAGGCGACGGGAACGATCAATGCGGTGATCACGGTGCAGGTTGGATCGCAAGTTTCGGGAAGCATTGCCAAGCTCAATGCGGATTTCAACTCGCGAGTTCACAAAGGTGATGTGGTGGCGCTAATCGATCCGGCTTTGTTCAAGGGGGCGCTGCTGCAGGCTAGCGCGGATTTGGAGAACGCCAAGGCTAACTTGGTGGCGGCGCGGGCAAACCTGGAGAAGGCCAAGGCGGGAATGGTGCAGACCAAAGCGGACTACGATCGCGCGGTACGGTTGACCAAAGATGGAGTGATGAGCGAGCAGCAGCTCGACCTTGCGAAATCGAACTATGACTCGGCCAATGCCTCGGTGGGTGCGGCGGCGGCGAATGTGACGCAGGCAGAAGCGCAGGTCAATCAGAAGGACGCCGCTGTTGCGGTGGCGCAGACGAATTTGGATTATACGGTGATCCGTTCACCAATCGACGGGACAGTTGTGGCGCGGAACGTGGACGTGGGGCAAACCGTAGCGGCGTCCCTGCAGGCGCCGACGATTTTTACGATCGCGCAAGATCTGACGAAGATGTGGGTTTATGCGAAGACGGATGAATCGGATGTGGGCAATATCAAGATCGGGAAGCCGGTGACATTTAAGGTGGACGCGTTTCCGAAGGACACCTTTCATGGAGTGGTGAGCCAGGTGCGGATGAACGCTACTACGGTGCAGAGCGTGGTGACGTACGACACGATTATTGAGTTTGCGAATCCCCAATTGAAATTGTTTCCCGGAATGACGGCGTACGTGACTATTCCTGTCGATACTGTTGAGAATGCTGTGAAGCTGCCGAATACGGCGCTACGGTACAAGCCCCCGATGTCGGCGGAGGAGATTTTGGCGATTTATAAACAATACGGGATCGACGAGAGCGAGCAGAAGCAGGCTGCTCTGGAGCCGGAGGCGGGCGGAATGGTTGCGGGCCAGGGTGGACCAGCTGCGGGGGCGACGAAAGAGAATCTGCCGCGTGTACCGAAAAAAGATAGCGCCGTAGTTTGGAAGCTGCACGCCGATAACACCATGGAGCCAGTGAAGGTTTCGCTTGGAATTACGGATCATGCGTATACGGAAGTGAGCGGAGTTCAGAAAGGGACGCTGAAAGAGGGGGATGACGTTGTCATTCGGTCCGTGGCGCCGAAATCGCAGGGGCTCGGCGGGATCCGGCGGTAAGCAGCAGAAGCGCGAAACAAATCCAGGCAATCGATGGCGGCAACCAACCAAATTCAGGAGACGCCGGGCGGCGCGGCGGCCAGCGTGGTGATCCGCGCCGAGGACGTGCACAAATATTATGATTTGGGCGAAACACGTGTGCACGCGCTTCGCGGCGTGAGCGTGGACATTCGGCGCGGGGAGTTTGTGGCGATTATGGGGGCCAGCGGCAGCGGGAAGTCCACGTTCATGAATGTGTTGGGGTGTCTTGACCGGCCGAGTGCCGGGCGATATTTGCTCGAAGAGACAGATGTATCGCAGCACGATAAGAGAGCGCTCGCGCGGATTCGGAACGAGAAGATTGGATTCGTTTTTCAGGGATTCAATTTGCTGGCGCGAACTACGGCGCTGGAAAATACGGAGTTGCCGACGCTGTATACGAAAATCGACAAAGTGGAACGCGAAAAGCGGGCTGCCCAGGCTTTGGCGATGGTCGGCTTGGCGGAACGGGCCCGGCATTTTCCTTCGCAAATGTCAGGGGGGCAGCAGCAGAGAGTGGCGATTGCGCGGGCGCTGGTGAATCGTCCATCGATTTTGCTGGCGGACGAGCCGACGGGGAATTTGGATAGCCGGACGTCGGTGGAGATCATGGAGATTTTTCAGAATTTGAATGATCAGGGGTTGACTATTGTGCTGGTTACGCATGAGCACGACATCGCGCAGTTCGCTAAACGCGTTTTGGTTTTCCGGGATGGGAAAATACGGAAAGATGACCCGGTGACGAATCGGCCGAGGGCTCGAGAAGTGTTAGAGAGTTTGCCCTCGCTCGAGGATTAGGAAAAAGCAGACAAGCGAGCCGCAATCTTAGGGTGGAACAATGGCGGTGCGGGCGTGGAGTGGGGCGCACTGAGGGTTACCTCATCGTGCCAAGCCTCGACCCATGGCATGATACGGACACACTATCCCCACGTGAGAAGCTATGCGAGTTAAGGCCAAGTCGAGGAGGTCGAGGATGAGACGCGTGAATCGGAAGACGGTGTTGACGGGATTTGCGCTGGTTCGGGCGCTGGTGTGTGCGGCGGTGGTTGTTTCGCCTGGTGCGCTTGCCGCCGAAAGAGAGACGCCGCTCGCGGTGAGGAATTTGCGATGCGAATACAAGGTGGATCCGCTAGGGATTGATGTGCGGAAGCCGCGGCTGAGCTGGGAGTTGGTTAGCGCGGAAAAGGGAGTGGTCGAGACCAGCTACCAGGTGAGGGTGGCGGGCTCGGAGGCGGAGCTGGCGAAGGGGAAAGTGATTTGGGATAGCGGGACGCAGGCGTCGGATGCTTCGATTCAGGTGGAGTATGGCGGCCCAGCGGTTGCGAGCGCGCGGATTTATTACTGGCAGGTGCGCGTGGCAGACAATCATGGCCATTTGTCGGAGTGGAGCAAGACAGCGCGTTGGGAGATGGGATTGCTCGAAGCGGGGGATTGGAAGGCGAAATGGATTACGCCGAATGTTTTGGAGGATGAGACAAAATCGAACCCGTCGCCGATGTTGCGCAGAGAGTTTTTGGTGAAGAAGAAGGTGGAGCGGGCGCGGATTTACGCTACCGCGATGGGGCTTTACGAATTGGCATTGAACGGGAAGCGGGTGGGAGACGAGTATTTCACGCCGGGATGGACGGCTTACGATTTTCGTTACCAGTACCAGACCTACGACGTCACCGGCTTGGTGAAAAGCGGAGAGAACTGTCTGGGGGCGATGCTGGGGGATGGATGGTTCCGAGGAAGACTGGCGTGGGGTAACAAGAGAAATAGCTATGGGAAGAAACTGGGACTGCTGGCGCAGACGGTGATCACGTATACGGACGGGACCGAGGAGATTGTAGGCAGCGATGACAAGTGGAAAGCGGCGACGGGCGCCGTGCTGGAATCAGACATTTATAACGGGGAGGTTTACGACGCGCGGCTGGAGCGGACGGGCTGGAGCGAGGCGGGATACAAAGACGGAGAGTGGAAGGGCGTGACGGTTGTGGAAGCGCCGAAGGCCAAGATCGTGGCACCGGCTGGACCTGGGGTGAAGAGGATTGAAGAGATCAAGCCGGTGAAAGTGTTTCGAACGCCGGCGGGCGATACGGTTGTCGACATGGGGCAGGACATGGTGGGTTGGGTGAAGTTTCATTTGACGGCGCCGGCGGGAACCACCGTGACGTTGCGGAGCGCGGAGGTGCTGGACAAGGCGGGGAATTTCTATACGGCGAATTTGCGGTCGGCGAAGGAGAGCATTCGTTATACAAGCAAGGGCGCCGGGACGGAATCGTTTGAGCCGCATTTCACCTTTCAGGGATTTCGGTATGTGGCGGTGAGCGGGTGGCCGGGCGAAGTGTCGCCGGACGATTTTACCGGAGTGGTGGTGCATTCGGCGATTCCGAGGACCGGGACATTTGAAAGTTCGAGCGCTTTGCTGAACCAGTTGGAGCACAACATCATCTGGGGACAGAAGGGGAATTTTCTGGATGTGCCGACCGATTGCCCGCAGCGCGACGAGCGGCTGGGGTGGACGGGCGATGCCCAGGTGTTCGCGCCGACAGCGTCGTTTAATTTCGATACGGCCGGGTTTTACACGAAGTGGCTGAGAGATTTGGCGCTGGACCAGGAAGACGATGGCGCAGTGCCGTTTGTGATTCCGAATGTTTTGTCGCACGAAACACGGAAGGGTGAGGCGGCATCAGCGGGCTGGGCGGATGCTTCGGTGGTGGTGCCGTGGACGGTGTATCAGGCGTATGGCGACAAGCGGATTCTCGAGGAGCAGTATCCCAGCATGAAGGCTTGGGTGGAGTACATGCGTCGCGCGGCTGGGGAGAAATATATCTGGAGCAACGGATTCAGTTTTGGAGATTGGCTGGCGTTCGCGACTACGAATGCGGACTATCCAGGAGCGACCACGGACAAAGATTTGATACAGACGGCGTATTTTGCGTGGTCGACGGAGTTGTTGGCCCGCACGGCGCAGGCGCTCGGGAAAAAAGAGGACGCGGCGGAGTATGCGGGCTTCGAGGAGAAGATCAAGGACGCTTTCCAGAGGGAGTTTGTGACCGCGAATGGGAGGCTTGCGTCGAATACGCAGACTGCTTACGCGCTGGCGCTGGAGTTTGGGCTGCTGCCGGAATCGCAGCGGGCTGGGGCGGCGGCGCGATTGGCGGCGGACGTTAGGAAATTTGGGCATTTGACGACGGGATTTTTGGGGACGCCGGTGCTTTGCCAGACTTTGAGCAACTACGGGTATTTGGACGAGGCCTACATGTTGCTGAACAGGACGGAGTATCCGTCATGGCTGTATCCCGTGACACAAGGTGCGACGACGATCTGGGAGAGATGGGACGGGCAGAAACCAGACGGCAGTTTTCAGGATGTGGGGATGAATTCGTTCAATCACTATGCGTATGGGGCCATTGGAAACTGGATGTACCGAGTGGTGGCGGGGATCGAGATTGATGAGGCGGCGCCAGGATACAAGCATATTTTGATACAGCCGCGTCCGGGTGGTGGGTTGGCTTCTGCGAAGGCGTCGGTGGAGAGCATGTATGGGCTGGTGGCGTCGGGTTGGGAAATTGCGGACGGGAAGATGACGGTGAAGATTCGAGTGCCGGCGAATACGACGGCGACGGTGCGATTGCCGAATGCGAAACTCGAGGAAGTGAGCGAGGGAGGGAAGCCGCTGGCGGGGCGGGCGGATATTTCGCGGGCGCAGCAAACGGGGGATGCGGTGGTGCTCGACGTGGGATCGGGAGAGTATGTGTTTCGGAGCGGGTATCGGGGAACAAAATAAAATGGCAGGTGCGCTCCGGCGCCAGCGGATAGAGCTTGGCAGGACGGCTTGGAGCGACGAGCGAGGGTTGTGAGTTCAGGCGAGGCCTAGGTGGTCTAGGTGATAGTGGCCTTTGGAGATGATTGGATCGTCGTCGATCCAGACGTCGCAGTTGCGGGTGAGGACGTCGACGTGCGTTTTTGATTTCCAGTCAGCGTGGGTCTGGCTGCCGTAAGGGTCACCGAAGGCGATGTGAACGCCGGGGAATTTCTCGTCTTGCAGGAGGACGCCGATCATCGCCGATAGCCCGAGGTTGGTGCCGAAGGCTAGTTCGCCCACGCGGTCGCTGTTTTCGTCGGTGTGGCAGTACTGCCAGAATTCCTCTTCCAGGTCCTTGCGAGCGCAGTCTACTCCGGTGAGGCGCGCGCCCTCGATTTTCAGGACCAAGGGTGTGGTTTGCAGGTCGCCGTACTTCCCGTTGAAATGGTCGCCTGCGGTGGCATCGCAAACAAAGGTGCCGTCCACTGTGGCTGGAGTCGTGAAGACTTCGCCGGCGGGCAAGTTGGACCAATAGCGCGGGCTGATCAGGCCGCTCGTCTTTACCCAGTCGAGGCCGCGGTCGAAATGTGCGGCGAAGGAAGTGCCCGCTTCCGTTTTTACGGTAAGCGTTTCGGCGCGGAGCATGCGTTCGCGGAGCTTGTCGCTCAGGCGGTCCACCAGGCGGTAATCGGCGCGCATGCCTTGCTGCATGATTTCTGGCGTTACGCCGACCATGTGGGCGTAGCGGATTTGGCGGCGTTCGACGACGCGAACGATGGCCATGCGCGCGCCGAGTTCGCCGGGTTGCGGCTTCATACACATGGCGCCTAGGTCGGCGGTCTCGAGGGCCTCCAGGACGTCCGGCGGGGCAGCGGCCATGGGACGAGGACCAAAATCTTCGAGAAGCAAGCCAGTATAGCGGGCCTGGCGATTTTCGATGGCGGCGGCAATACTGGCGGCGACCGAGCGGCTGGCTTCGTCGGCGATGAGGGCGACGTGCTCCCCTGGCAGCACACCGAGGCAAGTTTCTACGGCGTTTTTGGCGCCGGGCATTAACTCTGGGTCTGGGTGGCCAAAGTACATCTCTCAATTTTACAAGAATATGCGGGAATTTGAAGTGCCGCTCATGAAATTGGCCGCCGTTATGGAAACAGGCTGATGCTGAAAACTCACGGGAGAGGTCAAGTCGTTCGCGGGCTAACGCGGAATGCGGGGACTTGGCCACCGCCGCTGGTGACGTTGGCCAGGCCGGTGGCGCTCAGGCGGGTGAGGAAGCCGCAGAGTTTTCCCCGAAAGAGATACGGGGCGAAATCGACTAGCATGTCGCGGTAATCAACTTTGCCGACATCGGCGATGTAGGGAAAAACTTCGCGGCGTATCGGGATGCGTTCCTGGACGATCCACGCGCCGTTTTTTGCGGACAGGGCGCGGCCGATGGCGGTGTCCCATGTGGCTTCGTCGGTTTCCCAGCCGAGAGTCACGCCGGAGCCCCCGTATTCGTCGCTGGGCTTGAGTACGAGGTTTTCTCTCTCTTTACCGATGAAGGCGAGGAGCTCAACCGACTGGTCATTGTGCGACGTCTTTATGTCGGCGACCACGCGAGTCCAGGGGATGTGACGGCGAATGAGTTCGCGTTCATCGTGGGAGAACAGCGCGCCATTTTGCTCGTCGGTCAGGACGGCGAAAAAGGCTTTTACGTGGGGAATCTTGCAGCGGAAGGTGTTAGCTACACAGACGCTGTTGGCTGTGTAGGCTTTTAGGAGAGCGGCGCACTCGGCCGGTTTGGCGACGATATCGTTGATCAAGACGCGCCGGTAGACGAGATCAATCTTTTTGCCGTGGGCGACTAGCTTCTGCCCGTCGAACACGAGTTCACGGGGATCGGCGATGACCGTGGGAACGCCCATTTTTTCGAAGCGGGCTTGGAGAATCTCGAACTCACTCCATGTGGGCACGTCTTCCCAATCGACAATAGCCATTTGCGGGGGACTGGCCGAGCCTCCCCAATCCACATAGCTCATCACCAGGGCGTCAAGGAGTTTGGCGCTGAGCGGGTAGCTATGAACTGTATAATTCTGCGCGAATTTCCCCATCACGGGGAGCTCGTGGAAAATTTCCGCGAGCGTTTCCGCGTAGCCTGCGCCTGCGGGGGACTCTGCGTTGTATTCCGCGAACTTCAGGGAATCGGGTAGGAGGAAAGCATCGAGGCGGGAGGCCGTGCTGGCGCGGCCGTAGGGGACCGGGAGACGCGCCAACCGTTCTTCTTCGGGACGCAAATGAAACTGCGCAAAAAGATGTTTGTCTTTGAGGGCGGCGGTGACAACGCGCTCGCCGAGGTCTGCGATGGTCTCGGCCACGCTGCGGACGCGATCCTCATCTTCGGGCGATAGGAAAAACGGGCGCAGGAAAGGGCAGTGCACGCGGTCGCCGAAGGTGAGTTTTGCGCGGCGCAATCGTTTGAACAAATCTTCCGGGAGACCGGGAACGCGAAGGAGCGTGGCCTTCAGAATGTCGGTCCACTCGCCGGCGGGATTGCGCGGGATGGTCGACGATGTCCCAGCGCTGGTCATTTGGTTTTGAGTCCTGGCGCTCCGGCAGAGAGGCTGGGCGCAGACGATTGACCTGCGGCAACGCTTTTGGGCGCGCCGGTGAATCCACTTGCTGCGCCGATGCCGAGCATCTCTTCCCAGCGGGGCCAGGGAAACGAAGCTGCACCATCTAGAGCGCGGTCAATCACGAGCCGCGCCATTTTGTCGACGACATGCTCGAAATAAAATTCGGTGATGCGCTCACGCTCCATGTCCGGCGCGGGATTCAAGAAATCGATCGCGTACGGCACTCCGTCTTGTACCGCAAATTCGATGGTGTTCATTTCGTAGCCGAGGGCCTCGTTAATCGTCCGCGCGTCTTTGATGATGCGAGCCCCGAGCTCGGATGACAAATAGTTGTGATCGACGAGGTATTTGCGTTCTTTCGGGTCGTAGTGCACCGGAGTAATATCGGATTTTCCAAAGGTGAAGCAACGGACGTATTTATCGAAGTCAATGAACTCCTGGAGGGTCATGCAATACGGGGAAGTTTTGTCGTAAGCGGCGAGGAGTTCTTCCTTGTTGTGGACTTTGTAGACGTGTTTCCAGCCACCGCCCGAAAAGGGTTTGAGGATGGCCGGGCGGCCGATGTAGTTGAGGAGGCCATCCCAGTCGACGGGATATTCCAAGTTGTGGAGCGATTCGGCGGTGATGTCGACATCAGTGGGATATCCCTTTTGGGGAAGCAGAACGGTTTTCGGGATGGCGACGCCGAGTTTCGAGGCGACGGCATAATTGAAAAACTTGTCGTCGGCGGTCCACCAGAACGGATTGTTGATGACGTAGGCGCCTTCTAGGACGGCATGTTTGAGGTAGCCGCGATAATATTCGACTTCGTGCGAGATGCGGTCGACGATCACACTGTAGCCGGAAGGCTCGCCCATGCGGGTGCCGCCGAGCTTTGCGAATTCCGCCGCGACGCCGTCTTTTTTTCCGAGCTCATTGACGCGCACGATGAAGGCCGGAGGGAAGCTATATTCACGCCCGCAGAGAAGGCCAACCTTTTTCATGATTTCGCTCCTGACAGGTGAAACAACGGCGACCCGGCACCTTGAAGATAACTCTAGTTGATGGCGTGTGCGGAGGAAGCCCGGGGCTCGGTGACGCCCCGCGTTTCCGAGACCAGATGTCTTACGACTGCCTTCAGGTCGCCGGTCTGTTGGTAGACGCGCAGTTGGCGCTCTGCGCTGGTGCCGTCTTTGAGAATGGTGTGGATGTATTCGACGGCGCTGCGGCTGCCGAGATCGTCCACAACGTCATCGACAAAATCTAGAAGCTCGAGGGTGAGTTCGCGCATGGGGACTTCCGCCTCCTTTCCGAAATCGATCAACTTGCCTTCGATGCCGTAGCGAGCGGCCCGCCATTTATTCTCTTCGATCAAGGCGCGGCCGTAGAGACGATAGCTCATATTGCGCTCGTAGAGGCGGTGGAGTTTTACGACGATGGCTTGTGTGAGCGCCGCGATGGACACGGCTTCTTCGACCCTGGTGGTGACATCAAACATGCGGAACTCGAGAGTGCCGAACAGGGGATGAGGGCGGACGTCCCACCAGATTTTCTTGCCGTTGTCGATGCAGTTCAGTTTCATCAGAAGGTTGACGAAATTTTCGTAAGCGCTCCAGGATTCGAATTGTTCCGGGATGCCGGTGCGCGGGAAACGGCGGAAGACGGTGGTGCGGAAGGATTTCAGGCCGGTGTTGCGTCCCATCCAGAAAGGCGAGCTGGTGGAGAGTGCCAGCAGGTGCGGGAGGAAATAGCGGACCATGTTCATCATGTCGATAGTGGTCTGCTTATCCGGCATGGCCACGTGCACGTGCATGCCGAAGATAAGCAGGGAACGAGCGAGTTGCTGGAGTTCTTCGACGATGTGTTCATAGCGTTCGCCGGGGGAAATGACCTGGTCGATCCAACTGGAAAATGGATGGGTGCCAGCAGCGGCAACCTGCAGTCCAACGCGCTCGGCCGCGGCTACCAGCTCGCCGCGCGTACGGTGCATTTCGATGCGAAGTTCACCGACGTTTTCGCAGATCTTGGTGCCGGTTTCGACGATGGATTGGTGCATCTCGCTTTTAACTTGCTCGGCGATGGTAGGAGAAGCGGCTGAAACCAGCTGCATGACGTGAGAGCGCAGCGCGCAGGTAGCGGGGTCAATGATCTGAAACTCTTCTTCAACACCGATAGTGAAGCGGTGAGCCATGGCGTGGCCCTCCGGATGGCCGTAGTCTAGTTGGGGACTTCTCAGGGCGGTATCATACCTTGCAGGCGGGAAAAATACACGCATCCTCACAAAGCGCATGAGGCGCAGCTCGTGCGAGGGAAAGAGGGGGTGGGACAGATAGGAGCGAAGAGGTGCGGAGTCTTTCTAGATTGGTGACGGCGGTTCGAAGGCTGTTCGAAACACAAATCGGACAGACAATCCTGTCTGTCTCACCAAATGCTGCCTTTTGATGGCCTTGCGGGCTAATCTCTAAACGTGGAGCAGACGCATCAGGCCGCGCCGAGCGCGCGTCGTTGCTGAAAACACTCGCGGCAAAAAACTGGACGTCCCTGCGTGGGACGGAAGGGGACGGTGGTGTCCTTGCCGCACTGGGAGCAAGTGGTCTTGGTTTCCGAGCGCATCTGGGAGGCGCCGCCACCGCCGCCTCCGCCGCCTTCGGCGCGCTTGGCTTTGCAGCCTTTGCACCGTTTCGGCTCATTCTTGAAACCTTTGTCGGCGAAAAACATTTGCTCGCCGGCAGTAAAAACAAACTCAGCGCCGCACTCCGCACACTTTAGCACCCTGTCGTGGTATTCCATGAGCCGCTCTCCCCTTGCCCGAGTCCGGCAGGGGGATGGGCGCAGCTCGCACCGTGGGCCAAGTATTGTGGCGAAACCAGTAGTCCGGGGGTACCGGGCTGGGGTCCCTTGGGCCTGCGTACGCGACGCTGCAACAGAAACCCAACGTCTCTGCCTAACCGGGGTCTAAATCACGGAAGTGCGGCGCTGAGATGCAGCGAGGCGAAGGTTAATCCGCTTCTCGCCGCTGCTTCTTGCGCAGTCGCTTCCGCGAAAGGGCTTCCTTGGCTCGGCGCTTCTCGCCGGGCTTCATGTAGAAGCTGTGCTTCTTGATTTCCTTGATGATGTCTTCCTGTTGCACCTTGCGCTTGAAACGGCGCAGTGCATTTTCCAGAGACTCGCTTTCCTGGATAATGACTTCAGCCACTTTTACATTCACCCCCAATCCGGTTCGGATTGGCTACGTGCGGTGTTACAGCTTGGTTCAAACACCGCCCCTGGTCATTATCGCATGGCAGCCGCTGTGCGGTCACGCACACGCTCTACGCCCTGCAGCTTCGAGTTCCCACAGGACGATTTTGAAATACACGCCCCATGCACCACATTTTGACTTGCGCACCATTAAGCGTAGTGGATTCACCCTGATGAAGTAGATGGCATCTTCTAATCAATTGGGGGCATGGAAGTCAAGGAATCTTTATGGAGGGACGGCGAGAGGAGAGATTAGTATCTTTGTGGTTACTGAGTTATTTTATGGGTATACATTCGCGTTTAAGCAGCCGAGGCCTGCCTTTTATTCTCCGCTTGGCTTCGACTGCGCCTTGCATGTGCTGTTAGAATGGGCCGCTTTTAAAGAGCGTGTCCGGAGGGCAGCCATGTCTGCGATGAGCGATGCCATCGGAGTACTTCTTGCTGGAGGCCAGGGCGAACGCCTGTGGCCCCTGACGCGCGACCGCGCCAAGCCCGCCGTTCCTTTCGGCGCTTTGTACCGCATCATCGATATTACCCTTTCGAACTGCATCAACTCCGATCTGCGGCGCGTGTTTGTGCTGACCCAATACAAAGCGTTGAGCCTCAACCGGCACATCCGCGCCGGATGGTCGCCGCTGGCAGGGCTCGGCGATTACATCGAAGTGCTTACGCCGCAGATGCGCGTATCCAAGGAGTGGTATCAGGGGACGGCCGACGCCGTCTATCAGAACATCTACTCGATCGGCAGCGAGCGGTCCAAGTACGTGTTTATTCTTTCCGGCGACCACATTTACAAAATGAACTACGCCAAGATGCTGAGGCAGCATGTGGACTCGGCGGCGGACGTGACGGTTGCGACTATCAAGATTCCCGTGGCGCAAGCGGTGCGGCAATTCGGTGTGATTGAGGTCGACAGGGATTGGCGGATCATCGGCTTTGAGGAAAAGCCCACCGAGCCGAAGCATTCTCCGCATCATCCGGGCCATTGCAACGCTTCGATGGGGATCTATATTTTTAGTACGCAGTTGATGATCCCCATCCTTCTGGCCGATTCCGAGGATCCAAAATCGAGCCATGACTTCGGGAAGGATATTCTTCCGCGGATTATTTCGAAGCACCGCGTCTTCGCTTATAACTTCGTGGACGAAAACCAAAAGGACGCGCTCTACTGGCGGGACGTTGGGACGCTCGACGCGTATTACGAAGCCAACATGGATTTGGTGAGCGTGTCACCGGTTTTCAACTTGTATGACAACCATTGGCCTTTGCGAACCTGGCAGCACCAGTATCCGCCCGCGAAATTTGTGTTTGCCGATCCCGAGCGCATGGGCGTGGCGCTCGATTCCATCGTGGCGGGGGGTTCGGTCATCTCCGGCGGGCGGGTGCAGCGGTGCGTGCTCGGGAACAACGTCCGCGTGAACAGCTACTGCGAGGCGAGCGACTCCATCATGTACAATCACGTGAGCGTCGGCAGGCACTCGCGCATCCGACGCGCAATTATTGACCGTCACGTGAGCTTGCCGGAACGCACGGAGATTGGTTACGACCTGGAAGCGGACCGGCGGCGGTTCCATGTGACGGATTCGGGGATTGTTGTGGTGGTGCGCCAGGAATCCCTAATTGAAGAGCCCGAGAACGCTTAGCCAGTTGGACCTCGAAACCTCTTGGTGTCCGCTCCGGTTGAGAACCATAAAAATTGGTTAGGCGTGTAAGGCTTCGAGCCGTCCTCCCGAGATTTGAGCGAACCTCCTGTGGATTCTTGACCAGGCAGTGTTCCGTGTTCTGCGGCCACTGTCGATGACCACGCTCGGAGTTCTCTTGATTCTCCGTGTGGAGTAAAGCCGAACTGCGTCGCCTCGTTCCTTGACCCCGGTCTGCTACAATCTCTAGTTCACTTTCTATGAGGAGAGCAAGCAGACATGTCCACGAATATAACTCGCGTCAGCGCCCGCCAGGTCATTGATTCCCGTGGGAATCCCACCGTCGAAGCTGACGTGTATGTCGGGACCGGTGCGAAGGGCCGCGCCGCGGTCCCGTCAGGTGCGTCTACCGGGGAACATGAAGCGCTGGAACTGCGTGACGGGGACAAATCGAGGTATCTGGGCAAGGGTGTCCTTAAAGCAGTCGCCAATGTTAACAACGAGATTGCCAAGGCGGTGGTGGGCCTTGACGCGGGGAATCAGCGCGCGCTTGATCAGCGCATGATCGAGCTCGATGGCACGCCCACCAAGTCCCGTCTCGGCGCAAATGCGATCCTCGCCGTTTCCATGGCGGCTGCTCGCGGCGCCGCGGCTGCCGAGAATCTTCCGCTGTACAAATACCTTGCGCGTTATTCCACGGATACGAGCGCGAATCTCCTGCCCGTTCCGATGATGAACATCCTCAACGGCGGCGCTCATGCCGATAGCTCGGTCGACTTTCAGGAATTCATGGTCATGCCTATTGGCGCACCTAGTTTTTCGGAAGCCCTGCGGTGGGGAGTGGAAGTATTTCATTCACTGAAGTCCGCGCTTAAAAAGCACGGATATTCGACCGCGGTAGGAGACGAAGGAGGCTTCGCGCCTAGCTGCAAGTCTAACGAGGAAGCCATTCAGATCGTGCTCGAGGCCATTGGCGTTGCCGGTTATAAGGCTGGGGAACAGATAAGTATCGCGCTCGATCCGGCGTCCAGCGAATTCTACGACAAGTCCAGTGGCAACTATGTTTTCAAGAAGTCAGACAAGTCCGTACACTCTTCCGAGCAGATGTCGGCGTATTGGACGAGCTGGGTCGAACGATATCCGATCGTCTCGATCGAGGACGGGATGGCGGAAGATGATTGGCCAGGCTGGAAAGCGCTGACGCAATCGGTTGGCGCGAAGTCTTCCAAGAAAAAGATTCAGCTTGTGGGCGACGACCTCTTTGTGACCAACACGACGAGGCTCTCTCGCGGCATCCATGAAGGGATTGCCAACGCGATCCTGATCAAGCTTAATCAGATTGGAAGTGTGACGGAGACGATGGATGCCATCGATATGGCGCGCAAGGCCGGATATCATTCGATCATTTCGCATCGCTCGGGTGAAACCGAGGACACCTTCATTGCCGATCTCGCTGTGGCCACGGGCGCAGGCCAGATCAAGACCGGCTCGGCCAGCCGGACCGACCGGATTGCGAAGTACAACCAGCTTTTGCGCATCGAGGAGGAGCTTGGACCCGCGGCACGGTTCAATGGCAAAGCGGCGCTTGCTTGACGGATTGCCAGGTTAAATTGACGGGGTGCCAACCCGCTTGGGCAGCGGCAGGCGACTGTTTGCCGCATCTTTCTGCGATCAAGCGCCAGATGTCTTTTCGCTTTCGTGGAGGACTTTCCCATGAAATACATTTCGATCAAACGCCGAGCCATCGCGCTGATGTTGTCCCTTCTTGTTGCCCACTTAACGGCGCAGACAGGAAATGCCCCGACACTCCCTACGGCACCACCCAATCTTCTGCTGCTCGTCCATCAGCAATTCCGGTTCGGAAGCGAAAGCGCGCGCGAAAAGAACGAGATCGAGATAGCCAAGGCGTGCAGGGAGCTAAGCGTCCCCAATCAATGGATTGCTTTGCAGTCCATTAGCGGTGCCCCCGAAGCGCTCTTTTTCGATCCTTTGGACTCCTTCGAACAGATGGACTACGCCTCGGCGGCCTGGGGAAAGATCAACGCCGTCCATCCCGACCTGGCCCGATTGCAGGAAGAAATTCGAAAACTCGAAACAAGTGAACGCACCATCATTGCCGTGCGCCGCAGTGATCTCAGCTACCGTGCAGGCTTTATCGATCTCTCAAAGGCCCGTTACATGCGTGTGCTGGAAATACAGCTGTTGCCCGGCCACGAGGAAGACTTTGTCGAGGCCTTTAAGACCCTCAGAGCTGCGTACGAAAAAATCAAAGCGGATTCACCTTGGGTCGTCTATCAAGTGAATGTGGGGATGTCCTCGCCCACTTTTTTTGCTTTTGTGCCCATGAGTGCTCTGAGGCAAAACGACGACCTTTTGGAGTGGCGGGGTCCGCTGCGGGACGCCGAAGGCCAAGCGGGCGCCGATCGCATGCAACAGATCGCGCGCGAGGCTTATCGAAGCACGGAGAGCAACCTCTACGCTATCAGTCCTCGGATGTCCCACGTGTTCAAGGAATTTGCCGACGGCGATTCGGGTTTCTGGTCGCCAGCAGCGTCGGTAGACGCAAAGAGTTCGGGAAACGAGGAAGCCAATCTGGCGGCTCCCCGGAGTGGCGCAGAAACAAAGCATTACCAATAGCTTCTCGACTTCACCTCGGTGATCTCATGGAACACCCATCAAAATCCTCGCCGCGCCATGAAAGTGTTTCCGTTCGCACCGCGGTCAGCCGGGACATCCCCGCGCTCGTCCGGCTGATCAACGCGGCATTCCTTGTGGAACAATTTGTCTTCGATGGCGATCGCATCAATACCGAAGAGATGCGAGCCTTCATGGACACCGGCAAGTTTTTGTTGGCGGAAGATGCAGCTGGATTGGCGGGATGCGTTTATCTGGAGATTCGTCAAGGCCGCGGCTATTTGGGACTGCTCGCGGTGGAGCCGGCGCGCCAGGGTCGAGGGTTGGGGAGCCAGTTGGTGGCCGCCGCCGAAGACGATTCCCGCGCCGCTGGCTGCAGCGCGGTCGATTTGCGGGTTATCAGTCAACGGACCCCGTTGCCACCGTTTTATCGCCGTCTCGGTTACGTCGAAATCGGCACCGCCCCGTTTTCCGCTTCTCTCGAAGCCAAAGTGCCGGGGCACTACATTGTCATGTCTAAACCACTCACGTGATGTGGCGCTTCCATCCTTCCCGGTTTAAGGATTAGTGGGTTCCTTAGGGAGACGGTCCAAAGTACCGGTAGTGTCCGGTAACCTTCCAACGGAACAAGATATCTTCCAGTTTTGGTCCCTGGCCGATGTTGTGAACGATTAGCAGTCGTCCGCTTTCTTTGGACCCTACATTCACCAGCATCCCGATATGCGGCACGTCGCCGCCCAAATCCCACGTGACGATGTCGCCCGGCGAATAATCCTCCGCCCGCGAGGAAATGGGCAGGCTCTCTCCCTTGCGGCTGAAAAACACCATCAGATTCGGCACACGCCGGTGATCGATGCTCGGATCTGGATGTTCCTGATGCCACTTTGATTTTGGCGGATACTTCGACCAGTTTTTCACCATATCTTCGTGCACTTCCTTTTGCAAATCCACGCCGACGGCCCGGTAGGCGCGAATGATTTCGTCGGAGCAGACTCCGGTGTCCGCGGGCACATCCCCGCCGGGATAGTCCAGATGGACGTAAGCGGAAACGTACTTGACGGAATGATTCGTGCGCTCGATCGCCGCGGCTACCAGCTTGTCCAGAAATTCCTGTCGCGGATTCCCGCTAGTTGGTCTGGTCTCGGCGACGCTGAGAGCTGTCGCGAGGAATGCGAAAAGCAGCGCTAGCCAGCCCCGCTTGGAGAGAGACTTCTTCACACCTGCTATTTTATCAGCAGCTGTCATTCTCGAGCGCCTGGGCGGGTGTGTGGGAAGCTCTACCGCCTGGGCTATGGCAGCGCTTCGAGCAGCGCCAGAATTGTGGCATTGTCGCCAAACGTTTGGCTGATGTGCGCGAACCGATCCACGTTACCCGGCCCGAACACGAAGCTTCCGCCTAGCTGAAACGGATTTTGCCCTGATTTGTGCTGATGATGGCCGCCGGCGCGGGCGCGCCTTCTTGCCGCGGCGTTTTCGCGTCGCAGGAGATGCAAAAGGTTCGCGGACTTCAATTCCGCCACACGATAAGCCTGGCGCGCTTCGTCGATCAGAAGAGGGAAGGTGATGCCAGTTTCGTCACGAAACATCCGCGCGTAATGGCGGTCGCCTAATCCAACGGCCGCAAGAGCGGCTCCTTTGTCCCGGAAGGCTTGCTCGTGTTCGCGCAACTGCGCGACGTGCTCGCGGCAAAAAATTCACCCGTAGTGCCGCAAAAAAACCAGAACGGCCGGCTGCCCGGCCCACAAAGAGCCCAGACGAATGTCTCTCCCATCGCAATCGGGAAGAGTGATTTCGGCGAGTCTGCTGTTGAGGGAATTTTCCACTTTTCGTGAATCTTCTCGAGCGGCTCTCGTGCTGCGAGGCATCCCGCTTTTGGGGCTCTTGGTCTCAACCCTGAATACTTTGATCTCCTCTTGCGCACCGCCACGCCGCCTGCGTGTATAATCCTCCTCCGCCATGAGCGAGCAAACTCCGCATGCACAGATTCCCACCGGTATCGAGCGCCAGCAGGAGATTTATACACTCGGTCTCGCTGGCGGTCGACTCTCGGTTCCGATATCTCTCGCTCACCTGGAGCAGAAGGCCAAGGAGACACTTTCTCCTCCTGCGTTCGACTACGTGGCCGGCGGGGCAAGTGGCGAAGATACCGTGCGCGCCAATCGCGAAGCATTTTACCACTGGCGGATCGTGCCGCGGATGTTGCGCAACGTCTCCGAACGCGACATGAGCGTCGAACTGCTGGGCGTCGAACTGCCTGCGCCGGTGATACTCGGTCCCGTGGGTGTGCAGGGCATTCTTCATGCGCAGGGCGAGCTCGCGTCGGCACACGCTGCGGCTGCGCTTGGATTGCCGTTCACACTCAGTACTGCGGCCAGCCGTTCGATCGAGGAAATCGCGCGAGCAGCGGACGGCTCGGGGAATGGCGTCCGCTGGTTCCAGCTCTATTGGGGGAAGAGTCCAGATCTGACCGCCAGCATGCTCGAACGCGCCGAGAGGGCGGGATATAAGGCGTTGGTGGTCACCCTCGACACGAGCATGTTGGCGTGGCGGGAACGAGATCTTCAGCACGCCTACCTGCCGTTTATTCTCGGCCAGGGTCTCGCCAACTATTTCAGCGATCCCGTTTTTCGCGCGCTTCTTCGGCAGCCGCCGGAGCAGAATCCGACTGCGGCGATTCAGCTCTGGGGCAGCCTGTTCTCCAATACCACGCTCACCTGGCGCGACATTCCCTTCCTGCAGAAGCACACATCTCTTCCGATTATTTTGAAGGGCATTTTGCATCCACAAGACGCCGCTCACGCTCTCGACGCGGGTGTTGACGGACTGATTGTCTCGAATCACGGCGGCCGGCAAGTGGACGGCAGCATTGCCACGCTCGACGCTCTTCCCGCTATCGTGCGCGAAGTGCAGGGACGTGTTCCCGTGCTGTTCGATGGAGGGATCCGCCGCGGTGCCGACGTTTTCAAGGCGCTCGCTTTAGGTGCTCGCGCCGTTTCGCTTGGGCGTCTTTATGCTTGGGGACTCGCCGTCGCCGGCGAACAGGGCGTGCGCGATGTTGTGTTGAATCTTCTGGCCGATCTCGATCTTACGCTCGCTCTCAGCGGTCACACCTCCTGCCGGACTTTGGATGCTTCCGCCCTGTCCGATTTGCCCTAGCTCTTTCGCCGGTCAGGGCTTTTCCGCCACCATGAGACCGTAGATGAAGTTCCCCGAGTCGTACCCGTCTCTGATCGCTTTGAACGCCCTTAGATAGTGAACGAAGGCCAGGCCATGCTTAGCGGCAACCGCCCAGAACGTTTTGTCCTTGATAATATCCAGGCAAAGCTCCCACGTTTTGGCGCAGTACTCGTTGAGGATTTCGGTTCTTACGACCTTCAATCCATTCCTTTTCATCAATGTTTCGTACATTTCCATCGTATGCAGCTGGACGAGCATGCCTCGTTCGATGGGCTGGAGGAATTTCTTGTGTTCGCGGGGGGTGAGGCCGTCTTTCTTGAACCAGTCGGTAATGGCCATGGTGCCTCTCGGCTTCAGTAGCTTTGCGGCGCCAGAAAAGAATTTTTCATTGTTAGGATAGTGTGAAATAGACTCCACGGACCAAACCACGTCGAACGGGTTCTTGAATTTCATAGCTTCTGCGTCCATGCACAGAAACCTCGCTCGGGCATGGGCTTTTCGGGCCGCTTCCTTGGCCATTTCGACTTGCACGGGAGAGATGGTGATGCCCGTGGCTTCCGCTTTGTATCGTTTTGCCAGATAGATACTGCTGGCGCCAAAGCCGCAGCCGACGTCAAGAATCTGGCAGTCCGATGGGAGATTGGCTGCGCGCGCGAGATGCTCGATCAGCTGGAGCTGCGCCTTTTCCTTTGGTTCGTCGCCATGTATCCAATAACCGTGGTGCAAATGTTCGCCCCACAACGCTAAATAGTAAGGGCTGACAAGATCATAGTGGTTTCGGATTTTTTCCTTCTCGTTGTACGTTGGCACGGCTGAATGATGCTATAAACTTGGCGGACTGGTAGTCCAGGCAATTATTCCCCCGAGGTGCTTCGACGACTCGGGAGTTCACCGGGACCGAGGACCTTCGAGAAGGGAATCGACTGACCATCTAAAGTGCCGGCGTGAATTTGTCGGCGAGCTCTAGGCGATGGCCAGACTGAAGGGCCAAGATTTAGGATCATTTTCTACGTGTAAGATATTTAGATTTAGTAGCTTACACCATCGAGGCCAGTTCATCCCCTGGGGCTCGGTGGTCGATTTGTTCGACCGTTTAGGCTGGGGGAAGCGGCCCATACGTACAGGGGTAGTACTAGAACTTTGGGCCAGTAGACTCCCCACCAAACTGTACCATCTTGGACCGCCCCAAATTGGAACATCCGCTCCATTGTCTTCGAGAAGGGTTGATTGCATAATGACTCACCGTAAAGGCCCACAGAAAGTGGGACGCAAAATTCCAGGTCCCTAAAGGAGAATTATAAGAAATGCGTACTCGGCAAAAAGGCTTCTCTCTCATAGAGTTGTTGATCGTCGTGGCGATCATCCTCATCATTGCGGCCATCGCCATTCCTAACCTCCTCCGTTCGCGCATGGCGGCCAACGAGGCCTCCGCTGTCGGTTCAATTCGCACCATCAACACCTCGGCCGTGACCTATTCGTCTACGTACCCTGCAAATGGCTACCCACCGTCTCTTGCGTCGATGGGCGGTCCAGCCGGTGCTTGCACTGCTACTCCGGCGTCAGCTTGCTTGCTTGACGCAGTGCTGGCAGCCGGCACGAAGAGCGGCTACACGTTCGTATGGTCTGGCGACGGAGCCACGCCTTCGGTCAGTTACACGGTCAACGGCAACCCGGTCACGATTGGCAGCTCCGGTCAGCGCGCTTTCTTCTCCGATCAGTCTGGTGTGATTCGTTATCAGGTTACCGGCGCCGCTTCCACGGTATCTGATCCTCCGCTGCAGTAAGGGTTTGGTCTCGACTGGAGAACCAGCCGGCGAAAAGAATCAACAGAGCACGGGATCATAGTCCCGTGCTTTGTTCTCTTTTGCACTGGGTTGGATCGTGTTTATGGGCAAGGCCTCTAGGACTCCCAGCCCCGCTGGCCTCGAAAGTTCCCGCTGCGCAAGTTGCGGCACCGCTCCCCCGGTGCCATAATCCAAACTTCTAAGCCGGTGAATAGGACAACAGCAGGGTCTTCTGTCCGGGTCATTTGGTGCGGTCTCTCTAGGAGGCTTCATGGCGATACGCGATAGCTGGATTGAATCAAGAGAAGCAGGCGCCGCGGCTGCAAACGGAAATCGCAATATGTCGCAGATGCACTTCGCGCGGCAGGGCATTATTACCGAAGAGATGGAGTACATTGCCAAGCGGGAGAAGCTCGAGCCGGAGCTGATTCAGAGCGAAGTGGCGCGCGGGCGCTGCATCATCCCGGCGAATGTGAATCACCGCAACCTGGAGCCGATGGCCATTGGCATCGCCACAAAGTGCAAGATCAACGCAAATATCGGGAATTCCGCCACGAGTTCGAATATTGAAGAAGAGCTGAAGAAACTGCACCACGCCGTGCACTACGGCGCGGACACCGTGATGGACCTTTCGACGGGCGGAGATATTCCGGTGATCCGCAAGGCAATTATTGATGCTTCGCCTGTGCCGGTTGGCACTGTGCCGGTGTATGAGGCGATTTCGCGGGTGCGCCGTCCCGAAGACTTGACCCTGGACCTGATGCTCGAGGTGATTGAAGAACAAGCCGAGCAGGGTGTGGATTACATGACCATTCACGCGGGGGTGCTGCGCGAGCATGTGCCGCTGGTGCGGAAGCGGATTACGGGGATTGTCAGCCGCGGCGGATCGTTGATGGCGCACTGGATGGAGCACCACAAGAAACAGAATTTTCTGTACGAGAATATTGAGAAGATATGCAAGATTTTCAAAAAGCATGACGTTAGCTTTTCCTTCGGCGACGGGCTGCGGCCGGGATCGATTGCCGACGCAAGCGATGAAGCCCAGTTCGCGGAGTTGAAGGTGCTCGGCGAGCTGACGAAAAAGGCCTGGGAGCACGACGTGCAGGTGATGATCGAAGGCCCGGGGCACGTGCCCATGGATAAGATCAAGGAGCAGGTCGAAAAAGAGATGGAATGGTGCCACGAGGCGCCGTTCTATACGCTGGGGCCGCTGGTGATTGACATAGCCCCGGGGTACGACCACATCACCAGTGCCATCGGCGCGGCGATGATTGGGTGGCATGGGGCTTCCATGCTGTGCTACGTCACACCGAAAGAGCACCTCGGGCTGCCGAATCCCGAGGATGTGAAGCAGGGCGTGATTGCCTACAAGATTGCGGCGCACGCCGCGGACGTGGCGCGCCACCGCCCGGGAGCGCGGGACCGCGACGATGCCTTGAGCTATGCGCGGTTTTTGTTTGACTGGAACAAACAGTTTGAGCTGTCGCTTGACCCGCCCACGGCAAAGGCCATGCACGACGAGAATCTACCCGACGATTTTTACAAAGAGGCCAAGTTCTGCTCGATGTGCGGGCCGAAGTTCTGCTCGATGAACATCACCCAGCTTGCGGAAGCCGAAGGCGGGCACGATCAGTCCGAGCGAAAACAAAAATTCGTCGAACTGTTAGCTAAAGTGCAAGGCGCTTAGGTGTCGTTCCTTCGCGGCGGAGTCGCTGTGGTTACGGGCGCAGGGAGCGGGATCGGGCGTGCGCTTGCGCAGCAGCTTGCCGCGGCAGGTTCCGCGCTGGCGATTGCAGATATCGATCGAAAGGGCTTGACGGAAACTGCGGCTTCGCTCGGTTCCACACCGTCTCGGCTTACCACGCACGTCCTGGACGTTTCTGATGAAGCGACCGTCGGAAGTTTTGCCGAAGACGTGCTGGCACGGCATGGCCGCGTGACTCTGCTGATCAATAATGCAGGCGTGGCTCTGCATGGAACCTTCGAGGAGATCTCGCTCGACGATTTGCGCTGGGTCATGAACATCAATTTTTGGGGCGTCGTTTACGGAGTGAGCTATTTCCTGCCGATTCTGAAGCAGCAGCCGCGGGCCCAGATTGTAAATTTGTCGAGTGTGTTCGGGATTATTGCTCCCGTAGGGCAGAGCGCGTATTCCGCGAGCAAGTTTGCCGTGCGTGGATTCACCGAGGCGGTGAGACACGAACTTCTGGGCACTTCGGTCTTTGTATCGTGTGTTCATCCAGGCGGAATTCATACGCCGATCGCCAAGCGCGCCCGGCTCGGGGCCCACGCACCGGAAAGCAAACGCGAGGCCGCGGTCGCCTTTTTCGAGCAGGTCACGCCTACTTCGCCCGAAGCCGCTGCGGCCCGCATCCTCAAGGGTGTCGAGCGGCGCGAACCGCGCATCCTTGTCGGGCAAGACGCGCGGAAGATTGACATCGTGCAACGGCTGCGCCCTGGTACGTATTGGAAAGTAATGGCAAAAAGGGCTAACGCGCCGGCCACCGCGAGGTGATTCCCGGGATTGTTTTGACCGGCCGTGGCAGGGAAGTTATACTCGGCGGCGTAAGACGACAATTCCGACCGAGTTCGTCGATCACGTTTTTCGAGACCCCAAGGAGCGAATATGCCGTTTGTGCGCGCCGCTAAATTGCCCGAAGTGCCAGCGGGCACCATTCACGAGGTCCAGGTGGCGGGTAAAACCGTGGCGCTCGCCAATGTGGCGGGCAAGTTCTTCGCTATCAGCAACTCGTGCCTGCACCGGGGAGGGCCGCTCGGCCAAGGGTCGCTCCAGGATAAAATTGTTACCTGCCCCTGGCACGGTTGGGAGTACGACGTAACCACCGGCAAGGTGGTACAGAACCCCGGCCAGGGGGTGGCCTGCTACCCTACGGAGGTTCGGGGAGACGAAGTTTGGATCGATATCGCTTGAGAATTCTCCTAACCCGTTAAAAATGAAAGAGATAATTGGTATGCCGGAGTTTTCTCCCTTCCCCGGCGGGATTACCCGTTAAAGGGCAAATTGCAGCTAACCCTCACATTTTATTTCGCTTTTTGGTCTTCCCCGTGTATATTGCTGCCGACTCGACGCCTCGATGGCAACTCCGACTTCGCAACGACACTACTGGATATTCAGCGCTGATCCGCACCACTATCATTGGGATACGCTCTTTGTGAAGGGCAAGGAAATGTGGCACGGCGCCGAGTCCAAGCCTGATGCCATTCGTGCCCTCAAACAGGTCCGGAAAGGCGACCGCGTGCTGTGTTACCACTCGGCGCCAGAGAGGACGCTCTACTCGATTGCGGAAATCACTCGCGACCCGTACCCCGATCCTCATGACCACAAGGAAAAGAACCTGGTTGCGGACCTGCGAGCGTTTGACCGCTTGCCGAGGCAAGTCACATTGGCGGAGCTGCGCTCGAACCCGGTCCTCAGAAAAATGAAACTGCTGAAAAACGTGCGCGTGCTGGTTTCGCAGATTACCGAAGCGGAGTACCAGGAAATCCTGCGCATGGCTGGAATTGTGGCTTCGCCTGGCATCCCGCTCCCCTAATGTCATGTTCGAGGGAATCTTCTCCGGGAAGACGCGGGTCTTGGACCTGGCGTACGCCATAAACGACCGACTGGTGCCGTGGCCAGGCGACAAGCGGTGCTTCGAGGCCCACGTCAACGCCAGCGTCGAGCGAGACGGCTACTTCACTCGCAGCTTCTGGATGCTGGAACATTACGGAACGCACCTGGATGCGCCGATTCATTTTCCGCCGGGGAAGACCCCGGTAGACCAGATTCCCCCGAGACAGTTTTTTGGGATGGCCGCTGTAGTTGATGTGCGAGCGGACGGCGCTACCGACGCGGACTACCAGCTTCCGGCCGCGCGTATTGATGATTGGGAG
>Ga0210395_10000690_pt1 | contig 25779 bp, 14 predicted proteins | sample IncBWH4OmetaG_FD_150861 | JGI IMG/M metagenome (GOLD analysis project Ga0210395, IMG submission 150861) | Forest soil microbial communities from Barre Woods Harvard Forest LTER site, Petersham, Massachusetts, United States - Inc-BW-H-4-O ... | reverse complement strand
CCGCTTTTTTCTGGAGAATCGCGATTTTGGTTTCCAGATCCGGCGGCTGGATGTCCGCGATCAGGCCCCATTCAAATCTCGAGCGCAGCCGTTCCTCGATCGAATTAATCTCCTTCGGCAGGCAGTCGGAAGAAATCACAATCTGCTTCTGCTGTTCGTAGAGCGCATTGAAGGTGTGAAAGAACTCTTCTTGCGTCCGCTCCTTCCCGGCGATGAACTGGATGTCGTCCACCAGCAGCACGTCCACGGTATGAAAGCGATCGCGGAAACTGGTCATGCGGTCGAAGCGCAGCGAATTAATCACTTCAATCGTGAATTTCTCCGCGCTCACATAGCTCAGCCGCATTGCCGGATTGCGCTTCTTGATGGTGTGCCCGATGGCATGCATCAGGTGCGTCTTGCCCATCCCCACTCCGCCATAAAGAAACAGCGGGTTGTAGGCTTTCGAAGGCTGCTCGGCCACGGCGCGCGCCGCCGCGTGCGCAAACTCATTGGACTTGCCCACGACGAAGGACTCGAAGCTGTAGCGCAAATTCAACTGATGATCGCTGCTTTCAAAATCAAGTTTCGCTTGCTTCACGCCGGTGGCTGTGGAAGCAGTGGGCACGGGTTCTTCCTCGGTACAGACATATTGCACTTTTACGTTGGGAGTCCCGAGTTCGTGGAAGACCGCTTTGACGATCTCGCCGTAGGTCCGCGTCAGGACCTGCCGGAAGACCGTGCTGGGGATCTGCACAAACAGGCTTTCACCCTCGGCGCGGTTCAGCCGCGTGGGTTGAAACCAGGTGGTGTAGGTGTTGATGCTGACCCGGGACTTCACGTGCTCCAGAAAGCGTTCCCAGAAATTTGTCGCAGTAGTCATCGCAAGAGAAAATAACACCCCGTTATTTCCACAGATGTGAATAAGCTGTGGAAAGCAGGCCCCTTCATTTCTTTTTTCAGGCTTCGGGAATTATGCCCGTACCGGAGCGTCGTGCTTTCCCCTGTCGCCCCGCGGGCGGCCCTTCAAGATTTGCCGGCCCCTCGTGCCGCCGCTATCAGACAGCGCGGGATTGTCGCCGATTGGACGGAATGGAGCAAGAGAAAAGTGTTCGAAGGGCTTCACCGAGGTGCACACCCCATACACAGTTTTTCCACAAGCACAGTTTTTGTGCAACGCCCTCCGGAAAGCTCCGTTTGCAGGGGAATTACGAATAATTTTTGCCCTCGCTCGAACATTTGCACAGGGCGAATCCAAATCGTCCTGAGGATAACTTCTCTGATGGTGGTTATTTTTTATCGGTCCGCTCGAATTCGTAGATGCCCAAGGGGTCGCTTCCGATAATCAGCCGGCCCGCTTCGACGAGAATCGTAGTTGCTTCTAGCCGCGCTTGCTCGGGGGTATAGATCTTGTAGGTGGCGCGGCGATTTCCTTCCCGGTCAAAGTGCAGCAGGTTATTGCCCACCCCCATCCAGACTTCCCCGGTGGCGCGCTCCACGCCAACGGCCGTAAGGATGCGCTTGAACACCGGCGGCTCCCCTCGTTTCTCCTGCCTCTCGATCTCCTTGCGGGTGGCCTGCGCGGCCGGCCATGCGTCTACTCCGGTGTACTGAATATCCTGTCCACCGTAACCGTTGCGGTCGTATTGACGCACGGTAGGTTCCGGCAGATAGGGAAATGCGTAGTAAAGATGATCGCCCCCGTCCGTCACCAGCATCCCGATGTTCAGAAAGCGGTTCACTTCGGGACGCTCGGAAATCGGCTCGGGGTCGCCAAACTCGCGGACGTCACGACCATTTTTGTCGAACACCAGAACGAGGTGGGGTTCGTGCACGGTGGCCACGGCAACTTCGCCGTCTGGGAGCGCCGCGATCGCCACCGGCGCATTGACTTTAATCAGGCGCGCATTTCCGTTGCGGTCCCAGATCTTGATCGCATTTGCGCCGCGGTCCGCCACGTAAACAGTTCCTTCGGCGTCCACGTCCAGGTCTTCGCCGAAGGTGATGGTTGCCAATGGCCGAGACTGGGGACTCGGACCCTGGCCCTCCTCATAGGCAGGAACTCTCTTCAGCAGTTTCCCGGCTTGATCGAAGACGGAGGCGGATGATCCCGGCGCGCTCAACACATAATAGTTCCCGTCGGCCCCGCGTTTCACCGCCCGCAGCCCCGGCCCCACTCCCGGCAAAAGGCGCTTTTTGGCAATGAGTTCCCCTTCGTCCTGGCCGAACGCGCACCCGGTGAAACACCCCAGGAGACACAACCCCGCAAGAATCTTCACGTTATTCACAACCCCTTTGTTCTGAGTCATCAGAGTACGACGGATGGATACAGGTTGCCCGTTTCAGAGCCTTCCCAATGTCGATCAGTCAATCTTGAACCGCAAGCGCTCAATGGCCTGCGCCCGCAGCCGGCCAGCGGCGTTAGAAGGCCCCTCGGCCGTTTCGATCAGCACGCAATTCATCTGCACATCGCCGGACGCCACTTCAAACCGCGCTGGCAACCCATTAAGAAATTTCCTGATGATGCCGTCGCGGTCCATGCCGATTACCCCGCCGTGCGGCCCGCTCATACCCACATCCGTGATATACGCCGTGCCGGCGGGCAGGACGCGCTCGTCCGCGGTGGTCACGTGCGTATGTGTTCCCACGACTGCCGTGACCCGCCCGTCGAGGTACCAGCCCATGGCTACTTTCTCGCTGGTGGTCTCGGCATGCATGTCCACGAAAACGAAGGCGACATCCTGCGGCAGTTTGGCCAGTTCGCTGTCGGCTTTTCGAAAGGGATCGTCGATCGGCGTCATGAAGACGCGCCCCTGGAGATTGAGCACAGCGTATCTCACGCCGTTCCTTGCCGTGCCGACGTAGAGCCCGCTGCCAACGTTGCCCTCCGGAAAATTCGCCGGCCGCAGCAGCCGCGGTTCGTGCGGCATGAATTCCAAGATCTCCTTGCGGTCCCAGCTATGGTTGCCGCCGGTGAGGACGTCAATCCCCATCGCGAGCAACTCCTCCGCCAGTCTCGGCGTGATCCCGAAGCCGGAAGCGGAATTCTCGCCGTTGGCGATAACCAGATCGATCTGCCGTTGCCGAACGATGTCCGCCAACCGCTCCCGAACGATCTGCCGTCCCGGCGACCCGACAATGTCTCCAATGAAAAGTACGCGCATGCTTTAGCTGGACTCGTTGATACAAAAAAAGAGCGGACTGCTTGGCCGTGGGGAGCTAGGCCGTGAACCTCTGAATTAGGTGGGCGCCACGAGCCAACCGTTAGGCTTTCCTGCCCCGCTTGCCCGTCTTGACTGGTTTGCTTGCCGCGGCAGCGGCAATTTCGGCCTTCAAGACGCGCCAGCGGGACAGGCCGTGCACACGGGCTGTCTATCCGCAGCTCCTCAGAGATTCGTCATTGGTTCAAACAGCTTTCGCTCCCTCACCTGCTTCGAAGAACCGCTCCGCCTCCCATTCTAGCAGGATGCGCGTTCAAAGAAAGGCAGCGGAACCAGAGCCTCGACGAATGGCTCCAAACTTAGGAGAATTTGGATAAAGGAGTTAGCGAGGAAACACCTCCCAGCGGAAGGCCTCAGCCTCTGAATCAGTCTCCACTTGACAGTGGCCAAAGTTCGGCGCCGCCGCATGGTTGTCTACGGCCTTATCATTGCCGGATCGCTGACCAGGAGCAAATAGAATCCAAGGCACACCTCGAGGGGGCACAATGCAACCAGTCCCCCCGTTGCGGCATCTTCATCCGTACCAGACGGATGACTAAGTGCTTTCTCTCTCGACTGTTGGTCGGGAAGGCAGATGGAAACCTTCGGAGTTTAAAGTCGGCTCGTCCTGTACACTTACCAGGCAGGGGCATTTCGAGATTCCATTGAATGTGAATGGCCACGAGCAAACCGCGTCGATACGGGGGCTTTCGAAGGCCGCGTGAAAGACGATGATATCTATAGGGGACCGTCAGTACCAATGACAAATCCACGCCACGTCGTGACCTCATTTCCTTTGGGCGCCATCCTGTTGGTTATTCTGTTTCCGTCTCTTCCGGCTCTGGCGCAGCAGCAACAGACGCTTGATGAGCAGCCGGCCTTGTCCCGGACATCTTCTTCTTCCCAATCAACGGCTCCCCAACAGCAGCCTGCAGCCGACAAACCGGCAGATGTGGATAAGGACACGGGTAAAACCCAAAACAACGGGACGTCCAAGGATCGCCTCGGCTTTGTGCTCCCGAATTTTCTGACCGTCGAAAACGCGGGCAAGATCCCTCCCCTTACCGCTAAGCAAAAATTCGCCGTTGTCGCCCGGGGGTCTTTTGATTGGGCCCAATATCCCTGGTATGGCTTTCTTTCCGGCATCAGCCAGGCTGAAAACAGCGAGCCGGGTTATGGTCAGGGCGCTGAAGGATATGGGAAACGTTATGGAGCAGCATGGGCAGACGGAACCATCGAGAATTTTTGGACTGGGGCCATCCTTCCCTCGCTGCTTCGCCAGGACCCTCGTTTCTATCAGAAGGGTAAGGGAGGTTTTTGGCATCGCACAGGTTATGCCATGAGCCGAATCGTGGTCACGCGGTCCGACTCCGGGAACAATCAGTTCAATTTCTCTGAGATTTTCGGAAGCGCGATTTCCGCCGGCATTTCGACCTATAGTTACCACCCGCGCGCGGAAAAGACTTTACGCAACACGGCGAGCGTCTGGGGCACGCAGATCGGCTACGACACTCTGACTCTGGTAGTGAAAGAGTTCTGGCCCGATATTCGGCGCAAACTCAGAAAAAAAGATAACTAGGCTCGCCCGTCCGCGCTGTTTGCGACGAATGGTAGTAGAAGGGTCGTCGAAACCATCATCTAAGGGGCGGCGCGGACGAAACAGATGCCAGATCCACACGCACGAAATCCGTTCATCCCTGTTCCGAGGCGGAGGTTGCTTCCGGTGTCCTTAGGCTCCTAGTCGTGCGCGTCTTTCTGAGCCTTCACCTCGCAAAGACGTTCGGCGTTGGCATGTAATTGCGAAAGCAAGGTTTCCAGCTTGTCGATGTCGACGTTCAGTACCCCTTCAAAAAATTGGCTGCGGACCTCCTCGAACCTCGTCTTCAATTGGGGCGCAAAACGTAGTCCCTTGCTGGTGGCCTTGATGATCAACAGCCGATGGTCACGGGGATCATTCCTGCGCGAAACAAACCCGCTCGCTTCGAGGCGGTCGACAAACCGCGTGATCTTGCCTTTGTCCCGGTCCATGGCCCTCGCGAGCTTTCCCGCGGAGGATTCTCCTTCCTCCGCGCAATGCAATAGCACGGCCGCTTCCTGCGCCGTCATCCCGAATTGGCTGAAGCGGCGATCGAACGCTGTTTGCAGCCGTATGCTGGTCTGGAAGAGCCGCGATATGGAAAGCTCCGCCTGCCATTCCCGGATGCCGGCGTATTTCCACCGAGGCTTCTCCGCTTTTCCGGGAGTCTTCCGCGGCAATCCCGCTCTCTTCTCGGTCTCGGTGTTCTCCGTCATCTGTTTGGCGGTCATGACGTCTCGCGTTAAGTGCGCAAGCTAGTTCATCTAGAAATGAAATCCTATTTCCGCAGTCAGCGCACGTGGTGTCACATAATGAGTTCCGCTGAAGGTGGACAGGAAGTTGTAGAGGGCCACTTTGTTAGTCACGTTAATGGCCGTCAATCGCAGGCTCCACTTGTAACGGTCGCCGTGGAAGAGATCGTCCTCGCCCACGGACACGTCGAACAAATTGCGCGGCGCAATTCGCGGCGGGTTGTGATCGTTGTCCTCGGTGCCGGGCGCGGGAACGGTTACGTACTTGGAACCGTAACTTGAAGCTGGACAGAGATTTGCGCCGAAGGTCGAACTGATGGGGGTCGTTGGGGTGGCGTACACAGTCGCGCTCCCGCTCCCGCAGAACAGTCCTGCTTGGAACTGTTGATCCGGCGTCAGTCCGGACACATCGATGAGATTGTTGGGGCCTCCGCCGTCCGGTCCGTCCGCGCAAGCCTCGCCTCCGAAGCACGGCACGGGACCGGCCACCAGGCCGCTATCGTAGCGCCAGTTGAAGCCGACAAATGGCCCGCGCTTCCACGGCTGATATTGCAAGTGCGTGGTCTGGTTGAACTTTTCGTCGTGGTCGATGCGAAACACATTGCTTCCTCCAGGTGTGGCGCCGATACCGCTAACCTGCGGAGTGAAGAAACGCGCCTCGACACTCGACATGACGACAAACGCCGTCAAGCCATGGAAATCCGGAACGCTTGCACGAATGGCATAGCCCGGGATTTTCGAACTGGCCCACTCGATGGGATACGTGATCGGCGTGTTGCCCAACACGCTGAAATCGAACGCCTCGTGCGTGTACTTCCAGATATACTCGGCGTCAACGACCATATATTTTTTGAAGGCTTGCTCAAATCCGGCATGGAACTCATTGCGGTGACCCGGGCTTAGCGGCTGTTCGGTTGTTGAAACGCATTGGCCGCCGGGTATCGACTGTTGAAGGTCGAAAATGACAGGGTCTTTGCAGCCCGTGCTTGCGAGAATGAGGTTTTCGTTGAACGGGGTCTCCATGGTGCGCGCGTAAGAAAGACGCAGCACGGTGCTCGTGGGCTTGAGTTTGTAAGCGACGCCTACGCGTGGTTCCAGTTGCTTGGCGGTCGCGATACCGTTGTACAGATCAGCGCGCAGCCCGAGCATAAAGCTCCAGTCTTTTACCGTGATGGTGTCTTGCGCGAACAGCGCCGCTTCCTTGATGTCGGTGTGACCATGAAACGGGAACAGCCCGCTGTTGGTTAGTCCCGCGGGGCAGCCATCTGATGCCGGCAGTGGGGCCGTTCGAGTCAAGTCGTAACAGCCCAGCAGCGGCACAAACCCCGGATTTTGCGTGCCCCCCGGGTTGAAGACCCCGCCGCAAGCCGCTGGGTTCGTTGTGGTCGGATTCGTATCGAGGCTTCCATCCGCGTTCAAACAAACCGCGTTCACCGCCGGATTGACGATACCGAACTGATCGTTTTCCGTGAGGAAGGTGTGCTCGTAGGTGACACCCATCTTCACGTTGTTAATTCCCTTCACGTAAGACAGACTCGCGTGGGCCCCGGCATTCGTCAAGGTACGGTGCTGCCGAATGGTCTCCAGTTGCAGATCGGGTGTCTCATCCGCGAAGGGATTCGCGCTCGGGTAGTAGTTGTATTGATCCTGCCGCACGAAGCCGCCCAGCGTGAAGACCGTCTTCTGATTGATCAGACGCGTCCACGATGGCGCGATGTTGAATGTCCCGATCTTCGAACGCTGATCCTGAGGGCCCACGGGCTCACCGTTTGGTCCCAACCCTCCGCAGGATGCAGTTTGTCCAGCCGGGCAGGTTGGATTCAACGAATTGAATGTCCAACCCGTGCCATTTTCTGCGTCATACGAATTCGGTGTCTGGAACCAAGACCTGCTGTAGCCAAAATTAAGATTGATGGTGTCTGCCGACGAAACCTTTAAATCGATGCGGTCGAAAAGATTTTCCTCATTGCCGCGATCGTGCATGACATTGAATTCCGGCCCATCGAGGAACCGGCCGGTATCCAGCCCGCTGCCGGCAATGTAGTTGCCCCAGTTGTTTCCTCCATAGGCCAGGTCGAACCCTGTGTTTGCACTCCCAAAAGAACCGTAGGAGGCGGTCACCTGGCCGTGCGGCGGTTTGACGCCCAAGCCTGAGCGCGTGGTCACCACAATCACCAGGCTGGTCTTCCCTCCAAACTCCGCCGGCGGTGCTCCCGAGATCACTTCCATGGATTGGATCGAATCCGAGGGGATCTGATTCGAGAACACCTTGCTCTGCTGATCGGTGATGGGCTGGCCGTCCACGGAAAACGAGTTGGACGCATGGTCTCCGAGTCCGTGAAAAAGCCCGTTCGAATCCGCCGCAACTCCGGGCGTCGTGAGCGTAACAAGAGAACTCACCGAGGAAGACGCACTTTCCAGTGGAAGCGTGTCGAACAGCGCCCGGTCTACGTCTGTGTGAAACGTCGACTGCGTCTCGATGAGGTCCCCGGCATTTTCCGTGACCGTCACGCTGGTCGTAGTCGAGACGATCTTCATCTCGATCTGCAACGTAACCGGAACCGCCGACCGCACGTTCACATCTTGCGTGTACGATTGAAATTGATCAGCAGTGACAATTAAGTGGTACGGATTGAACGCTACGTTTTTGAACTTGAAGCTCCCATCCGTCCCCGTAATCGCCTCGCGATGAAATCCGCTCACCGAATGCGAGAGTTCGACCTTCGCATTTGCGACCGCGCTCCCGGATGGATCTTTCACCACTCCCTCAACAGAACCTGAACTGCCCGACTGCGCTCGCGCCGTCGCCCCCGAAAACACCACGCCCAGCGCCAGAAACATTGGCGTAAGCATCTGCAAAATCTTCATTTTTTCCTCCGTCCCTGCGAAGGGACTCTCTTCGTAGGAGTGTGGATCGAGGCCGCCTCGAAATGTGGCGGTGGCGCTGGCCCACGCAGGAGTCAGCACGCGGTTCGGCGATTCGCTAGCAGGAGAGAGGAATTACGCGGAAGGAGGCGCTCGAGAAGCGCGGTGAAGAGAGAACGAATTGCTCGGTGCAGCACGCTGCGGCACCGAAGAAGATTGGGCGATCAGCTCGGGAACGGCGACCAGATCCAGAGCAGCTGCAGCCAGCACCGGCATGTGCAGCGACTGGCAGATATGGCAAGTGGTCTCCGGACCATTGGTATGTTGGTGGAACAGACTCCCGCCTGCCGCAAAATACAGCAGAACGGCGCAAGCCAGGACGGCCATCGCCCGGCGCACGCTGGTCCGTCCGAAAATAGTCCTACCTAGCCGCATGACCTCCCCACTAGCCTAACATCTTTGACGTTTTAGCCAGCAGAACGCGTGCAGAAAGTTGACCCCATCCTATTACGTTGCTTGACCCCGCAACCATTCCATCCTAAGCTTCGTCATAGTATAAGGATGTTCGCTAATCCTGACAGGACGCGTGTCTGTGCTGTGCTGCTGGGTATTATCTTCCTGGCGGCGCAATTCCATTTCTGTGCCGATCTCAATTCCGGCCCCAGCGGCTCGCATCCTTGTCAGCTTTGCTCCACGGCGGGCTCCGCCGTCACGACCGAGACACTCGATCTGGCCGTCGTTCCGGTAGTCGACCGGCTTGAAGTTTTTCTAACGATTCTCTCTCCTGCTGTGGAAGTCCCGCGCACGACCTCTCCTCGGGCCCCTCCGGCTCGGTAACTCTCGGTTCTTCTCCATTTAATCCCTTCCACCGTAACTAGAGCGACCCTTCCCTATCGCATGGGATCGTAGAGGAGCATTGACATGAAGAAAAGAACGGCATTGGCCACCGCGCTTTTGGCCCTGCCTCTCTCGGCGCTGGCACAGCAGAATCCAACGCCTGCTCCGCCCGCTTCTCCCACACAGACCGTGCCCCCGCGCGCGGACACCACGCAACCCCCGCCCACACGCATTACTCTCGACGAAGCCATTCGTCTGGCTCTGCAGCACAATCACGCTCTGCTCGCTGCGCGCTCGACCATCCTTCAAAATCAGGCCCAGGAAATCACCGCCAATCTCCGCCCCAATCCCGTTTTGTCCTGGGATACGCAGTTCCTACCCATTTTCCAACCCAGCAACTTTACCGCGGATTATTTCGAAAACCAGGCGCAGTTCGACATTGGCGTTGGTTACCTATTCGAGCGCGGCAAAAAGCGCCAGCATCGCCTGCAAGCCGCTAAAGATCAGACCGCCGTCACGCGGGCTCAGGTGACCGACAATGAGCGTCAGCTCACCTTCAATCTCTCCCAACAATTCGTCAACGTTTTGCTCGCGCAATCCACGCTCGATCTCGCCCAGCAGGACTACGACAGCTTTCAGAAGACGGTTGATATCAGCGAGTCGCGCTTTAAAGCCGGCGACATGAGCGAAGGGGACCTGCTCAAAATCAAATTGCAATTGCTGCAGTTCCAGTCGGACGTTTTTGCAGCCAGGCTCTCCAAAGTCCAGGCGCTTGCCTCTCTCCGCCAGTTCCTCGGGTTCGAATCCGTCCCCGACAATTATGACGTTGAGGGCTCTCTCGACTACCAACCTGTTCACGCCGGTCTCGACGATTTGAAGGCGCTGGCCCTTCGCACGCGCCCGGATCTACAGGCTGCCCAGTTGGGCGTAACCGCTGCTCATAGCCAGGAGTCACTGGCAGAGGCCAACGGCAAGCGCGACTTGAACGTCACTTTTGATTACTCGCACGTCGCGGGCGTCAACAGCGGCACCTTCTTCTTCAATATCGATCTCCCCATTTTCGACCGCAACCAGGGCGAAATCGCCCGCACCCGTTACGCCATTACTCAATTCCAGGAATTGCAAAGCGAAGCCTCCCAGCAAGTCCTCACCGACGTCGTCGACGCCTTCGAGGCATTGCACTCCAACGATCAAATCATTCAGCTGTACCGCGGCGGTTATGTCGACCAGGCCCAGAAATCCCGCGACATCACCGAGTACGCTTACCGAAAAGGCGCCGCCAGTTTGCTGGATTTTCTCGATTCCGAGCGCACCTACCGCGCCAACCAGCTTGCCTACCGCCAGGCGCTCGCCAGCTATATGACCGCGCTCGAACAGATGCGCCAAGCCGTAGGAACGAGGAATCTGCCATGAGTTTAAAGATCCAGTTTCGTATCCTGACTTTTCCGGCCCTAGCTATCGCTACCGGCTTTCTCATCCTCTCGCTCGCTGGCTGCGGTGCCGGCGATCCCGAGTCCAAGATGACTTCCTATTCCGGGAGCGAGTCGAAGGCGGAAACCGCCGAACTCTTTACCGTTCCTACCGACCAGATGGCCCATGTCCAGGTGGTGTCGGTCGAAAAGGCAGCCCTCCCGCGCGTTCTTCGGCTGACCGGCGCAGTGGCCTATAACGCCTTCAAGACCACTCCGGTTTTCGCTGCCATAGGAGGCCCCGTCCGTGAGCTCCTCGTCACGCCCGGCGAAACCGTTCACGCCGGCCAGCCGCTCCTCACCGTCAACAGCCCGGACTACTCTCTAGCGCGCTCCGCTTTCCTCAAAGCGCGCACGGCTTTTCTCCTCGCGGACAAGTTCTACACCCGTGCGCAGGATCTCCTAAGTCATGGCGCCATTGCCGAAGCCGATTTTCAGACCGCCGAATCCACGCGCATCCAGGCCCAAGCGGACCTCGAGTCCAGCGAAGACGCTCTTCGCGTTCTGGGCATCAACGATCCCGAATCGCTCGAGAAGGCTGCCCCGAAAACCACTTCTCAAGTTCCCGTTCTCGCCCCCGTTGGCGGAGAAGTGGTCGAACGCCTCGTCGGACCCGGCCAATTGCTTCAGGCCGGCACCACACAGGTCTTCACCATTTCGGATATGAGCACGGTTTGGGTTCTCGTCAACGTCTATCAGGGGGAAGTCGCCTACGTGCGTCCCGGAGACGGCGTGGACATCACCACCGACTCCTATCCCGACACGTTTCACGGGAAAATTTCCTACATCGCCACCGCACTCGATCCCAATACGCGCACGCTGCAGGCCCGCATCGTCACGGAAAACCCTGGCAATAAGCTGAAGAAGGACATGTACGTTACCGCCACTGTCAATGCCGGCTTCATCGCCAACGCTCTGACAGTTCCGGACGCCGCTGTCCTGCGGGACACCGAAAACCAGCCTTTTGTCTACGTGCAGTCCTCCACGAAACAAAACGAGTTTGCGCGCCGTTTGGTCCAGCTCGGCGACAGCCACGGCGGCCGCACGCAGATTGCCGGTAGCCTGAAGGAAGGCGAACACGTCGTTGGCGACGGCAGCCTTTTTCTGCAGTTCAAGAATTCTTTGGAGCATTAGAGGGAGACGCGGCCAAGAGAAATCACGATGATTCATCACATAGTCCAATTCGCCCTGCGCCAGCGCTTCCTGGTGTTGATCGTCACCCTTTTGATGATAATCGCTGGAGCCGAATCTTTCCGGCGCATGCCCGTCGACGCTTATCCCGACCTCTCTCCACCCATGGTCGAACTGATCACCCAGTGGCCCGGCCACGCTGCCGAAGAGGTCGAGCGCCTCACCACTCTTCCTCTCGAGCTGGCCATGAATGGCACGCCGAATCTCAAGGTGATGCGTTCTATTTCGCTTTACGGGCTCTCCGACGTCATCCTCACCTTTGAGGACCGCACCGACGCGTACTTCGCGCGGCAGGTCGTTTTCCAGCGCCTCAGCGACGCCACTCTTCCCACGGGCGTCACGCCCAGCATGGCCCCGCTCTTTAGTCCCAGCGGCCTCGTATATCGTTACGTCATCGAAAGTCCTGATCGCTCTCCGATGGAACTCCATACCTTTGAGGCTTGGATCATCGAGCGCGCTTATCGCGGCGTCCCCGGCGTCGCTGATGATTCCGGCTTCGGCGGCCCCACCATGCAGTATCACGTGCTGCTAGACCCCGTTAAGCTGTACAACTACCATCTCCCCGTCGTTCAGGTCCTCAACGCTCTCACCGCTAACAACGCTAACACCGGCGGCGGCTTTTACACGCAGGGCGGCCAGTTTTATTACGTTCGCGGCCTGGGTCTCGTCAAGACCACGGAAGACGTCGGCGAAGTGGTCGTCGGCAGCGGCAACGGCGTACCCATTCGCGTAAAAGACATCGGCCGCGTGGTCATCGGCATCGCGCCGCGCCTCGGCATTTTTGGCTTCCAGGATAAAGAGAAAAACAACGACGACGCCGTCGAAGGCGTCATCCTCATGCGCCGCGGCGAGCAAACGCAAAATGTCCTCCAGGGTGTCGAGAAAAAAACGGTCGAAATCAACCGCGATCTTCTTCCGCCTGACGTCAGAGTTCGCACTTATTACGACCGCAGCGATCTTGTCCAAGTCACCACCGATACCGTCGAATGGAATCTCTTACGCGGCATGGCGCTCGTTCTGATCGTGCTTATCTTTTTCCTCGTCAGCATCCGTGCCGCCGTTATTACCGCGCTCACCGTCCCTCTCGCTCTTCTTTTCGCCTTCATCTTCCTCCACGCCACCGGCGAAGCCGCCAACCTCCTCTCCATTGGTGCCATCGACTTCGGCATCATCATCGACGGCACCATCGTCATGGTCGAAAACATCTACCGCGAGCTGAGCCTACGTCATGGCCAGGAATACAAGATCAACGAGGTCATCCTCGCCGCCGCTCGCGATGTCGACCGGCCCATCTTTTATTCCGTCGCCGTGATCATCGCCGGTTACCTTCCCATCTATGCCCTGACCGGTCCCGCCGGAAGACTCTTCCATCCCATGGCCGACACCATGGCCTTCGCCCTGGTCGGCGCCCTCCTCCTAACGCTCACCCTGGTCCCCGTCCTGGCCTCCTACTGGTTCAAAAACGGCGTTCGGGAAAAGCCCAATCGCATTTTCGAGCGCGTCCGCAGTGGTTATGGCAAGCAGCTCGAGTTGTGCCTCAATCACCCGAAGACGACGCTCTTCGTGGTCACTCTTATCTTTGGCGCAACCCTGCTTCTGCTCCCCTTTATCGGCGGCGAATTCTTGCCGCACCTCGATGAAGGCGCTCTCTGGCTTCGCGCCACCATGCCCTATACGATTTCTTTCGAAGACTCCGCCAAATTCGCGCCGCAGGTCCGCAACATTCTTTCGAAGTACCCGCAGGTCACCGTCGTCGGCTCGGAGCTTGGCCGGACCGATGACGGCACCGACCCCACCGGTTTTTTCAATTGTGAGTTTTACGTTGGATTGAAACCTTACGACGACCCGTCTTGGAAGTCCGGCTCCATTCACACTAAGGAAGAGCTCAGCCGCGAATTCGACAAGAAACTCGCTTCTTACCCAGGCGTCATCTTCAACTTTACCCAGCCCGCCGAAGACGCCGTCGACGAAGCTCTCACCGGTCTCAAGTCTTCTCTCGCCGTCAAAATCTTCGGCCCTGATCTCAGTGTGCTAGAGAAAAAGGCCGTCGAGATTCGCAACATTCTGGCCAAGACCCCCGGCTTCAAGGAACTCACCGTCGTCCGTGAACTCGGCCAGCCTAACCTCATCATCGACGCCGACCGCGCCAAAATCGCCCGCTACGGCATCAACGTTGCGGACGTCGAAGCCGTTGTCCAGGCGGCTATCGGCGGACAAGCTGCCACCCAGGTTATCCAGGGAGAAAAACTTTTCGACCTCATCGTCCGCATGGAGCCGCAATATCGCTCGAGCGCCCGCGACATCGGCGATCTCCTCGTTCCCGCTCCCGCCGGACAGCAGATCCCGCTCTCCGAACTTGCCAGCATCAAGGAAAGCTCCGGCGCTTCCTTCATCTATCGCGAAAACAATTCCCGGTATATCGGCATTCAGTTTTCCGTGGAAGGCCGCAACCTCGAAGGCACCGTCAACGCCGGCCAGGATGCCGTCAAAAAAGCCGTCACTCTTCCAGAAGGCTACCGTCTCGATTGGGGCGGCGAGTACAGCGAACTCCTCGAAGCCAAGGCGCAATTCCTGGTCATCGGGCCGCTCGCTCTGCTGCTCATCTTCATGATTCTTTTCGCGCTCTACGGCAACTTCAAATTCCCCATCACCATCGCCCTAGGCGTCATCTTGACCGAGCCCGTCGGCGCGCTCATCGCCCTCAAGCTCACCCACACTCCCATCAGCGTTTCGAGCATCCTCGGTTTGCTAGCCCTTCTCGGCGTCTCCGTCGAAACCGCAGTCATCCTGGTCAGCTACATCAACAAGCTTCGCCTGGAAGGCAAAACCGTCCGCGACGCCACTCTCGAAGCCTCGCTCCTTCGCCTTCGCCCCATCATGATGACGGCGCTCGTAGCCTGCCTCGGACTGCTCCCCGCCGCCATGTCCACCGGCGTGGGCAGCGACACGCAAAAACCGTTCGCCATAGTCGTTGTCGCCGGCCTGGTCTCGCGCCTGGTCCTCGGCTTCTTCGTCAACCCAGTCCTTTACGAAATCGTAGCCCGTGAAGGCGACGTCCTCCAGGTCTAGTGCGCCTGGTCTGGTTCAAATGGTTCAAATCTGGTGGGGATGGAACTTGTTCTAGGTGTCGAGTCGAGAAATCCATGCGGGAACACTTACCGGAATTGGGCCGTAAAGTCCCGGCACGCCGGTCCGGGGATATAAGGCCGCGTTTCTTGTGGTTTGGTCATAAATTCTCCGGCGTTCTGAAACATGGACCTAGCCGGGCCAGCTCCAATGTGAAGCCTGTGGAGTGCGGCGCTGTAAGGCTGATCGATGAAGCAGGAACCCGCCGAAGCGACCATGCGAAACGGCGAGAAGGACGTCAAGAATTCGGATCAAACGTGACGGCCACGGTAATCGTGCTCTCGCTACCCGGCGCAAAGCGCCACTGACGCACTGCTTTTTCGGCCGCATCCGCCAATGCCGGATTCCCACCCAGCACCTCAACGTCCTTCACTGTTCCATCCGCGCGGATGGCCACTTTCAACCGCACCGTCCCGCCAATGCCCCTTCTCTTCAAAATCGACGGATACTGTGCTTCCACCTTTTTCAGTATCTTGCGGTCCGTCTCCTGCCCGCGGACCGGCGTCAGGCACACCAGCGTCAAAACGAGCCAACCGCATATCACAGCGTATCGGTTTCTGCGTTCACGTCTTGTCATCGTGCGGCCTTAGAGCAGAGGTATGGGACTGGGCTTAGAGACCTTCGATACCATGCCTCTTCCTTTGCCACACTAACGCAGCAGTCTTCCTACCAACTTTCCGCGTTTTTCACAAACGCGTTCCACGGGCGCATCGCACCCTCGTAGAATGATTGTAAGTTATTGGAATAAATAGACTTGGGGATTTGGTCGTGATTCGCTTCCGGGGCCTTCTGGAGCGCGCAGCGGGAACGCACAACCACACTTTCTCAAGCTCTTCTCAACACCCTGTTTCACATTGATTCATATTGAGAAGATCGCTGTGGGTGCTCCCTGGAGGAGAGTCATCCAGGCAGCACGTCTTGGCAAAGTCTATAGAGAGAAACAGGCGCTCGGAGCAGCCCACTACTTTGCTGGTGCGGGCTGCGCTGTAGGCGGCAGAATCCCATTCAGTCGCAAATACACCGCCTGGGCCCCATAGTGGTCATACCAATCGTCGCTCAAGGTAATAAGCGCCCCCGCCCGCGAGGTCTGGCGGTTCCCAAGAGTCAGCGGATCGCCCAGCTTCGAGTCGTCCACCCCTGCCAGTGCCGTCGAGCAAAACTCAAACGAAGCCTTCAGCGCCGCAACCAGCTTGTCCTTCGGGTCCGCATCCGTCAGTTTCACGTCCGGAGCCGCCACTCCCGAAATCTTCGAGCACAAAAAATAGTTCGACTGCGCGATGTGCATTACCACGTGCCCGAACGCATTCATCTCCGGCGTCGGCTTGAAATTGTATTTCTCCGCCGGCATCGAATCCGCCGCCGCCACCATGTTCTTCTCGTACCGGGTCAGTTGCGCCTTCACCGTCGTCGTCACCGGATTCGCCACCGGCCCAGCCGGTGCCGCCTCCTGCGCCGCGCATGCCGCACCAGTCACAAGCAGTCCCGCCATTACCAATCCGAGTCTTTTCATTGCTATTTCCCCTTCCCGCCTAACGCGCTCATCTCGCGCCCAGCATCTTCGCGCGCCGCACGGAAGCATACCCCTGCCACATCCACGCGACAAGCGACTTTCCAGCCACACAATCAGCCGTCCTTCGAGACCTCGAAAAATCGCACGCACCGCCTGCCATCGGCTGCGAGCGCTTCGCAGATGACTTACACCCCAGGGTCGCAACCGCGCGGCACTTCTTTCGCCGCCCTCCGGCGCGCGCGGCTATTTCCGAATTCGATTCTACACATCCAAATTTCATTTGCCTTCTCTAGCCCGTTTGCTCTCATAATGGTTGCGAAGTCTCTCGAAGCTCGTCTCTCCGCTTCGGACGATTTTAAATCAGTGATCTGGCCGCACACGGCCGGGATTTCTCGAAAGGTTGGAATCAAGGCCGCGGGTCGTGGCCCCAACGAGGAGCCTATGGCAAGAACAAACGGAAATGGTTCATTAACAAAAAGCAAATCCCCCTCCGCCAAAAAACTTTCCCCGGAGCAAAAAATCGCGCAACGCGCCTACGAAATCTATCTCGAGCGCAACGGCGCTCCCGGCAATCCGCTTGAAGACTGGGTCCGCGCCGAACGCGAGCTTCTCGAGAAGTCGCGCAAAACCGCCAAGAAAACGGCCAGCGTCGCAGCGTAATCGCGGCGCGCGCTCAACTTTCCGCTCGGATTCTCCCTAGGTCGCTCGCAATGCAGCGCAGAGCGACAGCCCCGCGGTCCTTCCCGTCCCAGTTCCGACTCTTCGACCGGCCTGACTTCTCTTTGCCCATAGCTCATTGCACATAGCGAAATCCCGTTAACCCGCGTCCTTTTTTTTCGCCGCTTTCGCGATTTGCTTCCCGCCTCACGCAGACATTCCCGCGCGACTCGGCTACAATGTCGCGGCTCCCAAAACGTGCTCAACATACTTCGAAGGATAATCTCGATGCCTCTCGCGCCACAAAGTATTCGCAGCGCCTCGCCCAAAGCCTCTCGCAAATTCGCCGGATTCGTTTTTGCATGCCCCATGTTTGCGTACGTTGTGGCGCTCGCGGCCTCTCCCGCAATTCTCTGCGCCGCATCGCAAGCGTCGCCCGCAAAAAGTTCCGCGCCGCCTCGCTTCGCTATCTCCTTCAGCTCAAGTCTCAGCGCGACGCCTCTTGACGGACGCGTCTACGCCATCATCTCCACCGCCAACGACCCCGAGCCTCGCACGCAAATCCTCGAAGAAGAAGTCCAGTCCCAACAAATCTTCGGCGCTGACATCGACGCCCTCGCCCCCGGCCAAAACGCCATCATCGGCGATGACGCCCTCGGCTACCCCACCGCCCATTTTCACGACCTCCCCGCCGGCGACTACTGGGTCCAGGGCGTCCTCAACAAATACACCACCTTCCACCGCTCCGACGGCCACACCGTAAAACTCCCCATGGACGAAGGCGAGGGCCAGCACTGGAACAGCAAGCCCGGCAATTTCTACAGTACGCCCGAGCGCGTCCACATCGACCCCTCCGCACCAAACGCAAGCATCATCCAAATCCATCTCACCAAAATCGTCCCGCTCATCGAACCACCCAAAGACACCGAATGGGTGAAGCACATCCGCATTCAAAGCCAGGCGCTCACAAAGTTCTGGGGTCGTCCCATGTACCTCGGCGCAATCGTCGTGATCCCCGAAGGCTGGGCCGCGCACCCCAACGCCCACTATCCGCTCCTCGTAAATCATGGCCATTTTCCCCGCGACTTCACCGGCTTCCGCCCCTCGCCTCCCGAACCCGGCATGACCGGCTATTCCCTGGAACGCGCCCAAGCTCAATACAAGTTTTACCAGGACTGGACCACCGGCAAGCTCCCCCACATGCTGCTCCTGCTAGTCCAGCACGCCAATCCCTATTACGACGATTCCTACGCCGTCGATTCCGCCAACGTCGGCCCCTACGGCGAAGCCATCAATCGCGAACTCATCCCCGCGATCGAAAAGCAATTCCGCGCTATCGGCCAAGGCTGGGCCCGCGCAATCTACGGCGGCTCCACCGGCGGCTGGGAAACTCTAGCCACACAAATCTTCTATCCTGATGATTTCAACGGCGCCTGGGGCGCCTGCCCCGACCCGGTCGACTTCCATGCCTACCAGATGGTGAACATCTACGACGACCCCAACGCCTACTGGACCATCGGCCCCTTCGGCCGCATCTCGCAACCCGAAATGCGCACTCCGCCCGGCCTGATTCAGGCCACCACTGAAGGCACCAATCGCTGGGAGCTCGTCCTCGGCACCCGCGGCCGCTCCGGCGAACAATGGGACATCTGGCAAGCCGTCTTCAGCCCCGCCGGCCCCGATGGCTACCCCGCCGAAATCTGGGATCAACGCACCGGCGTAATCAATCACGAAGTCGCCGCCTACTGGCGCGAACACTACGACCTGACCGCCATCATGCAGCACAACTGGTCCACGCTCGGCCCCAAGCTCCAAGGCAAACTCCACGTCATGGTCGGCACCGCCGACACCTTCTTCCTGGATGGCGCCGTCCACCTGATGCAGCATTCGCTCGAAGCCACCGCCAACCCCCACTCCGACGCCACCTTCGACTATGGCGTCGACCAACCCCACTGCTACACCGGCCCCCCAGGTTCCACCACTCGCGAAGGCGGCCTAACCTTCACCCAACGCGTCCTCCGCGCCTCCGAGTCGTGGATGCTAAAGTCCGCGCCGCCCGGCGCAGACACAACGAGCTGGCGGTACTGACTCGCTTCCTCAGCAGCGTCGGGGGGCCCCAAAAATGTTGTGGCTTCACTACGGCCGAGGAACATCTTTCGGACTTGTTAAGGGACCAAACAAAATCGGGCGGGGAGCGTTAACGCTCCCCGCCCGATTGTCCGATAGCAACAAATGGTTAGAAGTTGATCTTGGCAAATACCTGCACGATGCGCATCCCTTCCGCCGCCGCCGCAAAGGCTCCGTACGGTGTCGTCGGGGAAACCGAAGCGGTCGTGATCATGCCGAAGGAACTGGAAAGGTTGTTGCTCACCGGATTGTCGAAGTTGGGGTGATTGAGAATGTTGAAGAAGTTGGCGCCAAGCGTGAATCTGTACCGCTCATTCAACGCGAAGGTCTTCTTCAGGTTCATGTCGGTGTTGAAATAGCCAGGTCCGCGGAACGCGTTGCGGGCGAAGGCGTTGAAATCAGTCGGAGTCGCAAACGAACTCGCGCTGAAACAACGCGTGGTCGCGCACGACGCACCAAAGCTGGTTGGCACCCCGGCAGCCGGTGCGAACAGAATGTTCGCGAGGTTTGCGCCGTTCGCCGTGAGATTGTTGGGCACGAATGCCACGCTCTGTTGTCCATCCTCAATGCTGAAGGGAAAGCCAGACCGGTAGAAGAACGTGCCGGCAATCTGCCATCCGCCCACCAAGGTATTCATCAAATGATTGGAGAACTTGATGGGGAGATCCCAGACGTAGTTGGCCGAGAGTTGGTGGCGCACATCATAGTCCGCGGAGGCATAGCTGGCATTGGGGTTGGTAGGATTGATCTGCGCAATAATGCTGTTAAAGAGGCTGTATTGCAGAACGCCGCCATTGGAGACGTTGTCCGTTGCATGGCTATACGTGTAATTGAAGCGCGCGGTCAAGCCATGCCACAGATTCTGCTGCACCGAAGCAGTGACGCCGTTGTAGTTCGAGTAGCCGTTATTGGTCAGTTGCTGGACAGCCGAAATGCGCGCATCCGGCGCTGCGCCTACCGGTAGCTCGGTAAACCCGCTTCCACAAATGGCCGTGGTGCAGAACGCATTGAGGTAAGGATTGGTAAGCAGAATGTTATACCCGTGGTTGCCAACATAATTTACAGAAACCAGAGTGTGATTCGCGAGCGTATGTTGAACCTCAAAGTTCCATTCCACGAACTGTGGGTTGAGCGTCTTGGCAGTGACGTCGAAGAGCGGAGGCAGCGCCGCAGCACAGGCCGGAGCTGCTGCCTGGTACTGCGCCAGAGTCTGGCCGCCATGGAAGGCCGTTTGGAACGCGCTGTTGCATGTTTGCACGAGATTCACACCGCTCCCCGCCTGCGCGGGATTCACTGCACCGCCAGGGATAGAGAAGCTAGTGACCTCCGGAAAATTGGTTGTGAAGTTGTCGAGAATCGTTCCCGGGTATAGGTCGCTGAAGAGCCCTATGCCTCCGCGAATGACTGTCTTTTCACCGAGAGGGCTCCACGCAAACCCCGCGCGTGGTTGAAACACCACTTTCTCCACGTCGCGAAGGATGCTGCTTTGGCCCGCCGTAACCATTTGATTGAACGGGATCGCGGCGTCATGCGAGAGTTGCTGGAAAGGCAGAGTCGGTATGGAAACGCAATTGGATTGGCATACGCCGCCGGAATTGCGGTCCGCCCGGAGTGCCAGGGTCAACTTCAATTTCCGGCTGACGCGGACCTCATCCTGGAAGTATAGGCCAAAGCTGTAGATCGCCAGAGGCTGAGGGGAGGACTGGGCAAAGTTTAGCGTTGTGCTGGTGTCAACCGTGTCAGTGGCAAAACCCGCCAGAGACGTGGAAACGGCCGCAGGATTGGTCAGCTCCGAAGCCCGAAGGTCGCTGACGTCGTCGCGCCGGAAGTTAACGCCCATTTTGAAGGTGTGCGGGCCCCGTTCGATGGAAAGGTCATCGACCAACTGCCACTGTTCGACGTTGCGTCCCTGAGGGAAGAAAAAACCGTTCGGAAATTCTCCGCCGGCAGCGCCGAGACAAGACATGCTGGTGTTCGAAGAGCAGAGAATTTCCGGGAACACTTTGTTTGCGGCGGTCACGTTGGTCGACTGGAAAATCGCCGAATACCACAGGTCCGAAAAAATAAAGTTATTCGCCACGGTAGGGCTGAAAATATGCGTCCAATTCAACTGCCCCTCGTCCTGAGGCTGGTGGCTGATGGCGTCGAACGCCGGATTGATGGGGTCTGCGAAAGTTGGCTGGGTCCCGCGATCAAATTTCGCCCGGGCAAAAACCTTGTCATTGTCGCTGAACGAATAATCCACTCGCCCGATCAGCAACCATTCCTGGTTCCCGCTGCTGCCCGACAAAGTAACGGCTCCCAAGCAATCCGTCGAGCCGCCCGGCAAGGCATTCACGCTTGCGCCTCCGATGCCAGGACAGGTATTGGCGGTTGGTACTTCATTGGCCGCACCCTTGGCACCGTTGTACAGCGCAAACGCCTTCTGATAGAAGCTCGTTGCTGCCGTTGGGACTTGAGAGAGAACGAAGTTCTGAAAAGCCGGCGTGGGCAAGAAAGACTGCGTCGCGGTCGCGAAGATGTATCGCAATCCTTCGGTATCCACGAAGAAGTAAGCCTTATCCTTCTTGATCGGTCCACCAAAATCCGCAGCCCATTGGTTATTGTTCTGGAACGGTTTTGGCTGTCCGCTGGCCTTGAGGAAAGTGTCTTCCGCGTTCAGATCGCTTCCCGTGTAGTAGTAATTTGCGCTGCCGTGAAATGCGTTGGTGCCTGAGCGCGAGCTGTAATCGATTTGCGCTCCCGCCATGCGGCCGTATTGGCCGGTGTACCCGTTGCTGACCACCGCGACTTCTTGCACGTCGTTGCTGCCGAGCAGCAAGTTGCTGGCGCCGGAGTTGTTCAGGTTGAGAAATGGGTCGTTGTAGTCATTGCCGTTGACGGTGAAAAGGTTGGACGTGCCTGGCAGGCCGAAAGCGCTGAAATTGCCAAAGCCGGGGCCGCTCGATGTGTTCATGGAAACGCCCGGCGCAGTCTGGGCTATGTAGGTGATGTCGTTGCCGGGGTTGGGAATGTTCTGGACCGTGTGTGTATCAAACGTCGTCGCGATATTCGCGTTTTCCGTTTGCAGCAGGAGATCCCCGCCCGTCACCTCAACGGTAGTCGTCGTGTCGCCCAACTCCATCGCGATGTTCACTGTAGCGTTCTGCCCCAGAAGTACTTTCACTTTATGTGAAGACGTTTTGAACCCGTCTTTTTTCACCACCAGAGTGTAGTCCCCGGGCTTCAGCAGCGAGAACACGTATCCTCCTGCAGCCGTAGTTACCGTTGAATATGTATCCGCGGTCGCGTTGCTGGTGAGTGTAAGCGCTGCGGCGGGTACGCTCGCCCCGCTCGGATCATTCACCGTTCCGCTCAGTCCTCCCGTCACGATGGTTTGTGCGGACAACATTGCAGCGGAACAAAACAACAACACAATGGACAGACACGTTGTGTTCAGAAACTTCCTTGTCATGTCTTTCGCCTTCCTTAGTCAATTTGACTCCTCTTCGCTTTCCCTCCACCTGAACACACGACTCCCTCTGCCTCCAAGAGACGCCAACACGCCCAATCACACTCGCAACCACTTGCTCCCTGAAAAAGCCTTGGCCCGAACCGGCCAAGACCACCACAGAACCACGCGAGGAACTACCAACTACCTACGACCTGCTGCTGCACCGAACACTGCAATATAGATGCCACAGCACTGATCATAAGTTATAGAAAACTTACAGTTTATTTACACGAGAGATGTGAAGTTTTTTCTCAATTCTTGAATTTAGAATATTTCTATGATTTTTTGTGTTTTAGAGAGGCCCCACGAGGCGGCGTTCCCTCGAGGCCACCGCCAACTCCCACTTCGACGCCACCTTCGACTACGGCGTCGACCAACCCCGCTGCTACACTGGCCCAGACGCCGATACCGCCAGATGGCGCTACTAACCACCCGACTCTCCTCCCGAACACTTCCGTCACGCACAGGGTGTACCCCTCTCGCCCATCGAATTTCCCCTTTCCATTATTCTGTTTCGCGCTTTCGCACTCGCTACCCTCCACTCACTACCCACCACCCACTTTCTTTTACCCGTATAATGTGCGCGCCATTCAGGGGGCCCATTTCACTCGGGAGGTTCGATGAGCGTCAGCCTACGGCTCCAGGAAATTCGCGACGGTTTCGAGCGGCCCTTTTGGGTCGCCAACGTCAGCGAAATTTTCGAGCGGCTTTCTTACTACGGCGCGTTCTCTTCGCTCGCCGTCTATCTCCAGGAAAAACTGAACTTCTCAACCGAGCAGACCGGCACGCTCACCGGCATCTTTGGCGGAATGGTTTGGTTCCTCGCGATTTTTGGCGGCGCCGTTGCGGACAAGCTTGGCTTTCGCCGCGCTCTCTCGATGGCCTACCTCATTTTGGCGGCCGCGTACTTCCTGATTGGTTCGATCGGCGCGTCGTGGCTCGCGCCGATTCGTGGAGCGGTTCCGCTCAGCGTGTTTGTCGGCTGCATTCTAATTCTTCCCGCGCTCGGCATCGCGCTCGTAAAACCGTGCGTCGTCGGTACTACCGCTCGCGCTTCCAAGCCAAATGTGCGCACCCTCGGCTACTCCATCTACTACACCATGGTGAACGTTGGCGGCACCGCAGGCCCCTTCGTCGCCGATTGGGCTCACACACACTTTGGACTCGAGAGAGTCTTTCGCATTTCCGCTCTCAGCGTGTTCGCCATGTTTTTCCTCATCCTCTTGTTCTTCCGCGATCCGCGCAAACCCGGCGACGAGCCCGCCCCGAGCCTCATGCAAGTCGCGCGCAACTTTCGCGCGGTTATCTGGCCGCCGCGATTTCTCATTTTCCTTCTCATCTTTACCGGCTACTGGATCGTTTTCTGGCAGCAGTACACCAGCCTGCCCGGCTACATCCACACCTACGTGAACCCCAAAGCGCGCGTCGAGCTCATCCTCATCACCGACGCCGCCGTCGTTGTCTGCCTGACCTTCATCGTCAATTATTTCGCCCGCAAGATCCCCCCGTTCCGCGCTGTCATTCTAGGAACCGTAATATCTTCGATGTCCTGGCTGGTCTTGGCGTTCTGGCCGACAGTCGCCGGCGCCGTTGCATCGATTTTCGTTTTAGCTGTCGGCGAAATCATTCAGCAGCCGCCTTACTACGCATACATTTCGCGTCTCGCGCCACCCGGCCAGCAAGGCACGTACATGGGCTTCGCATTCCTTCCCATCGGAATCGGTTCGCTGGTCGGAGGCTGGTTCGGCGGGACGATGATGCACCATTTCGGCGAAGTCGCGCACCATCCCGAGCGCGCCTGGTGGGCCATCAGCGCCGTCGGCTTCGCCACTGCTCTTCTCTTGTGGATTTACGACCGCGCCCTCAAACCCGCCCCGCAGGAACCTTCATCATGAAGCGGCACAGTGCGTTCTTATTTCTTGGGGTTTTATCTGGCTTTCAGCTTTCAACTGTCGATTGTCAACTTCCTTCAATTGACCATGCGGCGTAGCGAAGCGAGCGCCTGCCGCGCCAGCGAATAGCGCGGCTCAACTTCGAGCGCTTCTTGAAAGCATTTCATCGCGCGCGCGTACATTTCCTTGCCGAGATACGCGCGGCCCAAATTGTAATGAGGAAAATGCCGCGGCTCATAGCGGCGCGCTTCAATGGCGCGTTCGAGCCACGGAATTGCTTCATCGAAGCGCTCCAGTTCGATCAAGTAGGCTCCGATGTCGTTGTACGGATTGCCGAACTCCGGGTCGACTTCGATCGCGCGCTTGCACTCCGCGATCGCGTCTTCAATGCGGCCCTGGAAATGATATGTCCAGCCGAGAAATGTATAGGCCTCGGCGGTGGGGTGCAGTTCGAGCGAGGATTGATAGAGCTCCACGGCCCGGTCGTAGTCGCCTTCCATTTGCGCTTGATACGCGTCTTGAAGGATTTCCCAGGCTCGCGTCAGGGTTTCCTGGCTCATGGTGTAAATTGTTAACACACGGTTTTGAGCGCGTCAAAAGTACCGGAGTCCCATCGGTGTGCAGGGTGAACCTGTCCTTTGTGCCGGGTCGCGGCAGTGGAAATTGCGGCCATAAAAAGAGAAGATGGGTGCGCACTTTGCAGGCAAAAGGTTTTGCGCTCGGACATGATTGCACTCGGTGACGTTCGCACTCAAAGACGAAGACGAGGGGGAGACGTGAAACGAAATTATCTGCTTCTTGGGATCGCGTTATTTGGAATGACGGTGGCGGTTTTGGCGCAAGATCCGCCGGCCAAGACCGCTCCAAAAAAGACCACGCCAAGTAAATCATCAGGATCGGCGACCAAAGGCAAGGAAGTGTTCGACCAGAAATGCGGCATCTGCCATTTTGCGGATAGCGACGCGAAAAAAATCGGTCCCGGACTCAAAGGGATTTCCAAGCGCGGCACCTTTACGGTGAACAACAACAAGTTCACCGAGGAATCGCTAAAAACCTGGATCGAAAACGGCGATTCGCTGATGCCTCCATTCAAGGATGTTCTGGA
>Ga0210395_10000688_pt1 | contig 25841 bp, 20 predicted proteins | sample IncBWH4OmetaG_FD_150861 | JGI IMG/M metagenome (GOLD analysis project Ga0210395, IMG submission 150861) | Forest soil microbial communities from Barre Woods Harvard Forest LTER site, Petersham, Massachusetts, United States - Inc-BW-H-4-O ... | reverse complement strand
CGCGCAGCCAACAAGCGAAATTTCACCGCTTCTTCCCGGAACTGTCCGCGCAACCCTGCCGCAGTTTCCAGGAGCGACGCCGCATCCAAAAGCTCCTGGGCCTCGAGAACCATGCCTGGCCCCGCTATTTTTTCGAGCCATCCCTCGGGATCGGCCAGCCCGCCGAATCCCAACTCGCCGCCCCCGCGCAGCCATTCCCGCGCTTCGCGAATCAACCTAAACGCCGCTTCTAGCGCAGCGCGGTTCGCTTGAAACTCCAGGCCGTCGACAGCCCGCCGTCCCGGCGCGGAGGTCGTCCTCAGCCGCAAGAGTTCACGCAGCTTGTCAAACTCCAGTACGTCTTGTGCCGTTCGCGACATTTTTGTTTTCCGGACTACTTCACATTTCGTTCAAAGCGTCCCGATCGCCCTCGCGAGGGTTCATCTCTGTTTATTGCGCTCGTGCGCAGGCGCGCTGGTAGCCGCGGGCTCATCAAATTCCTCAATCATCGCCACACAAAGTCCGTTCAAGGCATCCGCCGCTTCGTGATTGTTTCCGCCCTGGTTGTTGCCGAGGAAGGAGAAGATCAGCCGGCGCCCGCTGGGAGTTTCCGCGAAACCCGAGAGCGTCCGCACATGCTCGACCGATCCCGTCTTGGCATGAATTCTTCCGGCCGCTACCGTAGCCTTCATGCGGTCCTGCAGCGAGCCGTCGACTCCCGCCACCGGCAGCGATCGATAGTACGGGGCGAACCACGTTTGCCTCTCGGCGTACGCGAGCAGAGTCACGATCGCGCGCGGCGTGACCAGGTCGTGCCGTGAGAGCCCCGAGCCATCCGTTTGCATGACGTCGTCCGGCGCGATTCCTGCGGCGGCATAAAAATCCTGGGGAGTTTTCAGCATTTCTTCCGCATTGCTCCACAAGCCGTTTTGCCGCGCCGCGGTTCGCAGCAGCATCTCGGTGTGCAGGTTTTGGCTGATCTTGTTGATGAGCTTCACGGAATCGCCGAGCGGCACGGACACGTGCTCGGCGAGAATCGTCCGTGGCGCTCTGTCGGCGTCCGCAACATGCACGGCGCGAATTTTTCCGTCGAGCTTTACACCGCGTTCGGAGAGCAACCCTGCAAGCAGCGACGCGGCATGTAGCGCCGGCTCTTCAATCGCCAGCACCAGCTTGCGTGGCGCGCCTTTTGCCGGGAGCGTGCCGCGCACCACCACAAGATTCGCGCCCGGCTCGCGCGTCAGCGTCAAATCCGATTTCACTTCGGGCCCCGAGGTGGTCACGTCGTTCTCTAAAGCAAAATCGGGCGTCAGCGGCGAGACCGATGCGAGCACCGGATCCCCCGTTTTTTCGCCAGGCGTCAGCGTCAGGGCCACCGTGTTGTCATCCACAACGATCGAGGATATAGCGGCGCCGTACTCCCAGACCATGTCGTCGATTTCCCAGCCGTTCGGATAGCGCTCGCGGGGAAAATAACTGTCGTCGCCGATCACGTCGCCCGAAATTTCTTTCACGCCGCGCGCCGCCAGCGCCTCGGCCAATTCGATCAGCACCTTTTCGGGCGGCCCGTCAAACTCTTCCCTCAGATCGAAAGGAAATCTGCGGTTCGAGAGATTCGGGTCGCCTCGCCCGACCAGTAGGACATCGCCAGAAAGCGTGCCCTCGGGAGAGATCGTGCCGCGTGTTTCGAGGGTGGTGTGAAATTTGTAGTCCGGACCGAGCTTGGCCAACGCCAGGGCGGTGGTAAAAAGTTTCATGTTTGAAGCAGGCACAAAATAGCCGTCGGCGTTTCGCTCAAAGAGGGTTTCTCCCGTCTCGGCATCAACGATCAGCAGGCCCCAATCGCCTTTCCTCGCAGGCGAGGCGGCCAGCAGCGTCTCGGCCCGCCCGGCGAAACGCGCCGCCGCCGCCGCCCGCTTGGGAGAACGCTCTTCGCGCCGCCCGTCATGCTTGCTCGCCGAGCAAGACGGTTCTCGCGCCGGACTGGTCTGCGCCCCCCCGCGCGACACGGCAAATCCCAAGAAAGCCGTCGCCGCTGTCAGCGCCGCTGCCCACCCTCGAAAACGGTTTCCTAAGCCCATGGATCCTCTGCCGACAAATCGCCGCAGGTGAAAGTATAGTCGAAAGCCCGCGCAACATTTTTCGGGCACCGCGCATGGACCTATTTCACGCAGGCGTCGAACCGGCACCCCCCGGCGGTCCTTTGAAACTGCAGGTTGCACCTAAACCTTGGGCAACCTATCATTACCTAGCCCAGTAGCTTTCAGCGAGGTGAAATTTGACTAAGCGAATCAGTTCCTGTCTCATGGCGTTGGCTATGATCGCGCCGACGGTGCTGTCCCAAGAAGACAGAAAAGAAGCCGACCGGCTTGACAACTGTGGCACGGTGATGAAGGAGATTATGGATATCCCCGATGACATCCCGCAGGATCTCATCGACAAAGCCGAATGCGTCATCATTTATCCCTCGGTTTTAAAGGCCGCCTTTGTCGTGGGCGGCAGCTACGGCCGCGGTTCCATGACTTGCCGCACGGGTGAACACTACACAGGCCCGTGGAGCGCGCCCTCGATGATGGCTCTGGAAGGCGGCAGCATCGGCTTCCAGATCGGCGGGCAAGCCACCGATTTCGTGCTGCTGGTGATGAATCCGCGGGGAGCTCACTCCATGCTCAAAAGCAAGGTGAAGCTCGGAGCGGATGCTTCCGTTGCGGCCGGGCCAAAGGGCCGAACGGCCAGCGCCGAATCAGACGCCACGCTGCGCGCCGAGGTCCTCAGCTATTCGCGGTCACGAGGCCTATTCGCTGGAATTTCCCTCGAGGGCTCCACGGTTCGCCCTGACCATGACGCCAATGAGCGCGTCTACGGACGAAAGTTAGAGGCCGAGGACATCATCTTCAAGGGTGCGGTGGCCGTACCTCCGCCGGCGCAAAAAATGATCGCTTACCTCAACCGCAAAACACCCAAGAACTTGTCCGATCCCAACTCCTTGAGGGAATAGCCGAAAACCATTCCGCGAACTGCGAAGGCCCTGGCAACCGCTGGGGCCTTTGTGTTTTCTCGGGAAGAACGGCGGGAAGGGTAGTGTCCTAATTGAAATTAGGACACTACCTGGCAAAGCTGGGCTTGACTATCGAGAATTTATGACTTATAGTCATTTATGAACGATGGTCAAGAAAACCAGCTCGAAAGCTCCAAAACCCGCGCGTTCCTCGACTGGCCCGCGGCACGGCCGCCGCGCACGGCGCAGCGCTGAAACCCGTGAAAGGCTTTTCCGTGCCGCCTTGGATCTCTTTGCCAGAAAAGGGTTTACGGAGACGACCGTGGAAGACATCACCGAAGCTGCGGACGTCGGCAAAGGCACCTTCTTTAACTACTTTCCGAGCAAGGACCATATCCTTCTGGCCTTCGGGGAGATGCAGCTCGCCAAACTCGAGTCCGCCGTCGGGGAAGCCCGCGCGAGCCATGAACCGATGCCGCACTTCCTCCGCTCCCTGGGCGTGCGCATGACCCAGGAGCCGATTCGAAACCCCGGTATCATCCGGACTCTTCTCCAGGCCTACCTCTCGACCTCCGCCGTCCGCGTGGCGATGCTCGATCTACAGAAGCGCGTTCACGCGCTGCATACCGAGATCATTGGTCTAGGCCAAGAGCGAGGGGAGATTCGCAGAGACCTTCCTGCGGCGGAGATTGCCCACGTTTTTCGGCAGACCATTTTCGGAACTCTTTTGTTCTGGTCGCTTCATGGCGACGCGAGTTTGCACGCTCGCATTGAGTCCGCTTTTAACGTGCTGTGGTCCGGGTTGGCTCCGCGCAAGGTGGACGTTTCCGAGTCCCATGCCGTGTTAGCGGGAGTTCCGCCGTTTACTTGTGGAGATTGATTCATGACGCGCCAGCAGGTAGTCATCGTCACCCTTGTCGCCGTCGTTTTGGGCGGCTCCGCTGCGGTTTACGCCAAGTGGTTCGGGCGCGATACCGCGCTCCTGGGCTCAGGCACGGTCGAAGCCCGTGACATTCGCGTCGGCTCGAAAGTCGGAGGCCGCATCGACCAGGTCCTGGTGCGCGAAGGAGACCGCGTCAAGTCTGGCCAGACTTTGATCACCTTCGACGACCAGGAATTGCTGGCTTCTCTCGATCAGTCCCGCGCGGCAGCCGAGAAGGCCAAGCGCGGCTTTCGCCCGGAAGAGATCCGAGAAGCCCGCGCCGCGGCGTCCCAAGCCAAAGCCGATTATGAGCTGCGCTTAAACGGCTATAGGAAGGAAGATATCGCCGCAGCCCAGTCGGACGTGGATCGTGCTGCCGCCGACGAAGTTCGCGCGCGGCTCGACTTCCAGCGTTACGAAGCCCTGGCACAGAAAGATCTCGTCTCCCGGCAGCAGCGCGACACCGCCGAAGCCAACTGGAAGATGGCGCTCGCGCAGCAGCAGAACTACCAGCACAAGCTCGATGAGCTAAGACGCGGGTACCGGCCTGAGGAAATTGCCTCGGCCGAAGCCCACTACCGCGAGACCGAGGCCACTCTCGACAAATTTGAGAAGGGCAATCGGCCGGAAGATATCGATCTTGCGAAAGCCGCTTATGCTTACGACCAGGCGCGATTCCGTGAGCGGCAAGTCGTCGCACCCTCGGCGGCCGTCGTCGAGGTTCTCGATGTCCGTCCGGGAGACATCATCTCGCCGAACACGCCCGTGGCCACGCTCCTGGAGCAAGATCAGATTTACGTCCGCATCTACATTCCGGAAACGGAGCTCGGCCGTGTCGCACTTGGACAAAAGGCGGAAGTGCGCGTTGATTCTTTTCCGAAAACGGTATTTGAAGGGGTGGTCGAGCAGATCAATCAACAAGCCGAGTTTCTTCCGCGAAATGTGCAAACGCGGGAAGAACGCGTCCACCAGGTCTTCGGCGTCAAGATCCGCATCAACGATCCCGCTGGCCACGTTCTGGCAGGAATGGCCGCCGACGTGAAATTGAAAGCGGGAAATTAGCCCGTGGCGACTGCGCCCGTAAACTCCGCCGAAGCTTCCATCTCGGCCGAGCATCTTGTCCGGCGGTTCGGCAAATTCACCGCCGTCGACGACGTGAGCTTCCGCGTCGAAAAGGGTGAAATCTTTGGCTTTCTTGGTCCCAATGGCAGCGGCAAGACCACCGTCATCAAAATGCTTACAGGTCTTCTGCCGCTCAGCAGTGGCTCCGCGCATGTGGAGGGACTGGACGTCCGCGTGGATTCGGAAGCCGTGCGCGAGCGCATCGGGTACATGTCGCAAAACTACAGTCTCTATCAGGACCTCACGGTAGCGGAGAATCTGCAGTTCTACGGTCGCATCTACAGCCTCGAAGCGGGTCGACTGAAACGCCGCATCGAGGAGATCGTCGAGCTCAACGGCCTCGCGCCGTACATGAATCGCTTGTCGGCGCAGCTTTCCGGCGGATGGAAGCAACGGCTCGCTCTGGGCTGCGCTATGCTCCATGAGCCCAAGCTTCTTTTCCTCGACGAGCCCACCGCCGGCATCGACCCGGTGGCTCGCCGCCTGCTTTGGGATCTGCTGTTTGAACTATCCGGGCACGGGATCACTTTCTTCGTCACCACTCACTACATGGACGAGGCCGAGCGCTGCAGTCACGTTGCCTACATCTATTTCGGCAAGATCATCGCCGATGGCACGCCCAGCTCGCTGCGCGAACTGCCGGATGTTCAGCCGCAAGGAACGATACGCGTGGAAATTACGACTCCGGAAGTCACACGAGCTCTGCGCTTCGCCCGCCAGGTCCCCGGCATACGCAGCGCCACAATTTTTGGCCAATCGATCCATGCGCTCATCGATGACCACGTCGATCTTTACGATCTCCGCGAGCAGCTTCTAAAGACCGGCATTGCCGTCGCCGAGATTCGCCCGCTGGCCCCCAGTCTCGAAGACGTCTTCGTCGAGCTCACCTACAAACAGCAAGCTCTTCTCGAGGCAGCGCGTGTTTGACGCTTTTCGCGGCTTCGGGGCGGTCCTCTATAAAGAGGTGCTGCACGTCCGCCGCGATTTTGGAACGCTCTTTTTTTCGCTGATCATTCCTCTTCTGCAGATGGTCCTTCTCGGTTTCGGCATTGATACCAACGTCCGCCAGATCCATACCGTGGTTTTCAACGCCGACGGCCGTAGAGAAAGCCGCGAATTGCTTGACCGGCTAAAAAACTCCGACACTTTCCATATCATCCGCTATGTTCAGAGCGACAACGATATGAACGACACGATCATTTCCGGCCGCGCGCGCGTCGCGGTCAAAATCCCGGTGGACTATTCCGACCACCTTCTCCACAACATGAGCGCGCAGGTGTTGATTCTTATCGACGGCTCGGATTCCTCCGTCGCTGGTTCTGCCATCCAGGTGGCCACCGCGATTGGGCTGGATGAATCTCTACGCCGTGCCCTGCCGGACCGCGCCACCTTTGCGATTGATATTCGCCCGCAGCTTCTTTTCAATCCCGATTCGCGCTCGCCAAACTTTTTCCTTCCCGGGCTTACCGCCATCCTGCTGCTCAACGTCACCACGTTTCTGACCGCTTTCGCCATCGTTCGCGAAAAGGAACGCGGCACTCTCGAACAGCTTTTCGTTACCCCGGTGCGCCCGTATGGGCTGCTTCTGGGGAAAATTCTTCCTTACTTTGCCATCGGCTTCTTCGAGCTGTGCCTCATCGTAACTTCCATGCGCTTCGTCTTCCGCGTGCCCATTCACGGCAGCGTCCTGCTGCTTGCGTTTCTCTCGCTGCCTTATCTTTTTGCCGCGCTCTCGTTGGGCATTCTCATCTCCAGCAAAGCCAATTCGCAGGGCGAAGCGATGCAGCTTGCCTTTCTCACCATCCTGCCGAGCATTTTCTTTTCCGGCTACATATTCCCCCGCGAAACCATGCCGCTCGTCTTTCGCGTTCTCAGCTACTTCGTTCCCGCCAGCTATTTCATCAACATCACACGAGGCATCATTCTTCGCGGGGCCACACTCCGGCATCTCTGGCTGGATGGACTTGCGCTCTTCGCCATAGGCGCGTTTCTTCTGGTCATCGCCGCACGCCGGTTCCGAAACAAAGTCATCATGGCCTAGGCGGAAATCCCGGCTTGCCCTTGCGGGCGGCCCCACACTACTATCGCCGTTCCAGTCCCGAGCGGCGAGGGTATCAAGGGTGGGGAAACCTCTATCTAGTTGGGTTCTTTTTCTGTTCGTATGGCTTGGCGCTGGCTGGTTCGCTCTGCGTGAGGGAACCCCGGCCGCCCTCCCGGCGCGATCGCCCGAGGAGGTTTTTTCCGCGGAGCGCGCTCTGCTTTATCTCGAGGCCTTTGCAACCGCGCCCCATCCCACAGGCTCCCCGGAACATGACCGCGTGCGCGACTATCTGGTTTCGCAACTCACCGGCTTGGGCCTCGCTCCGGAAATTCAGCGCGCCACCGGCGTCACGCCCCGCTATGAGGTCGCCGGAACGGTGGAAAATATTGTGGCGCGCCTCGAAGGTACGCGTGGCGCTAGAGATGCGGTCGCGCTCGTCGCACACTACGACTCCGTCGCCGCTGGCCCCGGCGCCGGCGACGACGGCGCCGGTGTAGCTGCTTTGCTGGAAACGCTTCGCGCTTTGCGCGCCGGACCTAGGCTGCCGAACGACATTCTTTTTGTCCTCACCGACGGCGAAGAAGACGGCCTACTGGGGGCCTCTGCTTTCGTCGCCGAAAATCCCGCTGCCCGGGACGTGCGCGTGGTGCTCAACTTCGAAGCCCGCGGCAACGCCGGCGAATCGCAAATGTTTGAAACCAGCGCCGGCAATGGCCGTTTGGTAGAGATCTTCGCCGGAGCGGTGCCGCATGCTTCCGGCTCGTCGCTCACCTATGAAATCTACAAGCACATGCCCAACGATACGGACATGACGGCGTTCAAGAAATCCGGCGCTGCGGGGCTCAACTTTGCTTTCATCGGTCATTGGGAGGCCTATCACACTCCGCTTGATAATCCTCGACTGCTCGACCGCGGCAGCCTCCAGCAGCATGGCGAGAACGCGCTTCACCTGGCTCGCGCTCTTGGCAACACCGACCTTAGCGCGCTCGAGGATCGCGACGCGGTCTATTTCTCCGTCTCCGGAAATTTCTTCGCGCATTATTCCACCCGCTTTGTTTGGCCCCTCGCGATCGTGTGCGGAGTTTTGCTGTTCGGGGTGATCTCTTACGCTAGCGGCGCGTGGCAGACCAGTCTGCTGTCCATTTTCGGGAGCTTCTTCCTGCACATCCTCATTCTTCTGGTGTTGCTGCTCACTGGTCTCGGCTTTTTCCTTGGCGTGCGCTGGCTTCACCTTCACGTTCTTCCCGAAGGCGGCCTCGATCAAAACACGTTTTACGTTTCGGCGCTCTTTGCTTTGCTGCTGGCCGTAGATGCGCTGCTTTACCAATTGTTCCGCAAGAGAGTAGCGCCGCCCGCGTTTTTTCTGGGCGGCGCGGCTTTCCTCTTTGCTCTGGTTTTAGTGACCTCAAAATGGCTCGCCGGTGGCAGTTACATGTTGGTCTGGCCGCTGCTGGCCGGCCTTCTGGCAACCGCCCTCGCCGCTTTTCGCCCCGGACATCTTTCCTTTCTTTCCGCTCTGGTTCTTTCCGTGTTGAGTCTCGCCGCTCTCCTGCTCTTCCTCCCGCTTCTCGAAGGCTTCTACACCGCGCTGGGTTTCACCACCGTCGGCGCTCCGCTTTTGAGCGTCACTTTCGGCTTGTCGTTTCTCTTGCTTTTTCCGTTTTTCGACACGGTGCTGGAGGCCGCCGGTAAATGGCTGCCGATCGTCGCGCTGGCTGCAGCGCTCGTGCTGTCTATCATTGCCGCCAAAGCCACTCGCTACTCTCCGGCTCATCCCAAACCCAGCCTGCTCTCCTACGCCCTTGATGCCGACACCGGCAAGGCGCTCTGGACCAGCTCGACCAACCGCCTGGATTCCTGGACCGCCGCGTACCTGGGCAGGTCTCCCTCTCGCGGCAAGCTTCCCGACTTCGTTCCCGACTGGTATCCTTTCGATTTTCTCCAGCACGAAGCTCCGGCCATCGCGCTCGCGCCTCCGCTTGCGGAGCTGTTAGGGGACCACACCGACGGCGACACGCGTACCCTTCTTTTGCACATCTCCACGCCACGTCACGCCCGCACACTGCACGTCGGCTTCACGGAAACAGAAGTGTCCGGCGCGAGCGTCAATGGACACGATCTTGGCGAGCCGTCCGAAGCGCGCTGGCGTCAACCGGGGCACTGGGGCTTCGACTACGCAAATCCGCCCGCCGAGGGCATTGCTCTTGAAATCCGCACCGAGGCCTCCCGACCGGTCAAGATCGTCTTGGTCGATCGTTCCTCCGGCCTGCCCACAATTCCCGGCGCAAGTTTTCCCCCGCGTCCCGACGATGCCATGCCGATTCATTCCGGCGACCAAACCATGGTTCGCCGCAGTTTTGTCTTTTAGGCGTTTGGTCTTTTAACCGTCGCGGGAGTATTCTCCTGGTTTGTCTCGCGGGCCAGGGGGGACGGCGGTGTCCTGTCCGATCTGTCAGAAACGAAAAGCAGCAAGATTCTGTCCGGCGAAGGGCGAGAAAATCTGCGCCGTCTGCTGCGGTACGGAGCGCGAAGTTTCCATCGACTGTCCCTCGGACTGCTCTTACCTGGTCGCGGCCCACCGCTACGAGGATCAGCATCAGCGATCGCTGCCTGGGGACACCCCGCTCATGGACGTCAAGGTTGCCCAAGAGGTCATCTACACTCACCAAGATTTGCTTTCCGGATTGGCATTCACGGCGGCAAAATTTTCCGCCGCGCATCCGGCTACAAGCGATCCCGATGTGCTGGCCTCGTTAGAGGCTCTTGCCGAAACCTACAGAACGCTGAGCTCGGGAATATTCTACGAAAGACCTCCGGACGCCAGGCTGGCCCGCGGGCTTTACGCCGCGCTCGCGCAATTCCTCGACGAATCGAAGCAGCAAACCGCCGAACGCGCCGCGGACCCGCCGGCAAAAGACTCCGAAGTTTTTTTTCTGCTCGTCTTTCTCTACCGCATGGGCCTGCTGCGCACCAACGGCCGCCCCCGGGCTCGCCGTTACGTCGAATTTCTACGCGGCCAATTCCCCGCCGCCCCGGAACTCAAGCGCGAAGAATCCCGAATCATTGTCCCGTGACGATCGCGGAGTGATCCCTCGAAACGGGTGGCGGACTTCGCCCGCGGCGCTTCGAACCAACCCCGGCAGCTCAGCGACTCAACGGCGAAATCATCCGGCATCCTGGTCCGCTCGTGGTCGATCCCGGCGGCAAACTTGTCTTCACTTCACGCCTTCGACCGACTTCCGGCCGTGGTCGAGAGAATGATCGTACATGGACGCATAGTCCAGGTACTGCTGTTCGACGGAGTGCGGATAGCTGAGGTGCACGGCCTGGATTCGGCCGTCGGACCCGAATTGCGCGGACAATTTAGAGTTGATGCCTGCCCAGTAGGTGGGAAGACCAAGCTTCAGGTAACGAGCGACAACCTGGTCCCGCAGGGCCGGATCGAAATGCACGGCGTACTGGTCGACGAGCGCCTTGATCCGGGCATAATCGCCTTCGGCCTTGATACGCATGAGCTCGGCGAGCAGCACTCCTACGCCTTGATGCATCTTCTGATAGTCCCGCACCTGGATGTACGTCTTACCGCCGCGGTCGAACTGCTCGATCGAGCCGGGAACGCGGTCGCGAATGAAGTTGACAATCAACTGGCGGTCGCGCGCGTGATCCTCTTCGACCGTGTCGCCATGCGGGATGCGGCGCAGCTGAGTCAGCGGGACCATGGCCGCCGAGTCATACATGGCCTTGGCGACTTCGTCCAGGTTCCGGACCAGCCCGAGTTCCTCGAGCTTGGGATCCCAGGCGTTCCACAGCGCCATTAGATCGGCACGGCCTTCTTCAAGCGTGGAAAAGTATTCCTTCAGGTAGGACTCGGCGCCGCCCTTTACGCGCTCGCTTAATTTGCCGGAGCCATGACCGATCACTTCGTGCAGCGCGGTCATCATCGCTCCGGCCTGCTCGCCGTACTGCCGGTTGCGCGCGATGATTTCAGCGGTGGCGGCAAACTCATCAAACGCGGCGAAACCCGAGGCATTGTCGATGGCGCGTACGCTGCTGGTAAAGAGGAAATTCTTAGTGCCATATTTTTCGTGGATTTCGTTTTCGTTGGGGAGATTATCGCCAATGGTGCTCACGCTGAAGTCGCCGGTTTCGATAAGGGTTTCGATCGCTTTGACCACCGGCGGCTTGAAGGACTGCTTCTTGTAGTGCGCATCCCAGGGAGCTTTCTGCTCGAAGTAATTGGCATTTTCGCCGAGGCGGATCATGGTGTTGGTGAGGGGCTTGTCGGTGATGCTGACGAAACTTTGCGCGCTGCCCCTGGCGCCGCGAGCGTCGCGATAAACTTCGATGAAGCCGTTGGCGAAATCGACGGTGGCATCGTTCTCGACCCAGTCGGCGCCGAATTCGAGCCAATCCGCGGGATTGCCGGTCTGATAGTAGCGGATGAGATCGCCAATGACTTTGGCTTGTCCCGGCTCGGCGAATGGCTGAGCCTTGGCGAGATATTCGTTGGCGCGTTCGAGGAAAGTGGCATACAGGCCCGGAGGAATCTTGCCGTCGGGAGTGCCAGCGCGACAGACCAATTCACTGAGCTTGCCGTCTTTGCCTTTGACGACGCGCGAGTTGAGCGGGTGCGCGTCGTGAAAATCCTTCAGGTCGGCGAGGGTCAATGCTTCATAGAAAGTGTTGGAGCTCGCCTGAATGATGTCCTGGCCGGCGCGCGGGCTCTTGGCTGTAAGCATGGGCTCGAAATCGGGGTCGAAAAGCGAAGCGCGGAGATCGGCCAGCTCGTGATTCAACTGCTCGGGCGTGTTGAGCGCGGGGAGATCGGCCGAAGGAGATGCGAAGGCGCCGTCTTTCTGTGCAGCGAGCGCGGCTTTTTGAAGCTCCTCGAAGGTGAACGACGGAAGGAATTTTTGCGAGGTTTCCCCGTTGTGATTGCCGCGATTGGCCCAGAAGAGTTTGGTGAACTCAGCGATCTTTTCGCCGAGGGAGGGATCGGCGTCGCTGGACTCGGCGACGATCTCTTCGAGCAACCTCTTCTGGCGCAAACCGAAGCGCGAGAATTGCGCATAGGCGATCGGATCCACTGCCATCGAGGCTTGTGCCAGCCAGTAGGCCAGCTGCTGCTGCCGCGCGTCAAGCGATGGAAAGCTCTCTACTTCGATCCGCACGAATCCCGTGTCGCCGACGCGCTGGAGTAGAGAATTCTTTTCGCTAGATTGGCCCGAAGCTGCCGTGGCAGCGAGAAAAATCAAAATTGAGCCCAGGACGATTCGCTTGTTCATGATGGCCTCCGCCGGCGCATCGAGGAGACGCCGATCAGATTGTTGAGAAGCAGGAACAGAAGTATGAGGCCATCGCTTGGGGCCAGCAAGAAAAAGGTCCAGTCGCAAGAGCAAACCGCCTCTGGTTAGGCCGGTGCTATAATCCGCCCAACGGAAGGGCAAACCGAAAAAGGCCGTTGAGGTGCCTATGTTCTATCGATCCTGCTTGGCTTTGGTTTTAGGGCTGGCGGCCGCAGGGGCGCAGCAGACGCCTCCCGATCCTCACGCGGGTAAGGAGCCGGCCATCCCCGATACTCCCGCGGGCCACACGTTCAAGGCCTGGCTTGAAGCCTTCAACAGCGGGGACCGCGCGCTGATGGACGCCTACTACCGGATGTACGATCCGAGCAGATCTGTGGAGGACGAGAAACGGTTCCGCGATATGACCGGTGGATTCGACGTGCTCAAGGTTATGAAGAGCGAACCGCTGCACTTGGAATTTCTCGTCAAGGAGCGCCGCAGCGATACGCAAGCGATTGGGAAGCTGGACGTGAAGGATGGCGAGCCCGCTCTGGTGACCAGCTTCGGGCTGCGCGCGATTCCTCCGGGCACCTCGGTGTCGGATCTGGATTTCAAAGTGGACGCCGCTACTCGGGCGCGCGTCATCGATGGTGCCATCCTGAACTTGAATGAGTTTTACGTGTCTCCAGAAACGGCCAAAAAAATGGGAGATGCCGTCCGCACTCGTCAGAAAAAAGGCGAATACGATTCCGTCGACGACGGCGATGCCTTTGCGAAAATGCTCACCGACAATTTTCAAGAAGTGAGCTACGACAAACATCTGCGTGTGGACTTCAGTCCGGCCAGAATTCCGGAACGCCCCGCGGGACCGCCCGATGCCGACGCGGTCGCACAGTATCGCAAAAACATGGAAAAGATGAACTGCGGTTTCGACAAGGTGGAGATTCTCTCCGGAAACGTCGGCTACCTGAAGTTCGATATGTTCGCCGATCCCGAGATCTGTGGGCCTACGGCGGTGGCGGCCATGAATTTTCTCGCCAACGTCGACGCCATCATCTTCGACCTGCGCGAAAACGGCGGCGGCGATCCGAAAATGATCGCGCTCCTCTCCACCTATCTCTTCGCGCATCCAACCCACCTGAACGATCTCTGGGAGCGCAAGAGCGACACGACCTCTCAGTACTGGACTCTACCGTATGTGCCCGGAAAGCTGCTGGACGAGAAACCGGCGTACGTCTTGACCTCCAAGCGGACGTTCTCGGGCGCCGAGGAGTTCAGCTACAACCTCAAAAACTTGGGACGCGCCACCATCGTTGGCGAGACCACCGGAGGCGGTGCCCATCCCGTCTCAGGTCACCGCATCGACGACCATTTTATGATTGGCGTCCCGTTCGCTAAAGCAATCAACCCCATCTCCAAAACCAATTGGGAAGGAACCGGCGTGGAGCCTGACGTGAAAGTGAACGCAGCCGACGCGCTCACCACGGCACAAAAGCTGGTCATGGAGAAACTGGCTTCGAAATAAATCTAGGGCGCTCGGAAATGGCACAACCGCTACCCCGCTGGGCAGGACGGCACTCCCTCGAACTCCGAGCGAACCGTAGCGGCATCCCAGCCTAGCTTCATTTGTGCACAAGGCCTGGTCTGCTGCGTATCGCTCAGCGGGCGCCGATCGAAACCGTATTTCTGCTTCAATCGCGCCACACGCTCGGCGATCTTCTTTCGATATTTCTCCGGCGCATAGGCTTGCTTTAGATACCACTGTTCATACTGTTTCGTCAGCCGAGGAAATTTCTCACGCACAAACGGCAAGAACTGTTTCGCGGAAGACGGCGTCAGAAAAAGCACACCCGACCAGAACCACTGCGCTCCCGCTTGGTGGGCCGCCTCAGCTACCGCTTCAAGCTCGCCTTCGCGGTCGGTAATGCCAGGGATCAGCGGCGAAGCCGACACACCTACGCGAAGGCCCTCTTCGCTCAACTGCCGCACCGCGGCCATCCGCAACTCCGGCCGCGGCGCGCGCGGTTCCAGCAAACGCGCCAGCCTCGGACGCAGTGTGGTAACGGTGACATTGAGTGCCAGTTCCGATCGTTCCGCAATGCGCTTAAATACATCGATGTCTCGTACAATCTGGTTTGATTTCGTGATCACCGAAATGCTCAACCCCTCCCGCTTGGCCAATTCCTCCAGGCACGCCCGGGTCACGCCGTATTCCCGCTCAGCGGGCTGATACGGATCTGTCGCCGTCCCAATGGCAATGTGTTCCGGCTTTTCCCGGTCCGAACCTTCCGACACATAGGAATACTTGTGCGCGACGTCGTACGCCAGCAAAGGCCCCGCGTCTTTCTTCACAAAAATCTTCCGTTCGAACTCCCCGCCGTCCAGCTCCATGTACTCGTGGGTGTAGCGTGCGTAGCAGTACAAGCACCCAAACTCGCATCCGCGGTACGGATTGATCGTCCAATCGAACGGCACACGCGCCGAGTCGCACTTATTGAGAATCGACTTTACCGGCAACAAAAAATAGTCTGGCCGCTCGGAGGATTTCCGGCGGCTCTCCGCCGGCGGAGAGCATGCTGCGAGGCGGGCAATGCCCACCAGCGGTACGGCTGCCTCTCGGGTCCGGTCTTCCGCCCGGCTTTCCAGGCCGTGCGGGACCGCCTCGAAGGAGGTCGGCGGAGGGCAATCCGCCGTGGGGCAACCCGAAATGCTGCCACCTAGGCCAGCAACCGCCGAGGTTTCCACTTTGTCAAAAACATTGTGGGCACCGTCCGGCGCATCACCGGCCCTTGGTTTTGGGCTTGTCGCATAGGGGCTTACAGGAAAGAGTGTTGCCGTGGATTGTCTAGCGTGGCGGCGCCGGCTACCAATCGTCCGCGCCGTGGAGGAAAGAACTGGAGACATAGCCCACCTCGATACACGCCACAGTATTTCGCTTTTTGTTCGCCATGTCAAGTACTATTCGCTTTTTCTTCGTCAATAGCGGGCGCGACAGCCCTTCGTGCTTCTGGGGCACACGGCCGCTTCGTGCGGATTGTTTGCCGCCACTCCACAGGGTATCCTGCTCGTTCCGGAGGATCGGCGTGCGACAGTCCCCGTTGGCACGGTTATTTCTTGGCGTTTCCGCCGTTCTTTGCTCGGCGTCGTCGTGCCCTTCCCGCGCCCAGCAACCGCCGCAACCCGGGCAGCAGCCGCCATCGCAACAACCCCCTCCCGCACGGCAAGCTCCTTCCCAGCAACCGGCGCAGCCAGCGGCCCAGTCAACCGCCCAAGCGAAAAAGCCAGCCAGCGGACCTGCCGCTCCTCAATCTACCCATTACCCCATCCTGCTCCTGGTCGAAGGCGACGATCAGTCTTGGAACCTCCGCATCGGCCTAAGAGGCCCTGAACGTCTTGATCGGACGGGCTATCCGCCGATTCCACTGGAACCTGCCGAGGTCGTGCGCGAAGGCACAACCGATTCTTGGACGTACCGCGCCAAAGACGCTCAGACCGGTGCCGCAGTCTCTGTGCGCATCAAGCGGGAACCCTGCGCCGATTCAGCTGGCACCAAATTTGCCTTCACCGCCTCCATGGAGCATGCCCAGATTGGTTCTGCACTGGGCTGCGCCCGGATCGCCACGGAACTCTTCCCCAAAATCAACAATCAGCCCACAGACGATGCCGACGCCAAAGACAAGCCCGCTCCCCCGACCGTCACGCACTTCAAGCCGCCCGTTTACGTCGCATACATCCATGGCACCGGCAAGCTCGTCGTCAGACGCGGCACCGTCGCCCGGACCGTCCCTGGCAAAGCGGGCTACCAGCCAGCTCTTTCGCGCGATGGAAAGTGGCTGCTGTATACCACCGACGATAAGGACGGCGAAAATGCCGGCGAACGCGCGATTCTTCTATACGACTGGGCGACAGGCAAATCCTCGGAGTTGCTCCGAGGATCCGTCCAACAGCCGTTTTGGTCAACCGATGAGACGCGCATTGCATTCCTGAAATCTGACGGCTCCAAGTGGCAGGTATGGACCATGCCTCGAGATGCCCCGGAAAAAGCCACGCTTCTCTATCCCGGCGAAGCTCTGCAGCTGGACGGTTGGGCGGATGCGCAAACGATTCTGGCGGGCGACCTAGAGACTCTTTCCTGGGTCGGGGAAGACGGGACCGTGAAACAATCCGTGCCGAGTGGGGACCTGTACGGTAAAGAGCAGTTTAGTTTATCCAGCGCCAATACCGTGCGCATTCACCCGCTCAACCCGGACTTGCTGCTCGTTTCCGCCGAATTGCTGCCGGCACCTGCGGCCGGGAAGAATCCTGCGGTTGGGGGCAAGGACGCTGCCAAGGATGCCGCGACGCAGTCCGGGCAGGCTCTGTTTCTTTTTGAGATCAAATCCAAGCGACGCGTGCTTCTCAGTCCAGGGAACTTGTCTTGCTCTTTCGCGGAGTGGTCCCGCGACGGCCTGCAGATCTTTTTCACCTGTCACGAACCGTCTAGCATCGCGATGACCACCTATAAAATGTTCTGGGACGGCACCAGTCAGCTCAAGGTGCAAGACGGTTATAGTCTCGTGATTGGCCAATAGGATCCGGCCCAGCAAGATTCTGACCTGGGATGGTTTCTGGGTTCCTCCTCGTTGGGTACTATCCGTTCGCGATTTTTCCAAACGTTGGCCGATACGCCGCAGGCTCTTGTTTCGCCGCCCCGGTCCCCCAGCCGCAACGCTATACTTGTTTAATGGCGACCCCTACACCTGTCCAGCCGAAGCAAGTGGGCATCCTTATCCTGGATGACGAGGACAACAACCGGGGCGCCTTGCGCCAAATCCTGGATTCCGAGGCCTGGCGGGTCCGTTTGGTTCAGGACCCCAACCTGCTCCTTACCGAGCTCAAATCCGGCGAATGGTCTTTGGTTATCGCTAATATTGCGCTGGCGGGCACGGATACTCCGATATTCATTACGCTTCGCGAGTTGGCCAGCGTTTCTCATGAGGAGGGAGGGCGCATCCGCGTCCTTTATGTGGTGCCGGAAATGAACGGAAGCCAGTACGTTGGCGCCCTGGAGCTGGCAAGGACGCCCTATGTCCTGCGACCGTTCCATCTGCACGAGTTTCTCGAGAAAGTCAGCGACCTGCTCGTCGAAGTGAAAGCCATCGAAGCTCCCATTCGCCAGGTGCGCCACGAGTTTGGCGCGATGCGCAAGAAGAAAAAGCAGGCCGGGCGTTCCAATGCCATGTTTGCATCGCGCGATTCTTATTCCTACAGCGACGAAGAAATGGCCGAGTATGAAAAGCAGGAGAGCGAAGCTTCTAGAACTAGCCGAAGCAAGCCCCGCACCAACCTTGGCGGCTCCGACCGCTGAGCCGTTCGATGTTTCGAACTCTTCTTCCTTCGAAGTCGTGCTGAGATTCGCTTGCGCCCGCCGTCCCTTCCACAATTGCGGGGCTTGCGGGACCCGGTTTGCTGGAGACACAGAAACTCTTGGCTGCAGTTCCTTTCGCGCCGTTTCCCGAGGAATTTAGAACAGCGCCGCGAGGGCTGCCTCCTGCTACCAAGAGCGCAGCTTGCTTGACTTACCTGCCACGCAAAGGCGATGCTACCGCGTCCAAACTGTCTAGGACGCTTCCGCTATTTCGAGAGATTGACGAGGATCTGAATGCGATTTCGAGTGGTTATGTGTTCTCCTTTACTGCGATGGGGACAGCTGGCGATTTTCGCCGTTTGTTCGGCGATTCCTTCCGCGGCGCAACAATCCAGTTCCCCGGCACCACGCGCTTTTACTGCCGACGACTACAAGCGGGCTGAAAAATTCATGACTTATAACACGCGGCCCCTGGTGTTTCATGAGGTGCGCGGGAAGTGGGTGCCGGAGGATCGCTATTTGTTCCGCGACTCGGGACCGGATGGAAGCGAGTTTGTAGTCGTTGACGCGGCTCATGGGACGCAGGAGCCGGCTTTTGATCATCGACGACTTGCTGCGGCTCTTTCGGCAGCGGCTGCGGAGACTTATAACCCGGCGCACCTGCCGTTCACGACGTTCGAGTTTTCTGCTGACGGCAAATCCATCTCATTCCACCTAAAGTCGCAGAAATGGGCTTGCGATCTCAAAGCCAGCAAATGCACGGCTGAACCAAAGCCCGCCAAGGGTGCCACGGAACGGCCCGAAGAAGAGACTTCGCCCGATGGCAAGAGCGCAGCCTTCATACGTGACTACAACCTGTGGGTGCGGGATGTAGCAAGCGGGCGAGAGACGCAGCTCACGACTGACGGTGTGAAGGACTTCGGATACGCCACGGACAACGCTGGGTGGATTCACAGCAACCGCCCCATTTTGCTTTGGTCGCCGGACTCTAGAAAAATAGCGACCTTCCAACAGGATCAGCGCGGCGTTGGGGAAATGTATCTTGTAGAAACGAAAGTTGGCCATCCGGTGCTCGAGGCCTGGAAGTATCCGCTTCCGGGCGATGATGTGGTTACCACCATTCAACGCGTTGTGATTGATCTCGATGCGCACAAAGTGGTTCGCCTCGAGCTTCCTGCCGATCAGCACCGCACTACGCTTTGCGACGACGTGGAATGCCGCGGAAGCGATTGGGACGATGTCGAGTGGAGCCCTGACGCGACGCATCTCGCCTTTGTTTCGACTTCGCGCGATCACAAGCACGAGCAGTTTCGCGTCGCCGACGCCACCACCGGCGCGGTGCGCGACGTGTTCGATGAAACCGCGGCCACGCAATACGAATCCGGATGGGGTCGCGTCAACTGGCACTACCTGCCGGCCTCAAACGAAGTCATCTGGTTTTCCGAGCGGGACAATTGGGGGCACTTGTATCTCTACGATCTCGCGAGCGGAGGTCTAAAAAACCAAATCACTTCCGGCGAATGGGTTGTCACGCAGTTGCTGCGGGTCGATGAAAAAAATCGCGTCCTCTATTTCCTCGGTTGCGGCCGCGAAAAAGGGCGGAATCCCTATTTCCCGCATCTTTATCGCATTGGATTCGACGGGAAAAACCTCGCTTTGCTGACGCCGGAAGACGGAAATCACGAGGTCAGCTTTTCGTCCTCGGGGCGCTACTTTCTGGATAGCTATTCGAAGCCAGATGTCCCTGCCGTTGCGGTGGTGCGCGACGAAGCAGGCAAGCTGATCTCGACCGTTGCCAAGATGGACATTTCGCGGCTGCTAGCAGCGGGTTGGCAGCCGCCGGTTCCTATCACCGTGAAAGCGCGCGACGGGGTCACCGACCTTTATGGGCTGATGTATAAGCCGAGCAACCTCGATCCCTCAAAAAAGTATCCGATCGTCAACTACATCTACCCGGGGCCGCAGGGCGGCAGCGTCAGTTTCTGGGGTTTCGCGCCCGCGCGCCAGGACGCGCAACCTCTCGCTGAACTCGGATTCGCCGTGGTGCAAATCGAAGGCCAGGGTAATCCCCTGCGCTCGAAGAAATTCCACGACTTCTATTACGGAAATATGGGCGACAACACTTTGCCCGACCAGATTGCCGGGATGAAAGAGCTGGCCGAGAAATATTCATGGATTGATATAGAACGCGCGGGGATCTTCGGCCATTCCGGCGGAGGCTACGCTGCTGCCGACGCTATGTTTCGCTACCCGGATTTTTTCAAGGTCGGGATCGCGGAGTCCGGAAACCACGACAATCGCGAGTACGAGGATGATTGGGGTGAACGCTATCAGGGACTGCTGGTGAAGAATGCCGATGGGACCACCAACTATGACGATCAGGCCAACCAGCACCTGGCTAAGAATTTGAAGGGGCATTTGCTGCTGGCGCATGGGACCCTCGACGACAACGTTCCGCCTTACAACACCCTGCTGGTGGCAGACGAGCTGATCAAGGCCAACAAGGACTTTGACCTCTTGCTTCTGCCCAACCAGCATCATGGCTACGGAAGCGCAACTCTTTATATGACGCGGCGGCGGTGGGACTACTTTGTGCGGTACTTGCTCGGGGCCGAGCCGCCGCACGAGTACGCATTGCATCCGCCTAATCCCTAGCGCGATGAAGCGCCCTGGGCGCGTCGAGGTCCGCGATCGTCCTGTTTAGGTTTCGACTTTGACCGGGCGAATGGGCCGCTGGAGGCATGGCAACCGGCGGGCTTATTCGTGCAGAACAACCGTCAACAGCGACTTATTGACCCTGATCTTGCCGTTGTATTCGATGAAGCCAAGTTTCCTGAATTTGTTCATGAAGAAGTTCACGCGTGAGCGTGTGGTGCCGATCATTTCGGCCAGAGTCTCCTGACTGACTTTGGGGAGGTCGCGGTCGGGCTGATCCTGTTTGCCGTAGCGCGCGAGCAAGAGCAGGGTTCGAGCCAGGCGTTTCTCGCTGGAATTGAAGAGTTGATCGACCAAGTCTTCTTCCACGCGGATGTTGTGCGCAAGCATGTAGTTGATAAAACGGTCGGACAGCTCATGCTCTTCATGGAGCACGCGGAGCATTTCTTCCTTGTCGATGACCAGAACGGCGGTCGGGGTGATGGCCGTCGCGGTAGCCATGCGGAGCGTTTGGCCTGCCATGCAGCCCTCGCCAAAAAAATCGGTCGGACCAAACATCGCGACCACGGCCTCCTTGCCTGCGCCGTTCACGACCGAGAGCTTCACGCCGCCCTTCTGAATGTACAGGACCGTGCCTGCAACATCCCCTTGGTTGAAGATAGGCTCGCCTCGCCGATATTCCGTGACTCTCTTGGAAACTCCCGCGGTATCCAGGAAAGCTTGCGGGTCGAAAGCTCTTATCTTCTTGGACTTGGAATTCTTAATCTTCATAGGGGTGCAAAGAGGCAACCTCTTCGGGACTGTACAGAGAACAGACCCACAATAGCCAAAAGCTCGGCCGCCAAACTGTGCAAAAGTGCACAGCATACCCGCCGACCGGTTTGACCCTACCGTTGAGGCGCAGTTGGTAGGTGCGTTTCTCCCTCAGTGTCCGCCCATGCCCCATTAGAGTAGAGCCCTCGGAAGTGCAGTCCGTAAATCTATTTGGGGCTGATAGAGCGTTCGAAGCGCTAGGGAAGGCGCACCGTTTCGGGCGGTGGCGCGCCGGGGCTGGCATTGATAGACCAGCGGAAAATGCGACGATCACACATCAAGCAACGGAATGGGCGAACGAAAAAGGCCTTCCGAAGAGCTGACTCGAGAATTCCGCGGCACCGGGAGCGATGGATGCTCTGACTCCGGCATAAAGGACACTTCAGTGACAACAACCCTCCTTATGAAAAGCGCGAGCGAGAACCAGCGCTCGGGTCGAACAAAGAATGGTGCTAGTAGTGTATGAATCGCTTCCGAAGCTAGCAAGGATGGCAGGGGAAGACTGTTCAAAACGGTACAGACCGGGGAATTGATACCTACTAAGGTGGCCGAGTGGCGATGGCTCCCGGCCGCTCACCGGAGGTTGAATAGGAATCACCAATGTCTCCCCTATCCGCTAGTCAACTCAGGACCGATGAGCACAACGGAGCCGGTCGGCGAGCGGCTGCCTGTAGATGGCAGTCCTTGCGGGTTCTATTCGTCCACCGTGACGCTGACGAAGTCGATTCTTGCGTGCAGGAACTGAAGAGGGCGGAGTTTGCCGTCGAGGCCGATGTCGTTTTGACCCTGGGGCAATGTGTCGAACAACTGCGCAAAGAGCAGTTTGACCTGATCGTGGCGGAGTATCCCAGTCCCAACTGGAGCGGAACGCAGGCCTTAGAAGTTCTCCAGCAGGTGGTGCAAAGCGTCCCGCTTATTTTCGTGGCCGCCAGTTTGCAAAGAGAGTGCAAGGCGGCGTTACGAGCGAATGGCGCGTACGATTTTATCGAACCCGCGCGTATGGACCACTTGCCGGTGGCCGTTCGTGGAGCGCTCGAGGAAAAGAAGTTGCGTGGAGAGCTGGCGCAAGCGGAAAAAACGCGAGAGAGAGCGGAAGCACGTTATCGAGCGCTCGTTGATAACCCCACTTACGGAATTTGCCGCGTCGATGCGCAGGGGAAATTTGGTTACGCAAATTCGGCGTTTCTCGGCATGTTGGGGTACACCTCGAGAGAGGAATTTCTCGAAACGGACTTTGCCAGGGATGTGATTCGCGACCCAGCGGTGCGCGATCGATGGAATGCGTGCCTGCGGGAGGGTGGCGAAATCTCGGGCTTCGAGATGCAGTGCCGTCGCAAAGATGGCGCGACGGTGAAGGTCCGGCTGAGCGGGCGCGGAGTCTCGACCGGGAGCGGCGCATTCGACGGGTACGAGATGATTGTGGGAGAGGTAACGGAGCAGCAGGCGCTTGCCGAGCGACTCCGTGGGCAGGCGGACAACGACTCGCTCACAGGACTGGCGAATGACCGGCGCCTTTTCGAGGTGCTGCACACGGAGATAAGCCGTTCGAAGCGCACCGGTCGGGAATTCGCGCTGATGTTGCTCGACGTGGACCAGTTCAAGAAGATTAACGACCAGTATGGCCACCTGGCAGGAAACCGGGCGCTTGGCCGTCTGACAAACATTCTGCGAAGCTGCTCGAGATCCATTGATACGGCCGCAAGGCAAGGCGGGGACGAGTTTGCGCTGGTGCTGCCGGAAACGGGGGCGGCCGACGCGGAAGTGGTAGGGGAGCGCATTGCGGAGCTGCTTAGAAAAGATGTGGAAGAGCCAACGCTTTCAGTGAGCGTGGGAGTGGCAGCCTATCCAAGGGATGCCGAATCCGTCGGACCGCTGCTGTATGCGGCGGATGCCGCGTTGTATGCGAAGAAGGGGAAGCAAATCAGGTTTGTGTCCGCAGGACTCCCGATCAAACCTTCGAACAACGGCCGGGGACGCGCAGTGAGCAGGTCCGCGCACCAGGCAGGCGGCAAGCTGTGAGGAACCTAAAGAGACCTTGGAACGCACGATTGGGATAGGAAGCGTATGAGACGTAGGAGAGAACACGAACACCGAACTAAATGGGCCAGCAGACGGTCGCCGTTGACTGGCCGAGGTACTAGCAAAAAGCGGACGGATTTGCTGGGAGAGAAAAACATTATGGATTTGATCTCCATGGGGGCACCGCTCCCTGAGGTCCTGAATAACGTGTGCACAGCCATCGATCTCCAGATAGGGAACATCGTGTCCGTGGTGTTGCTGCCCGATGACCCGGAGTGTGATTTTAAAACGATTGCTCGTGGAGCTCTGCAGTTTGGGCTGTGTCTGTATTGGTCTGCGGACATTCCGTTTCAGGACGACCGCGTGCTGGGATCCTTCGAGATGTACTGTTGCGTTCCGCGAACGCCTACGGCATCTGAACTGAAGCTGATCCAGCGAGCAACGTATCTGGCGGCACTGGCCATTCGCCGGTACCACGGCGATGACGATCGCGGCAGCAGCGCGTCGACAGAATGGAAGCGAGCCCAGGCCAGAAGGTCCGACGAAGCGGCTCAAATGAACTGAAGCTCCTGAACGGAACTGGACTGGGAACGGACCATCGTCCGAAGCAGCCCGGATCCCGAAGCTTTTCCCCACCTTTTGTTCCGGTTGTCCTGCAAGAAAATCAAAACTGGCCGTTCTAAACCCGAGGCGCGTCCTGGAAGGGCCGCGCGAAGGAGGGTCTATGGAACGATCGATCTTAGGAACCATTCTTAGCAGTTTCGTGGGAATCGGCGCGTTAGGGGGCCTGGCGCTTCTGGGGGCCTCGCCGAATCCGGTACCGGGGAAGACGGAAGGTAACTGGCATTTGCTGGACCCCGTTTCTTACGAGAACATCACCATATTCCCGGTCGCAAGTTCTTCGATGCAGGACACTTCGCCGTTCTTGACGCTAGATGAGGGGCTTTCGAGCGGAGAGGTGCTGGTCAGCGAGCAGGGAGCCTCTGGGTTGGCGCGGACGCGGAACGGGCGACCGGTGGCCTTGCCGCAGTACAACGGCGGGGCGAGCGTAAGCCAGCTTGTGTTGATCAACCGGAGCAAAAGGCCGTTGCTATTGCTTGCCGGGGAGTTGGTGAGCGGAGGGAAACAGGACCGCATCATTGGCAAGGACCGCATCGTGCCGGTGGGGTCGGAGCCTCTGCCGCTGGATGTTTTCTGTGTGGAGCACGGACGGTGGACGGGGGCTAGCTCCCAATTCATAGCTTCTAAGACCATTGTTCATCCGAGCGTGCGCGAGCAGGCGGCGGTGGCCCAGGACCAAAAAGAGGTGTGGGATGCCGTTCGCTCGGGAACCTTGGCTAAAGCCGAGTCGCCAGCGCCTGGTGGTATTGCCGGGACAAGACCACCCGAAGCCTACGCGCCACGCATCACGACGGAAGCCATTCAAGCCACCATCGACGGCCTGGCGCCCACGCAGGCCTACGCCAAAATATATGAAGGCGGCCGCGTGGGAGCCTCGGTGGACGGATTCGTCGAAGAATTGAAGAGGCGGTTTGACCGGGCGACCCTGGGACTTAAGGGCGAGCGCGTTGTTGGCGTAGTGGTGGCTTATGGGGGTGATGTGGCGTGGAGCGACATTTTTGCGTCGGGGGAGTTGTTTGAACATTATTGGAGCAAATTGCTGCGGAGTTATGCGGTGGAGGCCATGGCGCGGCCGAGTTATAGAGAGGCAGTGGCGGCGACGGATGCGCGGGAATTTTTGAGAAATTTGAACGGACGTGAGGTGGTGGAGAGCGAGCCTGGAGTTTACCGCTGGAGGGAGATTACCGAGGGGAGGCTTTCGTTGATTGAGCTGGAATCCATCTCGCCGAAGGCCATGACTCTGCACCGATTGTTGTTGCACCGGACGTCGTGAGGGAGTGGCGGCCCAGGGGAAGGCGGGCACCGCGTGGGAAGAGACCTGTGGCGTTCCGCGCCCCTACAGGTGGCGGACTTGGCTCGGGTCGGTTACGCGTTCTAGGAGAACTGCGGCTGGGGCCTCCCAGGCGGGATGCTTTAGCTCGGGGGCGAGTTCGGCCAGCGGAGTTAGGACGAAGCGGCGCTGGAGCATGCGGGGGTGAGGGACTTCTAGCTCTGGGGTCGCGATCGTTTCGTCACCGTAGAGGAGGATGTCCAGGTCGATTTTTCGCGGGCCTTTGGCGAATTCTTTTTGACCGCCCAGTTGCGCTTCGATGGAGCGCAGCGCTTCCAGGAGCGCCGGCGGTTCGAGAGCTGTTTCCGCTTCCAAAACACAATTGAGAAACCACGGTTGGTCGAGATAATCGACTGGCTCGGTTTCGTAAATCGATGAGACTCGCCGGACCTGCACGGATGGCGGTAGCGCGGCGATGGCTCGGCGGAGGTAGCCTTCTCGGTTTCCTAGGTTTGAACCAAGCGACAAATAGACGGTAGGCATTTTTGGATCGTGCGCGAACGCCCTCCAACCCTCTCTCTCGGCGACGTGTCGAGACGCGAACTTTAAATTGTCCATTCTGAGGATTCAACTGTTAACTCAGGTTGTTGGCGTTGGTTAAGGATAGCGTTCGGACGGAGTCCTGTTAAGGAAGGGTCCGGACTTGAGGTTGGCGCGGGGAACAAAAAACTGGCGTCGAGCGTATCTTTACGCGGAAGACCGGGACTTA
>Ga0210395_10000686_pt1 | contig 25890 bp, 17 predicted proteins | sample IncBWH4OmetaG_FD_150861 | JGI IMG/M metagenome (GOLD analysis project Ga0210395, IMG submission 150861) | Forest soil microbial communities from Barre Woods Harvard Forest LTER site, Petersham, Massachusetts, United States - Inc-BW-H-4-O ... | reverse complement strand
ACTGCCGCTGTGCCGGAAGGTGAATGATGGGCTAGCGGGGATCTGTGCGAGGCATCCCGGCCGGTTCGCGGCGTTTGCGGCATTGCCGTTGACCGATATGGCGGCGGCCGCGGCGGAGTTCGAGCGCGTATTGGGGCTGCGGGGGGTGATCGGGGCGCAGTTGCCCGGAAACTTGTTCTTGACGCGCGATGACGCCGAGGCCGCGCGGCCGCTGCTGGCAGTGGCAAATCGCTATAAGGCAGTAATTTTCATTCATCACGGGCCGCGGCCGGGCGACGCGTTTCCCAAAGTCGCTGGCGGGACAGACAACGCTCGGCGACGCAACGGCACGCTGGATATGCAGGCAAGTCTGTCGTCAGTGATGGTGACGCTGTGTCTGACGGATCTTCTGGCGGACTACCCCGATGCGACTGTCGCGGTGCATAATTTGGGCGGCAACATCCCCTATGAGGTCGAGCGGATGGATCATCGCTGCCTACTCGACACGCCCGATGAAGAGCTGCCTTCCTCCCGGTTTCGCCGAGCAGCCGCGGTATATGTCGACTGCAACTCCTTCGGGCCGCGGGCGATCGAGGCGGCGGTGCGGCTATACGGGGCCGAACGGATCGTGTGCGGCACGGACGGCAGTGCGTTCGGCGTAGACTGGACGCGAAAGGCGCTGGAGGAGGCCGAGATCGTGGCAGAGGCGCGAGAGGCGATCCTCCATCGTAATGCGGCGGCGATCATGGCGCGCGTTGCAGCGGGCGTGGTTGGAGCAAAGGTTGCCGCCTGACGGCGGCTTCCGTTAGCGCGCTTCCGGCGGGCGGCGGTGCCGAAGGTTGGGGGTCGTCACCAGCCCGCGTAGGCGCGCGACGCCGCACTACTGTGAATTATCGATATGCCCTAAGGTTCGCACGCGCCGTGACGGTCGTGCAAAGCTAGAACGGGAAGGCTTCACAATTAGGATGCAGGCGGGCAGGGCAGCACAAACTTCCGAGTTTTGTCTCTGACGCGCGCCGGCTATTTGCAGAGAAGGGACGTAAACTATTTATTTTCCCGTAATCAATACTTGCACCTTACCCGCATTGTGCTTGTAAAATGCGTCATACAACGGCGGCCAGCCGATGACCGCGTCGTTGACAAAAAGAAACAATTCTCCTTGACGTTTGGTCTTTATGTCAGTGTCAAAAGTGAACATATCTGAAAAATCCGGTTCGTACGTCTCCTCTTGACCACCCACGCCGCCAATACGTGCGACGATCCGAAACCATGGCATGGTCAACTCACGTCGCAATGGCACTAAGGCTGTCACGCCGACCATAGTAGCGAGCGACTTGGCCATGTCCACGAACGCCGCTGTTTTCTGAGCATCGTGGGGGCTTCGGATTAAATCGAGTGAGTAATATCCGTACGCTCCATTTGCACCATTCCAGCTGATGAATGAGTCGGTCGTGTCGAATTTTATGTTGAAAACTTGATATTGATCCAGCGTCACGCCCATGCTTTGACATAGCTCGCTGGTCTGAAGCTCGGGAAGCGCCCGGTGGGTATCTGCCAGGTATTGCGGCAGGTATTTAAACGGATTGCTCTTATCCTCTTTTTTTATCTGTTGATCAGACTTGGCCCTCTCTGCATATTTGTTGAACGTATCGGCATCGAGGGTGTCGAATTTTCCATTATAAAGAACCAAAAAATCGCCGGTGTTCAGTGTCTGTAATTTTCCTTTTGTCTCGTCACATACCCACCCGGCATAATCTTGCACGTTAAAAAGAGCGTGGCTGGTGAACGTCGCACCAAGGTAGAGGAAAAGAAGAGCAAAAAGCGCTGGAGTGATCTTCGTCTTCAAAGAGCGATGAAAGCGCACGAAACGTGGAGAATTACGAAGTCGGTAAATCAAGTCAGTAGGCAACCCAGGATCGGTCAGTTTCGAGTCAAGCGAGGCGCGCCAAAGCTGACCCATCTTGCCTTGAATTTTTCCAGCGAGCAAAGAGCTGCCCAACATCGTAATGCCCAGTAACGCCAGGATTATAAGGAATTCGACTGGTTCACCCGCATAGCCGTCCAACCACGGTGTCGCTGCTTGCGGCAAGAATTTGCCAGCTGTTCTCACGATTTCGGATACCCAGCGTAGGTGCGTTGTATACTCATCTTGCGTAGGAATTAGCGCAGTGAGCGGAAACCCAAACAGGGCCAAGGAAACGATCACCGTCAGGAAATAGAGGACACGTCGCCACCAGACTATATTCCACACTTTCTGCTGGCCGCGCCATCGCGCATTCGCTTGGGCGGGAGACTCATAGCCGCTCTGCTGGGGCGAAACGACTTGGTTGTTGACGGTCACCACTTCATAGTCCGCAGGCAATCCAAGCGGGGCATACGCATAGGCCCGATTCTTAATGCGAGCGAACACACTCTCGTGGACGCGAGCAAAGGAGTGGACGCCTTGTCGAGATAGTAATCCTTCTGTCAATGCTCGAATGTCGCGCGGGCCATAACGATAGTAACCACCAAGGCCAGCGCGCGGGTCGTAGATGCGACCGTCCTTATCCTGAGCAGTTGCGGGATGGCCGTAGGTTTGTGGGTTTGCGTCGGACTGGGCCTTAAAGCGCAATCCGGATGGGTGCGATTCCGAAATAATCCAGATGAGAGGAATTTGAGCGAGTGAGTCATCTGGATAACCGCCGCCTACATTCGAATGGACTCCTGCAAACCAAACTTGGCTGATGCGCTCATTGGCCAGACAACGCTCACTGGCAGCGTTGGGTATGAGCGGCTTTTCATTTGTCTCATCCCACAGGGTGGGATGGAAGGTGGTGCGATCGTCATCGATGGAGAGGGCTTGGCAGGCACGCTGAACGCTCGGATCCAGTACGCAGTTCGGCAGCATCCAAGGCCAAATCCATTGGCTGATGCCGCGCGCCATCTCCTCGACCGGCATGCCGTAGGCTGCGACCGTATCCCATAGTCCCAGAAAGCGTATGTTTACGGTCGTACGTTTGCGTGTTGCAGGCTTTTCCGTAAAAATTTTACGAAACCATCGCAACCAATCCATTGGATGATGGGAACGGGGCCAGTTGCTTCGACGGTAATTGCGAAGCACCTCTTTGGGACTGCTGTAGCTTCCAGCAACGATGTCGCGAATGCAACGTACCCAATTTTCGGGACGGACGTAGCGCGGCCATTTTGTGTGAAAATTATTCGCGCGATAGGCTCGGTAAGCCGCCTTGGCCTTACCATGCAATTCGGGTTCCGAATCTGCCTCGACTAGGCCTTGCTCCAGAATAAGTCCGGTTACTACGCGCATTGTGAAGGCGCCGCGGCTAAAACCGAACCCATAAATTTCGTCGTCGTCGGCGCGATAATTTCTGCACGCAAATTTGTAGATGTCGACAACGTTGCGACCCAGACCGAAGCCAAATGCGCCGCCCAGAATCGCCAGCGGCTTAAATGCCGCGGTACCCACGCCGTCGTCGTAGAAGGCGATCTGATCCGAGCCCGATAGGTCCAAGCTCTCGAATACGCGCCAGACGTTCGTGCGCCAAACCTTCGCCGACGAATTGCCGGTGCCATCCGATAGTAATATGATTTTTCTACCCACCGCGCCCCTCCCCGCAACAGCGGTATCCTCGAGACTACCCGCCTTCTGACAATCACTGGGCGTATGGTAATACTACCGTGGCTAGCGGTCTAGCAATATCCGCAACTTTGACTAGACCGTACGGCAGAGATCGATGGTGCGCCGCTCCATTCGATATCTCTGCAGGTTGACACACAGGCAAAACTTACTTCAGGCGTATTCCATTTCGATACTGGACAATAAACTGTCGGCCCTGCCGTCTCATCCGATGAGCATGCGCAGCAGCGAAAAAACGGCAAGATTTGCGCGGATGTTTCACCAGGGGATGCGTTATCATGGCCAAGCGAACGTATTTGTTGGAATTACTTCTAGGTGCATTGATCCTGACGTCGCAGTCCCTTCCCGTAAGGCTAGCAATTGCTGAGCAGAGCACTAAGACAGCTCCCTCAGCAACAGATCTCGCGTCGGCAATGGTGCAATATCAAAAATCATTGGCCGAGTATACGAAAGCACAGGAGGCCTATGAAGCTGCGGCTACCACATACTGGAAGTCAATTGATGAGAAGAGGCAAGCGCGAAATGCGAAACGCGCGAACAAAACACCGGTCATAATAGACGATTATGTCTTGACCCAGCCGCCCGTCTACTCTGGACCGCCCAAACCACATAATCCCGCCGCACCGAGCCAACAAACGCCGCCAGCGCCAGCAATTGTCGTACCAGTCGTGGCTGATTTTCTCGCCGCGGCGAAGCAAGAATTCAATTTCATTCCTGAACAGCCCCAGAGCGAAATCGAGTTCAAAAGGGCTTACGCCAAGGCTGCTTCGGCCGCAGGTCTAACGAAAGACCAAGTTGTGCGCATCTACGGATTTGAGGCCACCGGCAATGGAACGTATGACGTGCAAGCGGGACTTGAATATCACAAACCGGGGGAACATGCGGTGACGACCGCGCTTGGATACAATCAATTGCTGGCTACCAACAGCGTCGAACTTATGGCCGAATTTGGAGACCAGTTTGTCATGACGTTGAACGCGAGGTCGGCGCAACTGTCCGATCAAGCAAAGCAATCACTTCGGACGAAGATAGCAGTTCTTCAGGCGATGATTGATTTTAGCAAGAGCGTGCCCGACGATTGGAGTCAGCATCAAGTGCTCGCTGGTACGCCGAAGGGACTCGGCATCCACGCAATGAATCTCGATCTCGACGTCGGACCGTTATTGCAAACCCAGAATCTTGTGGAGTCGGTGCTATTCGCGCGCGCAAAAGGATATCCCGGCACCCTAAGCGCTGCCGAGCTCGAAATGATGAATTTAATGGGTGATGGCAGCGGCTTCGATCTGATCACGATGCCGCTAGCGTTGCGCAGCCAAGTACCGACATCTAATTTCTTTCAACAGGGTGGGTATGAAGATAATCCGGTCGTGCAGCGCAATAACGTCGTGTCCAGCCTCCTTGCGGCAACCAATGCCGAGATGGACGAAGAAATAAAAAAACAAGGGGCGCTAGATCTTGCAGCGGCATTTCCCAACTGATGAATGAACTCCGTGATCAATCCTAGCTATCGTGGTCCGCCGACCGACCTTGGAGCTGGATTCAATTCGATACCGGTGCGCGCCGCGTTGGGTGACCGACGCAGTCGGTAAGGCGCAATAGGGAGACGGATTAGTTTGCCCTGCCTGCGGAAGCACATAGGCCGTAATAGACTCGCCAACTGATACACATAACTGGAAATTATCGATGCCCGAGCGACCCAAAAGAGAACTCGCGATCATCATCACCAAACGGTCGCTTTTGACCCATCGGGACACTTTGACACACTAAAATGCCGCAGTGCAGAGGATCGTTTGCCTTTGATGTTGGATGCCTCGGACAAGGCAGGTCTCGGTCATTGTCTATCGGCGGACGAAGTCCGCATAATGTGGCTGTTGTGCTATCCGCCTTAGCCGGGAGAGTGCCGTGAAAGCCGTTTCGACCCTGCTCGTCGTTGCCACGCTCACGTTCATCACGCCAGCCGCCGCCGAGGATTCGCTCAAGATCGCCATCCCGCAGCGCGGCACCTGGGACACTTCAATCAGCGAGATCGGCCAGAACGCCGGCATCTTCAAGAAGCACGGCCTCAAACTAGACCTTCTCTTCACCGGTTCCGGTGCCGAGATCATGGGTGCCATCATTGGCGGCTCAGTTGACCTCTCGGTCGCGGGCGGCATCTCGACTGTGATCGGCGGTTATGGCAGGGGCGCGCCGCTTCGCATTTTCTCGTCCGAAATGGCCGGTCAGCCGGAGATCTATTGGTTCGTGCCGGCAAATTCGCCAATCAAGACGCTCGCCGACATGAACGGCAAGACCATCGGCTACTCGGCTACCGGCTCATCGAGCCACGCAGCGCTGCTAGCGCTTCTCGCGCAGGAGAAGGTCAACGCCACGCCGACAGCACTCGGTGGCGTCACGGCGAGCATCACCGCGGGTATGAGTGGCCAGGTCGATGCCGCCTGGGCGGCAATGCCATACGGACTGAAGGATCTCGAAGAGGGCAAGATCCGCATTATCGCTCGGGCCGCCGACATCAAAGTCCTGCAGGGCCGCACTGTGCGCGTCAACGTGACGAGTACCAGCACGCTGGCGGCGAAGATGGATCAGATCGAGCGCTATATGGCCGGCTACAAGGAGACGATCGACTATATGTATTCATCGCCGGAAGCACTCGCGATGTACGCCGAGATCGGCAACATCCCGCTGTCGATCGCGGAGAAAATGCAAATCTTAGTGCCGAAGGAGTCGACCAACCCCGATCAGATCGTCGGAATGGATTCGGTAATAGCAGAAGCGGTTGCGACCAAGTTCCTGTCGGCGCCGCTGACCAAGGAGCAAGTCTCCGAGCTGGTGCAGATGAAGAACCCGCCAAAGCCTTAGCAGGTTGCGCAAAAAGCTGGGCCCAAAGGGGACGTACCGACGGCAGCGGCGCTTACGAAACAGCTTGCCCCGCACACCAGCCGCTGGACCATGCCCACTGAAAATTGTAGCCACCCAGCCAACCCGTGACGTCAAGCGCTTCACCGATGGCATAAAGACCAGGGACGTCCCGCGCTTCCATGGTCTTGGATGACAAGTCTCGTGTATCGATCCCTCCGAGCGTCACCTCAGCCTTGGACCATCCTTCAGAACCTGTTGGTTGAACCTCCCAGCGTTTGAGGCGAGCCGCAAACGCCACAAGAGAGCGATCGGGGATATTAGCCATCGGCCCAGGCGGCAAGTATGTCTCGGCCAGAGCGTGCGCGAGGCGGGCGGGCAAGATCTCGGCGAGCACAGTCTTCGCTTCGGCCCTGGGGCGTGAGTGCTTACGCTCCTGTAGAAATCCATTCGTTTCGTGCGCCGGTGCTAAGTCGAGCGAGATCGTATCGCCCTGCCGCCAGTATGAGGAGATCTGAAGAATGGCCGGACCAGAGAGGCCACGGTGAGTGAACAGGACGTTCTCGCGGAATTTCTGTTCCGCGCAGGACACTATTGCTTCCAAGGAAACGCCGGCAAGAAGCTGGTCAAACCCAACCGTCTCAGGTGTGGTCTTCAGTGGCACTAGCCCAGGCAGCTGTTCAGTTACGCCCAAGCCAAAGCGGCGCGCAACGTCATAGGCGAAGCCGGTCGCCCCCATTTTCGGAATCGACAGGCCACCCGTTGCCAACACAAGCGCCGAGGCGGTGAAACATCCGTGGCCGGTCTCCAAGCGGAAGCATTCGGCACGGGAAATATCCGTGACAGTGTGGCCGACCCTGACGTCGACACCGCCTTGGGCACATTCGGCCAGTAGCATTGCGACAATGGTGCGAGCCGAGCCATTGCAGAACAATTGGCCGAGTGTCTTTTCGTGATAGGGGATGCAATGGCGCTCAACCAGGGAGATGAAATCTGCCTGCGTGTAGCGGCTCAGCGCTGACTTACAGAAGTCAGTGTTGGCGGACAGAAAACGGTCAGGAGCACTATGGAGATTGGTAAAATTGCAGCGTCCACCGCCGGAGATCAGGATCTTGGCGCCGACCCTGTCAGCATGGTCGAGTAACAAGACTTTCCTGCCCCGCTGGCCGGCAGTCAGGGCGCACATGAGTCCGGCGGCACCGGCCCCTAGTATAATGACGTCGAACGCCTCCGCCGGTGTCGTCATTTGCTGTTTGCTTATTTGCCTGCGGGAAATGGCAGCTGCCGACCATACTTGAGGCGAGGTCGCAACCTATCACAATCCTAAAAGGTGATAAATCCGCCGGCTGTATTCGCCGAAGGCTTTGCTCGTCTTAACATCGAGCGTGCGCGGCGCAGGAAGCTCAATCTTGATATTATCCGCCATGCGGGCGGGACCCGCGGTCAGGACGACGACCCTCGTGCCAAGGAAAACCGCCTCCGCAATGCCATGGGTCACGAAAACAATCGTCTTGCCGCTCCTCTTCCAGATACTCAAAAGCTCAAGGTTCATCTTCTCGCGGGTTAGCGCGTCGAGTGCCCCGAACGGCTCGTCCATCAAGACGAGCTTCGGATCGTGGATGAGCGCACGCGCGATCGCTGCGCGCTGTTGCATGCCGCCGGAAAGCTCATAAGGATATTTGTCTTCGCAGCCGGCAAGCCCGACCATGGCCAGAAGATCCCGCGCTCGTTCACGGCTTTCGCGGGCTGGCAGACCAAGGATCTCAGCCGGCAACAACACGTTCTGCAGCACGCGGCGCCATTTCAGCAAAAGCGCCTGCTGGAACACCATTCCGATATCGCGCGACGGATCGAACGGGTGGGTGGAGGAGCCGATCTGCACGTCGCCGGAATCATAGTCCTGCAGACCTGCAAGGATTTTGAGAAGCGTAGTCTTGCCACAACCTGACGGACCGACCAGTGACACGAGTTCGCCCGCTGCGACTTCGAAGGTCGCGTCGATAATGGCGAGATGTTCCTGGTCGCCCTTTCGGTACACCTTGCTGAGTCCGCTGACGCGGATGAATGGTTCGGCCACAGCGGAGCTCATTGAACGCGGGCGTCGCGCACAACCACCAGCCGCTCAAGGCCGATAACCATGCCGTAAAGGATTACGCCGATGAGCGTGATCAGAATCACTGCCATGAACATCGCAGCGGTGTCGAGCGTCACCTGCACTTGCAGCATCAAATAGCCTAGGCCACGTGACGAGCCCAAGAACTCGCCAACGACTGCACCCGCAACGGCCAGGACCGCGCCAACTTTCATACCGGAGAAAATGTAGGGCAGGGCGCTCGGCAACTGAATTTTGGTGAATGTTTGCCATTTCGAGCTTCGTAACGAGCGTACGAGCTCGAGTAGCTCAGGCTCAACCTCCCGAAAGCCGCGGACGGTATTGAGCAGGATGGGAAAAAAGCTGATCGAGAAAGCGATAATGGTGTTCGGAAAGATGCCATATGAGAACCACACGATGAACAATGGGCCCAGTGCGACCTTTGGAATCATATTGAGGCTCACGAGCAGTGGCATGGCCGCGGCTTCCGCGGTGCTTGACCACGAGAAGACAATGGCGATTGTGACGCCGACCAGCACTGCGAGGAAATAACCGCCAAAAATCTCGCTGGCCGTTACCAACGAGTTGCTTACCCAGGCATAGTTGGTGCCGCCGAGCGTCGCGACGGTGGCGAGCGGCGAGGGCATGACATAGGCCGGCACATGCCCAAAGGTCACGAATGCGTACCAGGCGGCGATAAGTGCAACATGGGCCAGGATCGCCAGCGCGTAGCGGCGTATTGTGTCACTGATCATTGAGCGTTCCGATCGCATCGTGAAAGCAAACATTGTCGTTGCGAACCATCATGGCCGAAGAAATCCCAATACAACATGGATCGCGTGTTCAAGATGCCGGCGTCGGGCCGCGACGGAGTTGAAGTTGCGGCCAAAGATCGTTGATAGCGTGTGGATGTTGGAGAAATAGAAGAATCCGAGCGCGGCGATCGTGATGTAGAGTTCGGCCGGATCAACGCCGTTGCGGAACACCCCGGCACGATGACCGCGCTTAAGGAGATCCGCGATCACACCCAGGAGGGAAGTATGCATATCGCGCACCTTGCGCGACCGGCGCAGATATTTAGCTTGATGCAGATTCTCGCCGAGCAGGAGCGAGATGAACTCCGGATGGGCTTGGACATAGCCGACGGTGAATTCGATCAGCCGCCGCATCCCGGCGACTGGAGACAGGCGGCTGACATCAAGCTCACGCTCTTCGCTGCGGATGTGCAAATAGGCGTGCTCGAGGACCGCGAGCCAGAGCGCCTCCTTGTGGCCGAAGTAGTGATAGAGCATCCGTTTGCTGACGCGAGCCCGCGCGGCGATCTCGTCCACTCTGGCGCCGGCGAGGCCCTTCGCAGCAAATTCAGACGTCGCCGCCGACAGTATTCGGCGACGTGTCGCGTCCGGCTGACGACGGCGCAATCCCGGCGCGAGCCGTTTGGCGCGTGAGTTGACAGCCTCCATAGCGCTCTTTATCGTTCGCAGGTAACCAACCAGTTACAAGAATCTCTCCTCGTCCGCAATGAGCGATGAGATGCAGCTCTTGCCGGTCGATGTTGCAGGAGTTTGATCATGAAATTGAAATCATCCGTCATCGCGCTTGCCTGTTTCTCGTTTGCTGGCGCAGCGCAGGCCAACGAGTCCGTGAGCTTTCTCCTCAACTGGGTCGCGGGCGGCGATCACGCGCCCTATTATTACGCTCAAAAGATGGGTTGGTACAAAGACGCGGGGATCGATCTCACGCTGCTTCAGGGGAAAGGCTCGATGGTCGCGGCACAGGCGGCTGGCGCCGGCATCAACACTTTCGGCCTCGCCGACATGGCTACCGTTCTTGTTGCAATCGGTAAGGGCGCCGACGAAACCGCAGTGATGAACGTCTACGCCAATTATCCCGGCGGCTTCTATTGGCTCAAGAGTTCGGGCATCAAATCGGTGAAGGATCTCGCTGGCAAAAAAATAGGCAACCCGCCGGGCGACGCGGCACGGTCGCTATGGCCGGCGCTCGCCAAGGCGAATGGCGTCGATCCGAATTCAGTCACCTGGGTGAACGTCGGACCGGGAGCCAAGCTGGCGGCGCTCAAGGCCGGCTCGGTCGATGCGGTGACCGAGTTCTACAACGAGCATCACACCTATAAGGCGCAGCTCGGGAGCGACATGGGCTATTCGGCCTGGAAGGATGCCGGTGTCGACCCCTACGGAAATTCGATCGTCGTCAACGGTGCCTTCCTCAATGCGCACCGCGATACGGTCGCTGCTTTTGTCAAAGTGACGCAAAAGGCCTTCGCGGCGTGTGTCACCGATCCCAAGCCATGCGTTGAAGCGCTGGTTGAGGCCAATTCCGGTCTGCAAGTCGAAAGCCAATTGGTCAATTGGCACGAGGTCGAGCAGCTCATGAGTGATAGCACCTCGCAGACTGTGGCACTCGGCTGGTTCGATCCGAAGCGGATGGGTGAGACTTACGATCTGGTCAAGACCTATGTCGGATTGGAGAAACCGTTCGACATCGGCGGGGCTTACACCAATGCCTTCCTCGACAAGACGATCAAAATGAAGGCGATCCCGTTCACCAATTGAGCTGGCTCGCGCGGCTCAACCGAGTTCTGGCCCCGCTATGGCGAAGAGTCGCGCGTTGTCGTCGAACGCTAAGCTCGTTCCATAAATCATCCGGATATATGGCCGCTCGGCGGTAAAGCCGAGCGTAGTGAGCCAGCTGCCCAGCGCGCTGTGACGATCGGGTACGTCGATGGTGAGCGGCGCCGGCACCTCGGCAATGGCCCGCGCCAATAACGCTCTAGCGATGCCGTCATCGTCCGCTGCCAAGGGGCCGAGCTGGTTCATGACGCGGCCGTTGCGGCCGAGCAGGAATCCAGCGACCCGACCAGCGCGCTCGGCAACGAGCGCCGCCTGTGGGAGGCGATCAGCAAGGCGGTGTAGCAGCGAGCTGCGATCTGCTCCGAAGATTGCCGTATCCGACGCGATCACTTGCGGCCAATCGCCGGTTTCCAACTTACGCACTGTCTCCGCGTTTTGCCCCACTGTCGGCGCCCGAACTGTACGGGCAACCAGCCTTTGCATAGTCCAGCTATCCTGAAAGCCGAGTCCGAGATAGACGGTGCGCCCCGCTGGTGTTGCGTCGAGTGCGGGCACGAGCTTGCGTGACAACAAATCGTCAACGGAACGGCGCAGCAGCCACCGCGCGAGTCCTTGACGGCGTTCTGCCGTGGTGACGAGTACCATACTGATCCAGGCGAAGTTCCCTGAATAGGGCAGGGTCCCCGCGGTTGCGATTGGCCGATTGTCACGCGTGAGACAGATCGCGCTGCCGAGCTCGAAAAAAATTTTCCAGTCGGCAGCAACCTGATTCCAGCCCGCTTCCTGCGACAGGGCCAACGCTGCGTCTAAATCACGTTCGTGCAGCGGCCGCGCCACGATGCCGGGAGGCAAGCCGCGGTCAGAATGTGCCATCGCGGCTATCGTAATGAGTTTCCTTGCCGAGGCTGCGCATCCCCCGGCTGACCCAGTCGGCGACCCAGTCGACCATGCGACCAAGTGGAACGGCCGGATAGCCGAACAGCCGATGGGCCTCGGCCGAATTTGTAAGCCAGCCCATAGTCGCCTCGCTTCCGGTGAAGCGCGGCACCTTGCCAAATCGCATCCCGAAAGCTTCGGCGAGGGCGCGGATGCTCACTGTTTCCGGGCCGCTGACATTCAGCGGCTGGGTTGGTGCGGTACAATGGTCGAGAGCGCGGAGCACCATGCTGTTGGCATCGCCCTGCCAGATGACGTTCGCGTGGCCGACGGTGACATCGATTTCGCGGCCTGCCAGGACTTTCTGCGCGACGTCGTGCAGCACGCCATACCGCATGTCGATCGCATAGTTGAGCCGGATCAGGCGCCCCAACGTGCCGTGTATGCGTGAGAAATATTCAAACACGCGCTCCCGCCCGACGCAGGAAATTGCGTATGTGCCACGTGGATCTGGCGCGACCGCCTCGGTCGCTCCACCGTGTAGGATATTGACGAACGGATAGACGTTCCCGGTAGAAAAAGCGACGATGCGTGAACCCTTGAATGTCTCGGCTACCATAGCCGGAACCAGCGCATTCATGGCCCAGGTCAGGTCTTCGCGCCCGGTCGTACCGAATTTTCGCCCCGCCATGTAGATGACATTCGGTGGCTGTGGCAGGCGGGTGATTGCATCACGTTCAAGCAGATCCGCGGCGATGCATTCGATGCCCCACGATCCGAGCTTTTCGCGCAAGCCCGGTTCAGTGAAGCGGGCAACACCGAAAATCCGCCGTTCGGGTGCGGCGCGGCGGGCGAGACGCGCAAGTGTCGGTCCCATCTTGCCGCCGATCCCGAGCACCATGAGATCGCCGGGGATGTCGTGCAGCGCCGCCGTTAGCGCGGGCGAGGGCGTCGTCATGAAATCTTCGAGATGGTCCTCGTCGTCGAAGCGACTGGGCCAAGCGGCGGTGTTCGGTGCTGTGGTCGAGTGCGGCGGCATGAGTCTTTGCCAAGCTCGGTTCGAAGTTACGGGTCTCGTATCGCCAATCGCGATTGACGCCAGAAGTAACCAGTTGGATACTTAGCCAATCCTAACGACCGAGCGCAGACGCAGCAAGCAGCGGTTCCGGTTGCCAGCCATTCGGAGACATCGATGACGAAGCCTCGGATTGAGACGACTGTTGTCGGCTCATATCCTGTTCCCGACTGGCTCACCGCGTTGCCGTCCGAACAGGCGTTGGTGGACGCGACGCGGGTGGTACTACACACCCAGGAGCGGGCCGGCATCGATCTCGTGTGCGACGGCGAGCTTTATCGCTTCGACGTCAACCACCCCGAGACGAACGGCATGATCGAGTACTTTGTACGGCCGCTCTCAGGCGTTCGCACCACCGTTACGTTCGACGAACTCGTCGCTTTTCGAGCAAAGCGCGGCATGGGATTCCGGACGCGGCCGCCAGCGGTTGTCGAGGGGCCGATCGGCTGCGGCTTTCTGGATTTACCGCAGGCGTGCGCACGGGCGAAGCGGCTTGCGACCTGCCCCTTGAAGTTCACTTTGACCGGCCCCCATATGCTGGCCAAGACGCTTTTGGACACGCACTACAAAAGCGTTCCCGACTTGGCGATGGCGATCGCGGATGCACTGGCCGAGCAGGTGCGCCACCTCGATGCCGACGTGGTTCAGATCGACGAAGCAAACCTGCCAGGCAGCCCGGACGAATGGCCGTGGGCCGCCGACGCGATCAACCGCGTGTTGGACGCCGTTCAAACGGTCTCTGCTGTTCACCTTTGCTTCGGGAATTATGGCGGCCAGTCGATTCAGAAAGGTGATTGGGCGCAGCTTCTGTCGTACCTCAACGCGCTCCATGCCGATCACGTCCTCCTCGAAACGGCGCACCGGCCGCCTGACGAACTTACCGTGTTTCGCGATCTCAGACCGGAAATTGGCATCGGGCTCGGTGTCGTCGATATCAAATCAACGGTAATCGAATCTGCGGAAGCCATCGCGCGCTGGCTCGAACGCGCGGAAGCTGCGTTGGGCCGAGACCGCGTCAAATACATAAACCCCGACTGCGGCTTTTGGATGCTCAAGCGTACCATTGCAGATGGCAAGATACGCGCGCTCGTTGCCGGTCGCGATCTCTACGAAGGGCGCATCGGGCCGCAGAATGCTGCCGCGCAGCAGAACGCGGTCAAGCCCTTGCCCCAGCCCGGCACCATGCGCGCTGAATTTACCCATTAGGTCGCGGGATGGCGGACGAATACGATCTCATCGTGCTCGGCGCGGGCCATAACGGGCTTATCCTCCAGGCCTATCTCTGCAAAGCCGGCCTGAAGGTTCTCGCGATCGATCGCGCGCCGATGGCGGGAGGCGGTCTGACCACGCTCGAGGACCCGCGCTATCCGGAATTTCTCCATAACACGCACGCGTTCTTCCATCGCGCGATCACGGCGATGCCGTGGTACACCGACCTCGAACTCAAGCGGCATGGCGCAATCTATATAGAACCAGAATTGAATGTCGTGCTGTTGACGAAAGATGGCCATACCCTCGAATGGTGGACAGACTTCGCACGGACTATGGATTCCTTTGCCCAATTCAGCCGGCGTGATGCGGCGACACTACAACGCTGGTACGAGGAATTCGCGCCGATCGTCACTAAAATCTTGCGACCAGAAGCGCAATCGCCGCCACTGCCACCCGACGAACGGCGAGCCATACTCAATCGCACCGCGATCGGCCGCCGGCTCCTCGAAGTGAGCGCGCTGTCGCCGCTTGAGTTCGTGCACCAAGAATTCGAGCACCCGACAATCAAAGCGGGATTGCTTTTTTTCAACGGCTTGCGCGAAGTCGACGTGCGCGTTCGCGGTTTTGGTCACCATATTGCGTCGCTGCTCGCTCAGCCGTCGAAAGCTCAGATGTCGCGCGGCGGTTCTGCGGTACTGGCGCGCGCCCTCGAATCCGCTGTCCGCGAGGCTGGCGGCGCAATCCGAACGATGACCGAGCCGCGCCGCATCGTGGTCGAGAAAGGACGGGCTGTAGGAATAGAGACCGGCGATGGTGAAGTCATCCGCGCGCGCCACGGCGTCGCTTCGTCGCTCAATCCGCAACAGACCTTCCTCGGATTGCTTGACGAGGCGTACGTCCCAGTGGCAATCCGGGCCCAGGCCGACGCCTTCAAGTACAACCTCATTGCGCCGCTCTTCGCGCTCAACCTCAATCTCCGCGAACCACCACGCTATACAGTTGCTGCGGCACGCCCTGAGCTAGATCACGGTTTTATGGTCGTCATGGGGCTCGATCACGTCGATCAATTTTCCGATATGATCCGCCATCATGAAGCGGGAACTATACCGCCGACGATCATGTGGGGAGCATGTCCGACACAGTTTGATCCGAGTCAGGCGCCATCAGGCCGGCACACTGCCTTCATGTGGGAGAAGTTACCCTATCGGCTCAATGGCGACGCGCGCAATTGGGATGCCGCGCGCGAGGAGCATGGCCGCACGATGCTCGGTCTATGGCAGAAGCATGCGCCCAATCTCGCCGATGCGGTGATTGACAGTTTCACGCGCTCGCCACTCGACGTCGAACGAACTTTGCCCAACATGTGCGAGGGCGATCTCTTGATCGGCGCATTCACCGACGGTCAGATTGGCTACAATCGGCCATTCCCGGGCGCGGGCCGATACCGCGGTCATCTGCCAGGTCTCTACTTGTGTGGATCGAGCAGCCATCCGGGCGGCAACATAACTGGCTTGCCCGGTTACAACGCGGCGCAGGTCGTTCTGGCCGAGCTTGGCGTCAAGGCCGACTGGGCGCCGCCGCCGGTCGCCGAGCAACTGGGCCGAGTATAAACACATGACAGCTGAAATGCGAAGCAAGATCGCGTCTTCATTGTCATCACGAATTTAAATGTCGAAAGGATCACTCGTTTTGGGTGTTTGTCCCTTCACGCAAGCGACAGTCGCCTAACTGAGAATATGGAATGATTGGGTAGTCAGGGGCGGCGCTTTCCTATTCCGCGGCGGTCGCCATTGCCACGCGTGGCCATGACGGACTTGGTATCGGCTGCCACCATTTCGCAACGCCGAGTTCTTTAGTGATGACGTTTGCGGCGTTGTAGCCGGGGCTACCGGTGACTGCGCCGCCGGTATGGCTGCTGGCGCCGCAGAGATAGAGTCCCTTCATCGGCGTGGTGTAGCGGCCGAGATCCGGTGTCGGCCGGTTGCCGCCGAGCTGCGACGGCATATAGGCCCCGACGTGGTGGCTGCCCCTGACCATGTTGATGCAATGCCGTTCGATGTCGAGCGGCGAGAACACCGCCTTGGCGACGATGTTTTGCGCGGTGAGGTTGGGCGCGAACTCGCGCCATTGCGACAGCAACCGCTCGGCGACTTCGTCTTTGCGCTTGTCCCAGTTCTGCGGATCGCCATCGAGATCATAGGGGGCCCACGGCCACCAGAACGCGACGTGCTTGCCCGCCGGAGCAATCGAGGGATCGAATTTCGACGAGCAGGTGCCATTGCCGGCAAAATAGGTCGGCAGCTTCTGTTCATGGATCTCGTCGAAGATACGATCGATCTGCGCGGTGGTGTCGGCGCCGAAAATCATGTTCCAGGCGCGTGCGACATCCGGGTCCCAGGCTTCCGCCTTCTCGTAGCGCGGCGCCTCGTTGAGAGCGAGGTGCAAGGTCACGAGGCTGTGCGAGCACCATTTGAATCCTTTGATGCCTTCGACCACGTTCGCCGAAAAATTCTGCTCGCCGGCTAGACTGATGGTCTGCGGCGCGTCGATGGCACTGGCGACGAACCTGGCCGAATAAGTGTCGCCGTTTTGCAGGCGGACACCCGTTACGCCTTTCGAATCCGAGGTGATGGCGCTGACATGGGCGTTGCGGACAAGCGTCGCGCCGTTGTCCTCGAGAAGCCGCTCGAGCGCGAGCGCAACCGAGCCGGCGCCGCCGACCGGCAGTCCCAACTTGGTCAGGCGGCTGAGTAGCCGCGGAAAGAATGCACCGACTCCGGTCACGTTCTCGATCGCAATCGCGTGCAGAATGCAGTTGAAGAACATGCGAACGTATTCGCTCTCGAAATTGCGCTCGACTGCCTGATGCAGAGTCATCGGCATGTAGGTGAGGAGATCGTCCCACTGCGGGCCGCTGAGCCTCTTGCCGAGTTCGGCCGGAGGCAGCGGCACCGAGTACATGAACTCCGTCATCACCGGACCCATTTCGGTGACAAACCGCTGGCAGAGCTCTTTGTAACGCTTGGCGTCGTTTTGCGAGAAACGCGCGATGGATTTGGCGGTGTTCTCGACGCTGCGGTGGATGGTCAGCGCCTTGCCATCTCGGAATACCTGGGCGTGCTGCACTTCGGGATAGATGTAGGCGAGGCCGTACTTGTGCAGCTCGAGATCGGATAGAACCGGCCCCTCGCCGATGAAATGATAGGAGGAGTGCGAGTTGTGCTTGAAGCCCGGCGCCACGAACTCGCTGGTGTGGCAGCCGCCGCCCATCGCATCGTTGCGCTCGATGACCGCTATCTTTAGACCGGCTTTGGCCAGATACGACGCGCAGATCAGCCCGTTGTGTCCGCCGCCTACGATGACGCCATCGTATTCCATCGCCACCTCCGTCGACCATTGTGGCGGACGGTCTTGAACGAGCCGTCTCGCGGAAAAATCATGTCACAGCTTGCGTCGTCCGACAACGTCGCGCGGGGTGAGGAATCGCAGGGGAGGTGATCGAAAAGGGACGATGTTATGCGGTGCGCAAGTCAGCAATGGCCCGACGCTCACTGAGTGCGGCTGCGGTTCAGTCGCCATCGGAGCAAAAGCGGCCATAGCGCGATCATTGCAAATCGGTCGCTTGAGATCCATTGTGGATATCGCTCAAGTCGGCGACGTTACCGGGAATTGTGCGTCGTGTGCCCACGACGTCGACAGCCGGAAAAACATCCATGGGAGGACTTCGTGTGTAAAGTCTTGGGGCTCATCCTGGCGGCGATTTTCGGCTTAGCCGGTTTTGGCGTGGCGCAAGCGGAGAATGATAATTTCCGTGTCACGCTTCTTGGCACTGGATCGCCGGATCCAGATCCAAATCGCTTCAGCGCGAGTACATTGATTGAGGCCGGCGATCACAAGCTGCTCATCGATGTAGGCCGCGGCGCAACGATCCGCCTTTACCAACTCCACGTACCCCTATCCCAGATCGATGTCGTCTTCTTCACCCATTACCACTCGGATCATACCATTGGCCTTCCCGATCTACTACTGACAGGCTGGTTGCCGCCACTGTCATACGCGCATCGCACTGCGCCGCTGCACGTCATTGGTCCAGTTGGCGCCAAGAATCTTCTGTCGAATCTCGCGGTCGCCTATGACGCCGATATCAAGGGGCGCGAGGAGGAGCAGCATTTACCGCCCGAAGGCGTCGCCACCACCGTCGAAGAGTTCACCAAGGATGGTGTCGTCTACGACAAGGACGGGGTTCGTGTCACTGCCTTCGAGGTCGATCACGGCATCAAGCCCGCTTACGGCTATCGTATCGATTATGAAGGTAGGTCAGTGCTGTTGTCCGGCGACACGCGGTTCAACGAAAACGTCATCAAATACGGTGAAGGGGTAGATCTATTAATCCACGAGGTATTCGTGGCGAGCGCCGAACTGCTGAAATTACCTGCATTTCAGAAAATCCTCACAATCCACACCACCCCGAGCCAAGCGGGAACCGTGTTCGCCCGCACCCATCCCAAGCTCGCCGCCTACACGCATATTGCTGCCCTCGGAACCCCGACGGCGCCGGCACCGAGCATCGAGGATATCGTAATAGAGACGCGGCAGACATACCAAGGACCGTTGATAGTCGGCGCAGACTTGATGACCTTCGACATCGGCGCGGGTGGCGTCGCAGTCTATCGTGCCGCTCCCTAGCGCTCTCGACTCTTCCTTTTAGACTTTCTGCGAAGCGCGTCGCGCTCGATCAGTTCACCCGCAGCAAGCTTGACCCGTTGCGGATGGCCAGTGATAGTTCGACGAACGCGACGCTGCTCAGAGGCGGGAGAACGACGTGGATTTGGGTGCGCATACCATAGCGAAAGTTAGCCGCCGGCTCGTGCCCTTCACGATGTTGCTCTTTGTCCTGAGTTATATCGACCGCGCCAATGTTGGTTATGCGGCGCTGCAGATGAATCAGGACCTCGGCTTCTCGCCTACGGTCTACGGGCTTGGAGCCGGCATCTTTTTCCTTGGATTTTTCCCGTTCGAAATCCCAAGTAACCTTGTTCTCGCCCGCGTTGGCGCGCGGCGCTGGATCGCGCGCATCATGATCGTTTGGGGCATCGTGGCAACGGCCACGGCGTGGATCAGTAGCGAGAAGAGCTTTTATGTGATGCGCTTTTTGTTAGGGGCCGCCGAGGCCGGTTTCCTTCCCGGTATCATTTTTTATTTTGGCCTATGGTTCCCCGCTGAAGCGCGGGCAAAGGCGCTCGGCCTTTTCATGGCTTCGACGGCACTCGCCAACATTGTCGGTGCACCGCTCGCCATCAGCTTGCTGGCGCTTGATGGTTGGCTGGGCCTGCGCGGGTGGCAATTGCTCTTCATCTTCGAGGGTATACCGTCGATAATCGTCGGAATTTGGGTATTGAATTACATGACCGACCGGCCGCAGGAAGCCGTCTGGCTCGATGACGAGGAGCGAGCTTGGCTAACGCGCAAACTGGCCGAGGAGGGCGCTGCCAAAGCGGCACGTACCGACATGACGCTTTTGCGCGGCCTGACCGACCAAAGAGTGCTGATGATTACCGCGCTATGCTTCTTCCTTGTGTCAGGCAATTTCGGCGTGGTTTTCTGGCTGCCGCAAATCATCAAGTCCTTTGGCGACCTCTCAACTGCCGCTATCGGTGGACTGAGCGCGCTTCCTTATGTGCTTGCGATGATTGCGATGGTTTGGTGGGGTAGGCACTCCGACCGCACCCAGGAGCGCAAGTGGCATCTTACTGCTGCCGCGCTGCTTGGTTCGTTCGGCCTTGCGGCAAGCGCGGTGGCGCCCACATCGACACTTTCCTTTATCGCGCTCTGCTTCGCTACGATCGGGCTTTGGAGCATGTTCGGGGTGTTCTGGGCGATCCCGAGCGACTTTCTTGCCGGTACAGCAGCAGCCGGCGGTTTTGCCTTGATCAACAGCTTCGGCACACTGGGCGGCTTCTGCGGTCCATTCCTCGTGGGTTTCGTTCGCACGCAGACGGGAAGTTTCAGCGCGAGCCTTCTCGTACTCGCGGGCTTCGTCCTTTGTGCCGCGATCCTCGCCGCATTGCTCAAGAACGAGACGAGGAATCTGCTGCCTGCTACGGCGTAGCAAGGCTTCTCGGGCCGGATGGGCGCTAGGGCGACTCCACCTCCGCAGCCGAGCGGCGGGTCATAAACAGGTCTAACGGCAATTCGGTGCCGAGACCGCGCGCGCGGCCAAGTTCGATGACCCGTTTGCATATTGAGGCGAATTGAATGCCCATGCCGGTATTGTTGTTATGAGTCGTAATCTGGCTTGCTTCCGTGCGGCCCGGGATTTTCCCTATGCAAAGCTCACCAAGTTCGCCGATGCTGTCCATGGTGATTTCGCCATTACGCAGCAACGAGATCAACTCGGGTTGCTCGTCGAGCAAGATTTGTTCGCGAAGATTGACAATAACAATATCGGACCGGCGGATCACCTCGTCGTCGTGCTCGCGGCGCATATCGAATTTGCTGCCGCTAACAATACCGATAACATGGCAGCCTGGCTGCAGCCAGCGGCCGAACAGCACCGGTTCCGATGAATTAGTGGCGGTGATTACCACTTGCGCGTCTCGGACGCACTCTTGCGCGGTTTCGACCGAGGTCGCCTTGACGCTCAGGCGTGCACTCGCGTCGGCGGCGAAACGAGCGCGCGAGGCCGGCGTCGGTGAATAGACTTTGATGTGACTGATACTGGGCCGTACGCTACAGAGCGCATCCACCTGTGCCGCGGCCTGCTTGCCTGCGCCGATAATGCCGAGAGTCTCAGCCTGTTCCGGCGCTAGATATTTCGCCGCGACTCCTGAAGTGGCGCCGACCCGCAATGCAGAGACGGCGTGATCATGGACAATACCGAGCAGGTGACGAGTCTCAAGATCCCATACCAGCACGAATCCCGAAACATCGCCGCGAAATACCTGTCGCCTGCTGTCGCCCTGCATCATAAACGCGGTCTGGGCAGCGTCGATACGGATCGCAGCCACACCGTGGCACGGTACCGCGCCTGGAATGACATTCATCCAGAACCAACGCTGCTCGGCCTCTCTCTCTTGTGGCAGCGTAAGCCGGCGGCGAGGCAGCACTTGCGCCCGGTTGCGGCCGAAGTCGCGGAACGCCTCTTCGGTCAGCGTGATAGCCTCGCCCATTGAGAGCAGGCCGCTCGCCTCCTTCGTCGTCAAAACGAGTACTGTGTCCACCATGTTCTACTGCCGCTAAAAATGTTTATCGGCTATCTGCGCTTCGGCATCCAATATACTTTGAATTTTCCTTGCCCAAAGCGTCACCTAGTGCGACGCAGCAATTCGGTCGCTTTGGGGGGAGAAGCGGACATTGCGCGACCATTGCAAATCGGTCGCTTGTGACCCATAGCGACACATCCCTACGGTAAATTGGCGCATTGCGGAAAGAGCAGCTTAAATGTCCGGCGGGCCAGAAGCACGGCCGGACCATCCCATTAGCAGACATTCACCCCGCCGGTGACATCCTGTGATGTCCGCTTAGTGCCCGACTCGGAAGTTCATCTCGCCGGCGGAGATCATCGAGAGCCAGCTTATCGCTACGCGTTGAGGTAATTCCGCAACACATTCCCGGAAAACGACTACCTGGAGATGAGTCGCTCTGGCGCATATAGAGTTCTGAGGCAGAAAGACCTATCGTTTTTGACGGGGATTGAGTCAGCTCTGAGGCCGGCAAACGGTCCGATCTGTGACCGAAACGTAAAACGCGGTCGCGGCGGGAGCAGGCGTCGTGGCGTCGCGTGGTCTGAATTCGTGCAAGCGTTTTCGTGCGGTGCGCGAGCGCCGGACGCGACAGCTTAGCCACAAAGGAGGGCGGGCGCAGGAACTGGGCTCAGCTCTTCATGCATTCAGTGCCTTGGCGTCGCCCAGTCAGTCGCGCGCTCGCCGCTCAGGGCGTTTTTCCGGCCTGGCTGCGGCGCTGCTGGCCGGCACGGCACTTTCCGGTTACGGCCAAGCCCATGCCGCCGACTATCAGGTCACCAATGGCAATGACAGCGGACCCGGCTCGCTCCGGCAAGCGATCACCGCGCTGGATGCCAGCGGCGACCCGGCCAACACCATCACGTTCACCGGCGCGTATTCTGTCTCTCTCGCCTCGGCTCTACCTGCGATCTTCAACAACGTCACGATCAACGCCAACAATTCGACCATCAACGGCAACGGCATTGTCCAAGATCTCGCCGTCACCAGCGGCACGGTCCAGATCAACAATGTGTCTCTGATCAACGGCAACGCGGTCGGCGCAAATGGCAGCGCTGGGCTCGGCGGCGGATTGTATGTCGCTGGGAAAGGCACCACAGTCACGCTCAGCAACGCGCAATTCTCTTCGAACAGCGCCGTCGGAGGCGCTGGCGGGAACGGTGCCGCCGGGAGCTCTGGAAGCGGCGGAACCATAATTCCACTGATTCCTCCGGGTTTCATCGGCGGTAGTGGCGGCGCTGGCGGTGCCGGTGGCGGCGGCACGAGCGGAGGCAGCGTCGGAGTTTCGAGCGCGTACCTCCCTCAATTTAGTGCCGGGATTTTCACTGGTTACCTCACCCTCGGACCATTTCAGGGTGACGCCGGCGGAGCGGGCCCAAACGGTTTATTCGGCCAGGGTGGAGCGGGTGGTGGCGGCGGTGCCGGCGGCGGCGGCAGCGCCGCCCCCGTAAGCGCCGGCAGCGGCGGCATTGGTGGATCGGGTGGCGTTGGTGGATTCGGCGGCGGCGCCGGTGGCGCGGGCGGGCCCGGAGCAGACGGCGAGAACGCGAGTGTCATCTCCGTCGGCAACGGCGGCACGGGCGGTACCGGCGGCGGCGCGGGCGGCGGCCTCGGCGCAGGCGGCGCGATTTTCGTGGAGGCCGGCGCCACCATCAATTTCGACGGTCCTCTGACCATCAACGGCAACACCGTGACGGGGGGCGCCGGCGGATCGGGTTACGTGGCTGGCCAGAGCGGCCAGGGCTTCGGGTCCGGCATTTTCTTCGGCGGTGGGGCGGGCTCGATCCAATTCAGTCCGGCGACCGGACAGACCCAGACTGTTTCGGACACCATCGCCGACCAGAACGGGTCGGGCGGCGCATCCCAGGTGAACGAACTCGGCAGCTTGGGCAGCGACGTCACCGTGCAAGTGATCGGAGGCGGTACGCTGACGCTCTCGGGCGTCAACACCTATTCGGGCGGAACCATTCTGTCCGGCGGCGTGCTGCAAGTCTCAAACGACAGCAATCTCGGCAGCGCGACAGGCGACCTGATCTTCAACGGCGGCGTCCTGAGAACGCTGGCGGGGTTTTCCACCAATCGCGCCGTCGACATCAACTTCCCCGGCACCGTCGACACCGACGGCAACACCTTCACGATGGGCGGCGCGTTCAACGGAGCCGGCGAGTTTTTCAAGGCCGGCGCCGGGACGCTGGTGTTGACGGCAAACAACCTGGACTTCTTCGGTCCCATGGAGGTCGATGGCGGCACGCTGGCAGTGTCGTCGGCCACCAATCTCGGCAACACCAGCGGCTTGACGCTCAACAACGGCACGCTGGCGGCCACCGGCTCCTTCACCCTGTCACCCCCGTGACGCTTGGCTCAGGCGGCGGCACCTTCGACGTGGCCGGCGGCAATACGCTGACCGTGTCAGGTCAAGTCACTGGCTCGGGCGGCCTCATCGTGACCGACAGCGGCACGCTCGCGCTGAGGAATGCAACGAACAACTATAGCGGCGCCACGTCGGTCCAAGGCGGCGCCGCGCTGAGCATCAGCGCCGCCGGCGATCTCGGCAATACCAGCGGCTTGACGCTCAACAATGGCACGCTGGCGGCCACCGGCTCGTTCACCTTATCACCCCCCGTGACGCTCGGCTCGGGCGGCGGCACCTTCGACGTGGCCAGTGGCAATACGCTGATAATGTCCGGTCAAGTCACCGGCGCCGGCGGCCTCACCGTGACCGACCTAGGCACGCTGGTGCTGAGCAATGCCACCAACAATTATACGGGTGGCACGACCGTCAATGGCGGCGCCACGCTGCAGGGAACCACGTCATCTTTGCCGGGCAGCATCGTCGACAACGGTTCGGTGGTGTTCAATCAATCAATCACCGGCACCTTCAACGGTGCGCTTTCCGGCACCGGCTCGTTGACCATCGCCGGCGGCGGTAATGTCACTCTGAGTAATTCCGGCAATCTGTATTCTGGCAGCACCACGGTGCAGGGCGGTGCCACGTTGAGCATCAGTACCGCCCTCGATCTCGGCAACACCAGCGGCTTGACGCTTGACAACGGCACGCTGGCGGCGACGCATTCCTTTACGTTGTCGCCGACCGTCACGTTTGGCTTGGGCGGCGGCACCTTCGACGTGGCCGGCGGCAATACGCTGACCGTGACTGGTCAAGTCACCGGCAATGGCGGCCCGCAGGGCGCCGGCGGGCTCACCGTGACCGACCTCGGCACACTGGTGCTGGCCAATGCAACCAACAACTATACCGGCGGCACCGCCGTCCAAGGCGGCGGCACGTTGAGCGTCAGTGCCGCCGGCGATCTCGGCAACACCTTCGGCTTGTTTTTCGACAACGGCACGCTGGCGGCCACCCGTTCCTTAACCCTGTCACCCAGCGTGACGATTGGCGCGGACGGTGCTACGTTCGATACCGCGAGCGCCCAGACGCTGACCGTGTCCGGTCTAATCAACGGCAGCGGCGGCATCACCGTGACCGACAGCGGCAAGCTGGTGCTGAGTAACGCCAGCAATAACTACATCGGCGCCACCACCGTGCAGGGCGGTGGCACGCTGAGCATCAGTGCCGCCGGCGACGTCGACAATACCAGCGGTTTGAACCTCAACAACGGCACGCTGGCGGCCACCGGCTCCTTCACCCTGTCACCCACCGTGATGCTTGGCGCCGGCGGTGGCACGTTCGATACGGCGAGCGCCCAGACGCTGACCTTGTCCGGTCAAGTCACCGGCAGCGGCGGCCTCACCGTAACCGACAGCGGAATCCTGGTGCTGAGCAATGCCACCAACAACTACAGAGGTACGACCACGATCGACAGCAGTGCCACACTGTCTCTCTCCGGAGTTGGCTCGATCTCCGCGTCGCAGGCGGTAGTTGACGATGGCACTTTCAGCATTGCCGGCCTGACCAACGGCGGCGCCTCGATCGTGAACCTCTCCGGCAACGGCAACGTCACGTTAGGTGCCAACACGCTGACTCTGTCGAATGGCAGCGGCACGTTCTCCGGCGCGATCAACGGCTCGGGCGGCCTAACGATCTCCGGCGGCACAGAGACGCTGTCCGGCACCAACACCTACGGCGGCGCGACCACGATCAACGGTAGTACGCTGGCGTTGACCGGCACGGGTTCGGTGGCCAGCTCGAGCGTCACCGACAACGGCACGTTTAGCATTGCCGGCCTGACCAACGGCGGCGCCTCGATCGTGAACCTCTCCGGCAACGGCAACGTCACGTTAGGTGCCAATACGCTGACTCTGTCGAATGCCAGCGGCACGTTCTCCGGCGCGATCAACGGCTCGGGCGGCCTAACGATCTCCGGCGGCACAGAGACGCT
>Ga0210395_10000685_pt1 | contig 25917 bp, 16 predicted proteins | sample IncBWH4OmetaG_FD_150861 | JGI IMG/M metagenome (GOLD analysis project Ga0210395, IMG submission 150861) | Forest soil microbial communities from Barre Woods Harvard Forest LTER site, Petersham, Massachusetts, United States - Inc-BW-H-4-O ... | reverse complement strand
CCGGGAAGGTGCCGGTAAGGTCCAAATGCCCTGCGAGCGTTTCCACTTCCTGCCCATGAATCAAAATCTTTAGCCGCTGGACACCCGTCACATTTGCCTCGAGCGTTCGCGCAATCGAATCCACAGCCAGCTGCTCGCTCTGAATTCCCGAAGGCGTCGCCGTCGCCAGCGCCTCCGAGAAATCAGCAATGGCTGTCCCGTTCGGCAGCAAATAAAACGCTAGGAGCACAGCGTCCGTCGGCAGTGTGCGCAGGTCGGCGTCCACCGGTCCAGCCAGCAAGGTATTCAGCACTTGTTTCGAACGCAGCACAGGATCGCTTGAAAGCGGTAATTCGACAGTTGAGTCCCACAGCGTCCCGTCGCCGTTTCCCGAAGCCCAGAATAATTTGGCCTTCACCCGCGGCTCGCCCGGATTTATTGGAACGGCTTGTGTCAATTCTCTCCGAGCCTGTTCTGCAGTTTGCTGGTGCAGCTTCGCAGCAAGTTGCAGTCGGCGCCGCAGAATCGGAAAGTAAATCGCTCCCACGAGCACCGCCACGCACAGCACGCCAACCACCCATCTGATCCAGCGCGCCATCACGGCGTTCCTCCGGTCCTCGGCACCACGTAGGAAGGCCGGAACGCCGCAATTCCCGTCGCAATAGAGTCGGCTACGCCCGGCGCCATGCGTTCTAGGTCGGCCCGGTCTTCGACCACTACGCTTGAAACCTCCACCGCTATCGCCGGCGCGGCCGTAGTTCGCAACTGCCGAACCGCCGCGGTTTGCGCCGTATTTGGCGAGCCCTTAAATCGCTGCGCCAGCAACCCCTGCACCAAATCGCCCAATTTCCTGCTCAACCCCTCGAACGGCGTCTGCGCTCGATCCCACGGAATCAATCCGCCGCCGTCGGTCGTCACCGGCAAGTCCGAGTTGACGTAAACACGCGCAGTCCCCGGCAACCCCGTCGACGCAATATGCAAAGTAACGAAGACCGCCCCGCTCTGGGCGTTGGCAATGGCCGAGCGGTCGTCGAACGATGGATCTTCATTCCCCTGTCGCGTCTCAACCACCTGAAATCCCTGCGCCTCCAGCGCCCGGCGCACCTGTGCTGCAAAATCCAGCACGATCTCGCTCTCGCGAATCCCACCCGTTCCCCGCGCTCCAGGATCGGTCCCGCCGTGCGCCGGATCGAGCACCACAATATTCAAACCCGCGCGTGGCATTGCCGGTGGAATAGTTTGCGGAAGTCCCTGGGCCGGCGCCGTCGGCAAAGTTTGAGGTGCAGCGGATTGAACCGGAAGGGAAGCCGCCGCCGTTTCTGAAGGCGCCGGCGAAGAAAAACTCAGCGCCACGGCTCCGAAAACCACAAAGAAAAACGGTGCGCCGATTCGAAAACTGTCCCGTCCCCAAGCGCGCCGAATCATTCGAGCGATATTTTCCACGTCGAGCAGCATACCAAATCTATCCGCCATTCCGCGCTGCTCGAATGCTCGCTACTACGAAAAAGGGACGGCCACTCGGACCGTCCCTCCACGAACCGCGATGGCCAACCTTGGTTCGACTGACGGCAAGTAAGTTCGTAAGAATCGGAGCAAATGGCTGACGCCTCAACTACCCTTGCGGTTGGGCTTGTGGTGGCTGCTGCTGTTGCTGTTTTTCCCGGCGAGATGCACGCAGCGCGCGACCGTTGGCCCGCATCTGCTGCCGCTGTTCCGGCGTCAGGAGCTTCACCATTTGCAAGCGGGCCCGGTGCCGCAATTGATGAATCTTTGCTTCCTTCTGATCCGCTGTCAGAGATTCATCCTTGTTCACAGCATCCAACTGTGCTTTTGTGGACTCGTGAATTTTCTTCATCCCCGCTTTTTGATCGTCAGTCAGGTTCAGTCCTTCCATCGCGCCATGCATTCTTCCTTCGTGCTCGGCTGGCGCGGCAGGTGCCGCCTGGCTTTGATCTTGCGCCGGTGGCTGCGAACTGCTTTGTGCGCGGCTGATTCCCGGCGCAAAGGTCAGCGCCAAGAATCCAGCGGCTACGGCAATTTGTTTTGTGATGCCATTCCTATTCATGGACGGTCCTCTTCTGGGCTGGCGTTCTTTTCTCTTACCCCCATATAACCCGCGTTGCGTCCAAATGTCGCGTTCCCGCTGTGATTCTCCAAAGACGTTCTCCCAATCTCCACGATGCGCAGTAGCCTACCCTTCACGGGCGAGGCTTTTCTTCTCCGGTTTTCAACGGTTGTAGCTGCGCCTTTTGAAGCAGGGAATTCACGCGCCCCAGGTCTTTCGTCCGAATCTCCTCCCACCGCGCTAGGGTAGCCTTCGCCGCCACTCCCCATTTTTCGCTAGCCGCCGCCGCGTCCGCCGAAGGCGCCCCGTCCGCGCTTTCAATAATCCCCATCAGCGCGCCCATCGCCGTCTGCACTTGTCGCAAGGTCGTTGGTCCATTGCCTGGCACCGCAAACCCAAAAAACCCAAATCCACCGCCCGCTCCTGCACCTGCCACAGTCGCAACTTCTTTCTCGAAATCAGCCAAAGCCGCGGCAAGTTCTGCTTTCCCCTCCGCCTCTTTGGTCCGCGCAATTATCTGTTTCTCTAAATCGTCTGCCTGCGTGACAGCCGCGGAAAACTCTCCCACGCGTGCCGCCAGCTGCGAAGCCAACTGAAACTGCTGCTCCAATTCTCCAACGCTCGTCTTCACACGCGGATCCATCTTCACCAGCAGCGGCCGAGACATGGTTTTCCCGGCCGCGGTCAGCTTCACCGTGTATCGCCCCGGAACCGCGATCGGTCCTCCACCTCCTCGGCGAGATCTCCGCCGTGGTCCCGCAAAGGTGTAGCGCAAATCCCAAACAAACCGGTGCATCCCCGCCTCAGCCGACAATGGCTCCGCGTCATGCACCCAATACATCGGAATATCCAACTCGTCTGGATTGGTCTTCGGAGCCTCATCGGTGCTAGCAAATCGCCTGACCGATTTCCCCGCCGCATCGAAAATTTCGAGCTGCACCGCTTCCGTATGCTTCTCCTTCAAGTAGTAGTCCAGCACAGCTCCGGTCGGCGGGTTTTCTGCCTGTGGTTCATCAAACGGTATCGGGGTGCCCTCGTCTGAGCCCGGCCGCACTCGATATGCCGTCTGCGGCTCAAACAGCCACGCATCCGTGCTGGCCACCTTCGCGCTCCACTGCCGCAACGGCGTCACGTCATCCAGCACCCAGAATGATCGTCCGAACGTGGCGATCACCAGATCATCTCCGTGAATCACCAAATCGCGCACCGAAGTCATCGGCAAATTAAACTGCAGCGGCTGCCAGTCATCGCCATCGTTGAACGAAACGTACACGCCCTTTTCCGTGCATGCGTAAAGCAACCCCGCAACTTTTGGATCTTCCCGCACGCAATTTAAAAAGCTTCCTTCCGGAATCCCGTTCGAAACGCGCTGCCACGTCTTCCCGAAATCTTTCGTCCGGTACAGATAAGCGTCCAAGTCTTCCAGCCGATGCCGATCCACCGCTGCGAACGCTTTGCCAACTTCGAAGCGCGAAGCCGCAATGTGCGTGACCTTGCTCCACGATGTCAATTCCTTGGGCGTGACGTTATTCCACGTTTTGCCCTGGTCGCGCGTCAGTTGAACCAGCCCGTCATCGGTTCCCACCCAAATCTCGCCCGCGCGCACGGGCGAAGGCGCGATCGTATAGATTACTCCGCGCCGCACCGATGCCGGAGCATCCGCTGCTGTCGCCGCGTCCAGATTCGCAGGCACACCCGGATCTTCCCGCGTCAAATCCGGACTGATCTTCTGCCAAGAACTGCCGCCGTCGGCCGTTCGAAACAAAACCTGTGCACTGAAGTACAGCACGTGAGGATCCGTCTCCGAAAAAACAAGCGGCAAAGTCCACGTCCGCCGGTATTCCCCGGGATACATCAGCGTCGGCGGTATCTGCTGCACTTCCTCATTGTGAAAATCCTGCCGCGCCACCGATCCGCCATAAATAATCTCTGGATTCAGCGGGTCGGGCGCAACGTAATCGCTCTCGCCTCCCGCTTCCATCGGCCGCCAATCATGAAAATTCAAAGCCCGGTAATTGCTCCGGCTCGGCGTCGCCGCCGCTCCGCTGTCCTGCTGCGCCCCATAGACCCAATAGGGAAATCGGTTGTCCGTCGCCACGTGATAAAACTGCCCGGTCGGCTGGTTGTACCAGGAGCTCCAGGTCTCTCCGCCGTTCCGAGTTACGATCGCGCCCTGATCGCATCCCAATACCATGCGCTGTCCGTTGTCCGGATCGATCCACAGTTGGTGATAGTCATCCCCGCCCGGCGCGCCCTTAATGGCCGTAAAAGTTTTCCCCCCGTCGCGCGAACGGTACATCGAAGTATTCGGCAGGTACACCGTCTCGGGATCCATGGGATCCACGCTCACCTCACAGAAATACCATCCGCGTCCCCAAATCCGCGCATCCTTAGAAACGCGCGCCCAATTCTCGCCGCCATCATCGGAGCGGTACAACCCGCCCTCCTTGGCGTCGGCAATCAGATAAATCCGCTGCGGATTGCTGGGTGCAAACGCAATTCCCATCCGCCCCAGTTCTGCGGCAGGCAATCCGTGCCCCGTCAACAACTCCCAATGCTCTCCGCCATCCTTCGAACGGTACAGACCAGTCCCGGGCCCCTTCGAAGGCGGATAAATACTCCACGGCGGCCGGCGCGTTTCGAGCAAAGCTGCGTACATGTTCCTCGAATTCCCTGGCTCCATAGCCAGATCTATCGCGCCCGTATTTTCGTCTTTGAAAAGCACCTGTTGCCAGGTCTTCCCGCCATCCTTAGAACGAAAAACTCCGCGCTCCTTGTTCGGTCCGTAGGCATGCCCTAGCGCCGCCACGAAAACTCTCTCCGGGTCGTCCGGGTCCACTACGATCCGCGCTATCTGCCGCGAATCTTCCAATCCTATGCGCGTCCAAGTCTTGCCCGCGTCGGTAGACTTATACATGCCGTTGCCAGACGAAATGCTCGAGCGCATGTCGGCCTCGCCCGACCCTACGTAAATCACGGTCGCATTCGAAGGCGCCACGGCAATCGCCCCGATCGAACCCACAGGTTGGCCATCAAAGGTCGGATTCCACGTCCGCCCCGCGTCGTTCGTCTTCCAAACGCCGCCATTCACCGACCCCAAGTAGTAGACGTCCGGCTGTCCGCGCACACCCGTCACTGCCAGCGACCGGCCCGCGCGAAACGGTCCGATCGACCGCCACCGCATTTCCCCAAAGAACTTCTGGTCGAATTGCTGCTCGACATCCGGCAACGCCCGAGCCGCCATGTGCACACACAAAGCCAACCCGACAGCAGCTAGGAATAGGACGGAACGCCCTAAGTTCTTCACAGTCTCGTCTCCAAATGGAAAAAAAGTTCAGAAAGGAATTGTGGAGTATACCAGTACCGCGCCCGCCGCACGGCGGCTTAGTCGCCCGTAACCGCGTTCGGTGTGGCCGCCGGAGCAATCACCGATCGCCGCAAAGGCTTGGTCGCAGTGTAGAGAACGACGCCGCCCACCATAATGATCAACCCAAACATCAACCCATTGATCCCTAGAATACTTTCCCTGTCGCTCTCGACCATCGCCAGACTCATCAGCAGGAGCGGAAATACTCCGCAAGAAATTGCTCCAACGAGCCCGCCAGGCACCTTAAACTCGCGCCTCAATTCCGGCTCGCGAATCCGCAAAACCACCAGCGTCACGAACTCCAGCATCAAGCTGGCGCCATAAAGCATAATGTCCAAAGTAACCAGTTTCTTGAATCCCAAACCCAGGCACAGCGCCCAGCACGAAGCGCACACCAGGATCGCCACCCACGGCGCCTGCGTCTTGCGACTCGTCTTGGCAAACACCTTCGGCAGCATCCCGTCCCGCGCCATTGCTAGCGGAAGCCTCGAGTAGCTCATCACCAGCGCATTGAACATCCCGAACGCGCTCATCATTCCGCCAATCACAATCAGGAAGCGCAGCCACTCAAATCCCAATATCTTTCCGCCCATTAATCCCGCAATCGTAGCCCAAGATCCATCCGCGCCAAACGTTTCGGACGGGATCCCCGTAAAGTAGACCGCCAGGAACGGCAGAACGTAGGTGAGTGAAACCAGCACTACGGCCGCGATCATCGCCCTCGGATAAGTCCGCTGCGGCCTCTCCACCTCTTGCGCGATCGTCGACGCGTTGTCCCATCCCATGTAATTCCACATGGCCACAAGCACACCGCCCAAAAGGCCCAGGCCGGTCGCTTCCGCTGCCCCATGACCACTGGCACTGGCAAAAGCTCCCACTTTAAAGGGCGCCATCACCACGATCACCGCAAACGGCGCCGAAAGAAAGAAGAACAGCCAAAGCGAAGTGATTCCCACCACGCGAATGCCCGCCACATTCAGCAGCGCGCAAGTCACCACCACAAACAGCCCTGCCATCACTGCATGGCTCCCTGACCCGAACCACGGCGACATCTGTTTCAAATAAAACACAAACAAAGTCGGGTAGATGGCCATGTCAAAGATGCTTGCTGTCAAAGACAGCCAAGCCTCTTGAAATCCCCAAAAATTTCCCAACCCTCGCCGCACCCAAGCGTAATAACCGCCCTCCGCAGGCAGAGCGCTGGAAAGTTCCCCAATCATGAACGCCGTTGGCAAGCACCACAGCACCGGCAAGAACAAAAGAATCAGAATCCCACGCCCGTAGCCCGCGCCATGAACGATCTCTTCGGTTCCATACGTTCCGCCCGACACCATGAAAAACGTTGCCGCCACAAGCGGCCAGAGCGTCAGCTTTGCGACCCTTTTTTTAGCTGTTGAAATTGCGTGGGAAGGAATCTGGACAGGCAGGGATAAAGAACTCAATTTTTACTCTCGTCCTCCTAAGCGATTCTCACTCGCGCGCTGGGTGAAGTGAGTTCGCATTTGCAGAATACAAGGTTGGTCCCGGCATGCAACAAAATAATGCATCCCGCCGAATATTTTTTCATCGCCGAAAAACTGTCCCTCTCTCTAGGCCCCGTGGCACGGGCTTCAGCCTGTGCTCCGGCGGCGCGCTCTCCGACCGTAACTCCCACCGCTGCAACTCCTCGCTGGCACCTCTCCTGCAATCCATTCGATCCGCTCATGCCCTGTGCTAAACTCTGCCTTTTGTTTTCGCGCTCTTCTGCTCGCACATATTCCTCGTCAGGAGTCATCTCGCATGAAGCTCGGTTCTCTCGCCCTCACCCTCGCCTTGCTCGCTCTCTCGCCCTCCGCCCCCGCCGAGACCCCTCCAGCCTCTCCCCGGCCCATTACCATCGATGACTATTTTCAAATCCAAGCCGTTCACGACGCTCAGCTCAGCCCAGACAGCCGGTGGGTGGCCTACTCGGTGGATAAAGGCACGCTAAAGACCGACAAAAACGAGACCCGCATCTGGATGGTCGCCAGCTCAGGCGGCGATGCGCTGCCGTTGACGGCCGAGGGCGTCTCCTCCTCCCACCCCCGCTGGAGCCCCGACGGCAAAGTCCTTGCCTTCCTCTCCGCTCGGCGCGAAGGTAAAACCCAAGTCTGGCTTCTGAACCGTCTCGGCGGCGAAGCTCAGCAACTCACTGACACCGCTCAAGATGTCGAAGATTTCGCATGGTCACCCGACGGCCGCCACCTGGTCCTCGTCCTAAGAGACCCTACGCCTGAAGAACTCGATGCTGCCAAGGAGAAATCCGCCGCCGCTCATTCCTCAACCCCTTCTGACACCGACTCCGACGACAAAAAGCCCAAATCCAAAAAGCCCTGGGTCATCGACCGCCTGCAATTCAAAGTCGACGAACTCGGCTACCTCGATCGCCGCCGTACCCATCTTTATGTCTTCGATGTTGCCAAGAAATCTCTACTCCAAGTGACGAGCGGCGACTTCGACGACACCGAGCCCGCCTGGTCTCCAGACAGCAAACTCCTCGCCTTCACCAGCAACCGCTCCATGCCCGACCCCGATCAAACCTACAACTCAGACATCTGGGTCGTCGCTGCCAACAATTCCGACAGGGGTGCTCACCTCACCCAAGTCACCACAAATCCGGGCATAGACAATTCCCCGGCTTGGTCCCCCGACGGCAAGTCGATTGCCTACGTCACGATGCTCGACCCCAAACTCTTTGACTACGCCACCAGGCATCTCGCCGTCTCTCTGGCCTCCGGCGGACCCGCCAAAGTTCTCACTCTCTCTCTGGACCGTATGGTCTCCAATCCACGTTTCTCGCCCGACGGCCAGTCCATCTATTTCATCGTGGACGACAACGCCACGCAAACTCTCGCACAAATCCGCTTTGGTGACGGCCAAATGGGCGCTCCCCTCGTTTCCGGATCCGTCTTTGTAAGTTCCTATTCAGTTGGAGGCGGCACTGCCGGAAACCTCACTGCTAGCACCATCGCGGTACAAATGGCGACGATCGACCGCCCCGATGAAATCTACATAGTTGTCGGCGGCAAACTTACCCAAATCACCCACACCAACGACGCTCTCTTCTCCCAACTAAAACTTTCCCATGGCGAATACGTCCACTTCAAAAGCAAGGACAGCACCGAAGTCTCCGGCTACCTCTACAAACCGCTCGACTACGTCGTCGGAAGAAAATACCCCACTCTCCTCATTCCCCACGGCGGACCCGTCTGGGCTTACTACGCCGAGTTCTCCCATCTAGCCCAGCTCTACGCCGCCAACGGCTACGCCGTCCTCTTTCCCAACCCCCGCGGTTCGACCGGCTACGGCCAGGAGTACTGCAAAGCCATCTACGCTGACTGGGGCAACAAAGACTTCCAGGACGACATGGCCATGGTCGACTACGCCATCGAGCAGGGCTTCGCCGACCCCGACAAACTCGGCGTGGGCGGCTGGTCCTACGGCGGCATCTCCACTGATTTCATCATCACGCAAACCACTCGTTTCAAAGCTGCCATCTCCGGTGCCGGCGCTGCCGAATTCTCCAGCCTCTACGGCCACGACCAATACCAACGAGACTACGAAACCGAGCTGGGCCTGCCCTGGGAAAATCAAGCCGCCTGGATAAGAATCTCCCCCTTCCGCAACGTCGTCAAAGTCACCACTCCCACTCTCTTCATGGGTGGCAATATCGACTGGAACGTCCCCATTCTCGGCGGCGAACAAATGTACCAAGCCTTAAAACGCCTCGGCCGCACCACCGAACTAGTCGTCTACCCCGACGAATTCCACGAATTCACCCTCCCGTCTCACATCAAGGATCGCCTCGAGCGTAACTTGGCCTGGTACGCCCACTTCGTTAAGGGTGACCCCACTCCCGCACGTCCCGTACCCTCGCCCAAATCAAGCGACTAACTCCATTTGCCCGTACAGTTCCGGAGGAGGGAAGGATCTCAACCGTAGGGCTCCAGCACTAGGAAGCTCTAAGGAACGCCAGTCACGTGCTGTCCAGCTCCAGGCTTCCAGGAGGACGCGAGAACGAACAACCCGACCGTTACGCTTCGGTCGAGAAGCTTGCTTTTCCCTTATTGAACTTCAAACGACCACACGCAATTGAAGACCAAGCCGTCGCCAACGTTCTGGGCTACGTTGTTGCCGGAAAACTTCTTTGCCTTATCGGTCGGACGCAGCACCACGCCGTACTCGCCCGGGGCGAGCCCGCCGCTCGCTTGCAACTGGTAACGGCCCCAAGCGACCTTCGTCGCTTGTGCTGGCACTCTCTGCTCCACAAACGATGCGTACAGATCCCAATTCGCCTCGGAACTCTGCATTTCACTCGGTTTGGCTGCGGTTGCTCCCACCAGGCGGAAGTTGCTCTGTGGCGATGGCAATAGCCTGACTAGCACAGGCTCGTAGTCGTCCACGGTGATTCCAGGAATCCCGTCGAAGCTAACCTCGAATGCTAGCTGGCTGTTATAAGTAAACAAATCCGATTTCTGGCCCGGGATTGCCCATACATCTGTCACATTGCTGGAGTTAGCCTTATGTTTTGCCAATAGACTCGTCGCTATCATCGCCGGCCCGATGATCGGATTGGCCATCATTGCCATGCTCGCCATTCCCGAGCCCGGCTTCATCGTTCCGTTTGCGAGAAGGCTTTGCGCGATGCCAGTCAGGCTCTGCGTCAGCGACCCGTCAGAGGCAAGCCCATCCAACGAGGACGCCTTCGAGTTGGTCGGAACAATCTGCGTATGCGACACCACCAGGGCTTGCCTCCTCCCGCCCTCGACCATCGTTACCGACGGCTGCCCGGGCATCGCTGCTGCCATCGCGGCTGCCGCCTTTGCGCGCGCGGCTTTTGCCGCTTCGACTTTGGCTTCCTCGGCCTTGTCTTCGGCTTCCGCGGCTGCTATTTTGGCCTGAGCGGCCGATAAGACTGCCGCAGCCGCCTCTTTTTGATCCTTGACGGCCCCAATCATCGCGTCAATAACCTTCTTCGGGACGCCGCTCCTCTTCAGTTGGAGCAAAGCTTTGGCGGAGACATCGAAATCGGTTCCCTGGGTCTGGATGGCGCTTAGAACTGTGTCTACATCCTGCCCGGCTTTAACCATGGACACGATATCGTCATTGGTGAGGAACTTAGGTGGGCTTTGGGCGGTCGCAATTGCGGCCAGCGCCCCTGCCAAAGCCATCGCGAACACCCATCTTTTTAACATGAGTCCCTCCTACCCTAGTAAAGCGTGAAATCGAGTCAAACTGGCTCACACCAAAGCCAGATTTCTGAACAAGGGATGAGCGTCGAGTCGAGGAACCAGTACCAGTCAGTGGTCGAGAATAGAGTTGAAACGTATCTCTTTTCGCCTCCGTCCCACTCCCTGCGAGTGATACCCTGTGGCTGTTTCCTTAAAATAGAGACACGCAAACACGTTGGACGGAGGATGATTGTGCGAAAGTATGCGACGGTGTCGGGCGTCATAGCACTATTGCTGACGGTAATGCCCCTGTCGGGTCAATCCCCGAGTAATTCCGAGCTGTACGCGATTCACCAGATCCGCGAAGAGGGCTTCGCCGATTCCAAGGTGATGGAAATCATCGGTTATCTGAGCGATGTCTACGGTCCCCGCCTCACCAACTCCCCCAACATCAAAGAAGCCGCCAAATGGACCACCGAGAGACTGAACGAGTGGAAGCTCGCCAATGTGCATCTCGAACCTTGGGGGCCCTTCGGCCGAGGCTGGTCCAATGAGCGCACTTCCGTCCAAGTCCTTTCCCCGCGCCCGTTTCCCCTGATCGCCTACGCCAAGGCCTGGACCCCCGGCACCAACGGCCCCATCACCGCCGACGCTGTCTTCGCTGCGATCACCAAAGAAGAGGACTTCGCCAAGTTCAAGGGGCAGCTCAAAGGCAAGTTTGTTTTGACCGCTGCTGTTCCTGAAAACCCAGAGCGCTTCGAACCTCAGGCACACCGCTACACCGACGCCGAGCTAGCTGACCTTGCCACGCAGCAAGTGCCCGCCGCCCAACAGGGCCAGGAAGATCGCATCGCCCAATTCCGCGCTCAGCGTGAATTCCAACTCAAAGTCCAGAAGTTCCTAGTCGATGAAGGCGTCGCCGCCTGGATCGAGCCTTCCCGCGGCGATGACGGCACTGTCTTCGTCCAACAAGGCGGCGGTCGGGACAAAGAAAAAGATCCCCCAGCGCCGCCCCGCGTATCCGTAGCCAGCGAAAACTACGGGCGCATCGTTCGCATGCTCGAAAAGAAATCCGCCGTCACTATGTTGGTCGACATTCAGAACAAGTTCTACGACGAAGACCTCTACTCGTTCAACATCATCGGCGAGATCCCCGGCTCGGATAAGGCCAAGGCCGAGGAAGTCGTCATGCTAGGTGGCCATTTCGATTCCTGGCAGTCCGGTACAGGCGCCACCGACAACGGCGCCGGCTCCGCCGCAATGCTGGAAGCCATCCGCATTCTCAAAACCACTGGCGTAAAAATGCGCCGCACCGTCCGCATCGGCCTCTGGACAGGTGAAGAGCAAGGCCTCCTCGGCTCCCGCGCCTACGTCAAGCAACACTTCGGCGATCGCGAAGCCGAAGATCCCACGACGCACCTGATCAAAACTCTCCCTGAGCACGCCAAACTGGACGCCTACTACAACATCGACAACGGCACCGGCAAAATCCGTGGCGTCTATCTTCAAGGCAACGAAATGGTCGCTCCCATCTTCAATGCCTGGATGGTTCCCTTTCACGACCTCGGCATGACCACGCTAACCATCCGCAACACCGGCGGCACCGATCACCTTTCCTACGACGCCGTTGGCCTCCCCGGCTTCCAATTCATCCAAGACCCTATGGACTACGACACTCGCACGCATCACTCCAACATGGACGTCTACGAACGCATCCAGGAACCCGACATGAAGCAAATGGCCGTAATCGTGGCGAGCTTTGTCTATCTAACCGCCAACCGCGACGAAATGCTCCCCCGCAAACCGCTGCCAAAGCCGCAGCCAGCCCGCCAATTCCCGTGATCGCGATTTCTCCTAATCCGCTGTAGGGGCGGGGCTTGCCCGCCCTCTTGGTCTTATGGTTGCCAAATGGCAGTTGTCTTGGTCGTCTCACATCCCCTGCACGGAACCTTTCGGCCTTTGGTTCGTCTTAATACTCCGACGGGGCACAGCTTACTCTGGGAGACAGCATGACCAATCTCTGGCGCGACCTTCGCCACGCCTTTCGCCTACTTCGCCTAAGTCCCGGCTTCACCATCGTCGCAGTCCTCACCCTGGCTCTCGGCATTGGCGCCAACACCGCCATTTTTCAACTCGTTGATTCCATTCGCCTGCGCACCATCCCTGTCAAGAACCCCGAACAATTGGGCACCGTGCGCATTGCCGACCGCCACTGGGGCTCTGGTAATTTTTCAGGCCAATATTCGCAGCTCACATTTCCATTGTGGGAACAAATACGCAAGCGCCAGGAAGGCTTTGCCGAAATCGCGGCATGGGCCGAGCAGTCGTTTAATCTGGCCACCGGTGGAGAAGTGCGTTTCGCAAAGGGCATCCGCGTAAGCGGCAGTTTCTTTCATGTGCTAGGCGTCCGGCCGGCCCTGGGCCGCCTTCTTGGTCCCGAGGATGACGAACCCGGCTGCGCCGCTTCCGGTGCAAACATCAGCTACGCGTTCTGGCAGCGCAATTTTGCAGGTGATCCCTCTGCGGTTGGCAGGCGACTGACCCTCGATGGCAATTCCTTCGAGGTTCTAGGCGTGACGCAGCCGGGTTTCAACGGCATCTCCGTCGGCAATACCTTTGATGTCGCCGTCCCGGTTTGCGTCGAACCGATTCTCAACCCGCGCGACAACCGCCTACCCGAGCGCGCTAGCTGGTGGCTAGCTTCCATCGGCCGCCTGAAACCGGGATGGACCATCGAGCGCGCGAACGCGCAAATGAATGCCGTGACTCCCCAGATCCTCGAGGAAACCATTCCGCCTGTTTACGACGGCGAAGGCGTGAAGAAATATCTCGAGTACAAGCTCGGCGCCTTTTCGGCGAGCACCGGATTCTCCGAGTTGCGCGAGGATTCCGAGACGTCTCTGTGGCTGCTTCTTGGAATTTCTGGCTTGGTTCTGCTCATCGCCTGCGCCAACCTGGCCAACTTGATGCTCGCCCGCGCGGGCGCGCGCGAACGTCAAATCACAATTCGCCGCGCATTGGGAGCGACGCGTTGGCGAATGATTCGCGAACTCCTTTCAGAAAGCCTGCTGCTTGCAGCCGGCGGAGCGATTTGCGGATTATTCTTGGCCTTCGCCGTAAGCCGCCTGCTCGTGAACTTCATCAGCACGTCGGATAATCAGATCTTCCTCGACTTGGGAATGGATTGGCGTGTGCTCGCCTTCACCACCACGCTTGCGGTGCTCACGACTATTTCGTTTGGCTTAGCTCCTGCTATCCGCGCAACCCGCGCCGAGCCGGCTACCTTGCTCCAGTCCGGAAGCCGCGGATCGACCGTGGGCAAGGAGCGCTTCAGTCTTCGCCGCATTCTCGTTGTTTCGCAAGTCGCGTTATCCGTGGTTCTTTTGATGGGCGCGCTCCTTTTTGTTAGAAGTTTGCGCAACTTGACCACTCTGAATACCGGTTTTCAGCAGACCGGTATCTTGGTCGCCGGGATCGATTTCGAGCGCTTGCACATCCCCGACGAGCGAAATACCGAATACAAACGCGACATCGTGAAACGCGTACAGGCAATGCCCGGCGTGGAATCCGCTGCCCACGCCCGAATGGTGCCCTTCGGAGGCAACTCCTCGAATGACAATGTCCTGACCGAAGGTTCCGATGTCGAAAAAGGCGTCTCGTGGCTCAACTATCTTGGCCCGGGCTATTTTCAAACGATGGGCACACCGCTACTTGCTGGGCGTGATTTCAATGATCGCGACACCGCTACGTCAGTGAAGGTAGCCATCGTGAATGAGGCGTTTGTGCGCAAGATTCTCGATGGAACGACCAGTCCTCTTGGCAAGAGGTTTCGCATGCACGAGCCTCCCGGAAAGCCGCGCCCGCTGTACGAGATTGTTGGAGTCGTCAGAGACAGTAAATACCAGGACATGCATGAAGAATTTCTGCCGTTTATGTATTTTCCCGCAACCCAGGAGGAAAAGCCCGGGCCGTATGACCAAATCTTGATTCGCTCGTCGCTGCCGCTGACGAGTCTCATCGGAGCGCTCAAAGAGACCATCGGCAACATGAATCCCAGCATTGATCTTGATTTCAAAGTGATGAGGACGCGCATTCGCGAATCGCTTCTGCAGGATCAACTGATGGCGACCCTCTCCGGATTTTTCGGTTTCCTGGCCGCGCTGCTCGCCGCCATCGGCCTCTACGGCGTCATCTCCTACATGGTCGTGCAACGCACCAAAGAAATCGGCATCCGCATGGCCATCGGCGCAGAACGCGTCGATGTATTGAGACTGGTCTTGCGCGAAGCGGGCCTGCTGACGATCACCGGCCTCGTAATTGGCGCTGGTCTCGCTCTAGGCGCCGCTCAAGCTGCTAAATCCTTGCTCTACGGGCTAAAAGCCCGCGACCCTTTGACGCTAATCGCTGCCGTAGTGATGCTATCTGCCGTCGCTGCCTTCGCCAGCTTCTGGCCTGCATATCGGGCCTCTAAGCTCGATCCATTGATCGCTCTCCGCTATGAATAAGTAGGGCTGGGCGAGGCGTGGAACCTTCCATCCGTCCATCCGGTCGCTCTCTAATCACGCCTGTCGTCGTAGAGTTCATCGCGCGTCGATTTCCGCAGAGCACGTTTTGCCACCGGTTCGGATTCCCATCGCCGAAGACGCTGCACCGCTGACTTCCGTTTGCTTGTTTGGATTCCTGGGTTCCGCTTTCTCTCGTTGGTCTCCTATCGTGACGTTCGAACGGTCGTGGCCCATACTATTCGCCGGACTTAAAATCCACCTCAATCGGCTCAATCAGTGGCATCAGCCATACCAACAGCTTCTGATGGACCGGATGCGCCCCATAAGTCTCGCACGCGGCCTTATCCGCAAACTTCATCACTCCGCCCAACTCATAACCCTGCCCGCGGGGCGAATCATTCCTGCCCACCCATGAGTCCAACACCTCGGGAATCTCCCTCTCGAGGCTCCGTATCTCTCTGACGATCTGGTCCTTCTGCTCCTCCGTGACTCCCGCCTTAAATCGAAACGCAAACATATGTATGTACATGGCTGCTATAACCCTCCGGTCGAAAAGCTCCTCATTCTTAGCCCGCCTCGGTTCAATCGTCCCAAGCCGAGACCCCTCTGGGCCTGCGCCGCTCTGGCCGGTTCTCCCTCGCATTCCCAAACGACGCGCTGCTACATACTAACCTTCACCTTAATGTCGACAAAAGCGTCGCCTCTGCTCACCTTCGAGTGTAAGCCTGCCGAACAGTCGCCATTGAACAAACACCGAGGGTACGCCTGGTCTCTTTTTTCACCACTCGCTGTCGCGGCTCCTCTGCTACACTTCGCCCGGTTTATGCCTCAATTCCACCGGGAGGAATTCGCAGTATGAAAATCGTGCGCAGCGTCACTTTTGCTTTCTTCGTCTCCGTAATCTTTTCTGCCGCTCAAGCGACAGCTGCGGCACCGCAACAGCCTCGCGCTGCTTCCACGGCCGCTCGCCTGATCACCATTGACGATTACTTCCAGATTCGCGATGTCGGCCAACCCGAGCTAAGCCCCGACGGGCAGTGGGTTGCTTACACCGTGCGCAGCAAAATGCTCAAGGAAGACAAAAACGAAACACAAATCTGGATGGTACCGGCGCATGGTGGCGATCCGCTGCCCATGACCGCCGAGGGTGTTTCCTCCGGCCATCCGCGCTGGAGCCCGGACGGCAAATATCTCGCTTTCACATCTTCGCGCAATAACGGCAAAAGCCAGGTCTGGCTCCTGAACCGTCTCGGCGGCGAAGCCGTTCGCCTCACGGAAGTTTCTCAAGGTGTCAACGACTTCGAGTGGTCCCCTGATGGCTCCCGCCTCGTCCTGGTCATACAGGATCAAAAGCCAGAGGACGCAGAAGCCGACAAGGAACGGGACAAGGACAAAGAGAAAGACAAGCCGGGCCCCAAACCCAAAGCTCTGCCGCCTTATGTTATTGATCGGCTGCAGTTTAAGTCGGACACGGTCGGTTACCTCGATCGGCGCCGAACGCATCTTTACATTTTCAATGCTCAAAAGAAAACCGTGACGCAAATCACGTCGGGCGATTTCGACGATTCCGAACCCGCGTGGTCTCCCGACGGCAAATCTTTGGCGTTCACCAGCAATCGCAGCACACCCGATCCGGACCGCAACTTCAACACCGACATTTGGGTCGTCGACGCCGAAAATAGCGATAAAGGCGCACACCTCACGCAAATTACCACCAACCCCGGCGCAGACCGGTCTCCTTCCTGGTCTCCGGACGGCAAATCGATCGCTTTCATCAGCCAGACTGACGCCAAAGCTATCGACTACGCTACCCACCATCTGGCGATCGCTCCGGCCACGGGCGGCGAAGCAAAAGTCCTCACCCTTCTGTTTGACCGCAGCGTGCGGCGCCCGCGCTTTTCTTCCGACGGCCAGTCCATCTATTTCATTGCTGAAGATGATGGCACGCAGAATCTCTGCCGCATCGCCGTCACCGGCGGCGAGGTCGTTCGCTCCATCGGTGGCCGAGTCACTGTCGGTTCCTATTCGCTCGGGAAAGACGGCGCGATCGCCGCTGAAGTTGGCACATCCGACCGTCCTGACGAAATTTTCCTCCAAATCGGTAGCGATCTAACACGTTTGACCAAGACGAACGATGCGCTCATTTCACAGCTGCGCCTGGCTAAGGTCGAATACATTCATTTCAAGAGCAAGGATGGAACCTCCGTTGCCGGCTACCTTTACAAACCGCTAGACTTCGACGCCACGAAGAAAGTTCCCACGCTTTTGCGTCCCCACGGCGGCCCTGTCGGCGAATATGCAGCCTCCTTCGACCATCTTGCGCAGCTTTTCGCTGCCAATGGCTACGCCGTCCTGCTGCCAAATCCCCGCGGGTCATCGGGTTACGGCCAAAAATTCTGCGAAGCCATCTTCGCTGATTGGGGTAACAAGGATTTTCAAGATGATATGGCGATGGTGGATTATGTGCTCGATCAAGGCATCGCCGATGCCGATAAGCTTGGCGTGGGCGGCTGGTCCTACGGCGGGATCTCCACCAACTTCATCATCACGCAGACCACGCGCTTCAAAGGTGCCATCACCGGCGCGAGCGAAGTTCTCTACGCCGCGAATTACGGCCACGACCACTACCAAAGATTGTGGGAATACGAGCTGGGATTGCCGTGGGAGAATCGCGCCCTCTACGACAAGCTATCACCATTCTACAAAGTCACAAGCATCACTACGCCCACGCTCATCATGGGCGGAGAGATCGATTGGAATGTCCCGGTCATCAATTCGGAGCAGCTCTACCAGGCGCTAAAGCGCGTCGGCAAAGTGCCTACCGAACTCGTCGTCTACCCGGGCGAATACCACGGCTTCACAACGCCGTCGCATATCAAGGACCGTCTCGAGCGCTACCTCGCCTGGTATGCTCACTATGTGAAGGGTGACGCAACCCCGGCAACGCCGGCTGCGCCGACCATGAAGGCCGGAGGAGAATGATGCGTATCTGGCGAAGTGTTCTTATTTCCGTGATGCTCGCGCCCCTCGTTGGCTTTTCGCTCAAAGCGCAAACGCGCTTTACTGTCGGTACGGCTTCTGCCGCCCCCGGCCAGAAAGCCAACGGCTTTATCGAAGTGCCTGTCGGGGTCGATGCCGGGACAAACATTCCAGTGGTGGTGGTCCATGGTGCGAAGCCTGGACCTGTCCTCGCGCTTGTTACCGGTGCGCACGGCACGGAATATGTTTCGATCATCGCCCTCGAAAAACTAATCGGCGAGCTGGATCCCGCGCAAGTTTCAGGCACGGTGATTCTGCTTCCGCTGGTGAACATTGTTTCTTTCGAGCAAAAAGTTCCGCACGTGAATCCCATCGACAACAAAAGCATGAACCGTTTCTATCCCGGCAAGATGGATGGCACACAAACGGACCGGGTCTTGTTTATGATTACGAAGGAAGTTGTCGACCGCTGCGATTATTTAATCGACTACCACGGTGGCGACCTTGATGAGAGCCTGCGCCCGTATGCTTACTGGGGGCCGACCGGCAAGGAAGCGCAAGATCGCATTTCAAAACAGATGGTCCTGGCTTTCGGGCTGGATCACATCATTATTTGGAGCGAGCGTCCCACAGATCCCGCGGCCACGCGTTATCTGGATAACACCGCTTCGGTTCGCGGCAAACCATCGATTGTTGTGGAAGCAGGCCATGCGGGCACGGTCGAAACCGATGATGTAGGGCTGCTGGTGAACGGCACGCTGAGCACCATGCGCGCATTGAAGATGATTCCTGGCGAACCGCACTACATCGAAAATCCTGTCTGGCTGGGGAAAGTAGTGGACGTCATTTCCGAGGGTCCGGGCATTTGGTATCCCCTGGTCAAGCGCGGGACCTACGTTCAGGAAGGCATGATACTCGGCCAGGTGACGGATTATTTCGGCAAAGTGATTTTGGAAGCGCGCGCTCCCGCGGCCGGCGTGGTTCTTCACGTGAACGCCGTTCCCTCGTTGAAAAAAGGCGACAACATCGCCGACATCGGCGTTGTCGCCGCAAAGGCCCCCTAGCCTTCGCAGAGGCGCCGGGGCTTTTCTCTGAGCTGGCTCCGACGCTGTCCATCGAGCGCGCTGTTACATGCTGGCGATTAGCTTTCTTACCAGTGGCACTACGTCGTCGGTGGCGCAGGGACACACCATGTACATGACGCGGATCAGCTTGTCGCCTTTCTGAACCAACAGCATGGCGCCGCCTATGTCGAGATTGTCGTCTCCCAAATCTGGAATGGTCACCATTCCTCCACCCAAGCGGCTAAACGTCATGCGGCTCAAGTTCATCAGCGCCTTGGCACCATGGTTGGTCACGCCGAAGATGAAAACGGGTGCTTCACCGGGATGTTTTGAAGCAGAGCCGCTCTGCTCCGTGTTCATGCCCTGAAAAAGACTTTTTGCGACCGACTCAAACTGTTGTCGCTGAGCCTCGGTTGTCGCTTCTCTGTGGAGCAGGGAAGCATGTTTGGCAACAAGATCCGAAATGTCTCCCTGGACGCTGTAAACACATCCGGGTTCGCTGCCCCGGTCGGCCTCGGCGCGAATAACTTCCACTTTCGCGGCTTGGCCTACGTCCGCTTTCGAAAGAAGGCTGCACGGGTCGATGCCTTCCAGCGCCGGCCCGCGATTTGCGTTTGATGCCGCGGACAAGTCGTCCAATCCGATTTCCTGGACTTTTTGCTTTACACGATGCGCCACATACCAGAGGCCGGCGACTCCCGCGGCTCCAAAAATGAAAATCACCACGAGAAAGACAAGCAGGACTTTGACGAGTGTGCCGCCAGATTTGGAAGGAGCAGCGGCGGCCGCTCGAGCAGCGGGAGCAGGCGCCGGTGGCTGAGGAGCAGTCTGAGCAGGGGCCTCTGGGCGCGGGGCGCTGGAAGGGGCGGACGTAGATGGTGCTGCGGGTCGCACCGGCGGACCGGAAGCGGGCGTTCCGCACCTAGCGCAGAATCCCTGTCCATCATCCAGCGGACTGCCACAGTTTCTGCAAAAACCAGCCATTTTCTCCTCCGAGGATCTTTAGCATTAGGCGCGACGTTCGGTTCTTTCGATCGTGCCAGAACGGCAGAGCACCGGCAAGCGCGACGTGTTGTTTGGTTCGGCGACCCAGTTACGTTAGGGGGCCTGCGCCACAGAGGAATTCGAAATCGTGTGATGGGAGCTTTTCCCAGTGAGAAGCGGCATCCAAGCAGCGCAACGGGTAGAATAGGCGCGCGTTCAAATTACTCACAGAGGGAGCTTGTATGCCTCGAGACTATCTATTGAAAACGGAACCTTCCGTGTATTCGTTTGCTGACTTGCTAAAAGACGGCGTCACAGTTTGGGACGGCGTATCCAATCCAACGGCGGTGAGAAATCTTCGCGAGATGCAGTCTGGCGACAGGCTGGTTATCTACGAAACCGGTGATCGCAAGAGTGCGGTGGGAACTGCCACGGTGGTTTCTGTCGACGCCTCCAACCCCCAAAAACCAGAAGTGCAGATCAAAGCGGCGAAAGCGATTGCGAAGCCGGTATCGCTGATGGAGATCAAAGCCAACAAACTGTTCACCGATTCACCGCTGGTGCGCATAGGAAGGCTATCGGTCGTGCCCCTCACCAAAGCACAATATGCGGCGTTAACGGGCAACTGATTCCGCGAATCATCCGGGGAACCGCATCCTGCGTACGCTGTGCGAACAGCCAAGCGCACGGGATTTTCAATTTCTACAGCGGTTTGGGGTGCTCGGCTAGGGCCTCGCGGTAGATCTTGAGATTACTTTTGTCGACAACCACGGTGCCTGTGTCCACCGAACTAGGCATGGGCGGCGCGAGGGCGGTGCGCCAGTCTTTGAATTGGTGGACCGCGTTATGATGCAAGTCGTCGAGGAACTTCAGGCCGTAGTAACTCATGACGTACGGTTTTTGTGTGATGGTTGCGGTAATGACTCCTCGATCGATCCAATCCAGGGTTTCCGGATCGTTGTCGAAGGCCACGATGGGCAGCTTGCCGTCCATGTTGAAGCGGTGCACGGCCCCTGCGGCGCCGGAACCCCCTGTGGCTTCAAGGCAGATAATGCCGTCGATTTTTTCTTTCTTCTGGATCAGCTCGGAGACTTGGTCGAACGCGCTTCGCGCGTCGCCCTTGTCATCCAGAATTTTGGTCAGCTTGAGAGCAGGAAAATTCTTCAGCGCGTCTGCTACGCCCGCGACCCGATCGTCGATGTTGCCTTGTCCCGAAATCGTGATCACCGCAATGTTTCCTTTGCTTGAGAGGAGGGTGGCAATGCGCTTGAGGCTCTCTCTGCCGGCCTTGAAGTTGTCCGTTCCGATGTAAAGGATGCGGTTGGAATTCGGCACATCCGAATCCACGCAGATCACCGGGATGCCCTGGGTCACGGCCTTGTCAATCTCGGCCTGGAAAATCACGTGGCGCGCCGCGGAGACGCAGATTCCGGCGGGATGCTGTTCGACGATCTGGCGGAACATTCCCACCTCTGCGTCCGGGTCGTACGTCGTAGGACCGACGAGTTCTGCCTTTACGCCGAGGGCTCTGGCCGCGTCCAAGAAACCTGCCTGGGCCTCCTGCCAGTAAGGCAAGTTAATGTTCGTGGCCACGAAAACGTAACGTTCGTTTTCCTCGTGGTAGGGTTGCGCGCACGATGCAATCAGCGCAGCCCCGATGAGAATAAGAACAGCCACCAGTGTGATCCCATTTCTCTGCATTGGAATTCTCCTATCGGATTCAGGCTGGCCGGTGGGGTGTTTACTCGCACCCCCTTAAAATGCGGGTTCCGGGACATGCCTGGTCGGGAAAAGTCGAACAGACGGGCGGGTCACCTCCACTTCCTCCGCTTCTGCGCTTTCGCCCAGCTCGGGGCCGGGCTCTCGATTCTGGCCTTATCTCTAGGCAAGACCTTAGGGCGGTCGCCCTGCTCCTGTCAATCTCCGATCATCACGGGGAGAACGATGGCGCTCGCTTGGTTGCGTTCGAGGCTGGCTGACGGGGGGCCGTGGCCCATTGGCTCGGCCCAAGAGCTAGATTCAGAGAAGCAGAATTCTCGGCGACGGTCGTGTCTGGATTTTCGGCGTGATTGGCGCGCCGGGGCGATGCGAGTATGATGCGGGGCGCGATGTTGCGAGGTGACTCTTATGAGACGCGCCATTTTGGTGTGGGTTTTTGGTTTGGGCTGGTTTGGGGCTGGGCAGCTTTTCGCTCAGCAGCCGCCGGAAATTCGGTATACCTCGGTGCCGGATTTGCTGAAATTGCCGCCGGACATTTATTTGGGAGAAGTGGCCGGCGTGGCGGTGAATTCGAAGGGGCATGTATTTGTTTTGTCGCGGGGCAATAGCACGGGGCCGGCGTACGGAGCTTCCGGTGCGCAACTTCTGGAGTTTGATGCCGGCGGGAAATTTTTGCGGGAAATTGGGCACAATTTGTATGCCTGGTCGTTTGCGCACGCCGTGAAGGTCGATCCACAAGACAACATTTGGGTGACGGACAAAGGGTCGGACATGGTGATCAAGTTCAACCCGGAAGGGCGCGTGGTGATGGTGTTTGGGCGGAAACAGGAGGCTTCCGATGAAGGGACTGGCCCTCTGAAGCATGTAAAGCCGCCACTGCCGCCTGTGGATGGCTTGTTCCGGCAAGTGACCGACGTGGCTTGGGACGCTGCGGGAAACGCCTTCATCAGCGACGGGTACATCAATTCGCGCGTGGCGAAGGTCGACAAGGATGGGAATTGGTTGAAGTCCTGGGGCGAGCCGGGCGACCAACCCGGCCAGTTCAACGTGCCGCACAGCATTGCTGTGGATGCCGCGGGGAATGTGTACGTGGCGGACCGCGGCAATCGCCGCATTCAGGTGTTTAGTGGCGACGGAAAATTCCTGCGGCAGATGACGATTGATGTGCCGGCGCCTCCGGACGCGCACGCGGCCATCGGTGCCAAGCCAACCACGACGACTGGCACGATGGCGCCGGGGGCGCCGTGGACGGTTTGCATCACGCCGGGACCGAAACAGGTGTTGTACACGTCGGACGCGTTTCCGGGGCGGATCTACAAACTGAGCCTCGACGGGAAAGTGCTCGGTATGTTTGGCAAAGCGGGCAAACAGCTCGGGCAATTCGGATGGATTCACGAAATCGCCTGCCCGTCCGAAAGCGAGTTGTATGTGAGCGAAATCCTGAATTGGCGCGTGCAGAAACTAATTCTCGAGCCGAGTCATTGATTTTGCTCGCGACACTCGCTGCGCAGGTCAATGAGCTGGCGGCTTGACGGGAGCGCGCAAATACAGGTCGAAGAAATTGTCGACGCGATGCCATGCGTCTAGCAGGACGTGCTCGCGTGTGAAGTAGTGAAACTCGCCGGGATAGATCATGAAGGAGATCAAATCGCCTTTGTGTTTCTTTAGAGCTTCGTCCATGAGCCAAACGGACTCGAGGAATGGAACATTTACGTCGGCGGTGCCATGGAGTACCAGCAGAGGGCGCTCGAGGCGATCTATGTGCGAAAGCGGCGAAGCGTTGGCATAGACTTGCGGATTTTGTTCGGGAGTGCCGATGCGGCTGGCGGTCCAATCGCCGTGGTAGGGATCGGAATAGTACATCGCGTAATCGGCGACTCCAGCGACGTCCACGCCTGCACGGAAAAGCTTGGGCTGATCGGTCATGGCGATCAGCGTGAAGAAGCCGCCATAGCTCAGGCCCCAGACCCCAATGCGGTCGGCATCGACGTAGGGGAGAGTTTTTAGATAGTTCGCGCCCATCCAGGCGTCCTTCGCATCTTTGCCGCCGACATCCATGTAAACGCCAGTGCGCCAGTCGCGGCCGTAACCGATGCTTCCGCGATAATCGGGCGCGAAGACCACGTAACCCTTTTGAAGAAAATACTGATGGATGCTGTAGTAAACGGCGTAGTTCCGCTGCACGTGCCAGCCGTCGTAGTTCTGGTTTACGCCGTCACCGTGGATCCACATGATCGCGGGATGTTTTTTGGTGCGATCGAGATTTTTGGGGACAAAAAGCCAGCCGGGGACTTGCTGGCCGTCTGGGCCCGGAAAGTGGACGAACTGCGGCTCGACAAATTGGGAGCGGTCCATTCCGGCAGGCATGGAGTCGGTGAGGCGCACGGGCGGCGCGCCGGGTTTCGTTCCGATCGAGTAAAGATCGGCGCTGTTGCGCGTGTCGGTATGTTGATAAACGAGGCGGCCGTCGCCATAGGACCAGTGCGGCTCGATATTTGTGCCTGGTTCCGCCGGAATATAAGTGACCTCGGCGTGCACGGGATCATCGCCGATTTTTGCAATGCCCAGGACGCGATCGCCGGGTCGGTCCTGGAGGTTGGCGTCGAAAGCGATGCGCGTGCTGTCGTGCGACCAAGCGGGACGCCAAGCTTCAAATTTTCCCTTTGTGATTTGGACGGCGTCGCCGCCCGACGCGGGCATGACGTAGAGATGGTCCCAGCCGTCTTGATCGCTTAGGAAGGCGATCCATTTGCCGTCGGGAGAGGGCCACGGCTGAGCGCCTGCTTCGCCCCAGTCGGGGATGCTCCAGAATTTTTCTTCGTGGATTTCGTGGATGGTTTTTACGGAACCGGACGCTGCGTCGGCGACGTAGATGAAATAATTTTTGAAGTCGGCAGACTGGCCATCGAAGACGAGATGTGTGTTGTCGACCCAGGCTAGGCCGCCGTACTCGCCGGGCTTGGCAATGGCGACGGGTGTGCCGCCAGCGAGTTTGAGCGCGTACATTTGGCCGCGTACGTATTCGGAAACGCGATAGATGATTTTGGCGCCGGAATAAGAGGGCGATTCATCGTGATGGATGATTTTGGCGCCGGCAGTGTAGGCGAGGGAAGCGCCATCGGGAGACCACAGGATGCCACGAATGCTCGCGTCGTCGTGCGCGGTCGTTGACTCGATGCCATCGGAGAGCCAGCGGATGATCAGATCGCTTCCGTGTGGCGCGTCTTGCGTTGCGGCGCGGTTGCTGCGGACGAAGGCGACGCGTTTGCCATCGGGCGAGGGGACGTAATCGCTGCCGGGATCTGGTTTGGTCCAGACGGGCTTCGGAGCGCCGCCAGTCGCGGCCACCTGCCAGAGATCGCCGTCGTGCGGAAAGTAGACAATGTCGCCGTCAGCGTTCCAGAAAGCGCCGTTAACCTGGCCTTCGGAGAACATGGTGAGCGGTTTGGGCGTGCCCGTGCCGTCGGCATTCGCGACGTAGAGATTGGCCACGCCAGCGCGATCCCAGACAAAGGCGACGAGCTTCCCATCGGGCGACCAGAGGGGATCGGAGGGATGCTTGATGTCTATCAATTGCTCGATCGTGAGCTTCTGTTTTTGGCTGGAGGATTGCGGCAGCGCAGCACTCCCGCAAGCCAGCAGGATGATTGCGACACCGACTGCGTATACCCGATTGCGCATTGTGCCCCCTCGAGAGCCGCTAGGGAAATTTGGGTCCGAGAAACCAGACCGGCGGGCGGAGTGAAAGTATCACCCAACCCGCCGAGCAGGAAAGACGTGAATTTAGTTCGGCCAAATGCGCCGAGTGTCAGAAGCTGACCTTGAGGCCAATCCTAGCCAAGAAAGGATTGACGGTATTGCTCGGTTCGAGGTAAGCCGAGCCAAATGCCGAGTTCTCGGAGACCACGGTCTGAGCGTTCGTAATGTTGAATAGGTCAACGATGGGCTCGAGGCGGAATCGATCGCGGATTAAGAATTCTCGAGCGATCCGAATGTTGAGCAGGTTGACACTGGGATAGCGCACCTGGCCGGCTGGAAGCAGAGCCACGGTCTCGGTGGCCTGGCC
>Ga0210395_10000684_pt1 | contig 25956 bp, 21 predicted proteins | sample IncBWH4OmetaG_FD_150861 | JGI IMG/M metagenome (GOLD analysis project Ga0210395, IMG submission 150861) | Forest soil microbial communities from Barre Woods Harvard Forest LTER site, Petersham, Massachusetts, United States - Inc-BW-H-4-O ... | reverse complement strand
GTATCCACGTCAACATTTGTCTCCACCGTGCCCCGGGCTTATGCATTCTCGACACCATGGACGTAAAACTCACGGGTATTGATGTCACAAAAGAAAAGACTGACGTCTTCACCGATCCGCACACCTTCGATGCCTTCATTCATCAATGGACTTTCTTCGCAGACCGCTACAAAGGCATTCCAAGTCAACGGCTCAGTTTCAACCTGGTCAACGAGCCAATTCCACTGCCGACCGCGGCCGAGTTAGCAGAGCTCCAGAAACATGGTGCCGTTACGACCAAAGATCTGTTCAGCCCTGAGCGCCTGCAACGTCATGCCAAGGACTACACGCGTTTGGCAAAGACCGCGTCGGCCGCAATTCGCGCGCACGATCCACAACGCCTGGTCGTAACCGATGGCTATCCGGGAGGAGGCTCGCCGATTCCGGATCTCTTCAGCATCGGCATGCTGCAAAGTTGCCACACCTACGATCCGGTCCAGGTTACCCACCATCAGTGTGAGTGGGCACGTGGCATCCTCACCGGCTCAGAGCCGGTGCCCACGTGGCCGCTCAAGGACGATAAGGCAAAACTCATTTGCGACCGCCAAACGCTCGAGACGACCTTTCATCCCTGGGTCGATCTTTCGTCTCAGGGGGTTCCAATTCACTTCGGTGAAATGGGATGTTACAAGCACACTCCGTCCGATGTCGTTTTGGCATGGTTTGCCGACACACTCGATATTTTGGGTGAATTGAATTCCGGATGGGCGTTGTGGAATTTCCGTGGACCTTTTGGCGTACTCGACACGGATCGCGCAGGAACTAAGTTCGAGAACTGGCAGGGACACCAGCTTGATCGACCACTTCTCACACTTTTGCAAAAGAAGATGAACGGATAGTCAATTTGTCGAGACGGCGTGCGGTCAAGCGCGTGCATCGCGAAGGAGTTTACCTGATGAAGACTCTCGCCAGTCATTTTCTCCCATTGCTGCTCTGCGCTGCTGCTGCCTTCGCACAGGACACAACCAATGCGGGATTCCGCTCCTTACATGTGGATGCCAGCAAGGTAACCGGCGAGATCCGCTCTTTTCAGGGAGTGAATGGTCCTCCCAGTCCGCTCATGGCCGGGCTTCCAAACCTCGTCCAGCAATACAAAGATCTGCGCATCAACCAGGTTCGCACCCACGATTTTATGGGTCCCGCCGAGATAGACGCAAAATTCGACCTGGCTAACGGACTCTTGACTTGGCTTATTCCTGATCCTGCCCAGCGTGCCGGCGTAGTGAAAGCGGGCAATGCCAGCATCATTTTTCCCGACTGGCGCGCCGATCCAGAAAAACCCGAAAGCTACAATTTCAGCCCGACCGACAGCGTTCTTGCCGCCATTCACGCCAGCGGAGCGGAAGTCTACTATCGTGTCGGTCGCAGCTGGGGCGCTAATATCGAACCGCCACCGGATTTCGACAAGTATGCTGCCGTGGTGAAGCACATCGCCATGCACTACAACCAGGGATGGGCGAACGGCTTCCACTATGGCATTCGCTATTGGGAATTCTGGAATGAACCGGAGGCTTTGTTCTGGTCCGGTACGCCTGAGCAGTTTTACTCCTTGTACGAGAAAACGGTTCGCGCCATGAAGTCAGTTGATCCCGCACTCAAGGTGGGAGGAGATGCAAAGGCTCTTCCCTCCGATGACGGACCGTACCGCGAAGGATTTATCGACTATTGTGCCGCCCACCACCTGCCGCTCGATTTCTACTCTTGGCACACCTACGCCGATCGCTCCGCCGATCCTTACGACGCCGTTCGTCTCGGTAAGCAAATTCGTGAACTCCTCAACAGCCACGGCTTCCCTAGCGCCGAGAGCATTCTCTCAGAGTGGAATCTCACGACGGACTTTACCGACCGCGAGAAGACCCGGCTGCAGGGCGAGGACAATGCTGCTTACATCGGCGCGGTGCTCATCTATTTTCAGGATGCCCCCATCGATCACGCGCACTTCTATCGCGGCGACGCAGCATGGATGGGACTCTTCGATCTGCAAGGCAAATATTTCAAGACCGCATACGCGTTCAAAGCCATGGGGAAAATGCTGGACACGCCGCAGCGCCTTGCAGTTGAGGGCACGGACAGCTTCGGTTTCGCGGCGCTGGCAGGCCGTTCGGCAGATGGCAAAACCGTTCAGATACTGATCAGCAATTATGCGATTCCGGCGGGCTTCAAGCCAAACATCATGCAAATACCGCCAGAAGCGCTGAAAGCATTGCCCGCTTTGCCGGATTCTTCCAAACTCAAGTTCCTGCCGCCTCGTACGGACATCCTTTACCGTGACAACGCCGGCTACAATCTCACGATCACTAACTTGCCGTGGGGTGAAAAAACATTCAGCGTAAAGCGTTACCGAATTAGCGAGACGCAAAACCTCGACTTGGTCGACGAAAAATCCGGCGCGGGAGGGACACTGAATTTGTCCGTCGCTCTAGCCCCCGATGCCGTAGAACTCATCGTGCTCGAGCGACAGTGACGGGACGACGCTGACGATACGAGGAAACTTGTGGCAGCCGGACCTGTAAGCCGAATTCGCCGGTCGGCGTTCCAAACAGACAACTTATTTGAAATCAGTCGTCGCGAAGTGTCAATGATGTCAACTTGGGCAGTGACGGCAGGTTTTGCGTCACACCGGCGTCACAAATTCGCGGATTTCACCGAGTAAGCCCGACTCGGCACTCCGGGCATCGAATGTGCCCGATGCGGCAAACGAAGAAGGAACGCTGAGGTTTGCTGCGTCCAAAAAGCCGAAATACTCGTCGGCCCATCGGAACGCGCCTTTCCCCCTTCTGGTGTTTGGCTGTCTGGCACAAGAATTACTCGATCCTCCCCGTCCATGTCTTCAGTGCGGACCAGATAGAGTTCCATCTACTACGCTTTGTAAGAGTATTCTCAAAGTTCGTACTACGCGATTGGCATTTCAGACGACGCCAGGAAATTTCAGCCTGTCGATGAAATAATGATACCCCTCTCGATCCAGCTGCTCGCGCTTAATGCTCCACTTCTTTCTATTCGATAAAATGCCGTCAGGCCTGAACCATGTCCTTGAATCTTTCCACTCGACTGGCACCGCAATTCACCAGGAACGTCCGGCATCGGGGCGAAGAATACTATTGGCGCGACCAAGTCCGTATTGAGCGGGCTTCTGAAACTGAATGGCACGCCAGGGTGCGGGGTTCGCAGACTTATGATGTAGAGCTGAATTTCAGAGACGGAATCCTGTCGGTCTGGTGTGACTGCCCCTACTTCGTGGACAATGGCGTCCCATGCAAGCATCTCTGGGCCACGATTCTGGCAGCCGAGGTACGGGGTGGCCTCTCTGTGGCTACTTCTGCGCCGTAACTGGTATTGAGCGACGATTCTGAATTGCCCTTTGACGACGCTGATCTCAGGACGCTAAAGGCCCGATGGCGAGACTCGGTTGCCCGCTCGCGCGTACCTGTCACCACTCGACAGAGGGTGCCGAAAGCGCCATCGTGGCAACAGCAATTCAGCGAGATCGTCGCCCCCGGCTCGCGGCCGGCCGCGCCAGAGTCCACGTGGCCGGCTAAGCGGGAGGTTCTATACATTGTGGACATTGCAACGTGTCTCTCGGGCGGCGGACTGTGCCTCACGCTGGAATCTCGTGATCGCATGCATCGATGCAACCACGCTCTCCGGATCAAGCCAACAACTCGAGGTTCAGTTGCCGTGGAACCTCAGCACCCCGCATTCACCGGGTGATATGGTTTGTTACGAAATCCGAACAACTCCTGAAAGTATCGACAATTTGGTGCTTGACTATTGACATCTCGCGCTTCTGTACTTACTCTTATGCGGAATTAGCGGACGAAAAAGTGAGGCTGATCCTCAGTCGCACTTCCGAGGGGGATTCTACCCGCTAATATTTCTGGGACAACCTGTTCACCCTGTACGCTGGCGCACGGCAACGCTGTCCAGTGACAGGCGTAGTGTATGTGTTTTGCACAGTATTCAGTATAAGCGGTGAGCATCCGGAGTAGGCCGCACAACCTGACTTCCCTGCTCTCCAGCAAAAAGCTTAATGGAGGAAGAACGCTGTGAGATTGGAAATTCGAAGCTCAAAGATCTTGTGCAGTCTACTGATGATTGCCTTGCTAGTCTCATTTGTGACGAGCCTCTCTGCGCAAGAGCCGTCTCCCAACCAGACGATGGCCACGCTTGCACAGCGAACTTCTCCACCGCCACGGAATGACAAGAGCAAAGCCACGTTCACCCAAAGCAATCAAGATGGTTGGGCTTGGGTAACAGCGAGGTGTACCGACCCGACCAGCGATAGTTGCGCGGAGGCCGCGATCGTGGAAGTCAGTCAGGAGTGTGGCGCAAGTTCAAAGTTCTTCAAGAAAGATACGAAAGTTTGGGAGTGGATTACCTTCAGTTTGGTCATTGCATCAGCATCATTTACAGGCGTCGGGGCTTCGGCCACAATAGCAAACGCTAAAGTGTACAGCACACTAGGAGGAACGACTGGACTTGGAGCGGTGACCTCAACCACCAAAGCGAATGTTGCCGGCGATCAGGCCGGTCTCATGACGGTCAACACGACCCTGACCAACTTTCTTAAGTTTGTGCAGACAGGAGGTGCGAACAACCAGCCTCCAGACAACGACTTGATATACAAGTCAGCTCCGTTGTACGGAGCACAGTGCGAAGCCGCAGCAAACGGCTCTACAGGGACTAGCAAGTAGCAAAACTAGCAGTTGACCTTGGAAATGATCGTATGACCTTTTGCACGAAATGCTGGGAAGGTCGGTCTCCAGACCTCTCGACACGTTGAGACGCATTAGTAACTGGAACAAAAGCGTTTAGAGAAATAAGTTACGTCAGCTCAGAAGCGAAGGGATGGTTCTCAGATCCGACAAGATTGGAGCGTGTCCGATGAAATGGAAAGCAGCATTTCTGTGTTTCTTGGGAGGTGTGGCGATTGCTCAGCAATCCCCAATTACCGTTACGAGCAAACCTGCCATAAAACAAGGTACATCAGGACCTCTTAGAGAGGCTCCGGCACGGGCGAATAAGGCGTCTGCGAGAGCTTTACGTTCCGAGCATATCGTCAAACCCATACCGCACAAGCAAGGCGAAATGAAGCCTGGCCTGTCTGACAAGGCGGTTCAGAAAAAGAGTTCGCTATTCAAGTCGCCCGCTACCCCCCAAGTGATCAAAGAAGGAATTGGAGCTGGCGATTATGCGGTGAATAGCGCTCCACCCGATACCGTAGGCGCCCCAGGTACTTCTCAGTATGTTCAATGGGTGAATACCGCTGTGCAGGTGTTTGACAAAAACACTCTTGCTCCGGTCTCGCCAGTATTGGATGGAAACTACTTATGGCGAGGTTTCGGCGGAAATTGCGAATTGGACAATGACGGCGACCCAATCGTCTTGTTTGACAGGAGGGACGGTGGTCACTGGTTATTGTCGCAATTCTCCATTACCAAACAACCGTACTCGCAGTGCATTGCAGTTTCACAAACCGACGATGCGCTTGGCAAATACAATTTGTACGAGTTCCAATTTGACAAGTTCAATGACTACGGTAAATTCGCGATCTGGCCCGATGGTTACTACGCGTCTTTCAACATGTTTGACTCCAACGACGTTTTCCAAGGCAGCAGCGTTTGCGCATTTGAAAGAGACAAAATGCTCAAAGGGCAGCCTGCAACTATGCAATGCTTCGATACACCGCAGAATGGCGGACTACTGGTAGCTGATTGGGAGGGGAATTCTCCGCCTCCCGCTGGCGCTCCGGCTTACGTATTCGCGATAGATGTACAAGGCAATCCCACCTTGCACCTGTGGCGCTACAGTGTCAATTGGAGTGATTCATCCAAATCAAGCGTGACACCTGACACACCCATATCTGTAGCGCCCTATACAATCGCATGCGATTCTTGCGTCCAGCAACCTAAAACAAACACCACGCCCAGTCCCGCATTACTAGATACTCTGTCCGACCGCTTGATGTTTCGGGTTACATATCGTCAATTGCCAGACCACGGTTCGATTCTCTTGAACCACAGCGTTGCAAATCAGACCAGCGTGGCGATCAGGTGGTACGAACTAAATGTGGCATCGAACGGTAACATGAGTGTGCTCCAAACGGCAACTTACGCTCCTGACAATACCAATAGATGGATGGGGAGCATTGCAAGCGACAAAGCAGGAGACATTCTTCTTGGGTATTCAGCATCCAGTTCTAGTACGAGTCCAGCGGTCAGGATTGCTGGAAGAAGCGCTGCTGACCCGTCAGGAGCACTCAGTTCCGAGGTTACGATTCAACCTGGTAAGGGATCGCAGGCATCCCTTTCGAGGTGGGGTGATTACAGTTCTATGCAGATCGATCCAACAGACGACTGCTCGTTTTATTACACAACACTGTTCCTGGCGAACGATGGTTCGTACAATTGGCATACGGCAATCGCTAAGATTGCATATCCCAGCTGCAGTTGAAGTGGCCGCGCCGAACGGTTTGTCTGCTTGGTCTTGAGCTATTCGAGATTACTAGCAATGCGAGTAGACTGAGCTGCGAAGGTAGGTTTCGGATGCACGGAAGATTTCTGATTTTTGCGGCTCTGGGCATAATGTCGGTCGTGACTGTGATCGCGCAAGAAGCAGAAGGTCCAAAGCCTACATTTGTCCTGCGGAGTTCCACTCGACAGAAACTGACGACAACCTCCATTGACGTAACGGTCCAAGCAAAGAAGGACATTTCAACACTCTCTCTGAAAATAGCCGGCGCCACAATTCCGGTGCACGAATCCGAGACAACGGGCATTGATCACGAGATGAGCGTCGGCAATCTTAAAGCCGGACAAAAGACTCAGATTTCCACCGAGGTGACCTCGACGTCGGGACAATCCGGAGAACTTTCCCTGACTGGCAGAGCAGTCGATGAGGGATTTAGCGTGGCAGAAGTTCAAGCCGCGCTGCCATATCAGGATAAGAACGGGGAGCTAAAACTACAAAAATCTCTTGGGGCCAAGGGGGACGTAGTAGCGGTGACAGCCAAGCCTGTTCAGAAGATCACCTTCGACGGCTACATAGTTGAAGGCGACATGAAACTCGTTTCCAAGGGTTTCGTGGGCGTCGACCAAGGTGCCGCTATAAAACTCAGAGCCGAGGGGATAACGCTCTTGGATTCGAAAAATCCAGCTACCAACTCGAATCGAGAAGTAGTTCAACCCGTTCGGTTCGCCGCTGCGGACGGCCAAAAGGGTCGTATCATTGCGGAAATCACAGGAAAATCAAAAACCGGACAGCCATTCGTGAGGCGCGCCTATTTATATATCTTGGCAACGGCGTTCCGTGTTTACACAGGTACCAGCGGCTTCACTGAACTTGAAATTCAAAAGCTAAAAGATGATCAGAGCGCTCACAGGATTACTGACCAGCAATTTGCGGCAGCGATGACAGCCATTCTGTCTGGAGCAACCGACGCTGGAGTTCCTAAATGAGAATACCTTCCGTGTTGGTTGCGCTCTCTACGATTTCCCCTCTGATTCTTATGCCTCGTCAGGCGGTATGTCAACAGCTCCAAATCGTAGGCCGTGTCACGTGGCAGGACAGACGCGGCGCCACAGATCCTAATAGTAACCATGCTGCAAGGAATGTTGCTATCGAAGTATGCGAGGTGCCGTTACCAAATGCGTGCAATCAACTTTCAAGTGTGACCGCGGAGGCGGACGGACGTTATCAGGTCACTGTTCCCGCGGCAACGGGCAGTCGGACAATTCAAGTTCGCGCCCGATCGGTTTCAGTTGCTGGCAAAGTACACCCAATAGGAACAGACCTGAGCTATATACTGCTTTCGCTTGCAAGTACTGTTCACCCAGGACAAGCTAACCTTACGCTTGATGTGATAGGAAATTCCGACAACGTTAGCAACACAGCTTTCTCGGTTCTAGAAGCGCTGCTTGAGGGTCAAGCTTATGTCCATAAGATGTCACACACGATGCTTCCGAGCATCGATGTCGAATTTCCTACCTCCGGTAGCGCGTCCTACTTTGATCATGGAAGCCTTCACATTCTTTTCTTCGACAAGTGGGACTGGGATGTGATTTTGCACGAATACGGCCATTATGCTTCTAAAACGTTTGGGCTCGATAATAATCCGGGGGGACAACACTTTCTAGACGAAAATCTTTCTGACCGCCTTCCGAAGAGCGAAGCAATACGATTGGCTTGGGGAGAGGGCTGGCCCACTTATTTTTCAATAGCCGCACAAATCGGGATGAACTCCTCTCGCTTGAACATCCCAAATGTCGGTGACTCTGTATACAGTGATACGGAGGATGCCTCTATCGAATTACCTTTAGACTCAAACGGGTCGGACAGCCTTGGTGAGGATAACGAAGTTTCCGTAATGCGGATTCTTTTCGACGCTGCCGAAAGTGCCCATCGATTCTCTGACGACCAGCAAGTCTGGTCAATACTCATCGCATCCCATCCAGAAACGTTGTCCACCGCGGTTTCATCCATTGCCTCGCAAATAGATCTACGAAAGAATGAAGTGTTCGGAACAATTCAGACCACACATCATGTGGCACCTTTGATCGATGATTCGCCTCCTGGCAACATAGATGCCAGTCCGACGATCTCATGGACACCGAACGGCGGAGGGGCGAAGCACCGGAATGACAAGTTCACTATCGTCATCTACGATTCGGACCTCAAAGAATTATCTGAGATCCAAGATGTGACGTCATCGACGTTCCAAATACCTGCTCTGCAATGGAAGGACTTAAACATGAAGGCGAAGAGTTGCATCGTGCGAGGAATCAATCAAGACGATCCCCCCACCGGTCCGTTTTTTTCCGGACTCCACAGCTTCTAATGGCTTGCGCTCTAGTTTGTATGCGGAAACCGCTAGCGGAAGCCTACCATCTGCAATCCCAATGATCTTCCGCACGATCCGAATGTGCCTTGAACATTTTTCCAAATTGCTCGCATAGATAGTATTCTTCGCTTTGAAAGGAAGAACCAGTTCCAGGGGATTCATCTCGAAAGCCGAATTCGCCGGGCTGCATTGCAGCCAGGTAGCGTAGCGTGAGGGGATCGATTTACGCCGGACTTGCCGAACCGAACTTAGCTGCTTATTTGTGTTCACCGTTGGTGTGACGCGGAGGGGGGAACCTACCTCCTCCAATGACGATCACGTGGGGATCGACGGCCTTTCCATCTATTGTTACTTTGTATTTGCACCGTTCAAACTTAGAAGGACCAAGGTGATCCGCTACGGGTGCCGAAGTCGATTGATCAAAATGAAAGACTCCGCCGAATGGGGTGCAGTCGTCACTGTCAAAATCCACGCTAAAATCCGGTTTGGCTGGAGGAGGATCGGTTCGGCGCCACGAAAGCTTAATACCTGAATACAAAGCGACATCGGAAGGCGTCACTGTTATGGTACTCCCAGACGTCTTCAGTTCCACGTAACAATCCTGAGTTTGAATCACACCCTTAGCACACTGGCCGACCAGCCCACACGCACCAGTCTTGAAAAGAAAAACCGTTCCTGCCATCAGCAACCCGGTCAGCGCGAGTCTCAGACACCGATACACGATAGTTGTCTTTTTCATCTCTTTATCTCCTTCGCTATTGTGAGACTAATTGGGCCCGACTAAATGCTGGAAACGAGGAAGCGTATGAAGGTTATCGAAGTTTGGAGTGTCGTGCAACGTGTTGGGGGAAGCGCCACTATTCGCTGCCTCCTCCAGGCAGTCGAGCGCCTTTTCAGTCTCTCCAAGCTGATTGAACACAATTGCTGCCGTCACCAGAAGATCCGGATTCTTAGGAGCAATCTGGAGAGCCCGATTGATGTGTGCGAGAGCTTGGGCACGTTGTCCGCTCATGGCGTAGTCTTGGGCAAGATAGCCCAAGAGGCTCTGGTCGCGCGGGTTGACCTGCAGATGTTCGTCGCCAAGTTCAATAGCCTTTTGGTAAGCATGTTTTGCTTTCGAGCGCTCTCCTGGCGTCCAGTAATAAGCGTCACCCAAATTTCCCCAGATCTCATAGTCCTGGTCGTTCAGAGCGACCGCCTTTTCGTACACGCGAGCAGCTTCCGAATATTGACGGAGTTGGAAGTATGCGGTAGCCAGGTTGGAGGTGTTCTCGGCTGTTTCCCGAATCTCGACTGAACGTTGAAGCAGTGGCAGCGCTTTCGCATATTGTCCCATGTAAATGTAGGCGTTCCCTTGATTCGAATATCCTGCAAAGCTATCGGGTGTGAGGGAGATAACCTGTTGGAACATATCGGCGGCCTCCGAAAAGCGTCCAATTTTCAGATACAGTTCGCCCAGCCAGTTGTAGGTCGCCCAATCGTTTGGACGGATGCTAATCGCGCGCCGGAAAGTTTCCTCGGCTTCTTTGGGCTTACCGAGCTTTTCGTAAGCAATGGCCAGGCCACTGAAACCGCGATCATCAGTAGGCTCAAGTTCCATGGCCCGCTTGTACTGATCTACCGCATTTTCATACTTGCCGGTGCCGTTGTAGACAAGTCCAAGACAAGAATGGCCAGCAGCTTCATCCGATCTCAACGCGACGGCACGCTGACAGGCAACTTCGGCCCGCCTTACCCACTCGGGCCGCCTCATAAGCTGATACTTCCTCCAAAAGGCCTCGCCCAGTCCAGCATAGGCGAGCGCGTATTCAGGGTCCTGCCTCACAGCTTGGCTAAATTCCGCAATGGCGCTTTCGACATTTTCGGATTTGTGAAAGTCCTGCAGGTAACCACGACCCTGAAGATAGTAATCATAGGCTTGAGGCTGCCCGGTGCCGTGGGCCGTCAATTCCTTCCGTTCCTGAGGCTGGAGTTCAAGATCCAGGCTCTTGACGACGCTCTCCGAAACTTTGTCTTCGAGAGCGAAAGGATCGCTGGCGGGAGCGGTGATGCTGTCTCCGTTGACCTGCTGGTGAAGCTTGGCGTCGACCAGAGCGTAAGTTACGCGAACCAGATCTCCCGCCCGCTGGACGCTCACTTCGAGACCTAGGTTTACGCCGAACTCCTGTTTGGCCTCCTGCAGAGTCGAAACTCCTTTGGCTCGGATTTCGCTGGCAGGAATAACCTGTAATGAGTGGTTTGCGCTAAGCCGCGCCAGTCGGGCTGTAAGTGTTTCGATAAGTCCATCTCCAAAGGCATCTGACTGAGCATCTGGCTGGGCGGTTTTAATCGGAAGCACCGCGAGTTGCCCGACTATCGCACTCTTTCGCGGGCGTTCCAACGTGTAACGGCGTACCAGTAAACCGACAGCAAATGCGATCAACACCAGCAACAAGACCACTAAAAGTGTGCGTGCCCTGTTCGACGGGGAGGCTGCTGAGTGGATGCCACTGGCACCAGCATCGCCGGATTGAGTAGCAGCTAGGGCTGCACCTAGCTCCCCCGCTGTCTGGTAGCGCCGTCGAGGGTCCTTTTCCAAGCATTGTGTAATAACCTTCTGGACGTTTAGAGAAAGACCGGGTCTCCACTTTTGAGGCGGATCGGGAGGCTTGTGAAGGACTTCATCGATTAGCGCAGCCGAAACGGGGTTACGGAAAGGCTGCCTCCCCGTAACCAATTCATAAAGCAAAACGCCAACGGCATAGACGTCCACCCGGAAATCGCAGGTCTTGCCCAGCAACTGTTCTGGAGCCATGTACGGCAGAGTCCCCGCCACCGCGAACCCCGCGAGGCTCTTTGTTGCTTCTGCATCCCCGATTCGCAACAGTTGTGCCAAGCCGAAGTCGAGCAACTTCACTTGGTCCTTGAGAGTGATGATGATGTTGCCGGGCTTAATATCACAATGAACCACTCCTTCCCGGTGAGCGTGTTCAAGAGTTGAGGCGATCTGCCTGCCCAACGTGACCGCACGCTCTTCCGGTAGAGGTCCGTTGCGGACGGCGGCTAACAGCGTTTCGCCTTCGACGTACTCCATTATGAGAAAATCGATTCCGTCCTGAGTATCGAAATCATAAATTTGGGCGATGTTTGGGTGATTCAGACGCGAAAGCGTCAGAGCTTCTTGGTGGAAGCGTTTCCGGCGCGTCGCATCCGCGAGGACATTTGAAGCCAGCACCTTCAGTGCGACGTCGCGTTCGAGCCGTAAGTCATGGGCTCGGAAAACCACTCCCATCCCGCCGGCGCCAAGTTGTCGCAGGATGCGATAGTGGCCGAGGACTTGCCCGATGGTCGGAGCGGAAGTGGACACTGCCGGGCATGTTAGGCTGGCGGGAACTGCACGTCAACTCTGACAGCTTCAGGGAGTTGGCTCAAAATCCATCAATTGGGTAGACCGCGTAGAGCAGGTACCCCTACGGTGCTCGGTCGTAATCAGAATCATGAGGCTTCTTCTCGATCCACACTCGGCCACCAGCATCTACATTGATTGGGACAAAGTAGAGGACTAGACATCTTCGACCCGCCGCTGTTGGGACCATGAAAAATCGGGCGCCGGGGCTGACAAAAGAAATAGCCATCGCTCTTGGGCAAAAGATAGAGACAAACCAATTCAATCGCGAGGAGGGTTTCCTCGCTACGAAATGGTACGCGTCCGCTGGAGGCCGTGTTGACAAGTGTGGGGCGGTAAGTGTCCACCAAGCGGCGAAGTGGATACTTGCGGCGATGAATTAAGGGTTGATCTCGTCGGTGAAGATGCCCAGGGTGAACGCCTTGTCGATGGCTTGATCGAGGCGGACGAGCAACTGCAACAAGCTCTCTCCACGGCGACGCACGAGCATGGCGTAGGTGCAGTCTTCGTCGGCAGCCGTAGCGACATAGCCAATAGGGCGCAGCCTCCCGATGGTGATCTCACCATCTTCGATCAACTCCGCGATGTTGGGAAGCGAGAAGTCACGACCAACGTCCTTCTTGGCGCAAGTGTCCAGAATTGTCGATTTCGTCACGGTCGCAAGCCGCCCTGTACTGGGGAGATTCAAGTCGCTAAAATACGGAATAGCGAATGCGATTCCTGTCGTCGGCTACCGCACTCGATCGGCGAAGCCAATGATCTCATCAGTCCGAGTCAGGATATCTGCTGTCCATAGTTTAGTGTCATGTCTGCTGGTCGCCCTGATAGTATTCACGGCGAATCCGAATCTGTTTGCGGGCAGCGGGCAATGCGAAAGTCATAACCTCTCAACGAGCAGGCTGAAGATAGAGTGGCAGAAAAAGATCGTGGATCTGCCTGAGCGGGACCGTGAGGACGCCTCTAGCTTGCCACGTTGGTTCAGAATCTATCTCAGGACGCAATTATCCGGCCTGTCGGTAGCAGGAGAACGACAATATCCACCAGATTCCGTCGCGCTCTTCGACTGGCTGGTGAAAAGCAAATGTGTGAGCAAGAGCGAACTCGACACCAGACTCGCACAGTTGCAAAACGAGATCGCGCCGTTGAAGAAGGAGTCAACCCTTTCCGAATATCCGTCAAACTGGAACGTACCCATTAAACAAGGATCAAGACTCGAAACAATCGCAAAGCAGCTTCAAGAACACGTGGAATTTCTTCCTCCGAACGATCTGCAGGATCGAACTCCTCTGCCTATCTGGTTCCGAGTCTACCTGAGAGAAATCTTTCCCGACCTTCCCAAAAGTGGCGCGTACCAATATCCGAGAACCGCCAATCGCATTTTGCAGCAATTATTGGATCACCCCGACGATGTCCAACTCCCGGACACGCCAAAGCATTAGGCGCCCAGGAACTATCTCGAAAGCGGAGAGATGAAATTGGTTGGCCCGCGAGATCGGTGGACGGCCGCGCTTGTTCGCTTGTTCTGCCTTTCCTTGAACATAGAGAGGAGCGCCATCGTTCTGTGTTGCTCAAAAGATTTGGCGGCGCTTATACGGTCTTCGTAACATCATAAGAACTGGCTTCATAAGTGATTTTGGGAAGGCACTGCTTTAGCCGGCCTGCCCAGAGCCAACAAGCGCGTAGCCACAGCCTCCTGAGGATATCGACCGTATCCACCAATGACATTTCGGGAACCAGGTTAGCAGAGTGTTGTCCGTTTTTCGTAACAGCCCCAAGCGAATTAATTATGCTCTGATCTCATTCTTGCTGTATATTGCTGCTGTTTTCGTATTCGACGATGTGACTTATCCACTGTGATGAGTTTCTGAGCGAATCGGTGCCGTTTCCCCCAATAGATTTAGCGTCCGTGGAAAAGACTTGTGCAAGTAACTCACAGGAGATCGGTGTTACTCCGACTGTCAGGCATTGTCTCGATGAGCGGAGGAGCGACTAAGCCCGAAATCCGAATAAGGAGCTTTATGCCTTCTATCGACAAGTGCTCTTTTGTGATTCTTTCCGTGGTCTTATTCGCCAAGCCCGGGTTCGGCCAGCTTCAGCCTGTTAATTCCGATTCTGTGTCGAAAACAAACTATCCCGCCAAATGGGACGTGAGGGTGCCGGAGGGAACGGCGGTTGCCCAGATTAGAGATTCGTACGAAAAGCCAAACCGGATCCGAATGATGACCACCGACTTAGACGATCAAAGTCCGTTGCCTTTCTGGTTTCGCGCTTATCTGCGCGATCAACTGCAGAACCTGCCGACGACTGGGAAGTATCAGTACCCACGTGTTGCTGATCAGATCTTGGGCTGGATGTTAGCCCACCCGGACCTGCGATCAGGCGACCAAAAGGCAGCGGCGCGAAATGTTCGTGTCCCTGTAACTGCGGTCCCCGCCGGAACCAATATAAATCTCACAAACTTTGCCGAGACGAACAGTGAGTCTTCCATTGCGGTGGATTATACAAATCCCCTTGTTGTGGTATCCGCGTCGAACAATATCCAGCAGTCGGGTCATCAGAAACAGTTTTATTCGGCTGATGGCGGCAAGACGTGGCGAGTTACAGAATTGCCCCTGGCTGCTGGTGCCGCGCTGCAAGCCGACCCAAGCGTAGCCTTTGCGACCGACGGCACGGCTTGGGCGTCGACACTCGGGATTGACTCGACGGGGTCTTCCGTGCAAGTAGAGGTATTTAAGTCAACAGATCACGGAGCTACGTGGAATTTTGTTTCATCGGTGTCGTCGGGCAATAACAATGACAAAGAGATGATTGCAGTGGACACAAACTCCTCTAGCCCCTATAAGGATCGCATTTATGTTGTCTGGGACGTCCCCGGCGGCGGAATGCGTTTTTCAATGTCTCCAGACAAAGGCGGTAGCTGGACCCCGGTGGCCAGCCTTTCGCACGATAACGCTATCGGCAGCGATGTTGCGATCGGGGACCACGGTGAAGTCTATGTAGGGTGGCCTGACACTACATCGCACGAGCTAAGAGTTGTCCGATCGACTGACGGCGGTGCACATTTTTCGCCGCTTCAAGTGATAGCGAAAGCGAATGCCTCATATGAGATATCCGTACCACCAATGTGTCGGAGGAATGCTCTAGTTTATGTAACCCTCGCGACGGACAAGTCCGCCGGCTCCTTTAAAGGACGAGTATACGCGAGCTGGACCGACCTCAGTGGGAATACTGAACCCGGCTGTGAGGGGGGCGACGGGAATGCGGACGTCTACGTAAGTAGGTCTGATGATGGAGGTTCTACGTGGAATAAACCAGTCGTCATGCCTCATACAAGCAGCGGGCCGGACAGATTCAATCAATGGCTTGACGTAGATCCGGATGACGGAACAGTTTACTTGACCTACTACGGCACGGGAGGCGATGGCACTCGTCACACGACGAATGTCTATCTAGCGGATTCGACAGACGGAGGGCAAAATTGGTCTGAGTCTAAGATCACTTCGTCCACGACCGACGAAACCGTAGCGGCAGCCGATCAGGGTAACCAATATGGAGACTACAACGGGCTAGCTGCGTACAAAAGGCTAGTTCACATAAGCTGGACCGATCGCCGGTCCGGAGTACCGGGAAACAAAGAGCAGATATTCTCTAATGCGCCTTGAGCTCTTGTCGAGTAAGTCTGCCATTCGCAGTTGTACAAAACGGAGTTCGGTGTTGATGCCTGCGCTGAGAGTGTTGAAATGTTGAGAATGTTCACGCACTTGAGCTTAACGCGACGCTGGTTGTGCGTGGCGTTGTTGACGATTGTGTCCACGGTTGATGTCGTGGCCAAGGATGAGCGAGTGGCTCTCGTGATGGGAAATTCGCATTACTCCTACGCGTCTTTTCTGCCGAATACAATTCGGGATGCGCAAGATATCGCGCAGGTGCTGAAGAGTGATGGATTCGACGTTACGTTGAAAACCGATGTCACAAGACAGGAAGTACTGGGGAGCCTCGAAGCGTTGACTGCTCATGCGACAGGCAACACCGAAATGATTTTTTATTATTCGGGCCACGCTTTCCAGAAAGATGGCAATAATTATCTTGCTCCTGTTGATATTCATGTTAGTAAGCTTGAAGGAATCGATCAGGAAGCGATTTCGCTGGACGCTGTAATGCAGGCTCTGGCTGGATCCCATGGACCTAAGCTCATCCTGCTGGACTCTTGTCGTACTCCATTTCCCGGATTACTCCAAGGTCTCGCTCGGCCACGTGCTACTCTTCCCAACTTACTGATTAGTTTTTCGACGGCACCAGACCACACGGCGGATGATGGCGACGGGCCACATTCGCCCTTCACCCGTGCGCTCTTAAAGATGATGGTCGAACCCGGACTGACGGTTGAGGAGTCTCTAAGAGAGGTCAGACGAATCGTAGAAACCTCCACCGAGGAGCGTCAGATACCGTGGGACGAAAGTTCGCTGGAGACGAGCGTGTACTTCCGATTACCCGTCTACGTAACGGCTCAGATACAAGCCGCGGACGATGATGTAATGGTCATTGTGAACGGCGATAACCTCACGAGTTGGGGTAACGATGGCAATTCGCAAAGAAGAATCCCCGTCCATGCGGGACGAAACCCTTTCGTCATCCGCGTGTTCAACCAGCGCAGCTATACCGGTGGTGTTCAGGGATTAGGCGGGCACCTGCCGGAAGGTTGGAAATATGCGGTATTGCTAGCCACCGACGGTGGACCTACGCTTGGAGCGTTCTCAGATTCGGAAGATCGTCCCGAAGACAACGGACCCAGGCACGGAAAATGGTTCACGGTGGTTCGAGGAGCGATCGAGGTTGACGAGAATACAGCTCAAGTTCGTTTGCTAGATGTGGACTCCAAGGCTTGGATCCATTGAAGGGTTGATTGCTCCAGACAACAGATAGTGTTTCTACCGTCGACGTTTGCGAATTGGGTAGTTTGTTTTGAAAAGCCAACAAAACCTGCCAACTAAGAAGGGAGTTTCATAATCATGCGTTCCCTTGCATTCGCCATAGCGGTGTTGTTTCCCGTCATGTTGTTCGGACAGACAGTTTCCACAACAAACCCGGCAACCAATGTGTCGGGATCGGGCCAACAGATTGCCACGGTCGAGGGCTTTCCAAATGTTGACCCACCAATTGTGAGTACGATACTGAACACGGCGGTCACGGTGCCCGGAAGCGCAACTACAACCCCTACTAGCATGGACGGTATTGCGCCCGGTATCCAGTTGATTGTTGGTTCGGGCGCGTCGCAAGAACTAATAACCGTGTCCTCAACGGCGTCGTCAACACCGCCGCTGGCAAACACACCCACTAGATTTGAGGCCACTTTTGCTAAAACTCACCCCGCAACGGACATCTTGCCCGCTCTGCGGTGCTTCAGTTGAAGATGACGACCAGGGGAAGCGAATGCTAGTGGCAGCCACGCATGGTCGTGGCGCTTGGGCAATCTCGCCCATGCACTGATTTCGTATCAGCCGCGGTGCCTGGTCGTCCGCGACACTTCAGGCGAACGCTTTTTCGTGAGTTGAATCAACTATTCTTCCGACAAATCATCCGGCATGTCCGCGAGTTCACTCCCTAACCGCTGGCCACCTTCTGCATCCATGGCGGATTCGGCATCCTACGGTCCTGACCTCAATAACGTGACCCTGCCCTGCCCCAGCCAAGAATCTCGATTTTACATATAACGGCGCCTATTCCATTTACAACTGGGAAATCTTCTTCCACGCGCCGTTGCTCATCGCCATCCATCTGAGCCAGAACCAGCAGTTTCAGGACGCCCAGGATCGGTTTCACTACATCTTCAACCCCGCGGACAACAGTCCCGGCCCTAATCCCGAACGCCTCTGGAAAGTTCAGCCTTTTCAATACACCGATGTGCAGATGATCGAGGATATCTTGGTTAATCTTTCCACCGGCCAGGATGCACCGCTCAAGGCTCAAACTATTCAGAGCATCTACGACTGGATGCAAAACCCGTTTCAGCCATGGGCTGTGGCCAAGTATCGCCCAACGCCTACATGCTCAAAACGGTGATGGCATATCTCGACCATCTCATCGCCTGGGGCGGACTCCCTGTTCCAGCAGTACACCATCGAAACCATCAACGAAGCCACGCAGATTTACGTTATGGCAGCCAACATCCTCGGCACCAAACCTCAGGCCGTGCCCCAAAAGGGATCGGTACAGTACCTGACCTACAATCAATTGCGCGGCAATCTTGATGGGTTCGGAAACGCGCTCGAAGACATGGAAGTGGACATTCCCTTTGACCTGGTGGCGCCACCTGGCTCCGGCATCCCGACGAACGGCACACAGATCCTGCCGAGCATCGGACAAACGCTGTACTTCTGCATCCCGCCCAACGATCAACTTCTAGCCTATTGGGACACGGTCGCCGACAGGCTTTTCAAGATTCACAACAGCCTCAATCTTCAAGGTGTCTTCCAGCAGCTACCTTTGTATGATCCGCCCATCGATCCCGCTCTGTTGGTTCGAGCCGCCGCATCCGGACTGGACGTGAGCGCCATTGTCAGTGGCCTCAATCAGCCGTTGCCGCTGGTGCGGTTTCAACTGCTGCTTTCCAAAGCCACCGAGATTTGCCAGGAGGTGAAGTCTTTGGGCGCGAACCTGCTTGCTGCCATCGAAAAGCAAGACAACGAATCCCTCTCTCTGTTGCGCGCCCAGCACGAGAACGTCATTTTGCAGCTGGCGGAGATGGTGAAATATGCCCAATGGCAGGACGCTCAGAAGGCAACTCAGGGCATGCAGCGGTCACTGACCACCGCCGTGCAGCGCTACTCATATTACCAGAAACTGTTGGGCCGTACCGATGCTCAAATTCAGAGCAGCATCCCTCAGTTGGATGCTCTGGATCTGGGCGGCCTGCAGAGTCTGAACTTCACGCAAACGGATGACTCCAGCGAGCCCCAGATGGCGCTGGATCCGATCACTCCCGATATTTCTCAGGATTCCACATCAGTAAGCGATGGTGAGGTCAAAAACCCTCAGCAACCATGAAGTGGAGGAACTGAACAAGCTGGGGTTAGCCCACGACCTCCAGGAAACAGCCAACGGCATCAATGTGCTTGGAGCCGTGCTTGCCTTGATTCCGCAATTCAAGGCGCATGTCCAACCGATGGGCTGCGGAGCCACGATAGATTTTGGAGGACACCATCTTAGCTTCAACACTGAAGCTCTGGCTGCCGCGGCTAGGGCCGTAGCTGATCAGTTCTCGTACGACGCCGGCACTACCGCCAAGATCGGCTCCTACTCCCGCCGGGAACTGGAATGGACCTTCCAGAGCAATTCTGCGAAGGCTGAAATCAATCAGATCCAGAAACAGATTCGGGGTGGCCAGATTCGCGAAGCCATCGCCCAGAAGGAATATACAAATCATCAGACTCAGATGGCGAACGCACAGCAGATTGTCGATTTCCTGCAAGGCAATGACGTTGGCGGAGGCTTCCAGGTCAAGGAGACCACAATCGGCTTCTATGCCTGGATGAAGCGCGAAGTCAAAGCGCTTTATGCCAATGCCTTCCAGTTCGCATTCGAAGTGGCAAAAAAGGCGGAGCGCGCCCTGCAAAACGAGTTGGGCGATCCCTCGTTGACTTTCATCCAATACAACTATCTTGACGGCATCGAAGGACTCCTGGCGGGCGAAAAGTTGTTGTTCGACGTCAAGACCATGGAGATGGCCTACCACGACCTCAACCAGCGCGAGTACGAACTCACAAAGCACGTGAGTTTGTTGCAAGTTGATCCCCTGGCTCTGGTGCAACTCCGCGCCACCGGAACTTGCAGTTTCACTTTGCCAGAAGAGGCCCTGGACCTCGATTGCCCGGGCCACTATTTCCGGCGCATCAAATCGGTAGCCCTCACCTTGCCCTGTGTGGTCGGGCCCTACACCAGCGTCAACTGCACGCTGACGCTGCAAAAAAGCACGATCCGCGTGAGTACCGACGTACCGAACGGAAAGTATGCTAGCCAAGGTTCGGACGACAGCCGCTTCAACGACTATTATGGGACGGTTCAGTCCATCGTAACTAGTTCCGCCCAATCGGACAGCGGCTTGTTCGAAGCCAATTTACATGACGAGCGCTATTTGCCCTTTGAGGACATGGGGATCGCGGGCAGTGAATGGCAGTTAACTCTGTCCTCCGACGCTCCTCAATTCGACTTTGATACCATCACCGATGTTGTCCTTCACGTGCGCGTGAAGGCGGCGACGGGCTCAAGACCGCAGCTGTCGCCAATCTTCAGAACCTAATCAACAAGGCACAAACGGTCGGCTCGGTATGTCTGTTCTCCGTCCGCCACGAGTTCCCGTCGCAGTGGGCGAAGTTCCAAAGCGTCACGATCAATCCTCCGGCGACACCCACGGCCGAATTGCAACTGACTTTGGTTTCCGAACTCTACCCCTTCTGGGCGCAGGGCGTTGTAGGCAGCAACCCGGTTAAAGCGGTCGAGTTCTTCGCGGAAATGCTTCCCACGGACAAGAACGTTACCGTGAATGTGAATGACAAGGCCGACAAGAGCGGCAATAACGATTCTTTGGCCAAGAACCCATTGCTTGGTAATCTGCTCTCGGGCAGTTTGGCCAAAATCCCTCTGCCCGCAGCGATCACCGACACGACGCATCCTCCTTTTACTCTCTACTTCGATGACAATTCCATGGAGGATTTGTGGCTTGCCATTACTTGGGGGAAAACCTAGCTGGCGCCGCGTGTAATGGAGGTACTATATCAGAGAGAGATGGGTTGCTTTTTCAGTTCGGAGCCCGTAATGATGCTCCGTTCGTAAGCGAAGTGTTGCTCTAACCGATTGGTGCGATTCATCGGGTCCGATTTCGCGGTTTCAAATCGCGTGTTCCAATGCTAACGCCGAAATGCGTGGAGGGGATTATCGAACAGGCTGGCACGCCGCAAATCTGGCACAGGACTGACAAAAGCTTGACGGATCCGATCCAACGAGAGGGTATTCTGCCGAAGGCGTTTGCAGTCCTCAGGATCTTCTTGCAGTTGCTCGCAAGCGCGTGACCCGCGGTTTCTCTCCCGAAGAATGTCAGCAATATTTCCCTGCAGAGCCTTGTCCGTCAATGCCGTAATGATCCCGAGGATCCATGGTGTCAAACCTCACCGGCAAGACACGCGGATAGGTCTCGATAACTGTAGATTTCGGTACGGTCTTTCGACCTAAATTTAGGGCCTGCAAAGCATTCCATCTCAATACTGTAAGAACGTCGCGCAAAGGAGGTTATTGGCACACCCTAAATCACAGTTCCCTCAAAAGGCGGGTTGCCGTCAACAGCCTGCCGCCAGTGGTCTGGTAGGTCCATTCACGCCGATGAACTAACGCCAGATTCGTTCGAATGCAACCCGCTGCGAGAGGATAATCGGCTTCGAATGCCAAGGTTTGCCCGCTCAGCTGCGGCGCATCGATAGAGACGACTCCGCCGAGATCCAGCAACCTCGCCACCAGTGCACAAAAGGGCCGCCCTGTCGCCCACCTTACATAAATCACGGGACAGACGCGTCCCACGCGACGGAGCAACTCGGGACGTGGAGGCACCCTTTGGCTAGCCATCTTCATCCAGTCCTCATACATTCGAGCGCCTTCTTGTAGCCATTTGGGAAGTGCGAATTGCGGAAAGGTGAGCGACAAATCGTCAAAATCTTCCGGTCCAATGCCGCGTTCCTTCACCACCTGCCGCTGTTGCAAAATGTGGAACTGCGTCTTTTCCAAGTCTGCTATTTCCTGCGCCAATTCGCGCATTCGCTTCACTGCTGCTTTGACCCTTCGTGCTGTCGGTAGCGGCCGCACCGATATTGTGTTGGCCATACAAAGCGCTGTCATTAGGGCCTTGTGGTCGCAGCCCTCAATAAGGAGTTTTCTAAACCCGTCTTTAAACGTCTGCAAATCACTTCTTTGGATTTTTAATTGCTTCAGCGGCTCAGCGTTAGATGGCACAGCCATAGCGATCGCCATATCGGCCATCTCGCATTTTTGTTCGCTTGAGTTCGCCGTTGTCGCCTGATCCTTCCTCATAAGAGTTTCGTAGCACGCCCTTCCGAGGAGCGCAAGTTACCCACAGACGCCCTGATGGCGCGCTACCCCCAGATATCCGCCCAACAAAAGCTCCTATCTATCGATGCGGCGCCATCGACTTTCCTTGACCATTACTTACTAGAGGCGAGATGGACGCACCATCTCAAGAACCACTAAAGGAGTAACGAACAATGGCAATGCAAGGTCTTACACACTGCGCGACCGGCTGTGGCGCGCCGATCTCAGGTCCCGGCAACGTGTGCCCCAAGCATCGGGTGCCCGGCGGTGTAGTACGGGTGAATAACAGCACGATGGTGGTAACGGTCTGGTACGCAGAACACGCGGGCGAGGCCGGCGTCATTCTCTTGAACGATTTCGCGCTCGGCGATCTCTTCGGCGGCCGCGCCGGATTTGAAGCCGAGCTCCGGCGCCAGGGATTCACGGCGGTGCGCAACATTGCTTCCCCTGCGGAGCTGGAAGCAGTGAAAGCAGCAAAAAAGTTGGCCGGCTGGGGCGGCCCTTGGCTGACCAAATATCCCTGGCAGAGTTCCCAGTAGAGAGCCAGGTACAGCAGCGCTTGGAGCCTTGGGCTGCATAGTAGTCCCGGGCTCAGCGCCTAACTAAAGAAGCGAATTAAAGAAGGAGGAAGCGTGATTTCAGATCCAAAGAACACTAATCATTCGGGGACAGGCAGGGTGGCCGGAGATCCAGACGAACTGCTTCGCAAGATTTGTGAGGCTATCTTCTCTCGCATGCGGCCTGCGGGCGGAGGGCGCATGAAGGATGGAAGCGTAAGACTTGTCCCGATCACTGAGGGTTTCGTGTGGCTGGGAATTACGCCGGCGCAAATTTCAGGAATTCTGACGACGCCGCAGTCGGAAGTCGACTTGGTGGCCGCAGCAGCATTTTCCCCCGATGAGGTCTACGCGATCGTAAGCGTCCGGTTCGATGGCCAGGTCCGCGTTTGTTCGGCCCCCGACGGCGTTGCCGCCTCGGTCATGAAACAACACGGTGACCCTGAGTATCTATTTAAGGAGCTGACCGAGCCCTTCAACTCCGTGCACGCGCTTCAGCTGCTAGATCCGGCTAAATCGCCGGACCACTCATTCATCTTCGCATCCGTACGTGCTGGGAAGGCCTATTTGGGGGGATGGCTTAGCAGTAAGGAAGCCAGCCGCTTTGCAGCCGAGGCAAGTGCCGACGCTTGTGGGCGCCCGCCAGATTTCGATTTCTCCGCGGATATGCCAGAAAAGGATGCCGCCAATACTAGGGATGGACGCGGGATGGTGGCTAGCGTGATTGATTGGCTTTACTAGGGTGCAGCGACGAAGGGAAATGAATTTGACGGAAATCAAAACAACTCTTGCACTACTGTTCGACCCTGGCCAGGTGGTCGGGGTGTCCGGCATCAGGCTGAACGACACCATGTCCAAGAAGTTCTACACCGATCTGGACCTAGCCGCAGCCGTCATCGAGAGAGCTGATGCGTCGCGGAATTTCAAAGGTATCTACATCAGCCTGCAGATGCTCAAGGAGGACAGTACCTCTGACAAGCGCAAAGACATAGCGTCTTACGTCCACCTGATGATCGACTTCGATCGCAAGACGAAAAACGGAAATGCTAGCGACGAGGAGCGTAGGACGATTGAAGCCGTCATGCAGGAAGCCAGAGAGTGGCTGTCCGGGATCTTGCAGTCTGAGCCGCTAGTGGCCGATACGGGAAACGGATTTCATCTAATTTTCAAGTTGCAACCCTTCACTGCGGACGAGCGCGCGATGGTTTTGCTTAAGGAATGCATCCTGGCTGTCAAGACAAGGTTCGAGAGGCCCGGGCTGAATCTTGAGATAGACGCTAGTGTTGCCGAACCTGAACAACTGACCCGCTGCTAGGGGGCCTGGAACCGAAAGTACCCAGAAACGCCCGGGCGCTCAGAGCGTCGATCGAAGGTCCTATCCGCACCAGCAAAATGGGTCCCAGTTGATAAGTCCAGACTTGAGCTACTAGCCGCGGAGGCACCGGCCCAGGAAAGCGCACCGTCAAGAAATAGAAACAGGAAGATGAGTATGCCAGCTCTTTGCCCAGACTTCGACATCTACGACTTGTGCGACCACTACGAGCTGGAGATTGAGGAGGAGTTCGAGAAAGGCGGCAAGACATATTTCGTCCTGAGTGAGTGTCCGATGGCCGGCAAGAGACACTCCGGAGATAGCGCCAAGTCGTGCTTGATAGTTGGTGACACCTTAGGGTTCCAGTGCTTCAGTGACGACTGTGACACGTACAAAATTGGCGATCTGTTGCGCCGGCTGAATGAGGAGTACGAACCATACACCGATATTTTTGCTGAGAACGAAGGCACGCTTGGTGTGGATGTCGAGGATGTTGACGCGGCCGCTAACCCTAATGCGCCGTCGGAAACGGGCTTCCAAGAAGCAGGATCTGGCCCCTCTTCTGTGCCGTGCCAGCCCGCCGCGGGAAATACGGAGGTGCAGGTTGCGAAGGCACAGTCCACAACTCCAAATGCAAAGTTTCTGATTACGGTCCTGGGTATTGTGTTCAAGGACCCTAAGGCCGCCCATGCAGACTTTGTAATTTGGCGCAACAGGCTTCAGTGGATCGTGAATGAGAGTGCCTGGCCGAAGGTGCAGCTTCCTCTGCTCGAAACTCTTCTGGAGTATGAGCGGGCGCACCGGCGTCTCCCGACACGTGCCGAGTTCGCGGAAACCTGCGGTGCCGACCTCGCTGATCAGGCCGGCTCCATTGGCCCAATACAGGAAGACATCACGTTGGACCACGCGGTCTCAGCCCTTCTTGACCGCGCAGAGTACCTGGACGAGCGGCGCACGCTAGATAAGGCCCGGGAGCTGCTTGAGAAGAACGGTGTCTCCCAGGAGCGGAAATTCCAGCGCGAGCGCTGGTCGCGCGGCGTCAGCGTGGAGACGAGGCGTGTTGACGGTTCGATCCAGGACCACGCAGACGGTATCTTCGATCGCATGGCCGCGATGGGACTTGGCGCGCAGGAGAAGAGCGCGCTGTCCTTCGTGACTCCGTTCCCCAGCATCAACGGGACGATCATGAGCGACCAAGAGCGTTGCTTCGCGGTCATTGGGCCTCCAAACAACTTCAAGACCAGCGTCTTGCTTTCGCAGTCCTATTACCTGGCCAAGCAAGGCAAGCCGGTGCTGTTTGTGACCGGTGAGCACGAGGTTGAGCGGCTGGAAGAGAAGATCACGCTGCTCCATGGCTTTTTTCATCGCGATAAGTTCGCTCTGCCTCCTTATAAGAGGTGGGCGGACGCTAAGGCTACGCAGGCCGATGTCGCGAATCTGCGCGCTGTGATGGACGACTGGAAGAATCTCACCGGCGTGCCAGGTCCACTCGTTATCAAGCACATTTCCGACTTCGACAACGATCTGGACAAGATCGTCTCCTGGATGGAGAGCTCGCATCGCAAGTACGCCTGGAAGACCGTGGTGATCGATCCTTTCATGGAGCTCTTGCTTAATGTTGACGACAAGGACAAGTTCAGCGTCGCCGGCGGCCTTTGCCAGAAACTGCTGGCGCTCAAGACCGGCTACCAGAACGGTGAAGGCTTGATTGTCGCGACCAGTTTTCAGATGA
>Ga0210395_10000683_pt1 | contig 25973 bp, 21 predicted proteins | sample IncBWH4OmetaG_FD_150861 | JGI IMG/M metagenome (GOLD analysis project Ga0210395, IMG submission 150861) | Forest soil microbial communities from Barre Woods Harvard Forest LTER site, Petersham, Massachusetts, United States - Inc-BW-H-4-O ... | reverse complement strand
TGCCGCCTTTGTAGGGGTCGGCGGAGAGAAGAAATATCAGGTCGGCCTTCCTTCTGTCGGCTACGAGTTGGAACTTCCGCCATTTTCTTAGCTGGGCTACCGCATTTTTCCCCACTGCATCGGAGCCGGTTTGATTGTCAAAGTAGACGGACTTCGCCGACAGGATTCGGGGTGATTGGGCCAGTTGTTGCTGCGCAGCCGCAGGAGTTGCGACAAGCAAACTGGTGAGAACAACAGCAACGAATGGATATTCGGAGATTCTCACAGGCACCTCCGAGAGAGGCAGAAAGATGTTACACCTGGCCAGTACGCCCTGCCTCATAACGCTATCGCAAGCGCGCTTCCTCCGAAGAGGATGACCTGAGCACGACACTCTGGCGCGCTTCCGATAAAGCACTGGACTTATCAGAAGGAGTTAGCCAGGTCTGGGTTAGACCCACCCTCCGTCGATGACATAGCTCTGATTCGTAATCGCAGAGCTGTCGTCTGCAGCGAGGAAAAGAACGAGACGGGCCACCTCTTCCGGAAGAATCATTCTCTTCAAAGCCTGACTGGCCAGAACTTCGGCCTGGTAGGTTTCCGTAAACCAGAGGTGCTTTTGCCGTGCGGTAAGAATGGCGCCCGGCATAACACAATTCACTCGAATGCCGTTCGCGCCCAGTTCATGAGCAAGCGTGCGCGTCATCCCAACGATCGCAGCTTTCGCCGTAACGTACACGGGGATTCCTATCGAGGGGATTATCCATCCGATAGAACTCATATTAATGATGGAACCTCTGCTAACCTTTTTCATCGATGGAATCACCGCCTGAGCAAGAAAGAATTGGTGTTTGAGGTTTTCTGCCATCGTTTTGTCCCAGAAGTCTGAGGTGACTTCTTCGACTCTATGGCGCGTGTCGTTGGCCGCATTGTTGACCAGCACATCCACGGTCTTGCAACGTTCGAGAATCTTTTGCATCGTGGCCTGTATCGCACCGACATCAGTTAGGTCGCAGTGATAGTAGACCGGCGCCGAAAAACCAGACGATTGGATTCGACTAATAAGTGCCTCCGCTGCGGTATCCTGAATGTCCAGGAAAGCCACCCGAGCCTGCTGCATGGCGAATGCCTCCACGATTGCCTCGCCAATGCCGCTGGCCCCACCGCTCACGACAATCAGGCGGCCCGTCAGGCTTGGGTAGATTGCCAACCTGCCTGTGTTGTCCATAGGTTGTCCCTTCCTCTCGCCCGTTCTGAAGCAGACCAGGAAGTCCGGATTTGTACGAACAGCACCTTGCATCACGAGCTGCACATACATTGCTTGTACAGTTGAGGAAAAGTGGCTGGCAATTTGTCCGACGGCGCACCATCTCCGCATCGGACACATCCAGCTACAGGCGAGCCGCCTGATAATCGGCCTGTCTTGCAAAATCTTAGCACTCCGTGAAGCAAATTCGCGTGAACCTGGGGCTTCTTTTCATCAACTCCTTACCAACGTTAGAGCTTTATTGGGCGCGCGTTCGTACTGAGCTGTGAGGATAGGCAGGGAGCTCTGCGCGCGTTCGACGTAATCTCGGGCGCGACGACGGTGCGGGATCATGACAGGTTGAACCCTTCGCGTTTCAAGCATGAGGCGCATCGCTTCGGCAAGAAATTTGGCGTACGCTATCACGTGCACAGAATCCGGACGAGAACCGATAGAGTTTATTTTAGCGAATCGAGAAGTTGTAGCTCTCGATTCGCGATCTCGCGAGGGAGTGGGGCGTAACCCAGCGCGGAGCACTGCTTTTGGCCCGAGGTCAGCACCCATTGAAGAAGTTCGAGAAAGGCAGATTTCTTGTCACCGCTCGCTAGTTCCCGCGGGAACAGCCACCAAGTGAACGTCGCGATCGGGTAGGCGTCTCTTCCCGGGGCATTTGTGATCGACACGCGAAAATCGGAGGTCATGGCCCCAGCAACGCCTTCAGCCGCAGCGGTGACGCTCGGAAGACCAGCCTCGACGAACTGGCCTGCGGCGTTTCGCATGGTTCCGAAACTCAGCTGGTGCCTCAGCGCATAAACGAGTTCAACGTATCCGATGGAGTTTGGCGTCTGTTGAACCATAGCCGCAACGCCCTCATTTCCTTCTGCGCCCACCCCCACCGGCCATTTAGCGACTGTGCCCGCGCCGACTGTGGCCTTCCACTCAGGACTCACCTTGGATAGATAGTCAGTCCACACAAAGGTTGTGCCGCTGCCATCAGAACGGTGAATGACTACAATGTCGCTCTCCGCCAACGGTACGTTCCGATTTGACTCCCGAATTCTCGGATCATTCCACTTCTTGATCGTCCCCAAGTAAATTCCGGCAAGAGTTTCTGCCGTGAAGTTAAGGTTGCGCTCAGGGCCTTGCAAATTATAGATGGGAACGACCGCACCTAATACCGAGGCAAAATGCAGGAACGTTGTTTTCGATTGGGACATCCTTTCGTCCGATAGAGGCACGTCCGAGGCGGCGAAGTCCACTTTGCCATCCATCAGCAATCTAAGACCGGCCTCAGATCCCACTGCGCCGTAGTTGATATGCGCGTTCGGATGACGTTGCTGAAAGGACTCGAACCATTTTTGGTAAAGTGGAGCCGGAAAAGTCGCTCCTGCACCGTTTAGAGTCATCTCTCGGATACTGTCCGTGACGTGCGACGCAGACACCTTTTCGCTTTTCCGTTCGAGAGCTCCAACCAGTTTTGTCACGAGGTGGTCAGCGAGGTCTTGCGTGATCGCTCCGCTCCCGAACTTACTGGGAGTTACGAGGTACGACCACATGGGCTCATTATCCTTCCCAACGACTTCCACGGAAAGGAAGCCGTGAAAGATCGGTTGACGCGCATTTGAAGGAACACGAGGATCGTTAGAAACGTAGCCTGCTACCCAGATACTGCCGTTCCCCTTGATGATCGCGTCGGCTTCGGTCGCCGACGTGACCACCTCGAGTCTTCGACTCTTGCTGAGTTGCTTGATCATCCTGTCGCGGAGTTTAGTTGACCCTTCTTCCTGGCCAAACGGTTCTACATAGACCTTTTTGACCTGCCACAGCGTTTCCGCAGTTTGCGCCTCGGTGCTACGCGAACCCGCGAACAGCAGAATCCCTGTCGCCATAAAACTGCAGAGCACTTTCAAAAGAGAACTACCGGTTACAGGCTGCGTGTGCAACATGGAAAGGAATTGGCTACTCCTTGCGATTGGCTTTCACTCAGTACCGACCACGAGTTGGAGCGGTTTTTGCTGGTCCCGTTCAATGCTCCGAGGCAGCAAGGATGGTAGCATTTAATCTGGCGCGGTCGAGCTGATCCACGGGCGCCGTCTCGGTCGTTGCACGTTCGACTGACGGTCAGATAGCGGCTGTTTTCATCGTTTTGTAACCTCATTCGGATTATCCTTTTTGGTTTCTCGTCTAGACGTCGTCGGTCGGAATTGAATCGCTTCGGCGGAAACGGTCAATGCGAAACCTCTTTTTTCGAATCGCTCCTGCGGCCTGTTTGTTGTTTGCAGCTCTCCCTGTGAACCTTTGCGCGCAGCAATCCCCAGACGCCCAAGACACACCTACAGCAAACGCTGCGGAGTTCTCACTAGAGCCCGATTCGCCGCTTACCATGTTTCGTCATCCCGAGACCGATCGAATTTGGATTTCTGGGCAGGCGAATTTCATTTCTCAGTGGCACCCCGCGTTTCACTCTCCCTACGCAGGTCCCAATAGCTTGTCTGCCGAAGCTCAGGACGCCACGTCTCGTGTATTGACTCTGTTCACTGGCATCCGATTCACCGGAGCAACGGAACTGATCTGTGATGTTCAAGAAACAGGTGGCAACGGAATTGGCGCAGCGCTTGGTGTCGCCGGCTTTCCCAATTTGGATGTGGTTCGAAATCCTACCCTCAGCAAGGCACCGTACGTAGCGCGCCTCATGTGGCACCAGATCATCGCCCTGGGGCACAAAAGAGTCTTGGTTGATCGGACGCCTTTCTCGCTCTTCTCCCAGCTTCCGGAACGCCGGCTGGAACTCCGCTTCGGCAAATTCAGCCTGGCCGACTTCTTCGATCTTAATAACTATGGCACCGACAGCAACTTTCAGTTCATGAACTGGACCGTAGACAACAACGGAGCCTACGACTATGCAGCGGATACGCGTGGCTTCACTTTCGCCGCGATGTTCGAGTATCACGATCGGCGTTGGGCCGTTCGTTTTGCTGAGGCGCTGATGCCCAAGGTGGCCAATGGTATCCACCTCGACGCGGATCTGAGTCGAGCTCGATCGGAAAACGTCGAATTTGAACTGCACGGGTCGATTCTTCCACATCGGGCGGGGGTACTCCGGCTCCTCAGTTTCGTGAATCACGCCAATATGGGTAGCTATAGCGTGGCCGTCGACAACTTTCTCGCTGGGCTGACGTCAACTCCGCAAATCACGGCCCATCCACTCCAGACCACGATCAAGTATGGTTTTGGACTCAACTTTGAACAGCCGCTGAACAGTTGGATGGGAGTCTTTGGACGGTGGGGCTGGAACGAAGGCCAGCACGAGTCCTATGCCTATACCGAAGATGACGAAACGTTTCTAGTTGGCTTGGGCGGCACTGGTGGAGCGTGGCACAGAAAATTTGACCGTGTAGGATTCGCGTTTGTCTCAAACGGAATCTCCCGCGATCACCAGGAGTACCTAGCCCTCGGAGGGGTTGGTTTTTTGCTCGGAGATGGACACCTCAATTACGGTCGGGAAAATATCGAGGAAATTTACTACACAGTCCACCTTTGGCACGGCATCTATCCCTCCCTTGGGTTGCAACACGTCAACAATCCTGGCTACAACCGCGATCGCGGGCCCGTCCTGGTGCCCAGTCTGCGCCTGCATGTCGAATTCTAGCAACGACCGAGATGCGAAAACGCGCGCACACATGAACCAAGAACCGAACCATGGAGACAGCAGGTAACCGGATAATCACCCAAAGGGGAGTACGTAGTCGCGTGCTCCCCAATCGCCTTCCTCCAGGCAACCGCTCTCGCCGGACAGATTCGCACCAGGCTCTTAATGATTTTCCCCTGATAGGACGGGAAGACTTGAACCGACAGGTCGTCGACGAAACTGATGCTGCCACCGGTCTCCTTCTCAACCGGAAACAAGTAACTTCCCACTGGTTCGATCTTGATGGAGTTCAATTGGCCCGCTGACAGATCCGCGGTTCCGTCGGCCAGGGACGTACTGGAATTTGCACCTGATCTTTCAGGCGTATTCGCATGGGTCACCCGGCCATGACTGCGGCCAGATTCCAGGAGTCCCGTTGCGACCACGATCGCCGCCGTCACGAGCATCGCAACAACTCTCTTGCTGGTGTAAGGCGGGTATTTCATCGTTTTCGTTCGACCGCCACGTTTCGAGAGTTCAGCTTGGAGGGCAGCCGCAATTGCCGCAACTTGCTAGCCCTCGCGGGTCTCTGCCCTTACTTTGGTAGTTGCAGTACTGGCTATTCTGGGAGGCACAAGAGGGAAAGAGAACCCTATCTTTGAGACTCTCGGACTATCTTTTGGCCGCTCGCGCCTATCTTTCGTCCGATGGGAGATTGTCCTTCAGTCCCTTCACCTATACTGGAGGCGATCAACTCACAGCGATGCTACTTATCCTAGCGGACCTTGTGCTATGGACTTTTCATCGATCTATTCGGACGGCAATCGCAAGCGATTTCTAGTCGCTGCCGCGATTTTGATCGTTGCGATCGCGGTCGTCGATTGGCAGACAAAGCCCTTCATTTCCATCGGGTTTCTCTATTTGTTTCCGATTCTCTTGGTCGCTGGTTTTCTTCCACGCTGGCAGATGGCTTTGGTTGCCCTGGTCTGTGCGGTTCTGCAGGAACTCTTTAGCGAACTCCCGTCCAATGAGGCGATCACGCGCCTCTTGATGGCCTCGGCGGGATTTGTCGGAACCGGCCTCTTTGTGTCCGAAATCATTCGGAACCGCCAGATGGCGATGAATCACCTCGCAGAAGTAGAAATGCAGATAGGACTCCGTAAGGAAATCGAAGAGCAGTTGCAAGTTTTGGTCGAGAGCAGCCCCGTCGCCATTGTGACGATTGACGCGGCCGGTGTCATTCTCCTCGCCAATGAAGCCAGCCAGACGCTCTTGGCACCGGATGATGCTCTTCTTGTCGGTCAGCCAATACGCGAATTTCTTCCGGCTTTGCAGGCTGCCGTGCAAACGCAGAGATCGCAGCGGTTTCGCACGGAGCTTCGGTGCCGGGGAAAGCGCAAGAATGGAGAGGTCTTCATCGCCGCAGTGTGGTTCTCCACCTACGCGACTGTTCGGGGACCCCGCTTGGCTGCGATTATCGTTGATCTTTCCGAAGATCTAAGGGACCGCGAAGACTTGAGTCTGGATCATCTCTTGAAGAACACGAAAATTCTTGTCAGCGCGATCGCGCACGAAATTCGGAATCTGTCCGGCGCCGTCCTCGTCGTGCACAAAAATCTCTCTCGGCTCCCAGGTCTGCAGAGCAACGAAGATTTTCGCGCACTGGGAACACTGATCGACGGTCTCGGAAAACTTTCCGCAATGGAATTGAGGCCGGCAGTGGATCAGCATTTGAATGCCATCGAACTGTCTAGTGTCCTGGACGAGTTGCGTGTTCTACTGGAACCGACTTACCGGGAGGGTGGGATTGCCGTCGTCTGGCGTTTGCATGACGATCTGCCATTGGTCATCGCAGACCGATACGGATTGGCGCAGGTCTTTCTCAATTTATCGCTGAACAGTCACCGGGCTATGGAGACCACGGACAAGAAGCAGTTGACGATCAGCAGTTCAGTGGAAGCCGACGCCGTGGTCATTCGTTTCGAAGATACGGGGGTGGGAGTCGCTTCGCCCGAGGGTCTGTTTAGACCTTTTCAGCAGGGTGCGGATGCCACCGGACTAGGGTTGTATGTTTCTCGGGCCATTCTACGCAGCTTTGGTGGCGAGCTCGCCTTTGAATCGCGAACCGAAGGCTGTTGCTTTGCGGTCAACTTGACTAGAGTAGAAAACAAACAAGAATCTTCCGATGGGTAAGACCGACCAGAAAAGCATCCGTTTGCTGCTGATTGATGACCACGCGCTCTTCCGTGAAAGTGTCGCCCGCCTCCTGCAGTCTGAACCAGGCTTCGAAGTGATCGCCCATTGCGGTTCCGGTGCCGAGGCCCTGCAGATCATAAAGTCGTCCAACGAAATCGACATTGTGCTATTAGACCTCGATCTCGGCCAGGAGAGGGGAGCGGACCTTCTCGACCATCTTCGAGCCCGGCACTTCGAGGGAAAAGTCCTGCTCGTGACCGCCGACGTGAACGAGGCGGAAATCCCCAGTTTAATCCGAAAAGGAATTTCGGGCGTCTTCATGAAACACGGGTCTCCTGCGCTGCTGGTTCAGGGCATCCGCGAGACGATGGATGGGAAAGCTCTGTTTGGACAGGATCTGCTTCGCAGGGCATTGGAAAAAACAGAGTTGCCCAGTGCGGAACAACGTCGCTCGAAGCTAACCGAGCGCGAGAGGCAGGTGCTCTCTGCCGTCTTTGAAGGGCTGGCAAACAAGCAAATCGCCGATCGATTGCAGATTTCGGAGACCGCAGTCAAAGCCTCACTACAGCAGCTCTTCGCCAAGACCGGCGTCAGAACGCGAAGTCAGTTGGTCCGTGTGGCGCTGGAGCAATACCGGGACCAACTCTAGTTGCACTCCAGGTCCTGGCACCGAATCAAAAATCCCAGTCATGATGGACCAAATGGCTTCGACGCCGGCGACCCTGCGGAGGTCGCGAAGCGCTTTCACCTTTGTGACACTGCTCTCGCTAAGCGGTGAGTTTGCTGTTCGGAGTGCGCAACTTAGTCCGCGCTGGCGTTCCCGAACGGGTCGCCATGGATGTCTCCGGCCACAAAACCACGGTCGTGTTCGATCGCTAGAAGATGATCGTGACCTCAAAGAGGCGGCTCTGAAACTCAGCAAATACCTTCCGGCTGAGTTTGGGCATAGGTCGGGCATAAGGAGCACCGGGACGGCAAACGCGCCTGCAGCGGTCCGGAGCCAACTTGTATTTGGAGAAGGAGAAAAGATTGGCCGAGAGACCTGGACTTCGAACCAGTTTTTTTGAATCCATTGCCCCAGCTACCGGATTGACTAACTAACCCCTCGCTCATATTGGATTTACTCTGCTATTTCCTCTTCTTTTTTGACGGTATTTTGTAGCCTATGTGGCCCAAGTAACGGAGCTGGAATATCGAAGCCTAAGCCGGCATGCGCCGCTTGCTCTTTGAGCCACTCCGTATCGTCAAGCAGCTCCTCCGCGTAAACGCGGTCCATGCTCTTATCCGCGTGGGCAAACCAGAAATTCCGTACCAGCGGATCAGTACCCGCCTTAATCAACTGGCTGTTGCGGAATCAGCTTCATAGTCATAGTTCCGCTAAAATAGCGGAGCTACGCCTGTGAGTCAATAACCGCCTGCAGATTAGACGGAACCCACCTAAGTCAAACTATGCCGGTTCAACGAGATAGTTGGCTGGGAGACCTGGACTCGAACCACGATAGCCAGATTCAGAGTCTGGATAAAATTTAGCATAGCGTTGATTCTTTTAGCCTTTTCTTGTGTCGTAGTATCTGGTTTTGGCTGCTGTTTGGCGGGTTTTGTTCCCTAGATGTTTCCACGTTTTGAGGTGACCCCGTAATGTGTCACAAAAACGTTGGGCACACGCGGATTTTCATTCAGCCTTTTTTGCATCTCAAAGTTCTACAGCGCCGAAGCTTTACTGCCGCTCAAGCCACGTACCAAAGTCAGTCCGAACACGACAACGCCAGTGTTGGAAGGCAACGTGAAACTCCTTGCCATTTTCTTTTCGTTGAGAGCAAAGGAATAGCCGTAGAGGTGAAAGGTCCGATCGTCCCTCTCGCCGCTGCCAGTGAGACGATACGGCGTGACGAATACATCAGACTCGCCGCTGAAATTCTCTGGTGTGTACCAATCGCTGAGGCTCTGAGAAAAGTCGGTAGACGTACCGTCGGAATAGGTCACCCTAAAAACCTGCGACTCTTGATCGCCATTCACGCCTATCGCCAGCATCTTCAGGCCATCGAATCTTCCTGCCGGTAGCGAAATGGTTCGGCTAGTAACTGCGTCCGGCGCATTGGCCGGACCCAGCGAAAAGGTGACCCTGTCCCAAGCGATTGTCTCCTTCAACAGGTTCGCCGGAAACGCACTACCTACGCGATCGATGCTTTCCTCCGATGGGAATGCCGTTCTTTCTGTATAGATTCCCGTGGCGTTGTAATCTGCCAAGAGGTCGACGGTGCGGCTCCGGGGCAGTGGCTTAGGCAGATTCGGCTTTTCGATTACCAGCTGAGCCGGTGCAGGTTTCAAATCAGCTTTCGACACCCTCTGCAACGTAAGCGTTTCCAGTGGCGTTCGTCTCCCCGGTGAGAAGGCGAGAGCTGAGGCTACAAGAACGGCTGCAACGCTTCCCCAGAACAACCGCTTTCCCCAACGCGCCGGGGATTCTTTACCAGCGATTGGCGCTTGCCACGGAATCGCAGCCCGCAAGCCTGGCTGCCCAGAACTGATTTCTCTCTTCAGCCGTTGCAAATCAGTGTGAATTTCAGCCGCGAACTGATACCTGAATTTCCGATCTTTCTCCAGCATTTTCAGGATGATTTCTTCGAGCCTGGAAGGAACCTCCGGATTTACGCGTGACGGAGCTTCTGGCGCGCGATGCAGAATTGCCTCACGCACCACCTCGGGATCCTCGCCGCGAAAAGGCAAAACTCCCGTGGCCATTTGATAAAGCGCCACGCCAAAGGAAAACAGGTCCGCGCGTGCATCCAGCTCTTCGCCGCGCACCTGCTCCGGAGACATGTAGGCCGGAGTCCCCATCGCCTTGCCCATCAAGGTGATGCCCCCTATGCCGGTCTGTGCCGGCGCCGCCGGGAGATACGCGTGATCAGAGGATCCCATCACGGTCAATTTTGCCAGGCCAAAATCCAGAACTTTGGCGGTTCCTCGCTTTGTGACGAATACGTTGGCCGGCTTGATGTCCCGATGAATGATGCCCTCGGCATGAGCTGCGCTGAGAGCGTCCGCAATTTCAATGGCCAACTCCAGTGTCTCCTGCAGAGGCAGCGGTTTGCCGGAAATGCGGCGCTCGAGTGTCTGCCCGTCCAGAAATTCCATGGCAATGAATCGTTGGCCTTCTCCCCCATCGAGAGGCATCTCGCCAATATCATAGATTGTGCAGATGTTCGGGTGATTCAGCGCGGAGGCGGCTTGCGCCTCGCGTCGAAACCGCTCTAGCGCAGCCTCGTCGTCCGCCCTGTCCGCGGGAAGAAATTTCAAGGCGACAGCTCGATTCAGCCGCGTGTCTCTCGCTTTGTAGACCACTCCCATGCCGCCCCCTCCCAGCATCTCGATCACCTGGTAGGGTGAAGCGGTCCGTCCACTCACGTTTTCGCTTGGGGAGATCACCTCGGGGGGCGAGGCCGTCGCGGCTGCCGCATCCTCGAATTGCACAGGGACCAAAAAGCGGTAACCCCGCCTTGCCAGTGTTTCAATGAACCGGGGTTCTTCGGCGGAGTCGCCCAGCACCTGCCGCAATCGATTCATGGCCGCGCTTATGCTGTGCTCGAATTCGACAATCGTGTCGTTTGGCCAAAGGCACTTTCGAAGTTCCTCCCGTGTCACCACCTGGCCCGTATGTTCGAGCAACTGCTTTAGAATCCGAAACGGCTGGTCCGGCAGCCGGATGGTCTTGCCTCCCTCGGCGCGGAGCTCACCCGAGCGAAGGTCGACCCGAAAGCCTGTGAAGCTAGCCGCAACCGAAAATTTGGGGGACGCCTGCATACTTGGCCTCGGGTTCTTCTCTAGTCTACGTTCCATCCCTACATATGGTTCCACACTCTACTTGACTTAGACTTCCACTGCCCTAAATCGTCTGCCACGATCCTTCCATTCGCACTCAGCTCCTCGCCCAAACAAGTCGTAACTCATTGAGTTTGCTCGACATCTGCCAGTGACCCGGAAATGACCAGGGTATGAGCCTCGTCGCATTGAGCCGTTCGCCTGCCTGAACGACAGTCGCCCGTAGGACGCAAAACCGCGTCGCGGAGGGTGACCTTGCCATTTGATTTTCTCGCATCCCTTGTCTCGGTGCGGAGTTCCACTTCGGCGCGACCACAGGCTAGGCACGAACCCTCGGCTCGGGCCCGGGTCGACAAGCTAGCCAGGAAGTCTCGGCTCGCGCTCCAGTTTCTCGTCATCGCCGCTATTTTGTCCATTGCGCCTGCGTTCGCGAGCCCCGCACCGGGCAGCCCGTCTCCGCTCCCGGCGGTAGGAGAAACGACCGTGAATCGCACGGCTGCAAAGCTTGATGCCAGGTTCATCCTTAGGGTTTACAACTACGCTCGTCTCGACCCGGTTTCCATGGCCCTCTCAGAGAAAGTGGCTTCCGCCATCTATGCAGACGTCGGCATAGAGCTAGTCTGGATGGACTGCTCCGTGTCGAGACCGCCGTCTCGCGCATCTCCCGCCTGTCAATCACGTATGGGACCGATCGACCTCGTACTGAGGATTCTTCCCCGTCACATGGCCGTCAAGCTGGCGACTCGCGATGAGCCCTTGGGTTCCGCTCAGACATGCACCGAAAGCGAGCCGGCCTGCGAGGTGAACGTCTTCTATCACCGAGTCGACGAGCTGGCCGCCAAGGGATATCGCGCCGACCGAGTCTTGGGATACGTAATCGCCCACGAAGTGGCGCACGTTCTTCTCGGCCCTCGCCATTCGGAAGAAGGGATCCTACGCGGGGAATGGACCCGCGACTATTTAGAACGTATCTCTTGGGGTCTAGCCCTCGATTTCACCAAAGACCAGTCCCGCCAGCTTCGCAATGCGGTTCTCCGCCGAATGGGGCAGTCTGTTCCCGACGACCCGACGCGAGCTAATTTGGTCGCCCCATGACCGGGGCAGGTCGCTCCGGCCCTGTGGCAAGACTCCCTAGCCAGCTAGCTTCTTTGCAGGCGGGTTATTCGGGGCTTCTGTGTCTTGGCTGGAATTGTTTGGGTGGGACGGAACTAGGCGGGGCAGAGTTCGAGACTGGTTTGCTAAATTTAGCGTTGTCAATTGGAACGTTTTGTTGCACGTTTTCTATCTGGAAGATCGTCATGCTGCCTGGTTGAGATAACGTTACGCGAAAAGGAATCTTCAGGTGGTCGACCTCTCGGTAGTCGGCGTAGTCGATTTCCGTCGGATTTAAACCGAGAGGGGACTCGGCGTAGCGAACTACGCGCAGAAGCAAACCGGATTGCTCATCGAAATAGAGCTTGGCGGCGGGCTGATCTTCGTGGATACCGTACAAGACATAAGCTAAGCGGCCGGCGATGATTTCCGGATATTCGATGCGTAGCTCCCGATAATACTGTCGTATGTGCAAGGGAAACTGCAGGTCGGCGTCCATGCGGGCGGCTTCCAAATCAGCGCCTTGAATATCTCGCGCTGCATTTCCGGGAAGCGTAAACCAGCCAGATTCGCCATCGAAGACGGTCGAACTATCGCCATCTGAAAGATGACGGACGATCGCCTGTTTTTCGGGCGTTTCCGTGAAGATCTCGACGCTCACGGGGCGTCCGCCTTGAAAGGTCGCGGTGCCTTTTTCGATCCGCCCGGTGATGGCCCTAATGGAGGAGGCCCCTCCGAGAGCGTTGACGTAGTTTTCGAGTAGCTGAGAAATTGTGGGCAGATGAGTGGGAAGTTTTGGCGATTCGGGATCGGCAGCGTTCGAGGCGCGCGGCAATTCCCAGTCGACGGCGGGAGTCGAAATGGGGTCGCGGGCGCCGCGATGGCAGGAGTAACAGGTCACGTCGCGTTGGCCTTCGAAATTGTTTTTGTTTAGGGCAAACATCATACGCATCATGCTGCGGGCGGTTCGCTTTGGCTTCTTGTCATCTTTTTCGAAGTGTTCGTCGACGTGACAAAAATTGCACTCCACTCCGAGCGATGAGGAGATAAATTCCATCGCCGGAATCAATTGCGCGGCTGGCGCGCCCTTGAGCACTTCAATGTTTTTGAAGACGTCTTCGGCCCTTTTTTTAGAGCCGCCCGCGGAAGCAGTCTGAACGGTTGAACCAGGGGGGGATGCTTCGTTGATGGCCGTTTTGATCGTTGCCGTTAGCGCTTCGGCTTCTGCCGTTTTTCCCTGCTTCCGGTACAAATTAATCAGAGTGCGAACAGCGGGAAGATACAAGGGGTCGAGCCTGACGGCGCGTTCCAGGTGTGCTATCGCACGGCCCGTATCGCCTGCCTGAATGTAAGGCGGGGCGGCACTCCCTTCCGTAACTGGTGAATCGGGGTCAAGTTGCAGAGATTTTTCAAACGCACCTTCGGCATCCTTCGTTTGCTTACCTACGAGTAGAGCATCGCCAAGCCATTTGAAAAAGTCGCTGTCGTTCGTGAATTGCTGCTGAACTTCCGTAAGGGCGCGATAGCCCTCCATGAGGAAAGATGGAGACTGGCGCTGCATCCCGACATCGATGTAGGCGATGCCCAGGTTCCGGCGCTGTAGATCTGGGATCGGTTCGCGCCATGCAGTGATGCCAGTGTTGGGTGGAAGATCATGCTGTGGCACGGGACGCCGCTGGATTCTGTGATCGGTGAAAACACTATGGCCTCCGTCCTGCGCATTCCGCCGTGGCATGTGACAGCTTAGACAGTCGCTATCTTTGGCCGGATGAGGCACGGAAAAATTCGCCGTATGGCAAGCAAGGCACCGCGTCCGGTAGTACTCCACGGGCTGGAGTGGCTTGCTGTGAGGATCGTGGCACGTGCCGCACCAAAGCCGGCCGCCGCTGTTGCGCGCGCAAGCGCTGAGAGCAAGCTGTTCGACGTGGCTTATCACTTTGAAAGCACCAGCAGACGAACCCGGAGGCACGGCATCATGGTAGATGGTGAAGGTGTCTTCCAAGCGTTGCCCAGGAACAAAGTCGCTCAGTTTCTTGCCCGGATTTGGGACGCGAGCGACGCCAAACAAGTGGCATTGCTCGCAGACGCTGTCGCGGGCCGCAGGCTCGAGCTTTGCAGGATTGACGATAGTGCCCGCGCGAGGATCCGCGAGATGTTTTTCGACCGGGCCATGGCAGCGCTCACAAGTAATGGCTTCCGCTGAGAAAACTGGCGATCGATATTGATTCAGAGTGCCTGGGACAAACAGGGCGGTTCCCGAGTGGCACAGAACACATTCCTCGGCGACTGGACGCGTGAAATCCGGATTCGCAAGATTCTCGTAGCCCGGCGCGAGATCGTACGACTGGCGACTGCTGTAGAAAGCCAGGGGAGACTGGAAGAGATGCCCGCCGATGTCGGTGAGATAGCCGCTGGCGTGTGTGCCGGAGCCAATGACGTACTCGATGCGGTAGTCAATCGTCTCGCCCCCATTTTCCCAACGCTGCCAATAACCCGTTGAGGAGGAATGCATAGTTATTTTTGAGCCGTGAGCGTTGACTGTACCGTCGGCCTCCTGGCCAGCGCGCCGCAAGGAATGCGCCATTGTCGAACGTGCGTACCCTTCGACCTCGCCAGGGTGGCACAAGATGCATCGATTCGATCCTGTGGGCGCGTTAGACATTTTGAGAGCGGAAGTCTGCGCATCGCCGCTCGCACCGACGCGGCGAACCGATGGGTTTTGGCCGGAGCATACGCTGGACACCAGGGCCAGAAAAGCCAAGAGGGGCGTAAGGGGCTTCATTGCAACGGCACGGCATGCTCGCCGGAGTATGCGGAAATTCGATTCAAAGGCAGGGTTCTCGATTCTGACCATACGGCAGAAACAAGTTTTACCCAGTAGGGTGTGGGTGCCGCAAGAGAATTTAGCGCTTGGCGGTCAGCTTAGCGCGGTTTCTTGTGCAACTCCTGCGCCTGCCCGGAGAGAACAGACTCTCGCGCTGCGCTCAAAATCTCCACGACTTGCACATTGAGTCTCGCCGAGACCGGAACTTCCACCGGTTTATTTTCGCGAACGCAGTGCAAAAAGTAAGCGACGGGATTGCTCCCCTCGTGCGGCAAGCTTTCAAGCTTCAGTGGCTCCCCCTCCAGTCCACATGTTGAACCGCCGCCGCTTCCGGATCGATAAAACAAATCGTCGTGGCCCGCGAGCAAGCTTCCTTTGGCTCCGAACACCTGCACTTGGTCCATTCCGTAAGGCCAATCCCACGAAGCTTCCACAATCACGGTAGCATCGGGATAATCGAGCACCATCGTGGCATCATCGTCCACGCTGTTGTGCTGTTCGGTCTTCAGCTTCAGCGATGTGGCATAGACACGCTTCGGCCGCCCTTTGAGCCACACCGCCCATTCCGCCCCGTAGCATCCGAAATCCACGATCGCTCCGCCGCCATTCTTCACCGGATCGTAAAGCCAATTCGCGAAATACGTGGAGACCCCAATCTCCATGGGTCCCTGGTGGCCATACTGACTGATCATTTTCCGGATCGGCCCGAGATCCCCATTCCGCACTCGGTGAAAGAGTTCACGGCTCGGCGCAACCCAGGCGTTCCAATAGTTCACCATGAGCTTGATCCCGGCCTGGTTCGCCAAACGCTCCATTTCGCGCGCGTCGGCAGCGTTCGTGGCCATTGGTTTCTCGACCGAATAGTTGATATGCCGCTTGGGACATTCACGCAGAATATCAAGATGCCGGTCATTTTCCGTGGTCACGAAGACGGCTTCCGGCTTGGCTTCGTCCAGCATCTGAACGTAATCCGCATAAAATTTCACGCTTCCGGGGACTTTCGCCTTCGCCTGCTCGACCAAAGCGGGATGCAGGTCCGCTATCGCCACCAATTCGGCTTCCGGCTCGGCTGCCATGTATTCGAGCAATTCCCAGACGTGGTCGTGGTCCAGGCCAACCACCGCCAGGCGCGTCTTGGTCCCCGCAGCCACCCGCGGTCTCGTTTTGCGCACCTGTAGGATTTGCTAGGGCCGAGTGTTGACAAGGCACCCCTAGGTGTCAAGGCATCCTGGTGTTCTCCCCATGCTCCCCCCTAGTCCCCTGAATCTGTACCGTTTACCTCTTCTTCTTCCCTTTGTACGGTTCCAAAAATCGTTTCTTTTAGGCGGATCCCCCGTGTTGCCCTTTTCTGTCACTCCGTCTCCGGGAATCATCGGCCCGTAACTCCCAAACCCTCAACCACATAGGCGGGAATTCGCAGAGTACATGCGGATACCTTGACAGCACCAGCCGCTTATTAAACAGTGTTACCCGATCTTGCACTCCAGCACAGCGTCAGCGAAGGACTTCCTTGAGCCACGTGTTCTTGTCCTCGCCGCCGCTCAAGATCATCATCCAATCTCCTCGGCATTGGCTTCCGTAGCCAAGTGACCCACAGGCGGCTACACTTGAAAAACTCGCAGCACGCTTTCAGCCCTCGCGCAGCATGCCATTCCTTGCTTGGCAGGGTCGCACGAAGTCTCCTCGCCCTTCTGTGCATAGCCATATGTTTCCAGCCTCTCGCAAGAGCTCAATCGAGCGAACGCTCTTCCGGTGTCTCAGACGCGGCGCTTACCCCCGCCGCCACCCCCGCGATCCAGCCCGTCTCTCCAGACTTGACCAGCCAGCCGACCTTGTACGTTGTCGGCTACGCGCACCTCGATACCCAATGGCGATGGGAATACCCCCAGGTCATCAACGAATTCCTTCGCAACACCCTCCACGATAATTTCGCCCTCTTCGAAAAGTATCCCCACTACGTCTTCAATTTCAGCGGCTCCAACCGCTATCGCCTGATGAAGGAATACTATCCTGCCGATTTTGCCCGTCTGAAACAATACGTAGCCGCCGGTCACTGGTTCCCGGCCGGGTCGTCGGTCGAGGAAGGCGACGTCAACTCCCCCACTGCCGAATCGATCCTCCGCCAATTCCTCTATGGCAACGAGTTCTTCCGCCGCGAGTTCAACAAAGCCAGCGCTGAGTACATGCTTCCGGACTGCTTTGGCTTCCCGGCGTCCTTACCCAGTCTCCTAGCCCACGCAGGCCTCAAAGGCTTCTCCACGCAAAAACTCACGTGGGGCTCCGCCGCGCAGGCCGGAGGCCCCGACTCGCCAGAGAAAACCCCCATCGGCACGCCCTTTAACGTCGGCCTTTGGGAAGGGCCGGACGGGCACAGCATCATCGCTGCCTTCAATCCCGGCGATTACAACGGCAACATTAACGATGACCTCAGCAAGAGCAACCCACCTCCTCCGCCAGCGAACCGGGGCTACACCGACTGGCCCAAGCGCGTCGAGAACGACGGCCAAGTCAGCGGTCTGTTCGCCGATTATCACTATTACGGCGTGGGCGACGTCGGCGGAGCGCCCCGCGAGCCCTCCATCAAGCTCCTCGAAGCTATCGTCACCAAGAGCACCGCCGTCCTTCCCCCTCCTCGCAATCGCGGCGAGAACTACGAGCAATATCAGAAGCGCGTCGCCGAAACCACCGGCCCTATCGTTCCTGTCGGTGATGGTCCTCTCCACGTCATCTCTTCCAATGCCGAGCAGATGTTCGTGGATATCAAGCCCGAACAGACAGCTCATCTTCCGCGCTACAGCGGAGATCTCGAGCTGACCAACCATTCCGCAGGCTCGCTCACCTCCGAGACTTACCATAAACGCTGGAATCGCAAGAACGAGTTGTTGGCTGATGCCGCGGAACGTGCCTCCGTCGCCGCCGAATGGCTTGGTGGCCGCGCTTACCCGCGTGAACGGATGAACAACGCCTGGACGCTCGTCATGGGAGGCCAGTTCCACGACATCATGGCCGGTACGGCCACACCTAAAGCCTATGAGTTCTCCTGGAACGACGACGTCATCGCCATGAACCAATTCGCCGGAGTGCTCACCAGCGCCACCCAAGCAATCGCATCCGCACTGGACACGCACTCCAAAGGCACTCCCATTGTTGTATACAACCCCCTGAATATCTCTCGAGAGGACGTGGTCGAAGCTGAAGTTGCCTTCCCAGTCAAAACTGCAAGGGGTGTCCGTGTGCTTGCTCCCGACGGCTCGGAAGTTCCTGTTCAAACGCTGGGAGTGAATGGCGGGACCGCCAAAATCCTATTCCTCGCCAAGGTGCCCTCGGTCGGCTTCGCCGTCTACGACGTTCAAGCTTCCGCCACCAGCTCGAATTCGTCGGCACTCAAGGCGACGCAGTCCTCGCTGGAAAATGCACGTTACCTCGTCAAGCTCGATCAAAATGGCGACGTCTCCAGCATCTTCGATAAGAGCGCCAACAAGGAACTTCTCGCCTCTCCCCTGCGCTTGGCGTTCCAAACCGAAAAACCCCACGACTGGCCGGCCTGGAACATGGACTGGAATGATCAGAAAAACCCTCCAAGGGCTTTTGTTCAAGGATCAGCGAAAATCCGCATCAGGGAAAATGGTCCCGTTCGCGTATCGCTCGAGGTCGCGCGCGAAGCCGAAGGCTCGCATTTCGTTCAGACCGTCAGCCTGTCCGCCGGAGACGCCGGCAATCGTGTGGAATTCGGAAACGTGATCGATTGGAAGACCGGTGCCGCCGCTTTGAAGGCCACTTTCCCGCTGACTGCCGCGAATTTCTACGCCACCTATAACTGGGACGTCGACACCATTCAGCGCGGCAACAACAACGAAAAGAAATTTGAAGTACCTTCGCACCAATGGTTCGACTTGACCGACAAGAGCGGCGCCTACGGCGTCACCGTGCTCTCCGATTGCAAGTACGGTTCTGACAAGCCCGATGACAACACGTTGCGTCTCACGCTTCTCTACACTCCCGGCCTTGGTCAAGGAAATGGCAAGGATTACGCGGACCAGATCACGCAGGATTGGGGACACCACGAATTCGTCTACGGTTTGGCCGGCCATTCCGGCGATTGGCGGCAGGGCCAAACTGACTGGCAGGCTTATCGCCTCAATCAGCCTCTGATCGCTTTCGAGAGTTCCAGACATCCGGGAACGCTGGGCAAAACAGTCTCTCTGTTAAGCGTCAACAACAGCCGCGTTCGCGTCATGGCTGTCAAGAAAGCGGAACAGTCGGACGAAATCATCGTTCGTCTAGTGGAAATCAGCGGCAGCGCGCAAAAAAACGTTCAGTTGAGCTTTCCTGCGCCGGTTACCTCCGCTCGCGAAGTCAGCGGTCAGGAAATGCCGATTGGCGATGCCACGCTCTCGGAAGGTCGTCTGGTAACCGATCTCGGCGCCTATCAGCTCCGCAGCTTTGCTTTGAAACTCGCTGCCACGAATCATAAACTCTCGATCCCCCGATCGCAGCCGGTTTCTCTCGACTTTAATCGTTCCGTGGCCAGCTCCGATGGCAGCAAATCCGTCGGCGGATTCGACGCGCAAGGACGCGCGCTACCCACCGAGATGCTCCCCGGAGAGATTGCCTACTCCGGCTTTCACTTTCAGCTAGCCTCAGCGGAAACCGGCAAGCCCAATGCCCTCGTCGCTCACGGCCAATCCATCGCTCTTCCTTCCGGCAACTTCAATCGCCTTTATCTCCTCGCCGCATCGGCCGACGGAGATCAGCGCGCCAGCTTCCGCGTCGGCGAGCAACGGACTGAATTGACCATTCAGGATTGGAGCGGCCGCATCGGCCAGTGGGACGATCGCACCTGGAGCAAACCACCGGACGGCGATTCTTACGGAGACTATACCGGCCTAACGCCCGGTTTTATCAAGCGCGCGCCTCTGGCTTGGTTCGCCTCTCACCGCCACACTGCCGAAGGAGCGAACGAAGCCTATGCCTATTCGTATCTCTTCGCCTATTCGATCGATTTGCCCGCGGGTACAAAAACTATCGTACTTCCGGACAACGACAAAATTCGCATCTTGGCTATGACAGTAGTGGATGAAGAAGGAGAAGTGCTTCCGACGCAACCTCTCTACGATGTTTTGCCGCCGCAAACGCCACGATGATACTTAAGATACGCGACGCCGAGCACGTTCGTTAGTTGCGACAAGCCAGCCGGAAGATCCGCGAGTGCAATTTTGTACGCTGCTTCCCATTGCTCTATCGCTTTGTCTCCCGCCGGCTCTACCTCCAGATCGACCGCGAGAACATCCGCAACGGCCGGCAACACGAAATCGAATACATCCAACGGCGCATTGCAATCCTCGATTTTGTCCTTTCCAACCTACAGTGCAGGTACTTGGAAACCGAGCCGGAGAAGGTGAGATGAGAGAGCCTGTGCGGACTGCCCAACAGGTACTCGGACATTCATCCGCACAAACAACGCTGGCCTACTACGTTCAGTCGGTCGAGGAGTCCCAGCGGAGTGCAATCACACGTTTGGAGAAAATAATGTTCCCAAATATGAGGAAGGGTCTTAGCTAAGTTATTGAAAATTTTGGCTGGGAGACCTGGACTCGAACCAGGATAGCCAGATTCAGAGTCTGGAGTCCTACCAATTGGACGATCTCCCAGCCGATGGGAGGAAAAAAAGAAACCGCACCAGGATCCCGACGCTCGGGACGGCCACGATTCTTCTTATCTAATTTAATCGGGATTCGCTGGGGCGTCAACCGCGAGCGGACGTGGCTGGAGTCGAATTCGCTTCTCCCGATGCTGCCTCGGGCACCATTTGACCTTTGCGCATGGTGAACTCCTGGCCGCCCCAGATGATGCGGTTGGAAGCGAAGCTCGCGAGCCAGACGGCCGAATAAAGCGCGTCGCGCAGAGGAACGAGCCAGAGTTTGCGGCGAAGCACCTCATCGCCGACTCCCCAGACGCCGACGGTCCAAGCCATGACGTGCCGCAACACAAGGTAGGCCAGCAAGTAGGCGGCGGCGACCCACTTCGTCGGGGCTACAAGCGCCGCCAACAGTGACCACGGAACGCCGAGCGTGAAGATCAGCCCGAAATAAGAGAGCGGGCGGCAGAGACGCACGGTCCTCGCCCAGCGAAGCTGATGCTCCCAGAAGCCCTTGGCGGTTTGCGCGGGGTACATGGTCCAAACGGACTCACGCGAAAGAAGAACGTGTCCGCCGGCCTTGGCGATGCGCAGACCCAGCTCGTAGTCGTCTGCAAGCATGCCTGCAATCGACTCAAAACCGTCGATTTTGGAGAGCCAGCGCTTGGTGGTGACGATGGAAGCGCCGAGAGCAAAATTGATGCCCTCGGTCAACTCCGCCATCAGCACGCCCGCGAAAAAATCACTGGATGCACCGATGGCTTCGAGCTCCGCGCCAAGATTTCGCTCGGCGATGCCGCGATAGAAAGAAGTCACGGCGCCCGTACTTTCGTCGACGAAGGGAGCGACGACTTCGCGCAAATAGTTTGGACCGACGCGAACATCTCCATCCGTAAGGACCAGGATCTCGTGCTGCGCTTCACGAGAGAGGCGCGCGAGCTTGTTGACCTTGCGATTCGCCCCCAACTTTTCCGCGCCAACTAGCAGACGAATCTGGCGGGCGGGAAATTCGGCGATCAGGCGGCGTATGAGCGGAACGGCCGGATCTGAGGCGTCATTCACAGCAAAGAGAATTTCGTAGTCGGGGTAATCCTGGCGGCAGAAGCTCGAATAGTTTTCATAAGTGCCGAAATCCACGTCACGGACCGGTTTCAGCAAGCTCACGCCCGGAGTGTAGTTTCGCAACTTGTGCCTGCGCGCGCGGCGAAAGAAGCGCCAGGCGGCAAATGTAGCCGCTATGTAATAAGCGAGTGGCGCCGCCGCCAACAGAAGCACCGCATCGCGCCATCCTGAATGAAAAATCATCACGCCGAGATTCTCTTCCTGTTCCTGAGATTTCCTGGATAGATCGGTTGAGCGCTGCTTAACTAGCTTGCCACAAAGCGAAAGCGGGCGGTATTTCCCAGCAAGGAATTGGCGCAGGATGCGCACGGTGACGGAGAGGTCGCGAGTTTCCTTCGAGACCTTACTCACCTTGGCGCGGAATCCAGAAACCGAACGAGACCGGGGCGCGGCCAGCCTGCGTTTCCTAGTGCGCCCATCCCGCTAACTTCGGGGATTAGCAAGCCCTTCCCGACGCGCTAGACAGAGCCGCGCCACACGATCTTATTGGAGAAAAACCCTCCCACCCAGACTACAAAACTGATCGCATCGTGCAAGGGAACCCCCACGGGACGTACGTTTGGAAGGCCGATGGACAAGCGCAGTTCATGCTTCAAGAATTCACCAAAGCTTTCGTCGGGAAGGACCATGTCTACGGGCTTTCGCATTAGCGTTTTGCGCAGAAGGCCATGAGCTACCAACACTCTATGCAGTCAACGAACTCGACCTGCGAAAGTCAGCGTTTGCCGAGCCAGACGAGCGTGACGCCGATGCAAACGATAAGCACTCCGGCCCAGCGGCGGGGAGTCACGCGTTCCCCCAGAAAGAATTTTCCGCCAAGCGCCCCGGCCGCATAGTTCAGCGCGGTGACCGGGACGACGAAGCTGACGTTTTCGATGGAAAGCACCGCCAGTAGCGAGAAAAAAGCCAGCGCCATCATGGAAATCCCGATCCACATCCAGGGCAACTTCATTGCGCGCAAGATGACGCGGATGACGGCAAGTGGGCGAAAATCCTTTACTTCTCCGACGTGTTTCATGGCGCGAGTGACACAAATCTCTCCGCCCGTTCCGCTAACCACAACGAGAAATAAGAGTAGCGCTTCCCGCATGTTCAGTGCCCCTCGGTAGTGCGCGGGGGAGTGTTCCCGACGACGAAAACGCCGAGACAGATGACCACGATACCCGCCCAGTGCAGAGGCGAAATCCTCTCGCCCAAGTAGAAGTAACCCAAAAGCGCGACCACCAGCAGCGCGACCGAGGACGCCGGCTGAACGTAACTGAAATCGGCCCAGGAAAGAATCAGCATGTAGGCCACGAAGAATGTGAGCAGAGAGGCAACGCCGAGCCAGACGTAGCCCGACATGAAAACACGTGAGGCAATGTGAAGCAGTCCGGAAGGCGCCCAGGTTGCCGCCGTGCCGACGTTTTTCATTCCCTTGCCAAGCATCACATTTCCGAGAGGGGCGAACACGATCATAATCAAAAGCATGCAATATGTCTTAAAGTGCAGGCCGGCCCTAGAAATCATGCAACGCGCGTGCCCGACGTGAGAGTAACCGGCCGATGGTATTGGACGGAGAACAAGGAAATGGCATTGCTCGGATTACGCGATCGCAATGGGCACCGAAAAGTAGTTGCCACCAGAAGCTCAGATACCATCACAGATTTTCGTCCTTATTATGACATGGTTTTCGGAGGCCTCCCAAAGGCGGCTCTTGGTCTCCCTAGTCTTCTTTGACTCCCGGCCCACTCCCTCTAGCCACGACTGGAAGCAAGTCGTCAAACGAGCTCGATAGGCCGCTTTTGGCAGAGTGAAATTCGCGGCTATTTGCTATTCTTTTGAAGCTAGCAGTACACTCCGCAAATATTCTGAAAGGACCGGCTACTCAAAAAAGGAATGATCGCCGCCCTGAACCGGTTGCCTGGCACCCCGCTCCCCGCACGTGGAATCGTAAACACCGGCCAACGTGTCGTTCCGGAACCGCCAGGAAAAATGCGCTCGCCCTTTCGCACGCGGGGACCCGAATGACGGCGGCCGTTTTCGTTTACGTTTTCCTCGGCGTGGCGGCCATTCCTTTCATCTATTACTTCCTTGCGCTTTACAGTTCGTGGCGGTTTTTCCGGCAAGCCAGCAAAGCGAATCAGTCTTCGGATTACACGCCCTCGGTTAGCAATCTAAAGCCGATCCGCGGCCTAGATGCCGAGGCCTACGAAAACTTCGCAAGCTACTGCAAACAGGACTATCCCGACTACGAACTGCTTTTTGCCATCGGCGACGGTGACGAGGCAGTTCTGGAAGTCATCGAAAAGCTGAAACGCGATTTTCCGCAGCAGCGCATTCGAGTCGTCCACGTGTCCGGCCATACCGCGCCCAACGACAAAGTAGTGAAACTGGCCAGGCTGGTGACCGAAGCACAAAACGAAGTTCTGGTCATGAATGACAGCGACGTGCGCGTCCGGCCGGACTATCTGCGTTCGGTGGTCGCGCCTCTTCGCGATTCCAAAGTGGGTGCCGTCACGTGCCTGTATGTGTCCACGCAAGAACACACGCTGCTCCAGAAGCTTCAGTCTATCGGCATGATTTGCGACTTCTATCCCGGCATTTTGGTGGCGCGGCAACTGGACGGTGTGAAGTTCGCGTTCGGACAGACGATTGTGACCACCAGAAAGCATCTCGCGGGATTCGGCGGCTACCCGGCGATTGAAAACCGCCCTGCGGATGATCTGCTTGTCGGACGTCTTGTTGCTGAACAAGGTTTTGAAGTGGCGCTCTTGCCGTACGCCGTGGAGACGGTCGCTGATTTTCGATCCTTACGCGAATTTTTCTTTAAGCGCCTGCGCTGGATGACGGTAATGCGCCACATGCGCCCTTGGGGGCATGTGGGACTAATTTTCACGCAAGGACTAGCGTGGTCTGTGGCAGCGGTGGCGGTTCATCCCACTCCACAAGTGGCACTGTTTTATCTCGGCGGATACATGTGTCTGCGCGTTGCCCTGACCTGGTTAATCGGCGTTTGGGGGATGAAGCAAAAGCGTATCTGGCGAAAGATGGCGCTCGTACCGCTGTGGGATGCATGGGCCTTGCTGATCTGGCTGCTCAGTTTCGGCCGCAGAAGCATTCGCTGGCGCGACATTGACTATCGTATTCGCGAAGGCTTACTCGTTCCAGTAGCTCCGCCCGCTCCGCAAAAGTGAGCGCGCACGTGAGGCCGCTCCTAGTTCACGCTTCAAACGATTGATGAACTGTTTTTCTCGCGCGAAGGAAAGTCGAAAGAAGACTATGGGAGTGAAGATCGCTGTAGCCGGAGCTGGAATCTACGGCGCGACGGCGGCCATCCGCCTGGCCGACGAGGGCCACCAGGTCCATCTCTTCGACCCGCTGGGCGTGCTGCGCGCAGCATCCGCGATCAACCAGTACCGCGTTCACGCCGGCTACCACTATCCCCGCAGCGCAGAGACGATCCGCGAGATAGCCGAGGCGCGCGCGGAATTTACACAGACATTCGCGGCCGCCATCGTTCGAAACAGCCGACACTTCTACGCGATTCCCAAGGAGCACTCTCTCACTCCGCCGGACTTGTACGAGCGCATAATGAGCAAGCATGGACTCCCGCTCCGGCAATGCCGGCCAGAGTGGATGAATTTCGATTTCATCGACAGATGTTACGAAGTCGAGGAAAACATCTATGATCCGGATCTGTTGAGGGGGCTAATCGAAGCTCGCCTGAGAGCGCAAGGAATTCGTCTGCGGCAACACCCATTCACACCGGAGATGCGGCCGGACTATGAGTTTGTGGTGTGCGCTACTTACGGCTTAGGCCCCAGCCGCGGACTCTTTAAAGCCGCCAAATACCAAGTCGCAGAAAAAATGCTAATCGAACTCCCCTCCAAACTGCACGGCATCGCGCTGGTCGTCGTGGATGGACCGTTCACCGCCTTTGATCCCTATGGCAGCTCTCCGCGTTCTCTGTTCGGCTCAGCGAAGAATACAAATCATTGGACCACAACAAGTGCCGGCGAACCAGTTCCCGAGCCTTACGCGGGCATATTGAACAAGCCCGATTTCGAGCCGGTGCCGTTCACGCGGTTTGAGACCATGCGCGCGGATTGCTGTCTCAGCGTCGCCGCGGCGAAGGACGCGGTTTACATCGGCTCGCGTTTCACGATCCGCGTGGTGGAAGACAATCCGGAGCACGACCGCAGAATCCTCCACGTCCGCGAAGGTGCGCCGGGCGAAATTCACATTTTCTCCGGCAAGGTGGTTAGTGCGGTGAAGGCGGCTCGCCTCGTTTGCGAAATGGTTCGAGCGAAACATCATGCTTGACGGACATTCCTACGTAATTCTCGGCCGGGGACGCTGGGCCCGAAGGATCGAGCACATACTTCAATCGGAGGGTCGCCGCGTCGCCACCAACCCAGAGGCCCGGCGTGCTTCGGGCGAACGCGAC